>Ga0194128_10005311_pt1 | contig 18147 bp, 22 predicted proteins | sample TA2KigCa65mmetaG_FD_148650 | JGI IMG/M metagenome (GOLD analysis project Ga0194128, IMG submission 148650) | Freshwater microbial communities from Lake Tanganyika, Tanzania - TA2015037 Kigoma Deep Cast 65m | ecosystem: Environmental > Aquatic > Freshwater > Lake | place: Tanzania: Lake...
CGTCGTCGAGCGGCTGATGATCATGGTGCCCGGCGACCGCATCTCGTCGCGCGACCTGTCGTTCCTCGAGCAGAGCCTCGCGCCCGGTGCGGAGCCGCGCCCGCAGATGCCCGCCTCCACGCCCCTCCATGAGGCGCGCGACCAGTTCGAGCGCGAGTACATCCTGCGCGCGCTGGCCGCGCAGCAGGGCAACATCTCGCGCACGGCGGACGCGCTCGGCATCGAGCGCAGCAACCTCTACCGCAAGATGCGCGCCTTCGGCATCGCGCCCTCGCGCGCGTCCGAAGAATCAGCGTCGTAGGGGCGGGGCATGCCCCGCCCGCTCGGTCGACGCATGCGTCGACCCTACCGCAACTTGGTTTCCAGTATTTGATCTGACGTGAAACGTTCCAGCTGCAGGAAATGCGCAGCAGTCGCCGTCAGCGCCGCCGACGGCACGAGCCCGATGATCTCGCTCTCCAGGATCTGCACGCCGTAGCGCTCGGCCTCGCGCTTGACGGCCTCGAAGACCCGGAACACCGGCGTCTTCTCGTAATCGGTCAGGTTCATCGACACCTGGACGATGCCGCGGTCGGCGAGCGGAATGCCCATCGCCTTCACGAACCGGAAGCCGCCGCTGCTGTGCCGCACGGCGGCCGCGATCTTCTTCGCCACGTCCAGCCGGTCGGTGGCCAGGTTGATGTTGTAGGCGATGAGCGGCATCCGCGCGCCGATGACGGACGCGCCGGCGCTCGGGTGCGGCGACGAGGGCCCGAAGTCCGGCGCCCAGCCGGGCATCTGCATCTTGGCGGCAAGGCCCTCGAACTCGCCGCGACGGATGTCTTCGAGGTTCCTGCGCGCCGGATTCGTCGACGCTTCCTCGTAGAGATAGACGGGCACCGTGAACCGCGCCGCCACCGCCGCCGCCGTGTCCTTGGCCAGCGCGACGCAGTCGCCCATCGAGGCGCCCTCGATCGGGATGAAGGGGACGACGTCCACGGCGCCCAGCCGCGGGTGCTCTCCGGAGTGCGACCGCAGGTCGATGTGCGTCGTCGCCGCCTCGAACAGCGCGAGGATCGCGTCCTTCAGCGGCGCGGCATCGCCCGCCATCGTGAACACGGATCGGTTGTGGGAGGCGTCGGACGAGTAATCGAGCAGCCGGACACCGGACACGCCGCGGACCGCCGCCGCCAGGGCTTCGACCACCTCCGGACGCCGCCCCTCACTGACGTTGGGAACCGATTCGATGACCGCCATGGAGAGCCATAGCCTACCGTAATTCGTTGACCAGAACGGGGTTTTGCCCGATAATCGCTTCGCCGCAGTAATGTCCGAACCGTTGCCGACCCAGTCCGGGCATGCCCCGGGTCTATCGGGTGACGCCGACCGCGAAGCGCGGATCGAGCAGCTTCTTCTCTCAGGGCTGGATCACTATTTCGCGGGTGAGTACGAGCGCGCGATCAGCGTCTGGACGCGCGTCACGTTTCTCGAGCGTCACCACGATCGCGCCCGCGCCTACATCGAGCGCGCGCGCAGCGCGATGGCCGAGCGGCAGCGCGAGCTCGAGGAGCTGGTCCACACCGGCGTCGACGCGTACAACAGCGGCAACATGGAAACGGCGCGCGACATGCTGACGCGCGCCGCGCAGCACGGCAGCGACACGGCGCACGTGTTCCTGGAGCGGCTGCACCGCATCGCCTCACATGGCATCGCCTCACATGGCATCGCCTCACATGGCACCGGCTCGCCTGGCCTGGACGCACGCGTGACGGTGAGCGACGTCCCCGTCACGGCCGCGCCGCCGCGCCGATCCGTTGTCCGTCCACGCATCACCACGGCGCCGCGGCGCATGCGGTGGCTGGCTGCAGGCGCCGGCGCTGCCGTCGTCGCGATTGTGATGCTGATTGGCGGCCTGCCGATCGGCACGTGGCTGTCCGAGTTCGAGTCCGCGCCGCCGCCGGCCGCGGTGGCGCCCGTGCTCGAGCCGCTTCCCGTCGTGCGCGCCTCGGAGGCGGCCATCGCCCGCGCGCATGCGCTGCGCGCCGACGGCCGGCTGCGCGACGCGCTTCGCGCGCTCGACACCATCGACCTGGCCGACCCGTTCCGGGCGGAGGCCGATCGCCTCCGCGCTGAGATTCAGCGCGAACAACTCGTGGCCGCGGGCATCGCCACCGGCCCGCCGGGGGAGGGAGGCATCACTCGATGAAGTGCCCCAAGTGCAACTATCTCGGATTCGAGACCGGCGATCGTTGCAGGAATTGCGGCTACGATTTTTCCCTCATCGATCATTCCCCGCCAGACGACGCCGACCTCGACCTGACCCTGTCAGTCCCCGTGACCGCACATGCGCCGACGACGACTCCCGAGTGGACCGACGCCGTCGATCGTGCGCTCGGGACGGCGATGACGCCAGAGGCGCTGGCGCCCGAACCCCTGCCCGTGCCCCCGACGCCTGTCGCGCTGCCGCTGTACGAGGCCGACGACGCGCCGCTGATCAAGCTGCCGGCCACGCCGCGTCCTCCGCTCGCGGTCCGCAGGACGCCCGACACTCCGCGGCTGCGCGCGGTGCCGAAGCCTGCGCCGCGCGTGAGGTCGGCGGAACCGGCGCTGCAGTTCGCCGAGATCGAGGAAGAGGCGCCCGCGCCTGTCGCCGAGCGCGCGCCCGTGCGTGCGGTGAACTTCAGCGGCGCCGCGCCAGGCCCGGCAGGCGCGCGGCTGGCCGCGGCGGCACTGGATCACCTCATCCTCGCCGGCATCGACATCGCCGTCGTCTACCTGACGCTGCGGATGGCGCAGCTCGACATCACCGGCTGGACGCTGCTGCCGCTCGCGCCGCTGGCGACGTTCCTCGTGCTGCTCAAGGTCGCGTACTTCTGCGCGTTCACGGCGATTGGCGGCCAGACGATCGGGAAGATGGCGATGGGCCTGCGCGTGGTCACCGACGAGGGCGGCGCCGTGGATGGCGCGTGCGCGATTCGCCGCACGCTCGCGGGGACGGTGTCCACCGTGGTGCTCGGTCTCGGGTTTCTGCCGGCGCTCGTCGGACCCGGAGGGCGCGCGTTGCACGATCACCTGGCCCATACGCGCGTCGTCGACCTGCACTCCGCCTGATCCCCGTCGCGCCCGCATGAAACACGCCGGCATCTTCATTGCCACGTGCGGCTACCTTGGGTACGTCCCGGTGGCGCCGGGTACGTTCGGCTCGGCGGCGGGCCTCGTCGTCTTCTTCGCCGTCCGCAGCACCGGCTCCGTCGCGGCGGAGCTGGCCGCGATCCCGGGCCGGTCGTCCTGGACGAGGTCGTCGGCATGCTGATCACGCTGGCGCTGCTGCCCGTCAACACCGCCGGGGCACTCCTGGGCTTCTTCATCTTCCGCGTCCTCGACGTCGTCAAGCCGTGGCCGTCCGCGCAGTTCGAGAAGCTGCCCGGCGGCCTGGGCGTCATGGCGGACGATGGGATGGCGGCGATCTACGGGAATCTCGCGATGCGCGGGTGCATCGTCCTGATGCCCGGCTGGTTCACCACGTGAACCGCGCGGCGATCCTCGCCGTCGGCAGCGAGCTGCTCACGCCGTCGCGCGTCGACACCAACTCGCTCTTCATCACCGAGCAGCTCAACCTCCTCGGCGTCGAGGTGGCGTTCAAGACGATCGTGGGCGACGACCGCGATGAGCTCGCCACCGTGCTGCGCCACGCGCTCGGGCGGGTGGACGTCGTGATCTGCTGCGGAGGGCTGGGTCCCACCGATGACGATGTGACGCGCGAGGTCGTGGCCGGCGTGATGCGGCGCGCGCTGCTCGAGGACGAGTCGATCACCGCGCGTATCCGCAAGCGGTTCGAGTCGCGCGGCATGCAGATGCCGGAGATCAACCGGCGGCAGGCGATGGTCCCCGTTGGCGCCCTGGTCCTCGACAACACGAACGGGACCGCGCCGGGCCTGTGGATCGAGGACGGAGCGCGGGCGGTCGCGCTGCTCCCGGGACCGCCGCGCGAGCTGAAGCCGATGATGGAGCGGCTGGTGCAGGGTCCGCTCAAGGCGCGGACCGGTCACCAGGTGCTGGGACGGCGCGTGATTCGCATCACCGGACGCAGCGAGTCGCATACCGAGGAGGCGGTCCGGTCGCTGTATGCGGAGTGGACGGCGATGGCCACGCCGATCTCGGCGACGATCCTGGCGTCGCTCGGACAGATCGAGCTGCATCTCTCCGCGCGGGCGGGCTCGCACGAGACGGTCGCGGCGGTCCTCGGGGAAGCCACCCGCGACGTGAGCGGCGTGCTCGGGCTCGACGTCTACAGCACGGATGGCCGTCCGCTCGAAGCGGTACTGGGCGATCTGCTCGTGGCGCGCGCACTGCGGGTCGCGGTCGCCGAGTCGTGCACGGGCGGCCTCGTGACCTCGAGGCTCACGGACGTCCCGGGGAGCTCGCAGTACGTGGATCGGGCGGTGGTCGCCTACGCGAACGACGCGAAGGTGTCGCTGCTCGGCGTGCCGCAGGCGCTCATCGATCAGCACGGCGCGGTGAGCGAGCCGGTGGCGGTGGCGATGGCGACCGGCATCCGCACGCGGGCGAAGGTGGACATCGGCGTGGGCGTGACGGGCATCGCCGGACCCGGCGGCGGGTCGCCCGAGAAGCCCGTCGGGACGGTTGCCATCGCGGCAGCCACGGCCGCGGCGACGCGCTCGCGGCTCTTCCGCTTCGTCGGCGAGCGCGAGATGGTCAAGTTCCAGGCGTCGCAGGCGGCGCTCGACATGGTGCGGCGCATGCTCCTTCAGTGAGGAACGCCGTTAAGGCGTTCCGGGAGACCGGGTGAGGCTGTTCACCGGGGTGGAGGTCGGCCCTGCCGTGGCCGATGCCCTCGCCCGCGTGAGCGACGAGCTGCGCGCGCGTGCAGCCACGCTGGCGCCGCGCGCGCGCATCACCTGGGTCGGTTCCGACCGCGCGCACATCACCGTGCGTTTCATCGGACACGTGGACGACGAGAAGGCGCAGGCGATCACGAACGCGCTCGCGCCGCCAATCGCCGTGCCGCCGTTCGAGGTCACCGTCCGCGGTGTCGGCGCGTTTCCGCCGAGCGGCCGGCTGCGCGTGGTGTGGGCCGGCCTTGCGGGCGGTGTCGACGCGCTCTCCGCCGTCGAACAGGAGGTCAGCCGGCGGCTCGAGGCGCGCGGCATCCCGCGCGAGGAGCGCGCCTATCGCCCGCACCTGACGCTGGCCCGCGTCAAGGAGGCCGGCGGCCTGCGCGCGCGGAGCCTGCTCGAGGGCTACACCGAGCCGGCGTTCGCCACGACGCGCGTGGACGCGATTACACTGTTCGAGAGCCGGTTGTCGCCGAAGGGCCCGACCTATGTGGCGCTTCAGCAGACCGCGCTGCGTGGATAGATGGAAGCACTCGTCGCCGTTGCACTGGGTTATGTCGCGGGCTCGATCCCGTTCGCGTGGTTTCTCGCGCGGCGGCATGGCGTCGATCTGCGCACGGCCGGCAGCGGCAACGTCGGCGCGGCGAACGTGATGCGGACGAGCGGCGTCGCCGACGGCATCGTCGCGATGTGCCTCGACGCGCTGAAGGGCGCGCTCGCGGTCCTGGTCGCGCAGCGCCTGACCGCGGGGCCGGCGACTCCGGTCGCGGCGGGGCTGGCCGCGATCGTCGGCCACGTGTACCCGGTATGGCTCGGGTTCCGCGGTGGCAAGGGGGTCGCCACGGCGGCGGGCGTGTTCGGCGTGCTGGCGCCGATCGCCCTGGCCGCCGCAGCCGCCATGTTCGTGATCGCGGTGTGGACGACGAAGTACGTGTCGGTCGGGTCGATGGCGGCGGCGATCACGCTGGGCGCGGTGGCTGCCGGCACCGAGGCGCCTCCGCCCGTCATCGTGGGCGCAGCGCTGGCCGCGGCCATCATCATCCATCGTCATCGCGCCAACCTCGCGCGCGTCCTGGCTGGCACCGAGCGGCGCGTGGGTCAACGGTTGTAGATGGCTGCGCGCCGGATTGCGGTGCTCGGCGGCGGTGGATGGGGAACGGCGCTCGCGGTGCACCTCGCGCGCGCCGGGCACGACGCGCGGCTGTGGGCGCGCGACGCGGCGCTCGTCGCTGAGATGCGCCGGCGGCGCGCGAACGCGGTCTACCTGCCCGACGTCACGTTTCCCGAGGGCCTGACGGTCACCCACGACCTGCAGGAAGCGCTGCACGGCGTCGAGTCGGTGGTGTCTGCCGTCCCGTCGCACGGCACGCGCGAGATTCTCTCGCGCGCGAAGCCCTTCATGCCGGAGGGCGCCGCGATCATCAGCGCCACGAAGGGGCTCGAACAGGACACCTTGTTCCGCATCTCGGAGATCGTCGAGCAGGAGCTCGGCGGGCACAGGAAGGTGGCCGTGCTCTCGGGCCCCAGCTTCGCGGCCGAGCTTGCGCGCCAGCTCCCGACCGCGGTCTCCGTCGCCTCGCGCGACGCGGCCGTCGTCGAGCAGGTGCAGAACGACTTCCGAGCGAACTACTTCCGCCTCTACGGCACCAGCGACGTCGTCGGCGTCGAGATTGGCGGCGCGCTGAAGAACGTGATCGCGATCGCGGCGGGCGTGGCGGAAGGGCTGTCGCTCGGCGACAGCGCGCTGGCCGGCCTGATTACGCGAGGGCTGGCGGAGATCGCGCGTCTGGCGTGCGCGCTGGGCGCACGGCGGGAAACGCTCTCCGGCCTGGCCGGCCTCGGCGATCTGGTGCTGACCTGCAACGGGTCGCTGAGCCGGAACCGCCACGTCGGCGTCGAGCTGGCCTCGAACCGGTCGCTCGGCGACATCCTCTGCGGCATGAAGATGGTCGCCGAAGGCGTCCGCACCACCGAGGCGGCGCTGGCCCTCGGTGCCCGCAACGGCGTGGAGCTGCCCATCGCCTCACAGGTCGCCGAGCTCCTCGCCGGCCGCAAGGACGCGCGAACGGCTCTGTACGACCTGATGCTCCGGCCTCAGCGCGCGGAAGCCGGATAATGGGAGTTGTGAGTTGCGATTTGTGATTTGCGATTTGTGATTTGCGGCCTGGGATTGCGGCTTGGGATTTGGGATTTGGGGTTTGGGGTTTGGGATTTGGGGTTGGGATTTGGGATTTCTTGATCGGCTGAGAGACGGGCTCAGCCGCACGACACAGCAGATCGTCGACCGGTTCGAGGAGATCGTCCAGCGCGCCGACAGGCCGGAGGCGCAGGCGAAGGCCATCGACGTCGACACGATCGAGGCGCTCGAAGAGCTGCTCCTGTCCGCCGACGTCGGCGTGGCCGCCACCGGGCGCATCGTCACCGCCGTACGCGATCGCGCGCGCCGCGGCGAGAGCCTCCGCGAGCTCGTCAAGGCGGAGATCCGGAACATCTTCGACGCGGTTGATTCGAGTCCCGCGCCATCCAACGGACACCAGCCGCACGTCACGTTGATCGTCGGCGTCAACGGCACCGGCAAGACGACGACGATCGGCAAGCTGGCGAACCTGCTGAAGGCATCCGGCAAGCGCCCGCTCGTGTGCGCGGCCGATACGTTCCGCGCCGCCGCGGTGGAGCAGCTCGAGATCTGGGCGAAGCGCGCCGACGTGGACATCGTGCGCGCGCAGGAAGGGTCCGACCCCGCGGCGGTCGTGTTCGATGCGATCCAGTCGGGGAAGACGAAGGGCCGCGATCCGATCCTCGTGGACACGGCCGGCCGCCTGCACACGCGCGTGAATCTGATGAACGAGCTCGAGAAGATCCGCCGCGTGGCGGGCCGCGCCGCGGAGGGTGCGCCGCACGAAGTGCTGCTCGTGCTCGACGCCACCGTCGGCCAGAACGGGCTCGCACAGGCACGCGAGTTCACCAACGTCGCCGGCGTGACGGGCATCGTGCTCACCAAGCTCGATGGCACGGCCAAGGGCGGCATCGCGGTGGCCATTGCGCACGATCTCAAGCTGCCGATCCGCTACGTCGGCGTGGGCGAGGGGATCGACGACCTGATCCCGTTCTCCGCGCGGGAGTACGTGGACGCGCTCTTCCAGCAGAAGTGGTAGAGGACGTGTCTCGCCGTAGCCGCGACGCGGCGGAGGCGGACTCGCGGTGGATGCGGCGCGCGATCGCTCACGCCCGCCGCGGTCTCGGCCGCACCACGCCCAACCCCGTCGTCGGCGCCTGCGTCGTCACGCCTGACGGCGTCGTCGTGGGAGACGGCGCGCACGAGCGCGCCGGCGAGCCGCATGCGGAGGTGTTCGCGCTCGAAGAGGCGGGAGATCGGGCGCGCGGCGCCACGCTCTACTGCACGCTGGAGCCGTGCGCGCACACGGGACGGACCGGCCCCTGCACCGATCGCATCATCGCCGCCGGCATCGCGCGGGTCGTGGCCGCGATGGAGGATCCGTTTCCGCTCGTCCGTGGCCGCGGGTTCGAACTGCTGCGCCAGGCGGGCATTGCCGTGGACACCGGCGTCGAGCGCGAGGAAGCCGCGCGCCTCAACCAGCCGTTCCTGACGACGGTCCGCGAGGGACGTCCGTTCGTGATCCTGAAAGCCGCGATGAGCCTGGACGGCCGGGTCGCCGCCGCCGCCGGCGAGCGGACGCAGCTCACGTCGGCGCCCGCGATGCGGCACGCCCACTACCACCGCGCGCAGGTCGATGCGATTGCGATCGGCTCGGAGACGCTGCTCGTGGACGACCCGCTGCTGACCGCGCGCCAGGTGTTCCGCGAGCGTCCGCTCACGCGGGTCGTGCTGGATCGCCGCCTGCGGACGCCGCCGGGCGCGCGCCTCTTCTCGACCCTCGCCGCGGGTCCGGTGATAATACTCACGTCGCCTGAAGCACGCGCGCGCGAGGTCGATCGTGTCCGGGCGCTCGAGCGCGGCGGCGCGACGATTGTGGCGGTCGACGCGCCGGGCATCGGCGCCGCGCTGCGCGCGCTGACGGCGTTCGAGATTCAGTCCGTGCTCCTCGAGGGGGGGCCGACCGTGCACCAGGCGGCGTGGGACGAGGACGTGATCGACTACGTGCACGTCTACGTCACCCCGGCGATGCTCGGCCCGGACGGGGTCTCGCTGCTCGACGGCCGATCGCTCTCGCCCGCCACGCTGGTGGAGCCGCGGGTCGTGCCGCTCGGACCGGATGTGTTGATCGAGGGCTATGTTCACCGGCCTCATTGAGGCAGTGGGCCGCGTGGCCGAGGCGAAGGGCGTCGGCGGCGGCGGACTGCGCGTCTGCATCCGCACGGAGCTCGCGCCCGGGCTGGCCGCGGGGGACAGCCTGGCGGTGAACGGCGTCTGCCTCACGGTGATCGTCGCCGAAGGCGGGGAGGTGCACGCGGACGTCGGTCCCGAAACCGCGCGCATCACGACGCTCGGCGCGCTGCGCCATGAGCAGGCCCTGAACCTCGAGCGGCCGCTCAAGGCCGACGGCCGCGTGGGAGGACACTTCGTGCAGGGTCACGTCGACGGCATGGGCACGATCGACGAGATCCGCACCGAGGGCGACGCGCGGTGGTTCACGGTGTCGTACCCGCCCGCGCTCGCCCCGCTGATGGTGCGCAAGGGGTCGATCGCGGTGGACGGCGTGAGCCTGACGCTGGCGGGACTCGGGGAGACGAAGTTCGACGTGATGATCGTGCCGTTCACGTGGGAGCACACCAGCATGCGCGCGCTGCGCGTCGGTGACCGCGTGAACCTGGAATGCGACATCATCGGCAAGTACGTGGCGAGAGCCCTGGAGCTGTCCGAGACGGGCCGCCTGAAGGCGGCCCAGACGATGAAATGAGCACGACCAAGAGCGGCAGGATTCGCATCGCCAAGGGCGCCCGGCGCCGCGGCCCGTTCGCGACCATCGAGGACGCGGTGGAGGCGATCCGCGCCGGCCGCATGATCATCGTCGTTGACGACGAGGACCGCGAGAACGAGGGCGACCTGACGGTTGCCGCCGAGAAGATCACGCCGGCGGCGATCAACTTCATGGCCAAGCACGGGCGGGGGCAGATCTGCCTGTCCATGCTCGGCGACCGCCTCGACGCGCTCGAGATTCCGCTCGCGGTCAACTCCAACACCACGGCGTTCGGCACCGCGTTCTGCGTGCCCATCGACTGGAAGCGGGGCGGCACCGGCATCTCAGCCGCCGACCGCGCCGCCACGATCCTGGCGGCGCTCGATCCCGAGACGACGCCGGCCGATCTCGCGCGTCCCGGACACGTGTCGCCGCTGCGCGCGCGCGACGGCGGCGTCATGGTGCGCGCGGGGCAGACGGAGGCGGCGGTCGATCTCGCGCGCATGGCCGGGCTCTATCCCGCCGGCGTCATCTGCGAAATCATGAACGACGACGGCACGATGGCGCGCGTGCCGGAGCTGACGAGGTTCGCGAAGAAGCACGGCCTGCTCATGATCACGATTGCGGACCTGATTCAGTACCGCATGCGGACCGAGCGGCTCGTGAAGCGCATTGCCGCCGCGGAGCTCCCGACCGACCACGGCGCGTTCCGGATCTACGCCTACGAGAACATCATCGACAGCGAGACGCACGTCGCGCTCGTGCGCGGCGATATCGGCGACGGCCAGGACGTCCTCGTCCGCGTCCACTCCAAGTGCCTGACCGGCGACGTGTTCCACTCCTCGCGCTGCGACTGCGGCGCACAGCTCGAAGCCGCGCTGGCCCGGATTGCCGAGGAAGGGCGGGGCGTCCTGTTGTACTTGAACCAGGAAGGGCGCGGCATCGGCCTGGCGAACAAGCTGCGCGCGTACGAGCTGCAGGACCAGGGGCTGGATACCGTCGAGGCCAACGAGCGCCTCGGCTTCAAGCCCGATCAGCGCGATTACGGCATCGGCGCCCAGATCCTGAGCGATCTGGGGATCCACACGATGCGGCTCCTCACCAACAACCCGCGGAAATTCGTCGGTCTCCAGGGCTACGGGCTGGCCATTTCCGATGCGGTCCCGCTGGAGATTCCGGCCTCCGAATCGACCCGGAAATACCTCAAGACCAAGAAGGACAAGCTGGGCCACAAGCTCTCGTCGGTGTAGAATAAGAGTTTGTCCCGGTTGGGGTTACGGTCGGCCTAGGTCCGCATGTTCGAGTCGCTCAGCACCCGCATTCAAGGCGCCTTCACGTCGTTGCGCGGCGAGGTGCGGCTGACGCCCGAGCACGTCGAGACCGCGCTGCGCGAGATTCGGCTCGCGCTGCTCGAGGCCGACGTCAACTTCAAGGTCGTCAAGGCGTTCATCGACCGCGTCCGCGATCGCGCGATGGACCAGTCGGTGCTCAGGAGCCTGACGCCGGGGCAGCAGGTCATCAGGATCGTCCGCGACGAGCTGCTGGCGCTCTTCGGCGGGACGGAAGGCGGCCTGACGAAGCACGCGCCGCTGCCGCGGGTGGTGCTGCTGCTCGGCCTGCAGGGCTCGGGCAAGACGACCACGTCGGGCAAGCTGGCGACCTGGCTGCGTCGGCAGGGAAAGCACCCTGTGATGGTGTCCACCGACGTGCGGCGGCCGGCGGCGATTCAGCAGCTGTCGGTGCTGGGCGAGCAGTCGGAGATTCCGGTCTACGCGCCGGAGACGATGGACCCGGTGGCGCGCGCCAGCGGCGCCGTCGCCGACGCGAAGGCCAAGGGGTTCGACACGGTCATCGTCGACACGGCGGGGCGCCTGCACATCGACGACGACCTGATGGACGAGCTGCAGCGCATCAAGGATGCGGTGACGCCGTCCGACCTGCTCTACGTCGCGGACGCGATGACGGGGCAGGACGCGATCAAGAGCGCGGGCGAGTTCAACCACCGCGTGGGCGTCACCGGCGTCGTGCTCACCAAGCTCGATGGCGACGCGCGCGGCGGCGCCGCGCTCTCGGTGGTCTCCGTCGTCGGCGTGCCGATCGCGTTCGTCGGGAGCGGCGAGCGGCTCGAGGATCTCGAGCTGTTCCACCCCGACCGCATCGTCTCGCGCATGCTCGGGATGGGCGACGTGCTGTCGCTCATCGAGAAGGCCGAGCAGGCCATCGACCAGGACGAGGCCGAGGAGCTCGAGGAGAAGTTCCGGAAGAACACGTTCACGCTGGACGACTTCCGGAAGCAGCTGCGCACGATCCGGAAGATGGGCCCGCTCGAGAGCATCATCGGGATGATTCCCGGGATGGGCAATCTCAAGGAGCTGGCGGAGAACAAGCCGGACGAGAAGCAGATGGGACGCGTCGAGGCGATCATCTGCTCGATGACGCCCGACGAGCGGCGCGACCCGTCGATCATCAACGGGAGCCGCCGCAGGCGGATCGCGGCCGGCAGCGGCACCGGGGTGGACGAGGTGAACCGGCTGCTCAAGCAGTTCACCGAGATGCGCCGGGTGCTGCAGATGATCGGCCAGGGCGGCCCGGCGGCGCTGGCCAGGGGCATGCGGATGCCGAAGCAGGGCGGGTTCGCGGCGCCCGGCGGGAAGAAGCGGAAGAAGGGCGGCCCCTGGGGGCTGATAAAAACGAGGTAGCAGATGCTTTCGATTCGTTTGCGGAGAGCGGGCTCGACGAAGAAGCCCTACTTCCGCGTGGTGGTCACCGAGGCGCGCTCGGCGCAGAACAGCAACTTCGTCGAGAACGTCGGCACGTACAATCCGCGCAACAAGCCGGCGGCGGTCGAGCTGAACAAGGCGCGCATCGAGCACTGGCTGAAGAAGGGGGCGCGCCCGTCGGACTCGGTGCGCACGCTGCTCGGCAAGCACCTGACGAAGGACCTGTCGGCGCAGGTGGAAGCGCCCACCTCCGCCGAGGCTTCGGCGGGCAGGCCGGCCGCGCAGTGAGCGCCAACCCCTCGACGCCGCTCGGGGCAGGTCCGCTGCGCGCCGTCGTCGAGGTGGTGGCGCGCGGGCTGGTGGATCATCCCGACGCGGTGGTCGTCACCGAGAGCGAGCGGCGCGGCAGTACCGTGCTGGAGCTGCGGACGGCGCCTGGCGACATGGGGAAGATCATCGGCCGGCAGGGGCGCACCGCCGCGGCGCTGCGCACGCTGCTGCAGGTGACGGCGGACAAGCACGGCAAGCGGGCGAGTCTGGACATTCGCGACTAACGCCCAACTGCCAACGCCCAACTCCCAAGACGCTTGGGACTTGGAGTGTGGGAGTTGGGAGTTGACGATGGCTGATTGGGACAGCATGGTTCTCGTCGGGCGAATAGCCCGCACGCATGGTCTCAAGGGGCACGTGATCGTCAACCCGGAAACGGATTTTCCGCACGCGCGCTTCAAGGTCGGTTCCGTGCTGTGGACGCGGTCGGACGGCGCGGAGCGGACGCTGACGATCAGCGCCGTGCGGTTCCAGCAGGGACGCCCGGTGATCGCGTTCGAAGGGCTGGCGACGATCGACGAGGTCGAGCCGCTCGCCGGCCAGGAGCTGCGGGTGCCGGAAGACACCCTGCAGCCGCTCGAGGCGGGGCAGTACTACCAGCATCAGCTCGTGGGCTGCATGGTGGAAACGGTTGACGGCGCGCGCGTCGGCGCCGTCGCGAAAGTGGAAGGCGGCGCCGGCGGGACGCGGCTCGTGGTGGACGGCACGCGCGGCGAGATTCAGATCCCCTTTGCCGTGGACATCTGCGTGGACGTGGATGTGCCGGGCAAGCGGATCCGCATCGATCCGCCGGACGGGCTGCTGGAGTTGAACGAGACGAAGCGCAGCCGGCTGCCGGCAGCCGGCCGTCGGCAGCGATGAAGTTCGACATCGTCACGATCTTTCCGCGGATGGTCCAGGCGGGCCTCGCGGAAGGGGTCGTCGGTCGCGGGATCGAGGGCGGGCTGCTCGACGTGCAGGTGCACGATCTCCGGGACTACACGACGGATCGGCACCGCTCGGTGGACGACGTGCCGTATGGCGGCGGGCCGGGGATGGTGATGAAGCCGGAGCCGCTGGCGCGCGCGGTGGAGGACATCCGGGCGCGGCGGGGCGTCCCGGACGCGGTGGTGCTGCTGACGCCGACCGGCCGGACGTTCACGCAGGCCGAGGCGGTCCGCATGACCCGGCTGAAGCATGTCGTGCTGCTGTGCGGCCGATATGAGGGGATGGACGAGCGCGTCCGGACCGGCGTGGCGACCGAGGAGCTGTCCATCGGCGACTACGTGCTGAGCGGCGGCGAGGTGGCGGCGCTGGTGGTGGTGGACGCGATCAGCCGCCTGATTCCGGGCGTCGTCGGCGACGAGCAGTCGGTGGCGGAGGACTCGTTCACGCGCGGGCTGCTGGACTACCCGCATTACACGCGCCCGGCGGAGTTCGCCGGGCAGCGAGTGCCGGACGTGCTGCTCTCGGGGCATCACGCGGACGTGCGGCGGTGGCGGAAGAAGGCGGCGCTGGCGCGGACGCTGGAGCGCAGGCCGGAGATGCTCAACACGGCGGCGCTGGATGACGAGGAGCGGGCGCTCCTCGACGAGATTCGCAAGGAGACGAACAATGAGCGCGATTGACCTGGTCGAGAAGTCGCAGTTGACGACCCGGCCCGACATGAAGTCTGGCGACACCGTGCGCGTGCACGTGAAGGTGCGCGAGGGCGACAAGGAACGCATCCAGATCTTCGAGGGCATCGTGATCGGGCTGCACCGCGGCGGGGCGCGCGCCTCGTTCACCGTCCGCAAGGTGTCGTTCGGCCAGGGTGTGGAGCGCATCTTCCCGCTGCACTCGCCGACCATTGCCAAGGTGGACGTCGTGCGGTCGGCGCGCGTGCGCCGCGCGAAGCTGTACTTCCTGCGCAACCTCAAGGGCAAGGCGGCGCGCATGAAAGAGACGAAGAGGACGCAGTAAGTTTCCAATTCCCAACTTCCAACTTCCAAGGTGCCTTGGGCGTTGGGAGTTGGCGGTTGGGAGTTTCCCTGATGGTTCGGAAGCGCGCCATGCGGACCCTCGAGAACGCCATGCGGCGTTGGGGGTTTTACCGCGTGGCGGGCTGCGACGAGGTGGGGCGCGGCTGCCTGGCCGGGCCGGTCGTCGCGGCCGCGGTGATCCTCGATCCCGACCGCTACATCCCGGGCGTCTGCGACTCCAAGACGATCACCGCCGCCGAGCGCGAGCGGCTCTACGGCGCGATCACCCGCAAGGCGCTGGCGTGGTCGGTGGCGGCGTCCCCCGCTGGCGAAATCGACGAGATCAACATCCACCGCGCCTCGCTGCAGGCGATGCGGCGCGCCGTGATGGCGCTGGCGCCGCTGCCCGACCTCGTGCTGGTGGACGCCTTCCGCATCCCCGACCTCCTCATCGCGCAGCGCGGCGTGCTCCACGGCGACAGCCGCTGCAGCGCGATCGCGGCCGCGTCGATCGTCGCCAAGGTGACGCGCGACCGCGAGATGCTCCAGCATCACGCCTCGGACCCGCGCTACGGCTACGACCGCCACAAGGGCTACGCGACGGCCGAACACCTCGCGGCCGTGGCGCGCCACGGCTATTCGCCGCTGCACCGCCGCTCGTTCAGGCCGCCGTCGCTGTTTGATACGATGGACTGACCCAAGGCCCCCAAGCAGTTTCCAGTGGCACCAGTAGATCGGGACGCAATCCTCAAGAAAGCGGAAAAGCTGCTCCGCCAGGGCAAGCTGGACGGCGCCATCGAGGAATACGTGCGCCTGGTCGAGGCGCAGCCGAAGGACTGGAACACGATCAACGCCCTGGGCGACCTCTACGCCCGCGCGGGCGACGTCCAGCGCGCCGCCGCGCTGTACGCACGCGTCGCGGACCATCTCTTCACCGAGGGCTTCTATCCGAAGGCCGCCGCGCTCTACAAGAAATCGCTCAAGGTGAAGAGCGACGACGAGCACGCGCTGCGGCAGCTCGGCGAGATTGCGGCGCGGCAGGGGCTCCTGGCGGAGGCGAAGCTGTATTTCCGGCAGCTTGCGTCCCAGTACACAGCGCGCGGCGATGCGCGCGGTGCCGCCCAGGCGCTGGTCCGCCTCGGGACCCTGGAGATCGCGGACGTGGATGCGCGCGTGGCGGCCGCCCGCGCGGCGCAGCAGCTCGGAGAGGCTGCGCAGGCTGCCTCGCTCCTGATGGCGGCGGCCAGCGACCTGCAGAAGGCCAGACGCGATGCGGAGGCGCTGCCGCTCCTCGTCGAGGCGGCGCAGCTCGACCCGTCCGACACCGAGCTGCGGGGCCGGATCGCGCGCGAGCACGTCAAGGCCGGCAACCTCGAGGCCGCGCGGCCGTTCCTGAACCTCGAAGCCACCGGCGACGATCCCGAGCTGATGTTCGCGCTCGGCCAGATGGAGCTGGCGGCCGGCAACGACGAGCAGGCGCGCCTGGCGTTCATGCGCCTGTTGATGACCGACCAGACGCGCGCAGACGAGGTGGTGCGCGTGGCGCTCGATCGGGCGCGGGGCGGGCACGGCGACAGCGCGTTCGGCTGCATCGAGATCGTGGCGGACAACGCGCTGCTGATGGGCGAGCCCGATCGCGCGATGGCGGCGATGCGGGACTTCCTCGCGGAGGCGCCGTCGCACATCCGCGCGCTGCAGCGGCTCGTGGAGCTGTGCGTCGACAACGACATCGAGGGACCGCTGCTCGCCGCGCAGCGCCAGCTGGCCGACGCGCATCTCGAAGCGGGGCAGGCGGCCGAGGCGCGCTTCATCGCAGAGGACCTGCTGGACCGGGACCCGACGGAAGAGACGAACTACATCCGGTTGCGGCGGGCGCTGGAGATGCTCGGCATCCCGGATCCGGATCAGGTCATTGCCGACCGACTCGCGCTGGAATCCGACACGGCGATGGGACTCGAGGTGCCGTTGGGGCCTGGGGTGCTTGAGGTGCTTGAGGTGCCTGAGGTGCCTGGGGTGCCGGGGGTGTCCGAGGACGTCGTGGAGGGCGACGAACAGCCCGTCGTTCTTGGCAACGTGGAAGTCGACTTGAGCGAGCTGCTGACGGAGCTCGGGAGCACGCCGGCGCAGCCAGCGGAGGTGGCCGCGCCTCCACCGCCGGATCTCGAGGACGTCTTCGCGGGGATCCGCGGCCGCGTCGCCCACGACCAGCAGCGGACCGACGCGGACACCCACTACGACCGCGCGCTGGCGCACATGCGCGACGGCCGGATCGACGAGGCAATCGCCGACCTGCAGGCGGCCGCGCGCGTGCCGATGCTGCGCTTCATGGCGGGCGCGCAGCTCGGACGGCTGCACATGCGGCGCGGCGACCTCAAGGCGGCCGTGGACTGGCTGGAGCGCGCGGCGGAAGCGCCGGCGCCGACGGCGAACGAGGGGTTCGCGCTGCTGTACGACCTGGCCGACGTGCTCGAGCAGATGGGCGAGTCGGCTCGGGCGCTCGCCATCCTGATGGAGCTCGAGACCGACACGCCCGACTATCGCGACATCCGGGCCCGGATCGAGCGGCTCTCGCAGGTCCAGGCGAGGCCCGCGCCGAGCGCCGTCGAGGGGCCGCGCGGATGAAGCGGCTGGTCTTCGCTGTCGGCTTCCTCGAGCTCGGCATCGTGCTGGTCGTGATCCCATGGTCGATGTACTGGGACCGCAACTACTTCGCGCAGGCGGTGCCCGGCATCCGCGACTTCATCACCAACAACTTCGTCCGCGGCGCCGTCTCCGGCCTTGGCGTGCTCAACGTGGCGATCGCCATCGCGGAGCTCGTGACCATGATCGCCGCCCGGCAAAGCCGCCCGGCGTCGATCGCCCCCTCACGCTTCGCGGAAGACTGAGCCGCGCCGATGCGTCCGGTGATCTGCATGATTACGGACCGCCGGCGATACGGGCCCCATTGGGAGGATGCGCTCGTGGAGCGCGTCGGCGCCGCCGCGCGGGCTGGCGTCCACCTGATCCAGGTTCGTGAACGCGATCTCGACGGCGGGATCCTCACGCGTCTCGTCACGCGCTGCGTGGAGGCCGTCGGCGGCACGCGCGCGCGCATTCTCGTCAACGATCGCGTGGACGTCGCGCTCGCCGCCGGCGCCCACGGCGTGCATCTCCCCGGCGAGGCGCCGCCCGCGCCTCGCGTGCGCTCGTGCACACCGCCGGCCTTCCTCGTCGGCCGCTCGGTCCATGCGCTCGACGAGGCGCGCGGCGTCTCCAGCGCGGGCGGCACCGATTTCCTGATCTTCGGAACCGTCTACGAGACCGCGTCGAAGCCCGGCGCTCCCTCAGCGGGACCCTGTCTGCTGGCTCAGGTGGCTCAGGCAACCGCGCATCCGGTCCTGGCGGTGGGCGGGGTGACGCTGGACCGCATCGGGCTGCTGCGGGCGGCCGGCGCGGCCGGGTT
>Ga0194128_10005318_pt1 | contig 18128 bp, 16 predicted proteins | sample TA2KigCa65mmetaG_FD_148650 | JGI IMG/M metagenome (GOLD analysis project Ga0194128, IMG submission 148650) | Freshwater microbial communities from Lake Tanganyika, Tanzania - TA2015037 Kigoma Deep Cast 65m | ecosystem: Environmental > Aquatic > Freshwater > Lake | place: Tanzania: Lake...
TCAATTGTTGTTTTAATTCCATCAACAATAAACTCATCTAGGGCTCTTCTAAGTCTTGTAATTGCAGACTCTCTATTTTTACCATGACATATAAGCTTAGCAACTAAACTATCATAAAATGGTGAAATTTTACTTCCTTGAAATAAATAACTATCAACACGCGTACCCGGACCTGAAGGCTGATAGTAAGTACTTACTGTTCCAGCGCTAGGTTGAAAATTATTTCTTGGATCCTCTGCATTAATTCTGCATTCAATAGAATGTCCTGTAAATTTTATATTTTCTTGTTTTAAATCTAAAGATCCAGTCGATGCTATTTCAATTTGTCTTTTAACCAGATCGACACCTGTTACAGCTTCAGTCACAGGATGTTCAACTTGCAGCCTAGTATTCATCTCTAGAAAATAGAATTTTCCTTTTTCATAAATAAACTCAAGGGTTCCAGCGCCTTCATATCCTAGCCTAGATACTGCATTCACACTTACGTCTAAAAGTTTTCTTCTTTCACTTTCATTTAAAATTGGACAAGGGCTTTCTTCAATTATTTTTTGGTACCGTCTTTGAACCGAGCAATCTCTTTCACCAAGATGCACTGTATTATTTTTTCCATCGGATAAGATCTGAACCTCTATATGTCTTGGTTTTTCAAAAAATTTTTCAATAAATACCTCATCATTTCCAAAGTATTTTTTAGCTTCAGACTGAGCAACTTTAATATTTTCATCAAGTTCATTTTCATTAAAAACAATTCTCATGCCTTTTCCACCACCACCACCAGCTGCTTTAATAAGCACTGGAAACCCAATATTTTTTGAAATTATTTTTGCTTCATTTAAATCACTAATACCCTTTAAAGATCCTTCAATAACAGGAAGTCCAAGATCTTTTGCAATTTTTTTTGCCTCAATTTTATCTCCCATTTTTTTAATTATTTCTGATCTTGGTCCTATGAACTTAATATTGTGCTCTTCTAATATTTGAGCAAATTTATAGTTTTCGGACAAAAAGCCATAGCCAGGATGTATTGCATCAGCACCTGTGATTTCTACCGCAGAAATAATTGATGGAACATTTAAATAGCTATCGCTTGATTTATGAGAGCCAATGCAAACACTTTCATCAGCAAGTCTAACGTGCATCGATTCTTTATCTGCCGTTGAGTGAACTGCTACAGTTGGAATGTTTAACTCTTTACAGGCTCTGATAATACGAACAGCAATTTCGCCCCTATTGGCGATAAGTATTTTTTTTATCATTATTCAACAAGAATAAGATCTTGGTCGAACTCTACAGCCTCTCCATCATTTACGAATATTTTTTTTACTGTACCATCAAGTGTTGATGGAACATGGTTCATAGTTTTCATGGCCTCAATGATCATAATACTTTGACCTTTTTTAATTTTTGAACCAACCGATATAAACGGTTTTGCACCAGGCTCAGGTGCTAAATATGCTGTTCCAACCATGGGCGACTTAATAATGTTTTTACTATCTTTATTTGAAGCAGAAGATTTATTATCGGATGCAATAGTATTATCAGATGCTTGAGACTTAATTTGTTGATAAATTTTACCTTCTGATTTTTTAACTTTATAAGTTATATTATTTTCAGAATACTCAATTTCATTTAAATTAAATTCATCTAAATAATCAGATAATTCTTTAATAATTTTTTTATCAATTTTCATTTTTTGTTTATTAATTTTTCCAAAGCATCTATTGCAAGTATATATCCAAACGAACCAAGACCGCAGATTAAACCATTAACAGCAGAACTAATCAATGATTTATGTCTAAATTTTTCTCGTTGATAAATATTAGATATGTGAACTTCAATTTTTGGAATTTTTAATAAGTTTAAAGCATCTAAAATTGCAACAGATGTATGAGTAAAAGCTGCGGCATTAATAATTAAACCATCGAATTTTTTTCTAGCCTTTTGTATTTCTGTTACAATTTCCCCTTCAATATTAGATTGAAAAAAAGTTAATTTAATACTTTTTTTCTTTCCATGAAGAATACAATTTTTTTGAATATCTTTGAGGGTTTCTTTTCCGTAAATTTTTGGTTCTCTTTTTCCTAATAAATTTAAATTAGGACCATTAATAATTTCTATATTCATAAAAAATAGAATATTGTTATAGTTTGAATATTTATTAAATCCAACATGATTAAAGTCTTATTAAATGGAAAAAATAAAACAATTGATGATAAGACTAACTTAAATCTTTTATTAAAAGAACTTTCAATAGAGTCAAATAAAGTTGCTATCGAAATTAATGGTGTTGTTGTTTCTAAAAATGACTATGAAAAAAAAATAATTAGAACAAATGATAAGATTGAAATTGTCCATTTTATAGGAGGTGGGTAATGGATGAATTTTTAATCAAAGGAAAAAAATATAAATCCCGATTAATTTTAGGCACTGGAAAATATAAGAATTTTGAGCAAACAGCCGAGGCAATTGAAGCTTCAAAAGTCGAGATTGTAACTGTAGCGGTAAGAAGAGTTAATGTCACCAATCCTAAAGAACCCATGTTAATAGATTTTATAAATCCAAAAAAGTATACCTACCTTCCAAATACCGCAGGATGTTTTAATGCAGATGAGTCTGTAAGAGTTTTAAGACTTGCAAGAGAAGCTGGTGGATGGAATCTTGTAAAATTGGAAGTGCTAGGTGACAGTGAAACATTATATCCTAATATGGTTGAAACTATAAAAGCTCTGGAGATATTAAAAAAAGAAAACTTTGATGTAATGGTTTATTGTTCAGATGACATTATATTATGTAAGCAGCTTGAAAATATGGGGGCTTGTGCAATTATGCCTCTTGGTTCACTTATTGGATCTGGAAGAGGTATTCAAAATAGATTTAACATTTCGCTAATAAAAAAAAACGCAAAAGTTCCTGTTATTGTAGATGCTGGAATAGGTTGCGCCTCTGATGCGGCTATTGCTATGGAGATTGGCTGTGATGGAGTTTTAATTAATACGGCCGTTGCAGAGGCAGATAATCCAATATTAATGGCAGAGTCTATGAGAGATGCAGTTATTGCTGGCAGAAAATGCTTCTTAGCAGGAAGAATGAAAAAAAAAAATTATGGAAGTCCATCTAGCCCAATATCAGGGATAATAGATTAGCCTCAGGCCTCTATTTTTGTTTCAGTAATTTTTTTTCTTTCACTATAAATTTTCTTCGACATCTTTTTTTTATAAGTTTTTTTAACCTTTTTTGTATCGCTTATTTTAGAATTATTATTTAATAAGCCTTTAGATGGTAATTGAATATTTTTTATTTCATCTATAATTTTTTTTTTACTATCATAAAAATTTATAGAGTAATCTTGGTTTAAAAAGTTTACATTTTCCTTAAAATTAATTTTAAATTTGTATTTATTTTTAAAAAAACTAACTTCTTTTGAATGATTTTCTTCAATTATATCAATAATTTTTTTTGCAAGTTGTATTTCAATAGTTTTAATTTTTGTTTCAGTAAATGCTTTTTCTTCAAAAATTTTAATTATTTTTAATGCAAAAGATTGAGGAGTAAGAAGTGTTTCCCATTTTAAAGAACCTTCTCTAAGACGTTGTCTAGTCATTTCTAAAAGACCAAAATTACTAATTCTTCCAAATTGAATTTTTGCTTTGTCACTTCTTAAAAATTCTCTTAAACGTCTTTCAACCATGCGTTTGTTGGAGTAATTTTCCATATCAATAAAATCTATAACTATTAATCCAGCAAGATCTCTTAGTTTAATTTGTCTTGCTATTTCTTCCGCAGCTTCAAGATTGTTTGTTAAAGCTGTTTTTTCTATGAATCTTTCTCTTGTAGATCTTCCAGAGTTTACATCTATAGATACTAAAGCTTCTGTTGGATTTATTATTATGTAACCACCTGATCTTAAATTTATTCTGCTTTCAAAAATGATATTAAGATATTTCTCAATGTTGTAATGATGAAAAATTGGAATTTTTCCCTTATATTTTTTTACATTATTTTCATGTTCAACTGAGATTTGTCTTGCGTATTTTTTAGCTAGTTCAAATGCTTTATCACCATCTACGACTATAGAGGTTATGTCTTTACTGTAAAAATCTCTTATGGAGCGTCCTATTAATTCTTGGTCTTCATAGATTAGGCTAGGAGCAATCGATCTAAGAGTTTTATTTCTTATTTCCTCCCAAATTAATAATAGAATATCTAAGTCTGTTTTAATTTCATTTTTAGTTTTGCTTGCTCCAGCCGTTCTTACAATCATTCCCATTGTTTTTGGAAGATTTAGATCAGTAATTAAATCTTTAATTCTTTGTCTATCACCTGAATTAAAAATTTTTCTAGATATTCCGCCTCCTCTAGAGGTATTTGGCATTAAAACAATGTATTTACCTGGAAGAGATATATAAGTTGTTAAAGCTGCGCCTTTTCTACCCCTCTCTTCTTTAACAATTTGGATTAAAACTATTTGTCCAGGTTTGATTACTTCTTGAATTCTGTATCTTTTGTATCTTGGAAACTTTTTAAAATTATTTTTTTCTATTTCAGAATTTACAGATGCTTCTTCAGTTAATTCATTTCCATTATTATTATTATTATTATTTTCTGTATTTTTATTGATGTCGCTTTCAAAATCGTCATCATTATTTTCAAAGCGATTTATTTTTTCATTTAAGTTTTCATCTAAATCATTTACATTTTCTTCAATAAGTTTTTCCCTTCTCTCGTCTTCCTCTTTTTTTATCTTGTCCTTGTCCGCTTGAGGTATTTGATAGTAATCAGTTTGAATATCATTGAATGCTAAAAAACCATGACGTTCATTCCCAAAGTCTACGAAAGCAGCCTGCAAGGAAGGTTCAATTCTACTTATTTTACCTAAGTAAATATTTCCCTTTAAGTTCTTGTGATGAATATTTTCATATTCATATTCCTCAACTTTGTCATTAGATTTAATGGCAATTCGAGTTTCTTCTGGGTGCGACCCATCAATAAGCAATTCTTTTGACATGTTATTGTTCCTGAAATTGGTTTGAAAATTGATTGCAAATACTTCATAAGTTTAAAAATTCTTTAAAATCTTATACTTTTCTAAGCTCATCCTACTTAAATCTTAATATTAACAACAAATCAATATAGATTTTGCAGCATGTTTGAATCTAAGCAATTATTAGAAAAAATTGAAAAGTCCCTAGAAAATATCAGGGGGTATCTTTGAAAGAGAAAAAATTATTGAAAGATTAGATTTTCTAAAAAAAGAAATGGAATTATCTTCTTTTTGGAATGATCAAAAAAAAGCTGAAAAAATTATCAAAGAAAAAAATCATTTAAGTAATATTCATTCAACTTTTGAAGAGTTATTAAGCGAACATGCCGATAACAAAGAATTGTTACAGGTCTTATTAAAAGAAAATAACGAAAATTTACTAAAAGATTTAACAATTAATTTTGAAAGAAACTTATCCAGATTAAAGAAAATAGAACTTTTTTGTTTTCTGTCAGATGAAAATGATTCTTTAGATGCTTATGTAGAAATACATGCTGGTGCAGGTGGCACAGAAAGCCAAGACTGGGCAGAAATGCTAAGAAGAATGTATGTTAAATGGTCAGATAAAAATAATTTTAAAATAGAACTTATCCACGAAAATAGAGGAGAAGAAGCTGGAGTTAAGTCTTCCACAATAAAAATTACAGGAAATTATGTTTACGGTTGGTTAAAAAGAGAATCTGGAGTTCACAGATTAGTAAGAATTTCTCCCTTTGACTCCGGAGCAAGGCGTCATACAAGTTTTGCAAGCATTTGGGTTTACCCTGTTTTAAATGAAAATATTAATATTGATATATTAGACAAAGACATAAGAGTTGATACTTACAGATCAAGTGGTGCCGGGGGCCAGCATGTCAATACAACAGATAGCGCTGTTAGAATAACTCATTTACCCACTTCTATTGTAGTACAATGTCAGAATGAAAGGTCTCAACATAAAAATAAAGAAACTGCTTTAAATATGCTTAAAGCAAGATTGTATGAATTAGAGTTGAAAAAAAAACAAAAAGATTTTGAAGTATTAGAAAGTTCAAAAAAAGATATAGGTTGGGGAAGCCAGATAAGAAGTTATGTTCTTCAACCTTATAGATTAGTTAAAGATAATAGAACAAATTTAGAAGTAAGCGACCCAGAGAAAGTTTTAAATGGAGATATAACTGAATTTTTAGAAGCTTCAGTTTATCAAGGGGTATCGTAGTGAAAAAAATTATATATATAATTTTTTTTTTCGTAATTTCATTATTAATTTTTTTTTCTGTTTTAATCTATGGAGTTAGCACTTCTAGTTTCAATGTGTTAATCCAAAATCAGTTTGAGAATAATTTTAAAAAGCTAAAATTAGAATTTAATGATGTAAAAATAAATTATGATATAAAAAATTTTGTTTTAAAATTTAGTATACTTGAACCAAAACTTTATCATGGAAAAAATTTAACAAATATAAATCAGGCAAATTTTGGTTTTGGTTTATTTTCAGTATTAAAAAAAGACTACAATCCAACTTTTATAGAGGTAGGTTTTAAGGAAAATTCCATAGAAAATACGGTATTTTTAATTAAAGATGTTTTTATACAAGATAAAAAATATTTTTTTGATGAAAAAATAAAAAAAGGAACGATTGAGGGTAAGTTACAAATTTTCAACGATGATCGGTTAAGTGTAAATTTTAATGGTTTTGTAAAAGATGCAACTTTTAGACTATCAAAAGATACTCCAGAATTTGAGCAAGTTACTGCTAAAATTGATATAAAAAAAAATGATTATGTTATTGAGTTTTTATCAGGAAAAATTTTTGGACTTAATATAGATAAATCAAAAATAAACATTAAAAACATTGATAATATTTATAAGACTGACCTTAGTTTATTATTAACAGGGAAATTTAATTCACTTTCAGAACTTAGACTATTAAAAATTAAAGCCATTGAAGATTTTACAAAAAATTTTGATCAGCTTTCTTTAGATGTAAGTTCATCAAATATATTGCAGCTTGATATTAATAAAGATGGAAATATTTTAAAACAATCGGGAAAAGGAAAAGCAGATATTTCCAATTTAAATTTTAAAATTTCAAAAAATACGAACCAAGAACTTTTTGATGAAAAAAATTCGTTATTTCAAAACGGAAAGTTTAAACTAGATTATACTTTAGATAATGTTGAAGGGTCAGGTATAATTTTTAATCAAAAAAATAGTTATGATTTTAAATTTAATACAAATTTAAAAAACAATACTTCAAAAATTAATTTAATTTCAGAACTTAATTATTCTAATTATCCTAAAATTTTTGATAGCAATTATTTTAAAGGATCTTCAAAAGTCTTTTTACAAATTAACCTTAATAATAATGATTTGTTATTTGAAGGAAAAGCAGATTTAAAAAAAAGCTACATAAATCTAAATTTTATAAATTCAAGCAAATTGCTGGATGATGATGGTCAATTATTCTTTAAAGGTATATTAAAAAAAAATACCTATGACTTTGATAAAATTGAATTAAGTTCAAAATCCACAAAAGTTATAGTTACAAATATAGTTTTTGATAAAGACTTCTCTCTTTTGCAGCTTGAGAATGCAGTAGTTAAAAGTGATAATAATAATTTTACAATAACATCATCTCTTAAATCAGGGATGAATACTATTGATGTGAATGGCAAACTTTTAGATGCCAAATTTATTATAAACAGTGTCACGAGTTCAAAATCATCTAGTTTTTTTTCTAAAAAATTTAATGGAAATTTAAAGGTTAATATTGAAAAAGTTAAAACAGGTACTGAAGACGACTTATTCAATCTTAAATTTAATTCTACTATTACAAAAGGAATTTTTACTAAGCTTGATATGGATGGTTCTTTTTCCAAAGATGAAAAAATTACTGCAAAAATTGAACGTGGTAAAAATGGAAATTTGAATACAAAAGTTCTATCGGATAGAGCAAGACCTTTTGCTGCAACCTTTTCTTTTATAAAGGGTTTTGAAAAAGGTAAATTAGATTTTTATTCTGAAGATTTGTCCTTAACATCTTCAAAGGGCAAAATTGTAATAACTGACTTTACAGTAAAAGAGATTCCTGTGCTTGCAAAGTTATTGACTATTGCTTCAGTTACAGGAGTTTTAGATACCCTAAGAGGCAAAGGTGTTCGCTTTGATAATATGGTTATTAATTTTGAAAATGATGAAAAGTTTTTTACTTTTAAAGAGTTTTATGGAACTGGATCTGCACTGGGTTTTATCATTGATGGTAAAATAAATAATCAGGACACCTTCGTAAGTCTTTCTGGCAACCTAATACCCGCTTATGAAATAAACAAATTAATTTCAAATATACCTTTAATTGGTCAGATTTTAACAGGCAAAGCAGGAGATGGAATTTATGGCGTCAGTTTTAAAATTAAAGGTAAAGATCCTGATTATGATATAGAGATCAATCCAATAAAAACACTTACACCAAGGTTTGTTCAACGGTTTTTTGAAATATTCAAAACAAAAAATTAACCTATTTTAATAAGGAAGTGTTTTTTTTTTCCAAAAGATATTTTAGCTGTTAACTCTACACTAAAATCAGATGTTGAAAGTATTCTTTTTTCATCATCAACTATTTCATTATTAATTCTGTAAGCCCTATTTAAAATATTCCTTCTATAGTCACTATTGGATGATGCAAAATGAATTTGTTTTATTATCTCATTAAAACTAATTCCTTTGTCTACATCTGTTTTTTTTATAGTTTTTGTTGGAAGATTTTCTCCAAATCCTTTTTCATCAAAAGTTTTTTTTGAAGTAATTTCAGCTTTATTAGCCTCTTTTTTTCCATGCAAAATAGTAGTTGTTGTATTTGCAAGTAAAATTTTAAAATGATTTATATTTGAAGAGTTTTTTTCTTTTTCATAACTTTCTATTTCAGAAATCGGTATTTCAGTGAATAACCTTAGATATTTGAAAACATCAATATCTTCTACATTTCTCCAGAACTGCCAATAATCATAAACTGAAGTTTTTTTTTTATCTAACCAAACAGCCCCTTTTTCAGTTTTTCCCATTTTTGCACCTGTACTGGTAGTGATGAGAGGAGTTGTAAGTCCAAACGTTTCATTTCCATTAATTTTCCTTATAAGTTCAATACCATTTAAAATGTTACCCCATTGATCCGATCCACCAATTTGTAATTCGCAGCCTTTTTTTTCATTTAGAATTAAAAAGTCATAGGCTTGAAAAATCATATAATTAAATTCAAGAAAGCTTAATGATTGTTCTCTATCAAGTCGTGTTTTTACACTATCAAAGGTGAGCATTCGATTAATGGTAAAGTGTTTTCCGTATTCCCGTAAAAATTCTACATAGTTAATTTTATTTAACCAATCATAATTATTAACAAACTTAAATTGATTTTTATTTTTTGATGATAAAAAATTATTAAATACTTTTTTTATTCCATTAGCATTTTTATTGATTTCTTTTTTTTTTAAAATTTTTCTTGTTTCCTCTTTACCTGATGGATCTCCTATTAATGTAGTTCCACCACCCAAAAGTACTATTGGTGTATGTCCAAATTTTTGAAACAACCTCAAGCACATTATTTGAAGTAAACTGCCAACGTGAAGGCTATCTGAGGTACAGTCGAAACCTATATAAAGAGAAATTTTTTTATTATTAAGTATATTATCTAGTTTATTAATATCTGTGCATTGATTAAAGTATCCTCTATTTTTAAAGGCAGTTATAAGATTTTGACTCATTAGAATTACAAGTATTATACAAAATAACTTAAAATAAAATCTAAAATCATTATCATGATATCGATTGGTACTATGAGTGGAACTTCATGCGATGGTATTGACGTTTCAGTAATTGATTCAGACGGTGAACAAAAAGTTAAAATTCTAAATAATTTTTATTTAAAATATTCTGAGGATTTTAAAGAAAAATTTTTTAAATTAAGAAAAAAAATTTTAAATGTTAAGGACTTAGAAAATAATAAAGTACTAATTAATAGTTTTTCTAGAGAAGTTACTTTAAAACATACAGAAGCGATTAAGAAAGTCTTACAAATCAGTAATAATCCAAAGGTTAATATAATAGGTTTTCATGGAGTTACATTGTTACATGACCCAAAAAAAAAAATTTCATTCCAACTAGGTGTTCCTGAATTATTAGCTCAAAATTTCAATACTGATGTAATTTTTAATTTTAGAGATAATGATATTCTTCATGGCGGCGAAGGAGCTCCTTTAGCAACAGTTTTTCATGAATATATTTTAAAAAATTTAAAAAAAGAAAATGACTCTGTAATTATTAACATTGGAGGAATAGCAAATGGATCCTACATATTAAATAATATTTTATATTCTAATGATATTGGGCCTGGAAATTGTTTGTTAGATGAGTGGATTAGACAAAATTCAAAAAAAAAAATGGACATAGATGGATCAATTTCATCCAAGGGTGAATGTAATAAAGTAATATTTGAGGATTTTTTAAATCATTATCAGTACCATAGTACAAATAGATCTTTAGATATAAATGACTTTAATATATCTCAATTTAGAGGATTAACTTTAGAGGATGGTGCAAAAACTTTAGTATGTATTACCGCTGAATTAATATTAGATTTTTTTAAAAAATTAGATAAAGAAAAAAAGGCTATAGTCTTATGTGGGGGTGGGCGTAAAAATAAAACTTTAGTTAATTATTTAAAAAAAAAATCTAAATTAACTATTGAGATAATAGACAAGTACAGTTTTGATGGCGATTATATAGAGTCGCAAGCATTTGCTTTTCTTGCCATAAGAAGTTTAAGAAATAAGTTTTTAAGTTACCCAACTACAACAGGCGTTAGTAAGCCCGCTACAGGAGGAAAACTCTATAAAGGAAGTTAAAATCTTGACTCTTTTTTTATATATTTTGAAATTGCCTCAGAAAATTCTTTGTCTTTATTTAAAAAAAAATGATTAGTTTCTGCAATTTTAACAAATTCAATTTTTACACCTTTTTGAACTTTAAGTTTATCCTCCATTTGTTTTGTAGCTTCAATTGGAACAAGTTGATCTTTATCAGAATAAATAATTAATCCTGAAGCTGGACAAGGAGCTAAAAAATTAAAATCATAAATATTTGGCTGAGGACAGGCTGATATAAATCTATAAATTTCTGGTCTTCTCATTAATAGTTGCATACAGATTAAAGATCCGAATGAATATCCAAATATCCAGCTTTCTGTTGTATTTGGATTTTGTCTTTGTAACCAATCCATTACAGAGGCAGCATCCGACAGCTCTCCTTGACCATTGTCAAATTTACCTTCACTTTTACCAACACCTCTAAAGTTAAATCTACAAGTTGAAAAACCAAGTTTAACGAAAGTATGAAATGCATTGTAAATTACTTTGTTGTTCATAGTGCCACCATATTCAGGATGAGGGTGTAATAAGCAAATTGTTGGTGGAGTAGGACCTTTTCCGTGAACATATTTGGCCTCAAGTTTTCCATCAGGACCATTAATAAAAACGCCAGTAGGGTTTACATCCATAAAAAAAATTAGAACGCCTTATACCACAATTACTGTCTATAAAAGTTTTTTTTTAAAGTTGACTATTTTAGTAGGAATTCCTATTTAATATAATAATGAAGCTTACAGCAAAAGGAAGATACGCAGTTATGGCCATGGTTGATCTTGCAAAATTCAATACTTTATCAAAGCCAACTAGTTTAAGTGAGATTTCAATCAGGCAAGGAATTTCATTATCTTTTTTAGAACAATTATTTTTAAAATTAAAGGATACTGGGCTTGTAACAAGTATCAGGGGAAATTTAGGAGGTTACAAACTTCAAAGTGATCCCGGTAAAATACCAATTGCAGCAATAATCAATGCAGTTAACGAAAACATCAAAACCACAAAATGTAAACTTAAGTCAAAAAAAGGTTGTACTGGAAAACTTGTTAAGTGCTCTACTCATTTTTTATGGGATGGACTTTCAAAACACATAGAAAATTATTTTTCCTCTGTATCTTTGCAGGATGTAATTGAAAATAAGATACCAAAAATAAATCAAAGTAATAAAAATACAGCCTTAATTGTTAATTAAATTATATGATTTACTTTGACTATAACGGAACGGCACCATTACAAAAAAAAATTTTTTCAAAATTAAATTCAATAAATATAAAAAATTTTGCAAATCCATCTTCAGTTCATAAAGTGGGACGTAACTCCAAAAAAATAATTGAGGAAGTAAGAAATAAATTAAAAGAAAAAATTAATGCTAGTAACTATAATGTTATTTATACATCGGGCGCTACCGAGTCTAATAATTTGGCAATTAAAGGTTTTACAAAAAAGAATGACATAAAAAAAATATTTTCATTTAAGACTGAACATTTGTCGGTGTTAGATGTAATTAATGAAATTCAAACTGAAAAATTTTTTTTTGAAACCGATAAAACAGGAGCAATAGATCTAAATAAAGTTGAAGATATTTTGCAAAAAGAGAAAAAACCCTTTCTATTCTCAGTTATGTTAGCAAATAATGAAACAGGAATAATTAATCCAGTTAAAGAAATAGCATTTTTAGTAAAAAAAAACGGAGGTTTTATCCATTCTGATGGAGTACAGGCTCTTGGAAAAATTCCAATTAATATTAATGAATTAAATTTAGATTTATTTTCATTATCATCACATAAAATTGGAGGCTTCTCAGGCTCAGGGGCACTTCTTATTAGAAAAGGGATTAATATTTCACCTGAATTGATGGGAGGTGGACAAGAAAGAAGTTTGAGAGCAGGTACTGAAAATATTTTAGGTATTTTTGCATTCGGTGAAGCTTTAGACAATCTTGAAGAATTGATAGAATTTTCTAAAAATCAATTAAAGGAATATAGAGATTATTTTGAAAGTCAGATTAAAAAAGTTTCAAATGAAATTATAATATTTGGTGAGGATTGTGAAAGATTACCTAACACAAGTTTTTTTTCACATCCATTTTTATCAAGCGATACACAAGTTGCTTTATTGGATCAAAATGGTTTCTGTGTAAGTTCCGGCTCCGCATGCTCTTCTGGAAAAATAGAGCATTCTCATGTCCTACAGGCTCTTAATGTAGAAAAAAAATATTTAGACTCCGCGATAAGAGTAAGTTTGGGATGGGAAAATACAAAGGGTGAAGTGCAAAGTTTAGTTAATTTTTGGTCAAATAATTCTTATTTAAACGGAAAAACAACATATGCCAGATAGTATAATTCAAGAAAAAATAAGCAAAGATTATGCTTATGGATTTGTTACGGATATTGAATCTATAAAAGCTCCAAAAGGGCTTAACAAGGAAGTTATTGCATTTATATCTCAACAAAAAAAAGAACCTTCATGGATGCTTGAATGGAGAATGAAAGCATTTGAAAAGCTCAAGACTATGAAAGAGCCAGATTGGCAGAAGCCGAAGTATCCAAATATTGATTATCAAGATATTTATTATTTCTCAAAACCTAAAAGTTTTAAGGAGGGAATAAAAAGTCTGGATGAAATTGACCCTGAAATAAAAAAAACTTATGACAAACTTGGAATTCCCTTAGGTGAACAAAAAAAACTCTCAGGAATTGCTGTTGATGCTGTATTTGACTCTGTTTCAATTGGTACAACTTTCAAGCAAAAGCTTGAAGATATAGGTGTTATATTCTGTTCAATTTCTGAGGCCGTACAAAAGTATCCTGATCTAGTTAAAAAGTATTTAGGAACTGTAATTCCGATAACAGATCATTATTTTGCAACATTGAATTCTGCAGTTTTTACTGATGGATCATTTGTTTACATCCCAGAAAATGTTAGATGCCCGATGGAACTTTCAACATATTTTAGAATTAACGAGTCAAAAACTGGTCAGTTTGAAAGAACTTTAATTATTGCAGATAAGGGAAGTTATGTTTCTTATTTGGAGGGATGCACAGCGCCTATGAGAGATGAAAATCAGCTTCATGCTGCCAATGTAGAGTTGATTGCATTAGACGATGCTGAGATAAAATACTCCACAGTTCAAAATTGGTATCCGGGGGATAAAGAAGGGAAGGGAGGTATTTATAATTTTGTAACAAAAAGGGGCTTATGTAAGGGAAAGAATTCCAAAATATCTTGGACACAAGTAGAGACTGGATCAGCCATTACATGGAAGTATCCAAGTTGTATTTTACAAGGTGATAATTCTATAGGTGAATTCTACTCTGTTGCTATTACTAATAATTATCAAAAGGCTGATACAGGGACTAAAATGATCCATCTAGGAAAAAATACGAAAAGTAAAATAATATCTAAAGGTATATCAGCTGGTAATGCAGATAATACTTATAGAGGCCTTGTAAGCATTGGTTCAAGAGCTGAAAATTCAAAAAATTTTACTCAATGCGATTCTTTACTTGTTGGAAATAAATGTGGAGCACATACTGTACCTTATATTGATGTGAAAAATAATACAGCAGTTACAGAACATGAGGCCACTACCTCAAAAATTAGTGAAGATCAGTTATTTTATTGTTATCAAAGAGGGCTTGATAAAGAGTTAGCGGTCAGCCTTATTGTAAACGGTTTTTGTAGGGAAGTTCTTCAACAACTTCCTATGGAGTTTGCTGTTGAAGCCCAAAAGCTTGTAAGTATTAGTTTAGAAGGAAGTGTTGGATAATGCTAAGCATTAGAAACTTAACTGCAAAAATTGGAAAAAAAATAATCCTTAACGACTTTAATCTTGAAATAAAAAAAGGTGAAGTTCACGCATTATTGGGTCCTAATGGCTCAGGTAAAAGCACTTTGTCCTACGTAATTGCAGGAAAAGAGGGTTATGAGGTTGATGGAGAAATTATATTTAAAGAAAAAAATATTTTGGATATATCTGCAGATGAACGAGCGAAACTGGGGGTATTCTTGGCATTTCAATATCCTATAGAGATACCTGGGGTACTAATGAATACCTTTTTAAGGACATCTTTAAATTCAATAAAAAAAGCTAAAGGGGAAAAAGAATTAGATGTTGTAGATTTTATTAAACTTTCAAAAGATATTTCAAACAAACTAGGTATAAAGGAAGAGCAACTTTCTAGACCATTGAATGTTGGTTTTTCTGGAGGTGAAAAAAAAAGAAGTGAAGTTTTGCAAATGGCTCTTTTGAAACCTGAAATTGCTATACTTGATGAAACTGACTCTGGACTTGACATCGATGCTTTAAAAATGGTTGCAAATGGAATTAACACACTAAGAGACAAGGAAAGATCTTTTTTAGTTATTACACATTACCAACGACTACTTGATTATTTAAAACCTGATTTTGTTCATGTGATAATTAACGGAACTATTGTAAAAACAGGCTGCTCAACTTTAGCAGAGGAAATAGATAGATTAGGCTATAAAAATTTTAGTTCCGTTTAAAGAGTATATGAGTTTAGCTTTAACGGATTATTTTAAAAAAGAGTTTAACTTTTCTATTACAAAAAATACGAGCGAAGTTTCGGAATTTAAAAAAAAAAATTTTGAAACTTTTCTTAAACAGGGTTTTCCTACTAAGTTGCTCGAAGATTGGAAATATTCTACTATTATAAATAATTTTGACCAGGCGACCAATATTTTCACTTCTAATAAACTAGATAAAGTGAGCAATATTCCTTTCGAGGACTTTGAACATAATAAAATTATTGTTTATAACGGCAGTTTTTTAACCTCAGATTTTTATGATGTAGATAAAGACAAAATTTCTCTTACTAATCTTCAACAATACTTAAACGAGCAAAAATTCGGTTACTTAAAGACAAATTATGTTGCAAGAAATACACTTGTAAATCTTAACAACGCTTTTTCTCAACATGGTTTTCACCTTTTAGTGGAAGAGGGCTCAGTACTGCAGTATCCAATTATTATCTATTCAATATTTGATAAATTTATTAATAAAAAGATTGGCTTTCAAAAAAATATAATCGAACTTGAAAAATATTCAAAGGTATTAATTTACCATAAAAGTATTTTTCATAACAATTCAAGTTTTTTAAACTTATCAACTACTTATAAGTTAGACAGGAATTCACATTTAAAAAATTATATTTTAAACCAAAATAATTTAGATAATAATATATTTAGATATCAAGAGTTTTTTCTTTCAAAAGAATGTTTTGTCGAAAGTTTAACTTTCTCAAATTTAATTAGAAATATAAGAGATGAAGTTGAAATTCATCTTAATGATGTTCTAGCAAATGGAAATTTATATAACATTCAAAGCTTAACAGACTCTGATGATCATGAAATTAAAATTAAAATTTTTCATAATGCAGAAAATACAAAAAGCCATCAAACTGCGAGGTGTGTTCTTGATGGAAAATCAAGAGGCATTTATCAAGGTAAAATTTTCGTAGACTCAAAGGCTCAAAAAACAGATGGATATCAACTTATTAAAAGCTTATTACTTTCCGATAAAGCTAATTTTCATTCAAAACCTGAATTAGAAATTTATGCCGACGATGTTAAATGTTCTCATGGATCATCTTCGTCATCATTGAATCCTGACGAAATTTTTTATTTAATGACGCGAGGTTTAACGAAACTAGCTGCAAAAAGAATGCTAGTGAAAGCTTATATCGCTGAAGTTTTAGAAAAAATTCAAGATAAATATATAAGAAATATTTTTTTAAAAATAGCTGAAAAAATTTATGAATAAAAATAATTTACAAAAGATAAAAAATGAATTTCCAATATTTAAAAACAACAAAGGTCTTGTTTATTTAGATAGTGCTAATTCTTCTCAAAAACCTCAATCTGTAATTGATGCTATCTCAAATTTTTATTCTTCGGAGTACGCGAATATTGGAAGGGGAATATATTCTCTCGCAGGAAATGCTCTTGAAAAATATGAAAAAACTAAAATTCTAATAAAAAAATTTATAAATGCAGGTGAAGAGTACGAAATTATATTTACTAAAAATGCAACAGAGGCACTAAATTTAGTTGCATCTTGCTTTGGTGAACAATTTATAAAAAAAAACGATGAAATTTTACTTACAGAATTGGAACATCACTCTAATTACGTTCCATGGCATTTTTTAAGGAAAAAAAAAGCAATTATAAAATTTATTCCTGTTAGTCCAACTGGTGAGTTAAACATGGAATATTTAAGAAGTTTAATCAATCGCAAAACTAAAATTATAAGTATTGTTCATATTTCAAATGTTACTGGAGCAATAAATCCAATTGAGGAAATTATTGAAATTGCAAATAAGAAAAAAATTCCTGTTTGTATTGATGGCACTCAGGCTGTGGCACATCACTCAGTAGATATAAAAATAATTAACCCAGATTTTTACGTATTTTCGGGACACAAAATTTATGGACCCACAGGTGTAGGTATCTTGTGTGTAAAAAAAAAATGGTTGGATCATTTTGAGCCTTTTCTAGGAGGTGGGGGGATGGTGGAAGATGTAACTAATAGGAATATAAATTATGCAAAAAATTATAATAAATTTGAACCTGGAACTATGCCTGTTGCAGAAGTTACGTCTCTACAAAGTTCGATAAATCTATTAAATAAAATTTCAATTAAAAAAATCGTTAGCTTTGAAAAGGCAATTTTAGATTATGCACTAGATAAATTCATGTCTCAGTCAAAAATAACCTTGATAGGAAATCCAAAGGAAAAAGGAAGTCTATTTTCATTTAATATTGAGGGAATTCATTCACATGATGTAGCAACTATTTTAGACTCCGATAAAATTGCTGTTCGAGCGGGACATCATTGTTGCCAAATACTTCACAAAAAATTTAATATTAGCTCTTCAGTCCGCGTATCTCTGGGGATTTATAACTCCAAAGAGGATATCGATAAGTTATTAGAAAGCGTAAAAAAATGTAAGAAGATTTTTAAAATTTAAAAATGAATTTAAAAAAGCTTTATCAAGAATTAATCACTAACCATTCAAAAAGTCCTAGAAATTTTGATGATAATAAGGAATATAATTTAAACTGTCGTGGACATAATCCATTTTGTGGTGATCAACTACATATTTTCTTAAAATTAAATAAAAAAAAAATTGTTGAAAATATATTTTTTAGTGGAACGGGTTGTTCTATTGCAA
>Ga0194128_10005320_pt1 | contig 18124 bp, 15 predicted proteins | sample TA2KigCa65mmetaG_FD_148650 | JGI IMG/M metagenome (GOLD analysis project Ga0194128, IMG submission 148650) | Freshwater microbial communities from Lake Tanganyika, Tanzania - TA2015037 Kigoma Deep Cast 65m | ecosystem: Environmental > Aquatic > Freshwater > Lake | place: Tanzania: Lake...
TGACCGGCGCGAGACTATCGTGTCCTTCGCCGTGCCGGCGGTGGCGCGCGGCTGGCAGCGGCTGGAGACGGAGGCGGGCCAAGTGATTCCCTTCCAAGCGGACGGGGAGGGCAAGGGTTGGTTTGTCCTCGATGAATTAAAAGCTGGGGCCACTAAGACCTTTCGCCTCAAGGCCGGCGAGGCGGCGGCCGCTGTCGTGACTGCTAAGATTGATGGCGCGCTCGTGCAACTCGCGGTGGGCGGTAAATCCGTCGCCGCCTACCAGACCACGCCAAGCATACCCCCGGAGGGTGTAGCCGCGCACTACGCGCACGGGGTCTATCTACATCCGGTGTTCACGCCGGCTGGCCGGCTGGTGACGGCGGATTACCCGCCGGACCACAAGCATCAGCGTGGCATTTTCTTTGCGTGGACGAAAACGCAGTTCGAGGGGCGTGCGCCAGATTTCTGGAACATGGGCAAGGCCGATAATAAAAATACAGCGGCGACGGAGTTCATAGCCGTGGACCGCATTTGGAGCGGTCCGGTGCATGGCGGGTTCGCGAGCCGCCACCGGTTCGTGGACCGGCTGGGACTGGAGCCGAAGATCATGCTTAACGAGGAATGGACGGTGACCGTCTATGCCGTGGGAGCCAGCGGCGGCCGGGCGTGGCTGATGGACTTCGTCTCCCGGCAGGAGTGCGCGGGGACCAGCGCGGTGAAGCTGCTCAAGTATCACTACGGTGGCCTCGGCGTGCGCGGCGCGGCAGCGTGGGATCCAGTCGAGGCGGTGACGTTCCTGACCTCGAATGGCGACGAGCGCACGAGGGGCGACGCATCGAAGGCGAACTGGGTTCACATGGGCGGGCAGTTGCAAGGTGCGCCGGCGGGCCTGGCGGTGCTGATCCATCCGGCCAACTTTCGCTCCCCGCAACCTTTGCGGCTCAACCCGAACAACCCGCAGCTCTGCGTCGCGCCCTCGGCGGATGGCGACTGGGAAATCACGCCCGGCCAACCTTACATCTCCCGCTACCGCTTCGTCCTCGCCGACGGCCCAGCGAACAAGGTGGAGTTAGAACGGCTCTGGGTCGATTACGCCCGGCCGCCGGTAGTGAAGGTTACGATTGAGTGACGGGGCGAGAAAAAGCGTGCGCGACCGGCAGCCCTGAGTGTTAAACTATCGCCATGTTTTCACTCGCCCGATTATTCGGTAAGGAAGACCAGTTTTTTGGTCTTTTGGAAGCCAGCGCCAAGGAGGCGCGCCACAGCATCCAGGCCATGGTCAAGCTCGCCAAGAACGTCGGCCAACCGGGCAGTCTCGAGGAGTTCGCCGAGTCGCGCCGCAAGGATAAAAAGATCACCCAGGAAATCAGTGAGGCGCTCACCACCACCTTCGTCACGTCGTTGGAACGTGAGGACATCGAGGCCCTCTCCAACGCGCTCTACAAGATCCCCAAGACCGTCGAGAAATTCGCCGAGCGCATCAACCTCGCCCCCGAGCAGGTGCGGGGGCTGGACTTCTCCCGCCAGACCAAGCTCATTGAGCAGGCCGTCGAGACACTCGTGACCATGGTGCGCGGGCTGCGCCGCCCGGACATCGCACAGGTCAAATCCCTCAACGACCGCCTCCAGCAGCTCGAGGGCGACGCCGACAAGGCCGTATTGGAACTGCTCCGCGAACTGTATCAAGGCCAGCATCCGCCGCACAAAACGGTCTTGCTGAAGGATCTTTTCGACCTGCTCGAGAAGGTCATTGACCGCTGCCGCGACGCCGGCAACGTCGTCACCCACATCGTCCTCAAGAACTCCTGACCCGCGATGGAACTCGTCATCACGGTCGTGCTCGTCGCGCTGGTGTTCGAATACATCAACGGCTTCCACGACACGGCCAACTCCATCGCTACCGTCGTCTCCACCAAGGTGCTCACGCCGCGCCAGGCCATCGTGCTGGCGGCCTTCACCAACCTCATCGGTGCGCTGATGGGCGTGGCGGTGGCCAAGACCATCACGAGCGGCCTGGTGGAGTCCTCCTACGTCAGCACGCACACTGTCATCTGCGCGCTGCTGGGCGGGATTTTCTGGAACCTGCTCACGTGGTGGTTCGGGCTGCCGTCCAGTTCCACGCACGCGATGGTCGGCGGGCTCGTGGGTGCTGCGCTGGCGTCCGCGCACGGCAGTTGGTCGGCCATTATTTGGTTCAAGGAAAAGGCCGGCCTTCCGCTGTGGAAGGCCGATGGGTTGCTGCCCAAGGTGATTATTCCGATGGTCACTTCGCCGGTGGTCGGCCTGCTCGTCGGCTTCATCGTGATGAGCGCGCTCTACCTGCTGGTCTTCAACTGGCGTCCCCGCACGGTCACGCAGACCTTCGGTAAACTCCAGATTTTCAGCGCCGCCTACATGGGCTGGAGCCACGGCCAGAACGACGCGCAAAAGACGATGGGCATCATCGCGCTGGCCTTGGTGGCAGGCACCAAAGCCGGCGACCTCACCAATGCGCCGGAGTGGTTGAGTTTCCTCAAGATCGAGACCCTCGGCCCGAAGCAGGATCAGATCCCCATCTGGATTAAGTGCGTCTGCGCGCTGACCATGGCCGCCGGCACCGCCGCGGGTGGCTGGCGCATTATCAAGACCCTCGGCCACAAGATGGTGAAGCTCCAGCCCGTCCACGGCTTCGCGGCAGAGACCACTGCGGCCTCGGTCCTCGCGGTCGCGGCCACGCTGGGCATGCCCGTCTCGACCACGCACGCCATCACCACCAGCATCATGGGCGTCGGCACCGCCAAGCGGTTCAACGCCATCCAATGGAGCGTGGTCGAGCGCATCCTCTGGGCGTGGGTGCTCACCCTCCCCGCCACGGCGGGAGTGGCTTACCTGCTCATGCGCCTCGCACAGGGCGCGGGTTGGGCGAAGTGAGAAGTTGGCTGCCAGATTGCAAGGTTGGAGCAAGGGGTTGAGGTGCAACCGAGTTTCTCCCCTGACTATTCCAAAACTTGAGTTGCCTCACCCCATGGGGGAAGGGAATCGTTTACTTTCGCCGATCCCACCTCTGTTTAACCGTGTGGGCCATGTGTCACTGGGCCCTTTTCCATCATCGGCATTCCGCTGGCCGGATGGCAACGGCTTCGCTAAAACCGCCGGATGGTCACCGTGGTTGGCAGTTTCAACATGGACCTCTTCATCGAGACCGAGCGCTTTGCCGCGCCGGGCGAAGCGGTCCACGGGCGCAACTTCCGCCGTGCGCCCGGCGGTAAGGGTGCGAATCAGGCCTGCGCCCTCGCCCGTCTCGGCACGCCCGCCGCCATCATTGGCGCGGTGGGGCAAGATGCCTTTGGCGATGAGATGTTGGCAAATCTCAAGGCAGCTGGCGTGAGCGTGCGTGGCGTGGTGCGGCGTTCGGACACGCCCAGCGGTACGGCAATGATCGTCCTCGACGCCGCTGGGCAGAACCAGATCGTCGTGGCCAATGGGGCAAATGACACGCTCACAGCCGCCGACATCGAGCAGCACCGCGACCTATTCATGCAGTCACGGGCGGTCGTGGCACAGTTGGAAACGCCAATACCCTCAGTGGAGGCGGCCCTGCGCCTCGCTCGCGAGGCCCGTCTTCTGACCATTCTCAACCCCGCTCCCTTCAGGCCCGTGAGCGATGCGCTGCTGCACCTGTGCGACTGGATCATTCCCAACGAAAACGAGGCCACCAAACTTAGCGGTGTAGAAGTGCGCGACATCCCGACCGCGGCGCGTGCGGCCGTCGTCATCAAGCTGCGCTCCGCTTGCCCACGCGTGTTGGTCACGCTCGGGGCCAACGGCGTGTGGCTGGACACGCCGGAGTTCACCGGGCATCTACCCGGCTTCAAAGTTGAGGCTGTGGACACGGTCGGCGCAGGCGATACGTTCATCGGCGCCTTCGTCACGCAGTTGGTGGACGGCGTAGAGCCACGCAGGGCCGCCCGGTTCGGTTGTGCGGCAGCAGCCATCGCGGTCACTCGACGGGGCGCGCAGGCAAGCATTCCAACGCGGCACGAAGTAGAGGCGTGGCTCAAGCAGCCCGGCCCGACTGTATGAGCGGCTGCCGTCCCCAATAAAGGTCCACAGCCTGCACCAGCAACCCGCACTACCCGAATTCTGAATTCCCGAATCATTTCACGTTGCTGGAAAAATTTCTTGCCCGTCTGCTTCCCGCCGGAATGATTCCACTGCCGCGCGATGCTCACCACCCTCCGCATCAAGAACCTCGCCCTCGTGGCTGACCTCACGCTGGAACTGCGCCCGGGCTGCAACGTCATCTCAGGCGAGACCGGGGCGGGTAAATCCATCATCATCGGCGCGCTAAACCTCGTCCTTGGCGAACGTGCTGACCGCACTTTGCTGCGTGCCGGGGCGGAGAGTTGTGCCGTTGAGGCAGCGTTCGAGATAGGCAAGCTGGTGCGCTCGCTCGCACCGTTGCTGGAAGAGCTCGGCCTCGAACCGTGCGAGGACAATCAGCTCGTCCTCAAGCGCGTTTTTACGGCCGGCGGGGCGAATCGCCAGTTCGTCAATGGTTCGCCCGCTACCCTGACCGCGCTCGTCGCCATCGGAGAACTACTCGTGGATATGCACGGTCCGCACGACCACCAGTCGCTCCTGCATCCTGCCAAGCAACTAGCTATCCTCGATGCGTTTGGTGGGCTGACTGCCCAAGTTGGCGCGTTTGCCGAACTCGCACGCCGTCGCGCTACACTCGAAGCTGAGAAGGCTGCGCTTATTGTGGACGAGCGCACTTATGCGCAGCAGTTGGATCTCCTCCGGCATCAAGTCCACGAAATCACCGCCGCCCGGTTGCGTGCTGATGAGGAGGCCGAAGTCGAGGCAGAGCACCACCGTGTGAGTAATTCCGCGCGGCTTATCGAGTTGTCGCAGTCCGCGCTCGGTGCGCTGGATGGCGATGAAGCGTCTTTGCTGAACCAACTCGGCGCGCTTGGCCGCACGTTGCAGGAACTTCAGCGCGTGGATCCTGCCACTCGGCCGCTGGTCGAGACCCACGAGCAGGCCGTTAGTACACTTCGCGATTTGCAGACCGACCTCTCGCGCTATGTTGAACGTGTGGACTTGGACCCGGCGCGGTTAGCTCAGCTCGAAGAGCGATTAAACGTCATTCATTCGCTCAAGCGCAAATATGGGGCTTCACTTGCCGCAGTCATCTCGTTCGGCGACGCGGCCAAGGCCAAGCTTCACAGCCTCGAACAGCGTGATGCGGAACTCGCCCGCCTCAATGGCGCACTTACCAAGGTGAACGCAGAACTCTCGCGTGTCGGCCGCGAGTTGACCGCCGCACGACGTAAAGTCATACCCAAGTTGACCAAGGCTGTGACTCGGCAACTGCAGGATTTGGGCTTTCAACAAAGCGAACTAGACGTGGCACACAGCGTTTCCGAGTCAATCGACCAAGCGCATTTGCCCGTTGCCAATCATAAGGTTACTGGCCTCGACACGGTCGAGTTCCAGTTCGCTCCGAATCCCGGCGAACCCGCGCGCTCGCTCCGGGCCATCGCATCCAGTGGTGAACTGGCGCGCGTGATGCTGGCGCTGAAGACGGTGCTCGCTGCGGAGGACGAGATTCCCGTGCTGGTCTTCGATGAGGTGGACGCCAACGTCGGCGGCGAGACAGCAAACGCGGTGGGTGACAAAATGCGCCAAATTGCCCGTGCGCGACAGGTGTTGTGTATCACGCACCTTGCCCCCGTAGCCGCGGCAGCGGACACGCACTTTGTGGTTACTAAGCAGGTGCGCGACGGCCGCACCATCTCGGACATTCAGCCCTTGGCCGCCAAACAGCGCGTGGATGAACTCGCCCGGATGCTCGGCGGCCAGGGCGAAGCCGCCCGCAAGCACGCCGAGGCGCTGCTCGCAAATCGTTTATTGCCCGCATGAGTGAGCCAAACCAAACACCCAAGCCCCCTCGCGAAAACTGGCGCGCGTTAATCGGCCTCGTGTTATCCAGTGCGGTGGTTGCCAGTCTGTGCTGCCTGCCCAGCGTAGTGATTGTGCTGCTCGGCCTCGCCTCGGTCAGCACGGCAGCGGCACTTTCGGACCGGCTTTATTGGGGGCCGACGCGTTATGTGCTCTACGTGGTGAGCCTCACGCTTGCAGTGGGCGGACTGGTGATTTATTTCCGTCGCCGAGGCATCTGCACTTTGGACGCCGCACGCCGGGAGCGGAACCGCATCGTGAACCTCTCTTTGCTGGTGTTAGTGGGCGGCGTGCTGACCTATCTGGTTTGGAACTACATCATCTTAGACCTCATCGGCATCGCCGCCGGTCTGCCGTGGAAGCTGCCCAGTTGGTGGCCGTGGCAGTAATTAGGGCCTGAGTTTTCAGGCGAAGGTTTGTCTTCCCACGTTGGGCTCGACTACGTTACCCGCATGAAAGCTGCATTTATCACTGCCCCTTGCCCTGCCGATGGCATCCAGTTCGGTGACCTGCCGCAGCCGCAGCCACGTGCGGTTGAGGCGCTCGTCCGCGTCCGCGCCGTCGCGGTCAACCCGATTGACACCTACGTCCGCGCTGGGATGGTGAAGATGGCGTTGCCATCGCCGTTCATCATCGGCTGCGATTTCGCAGGGGTTGTGGAAGCCGTGGGTGTGGAGTGCAAGTCCTTCCAACCTGGTGATCGTGTGTGGGGTTCAAACCAAGGTTTATTCGGCCGACAAGGATGTTTCGCCGAACTCGCGTGTGTCGACGAGAAGTGGCTAAACCCAGTGCCCACCAGTGTGCGTGACGAGGATGCCGCCGCCGTCGCACTCGTGGGCATCACCGCGCACCTCGGGTTGTTTGCGAAGGCGCGCTTGCAAGCAGGTGAAACCGTCTTCGTCAACGGCGGAGCCGGCGGCGTCGGCTCGATGGTGGTGCAAATGGCGAAGGCGGCGGGCGCGCGGGTCATCGCTACCGCCGGCAGCGATGAGCGGGTGGCCAAGGCGCGGGGCTTTGGCGCAGACCTTGTGTTAAATCACCGCACGCAGGCCGTGGCCGCTGCCGTGAAGGAGTTCGCGCCCGGTGGGGTGAACGTGTTTTGGGAGACGCAGCGCGAGCCTGATTTCGACCAAGCTGTGCCGCTGCTTGCGCCACGCGGGCGCTTCGTGCTCATGGCGGGGCGCGAAGCCCGTCCGGTTTTTCCCGTCGGGCCGTTCTATGTAAAGGATTGTTCGCTTCATGGCTTTGCGATGTTCAATGCCACGCCTGATGAACAGCGTGCGTGCGCAGCAGACCTAAACCGCTGGCTGGCGGCTGGCCGCTTGCGAGCAAATATTGACCGCTTGCTACCGCTGGACCAGGCGGCGGCGGCGCACCGCCTGCAAGAGGAAAACACTTTGCACAAGTCTGGGGCGCTCGCAGGAAAGATTGTGCTCAAGCCGTAAGCATCTGGCAGGGCATTTGCAAAGCGAAGGGCCGACACCGCTTTTAATAACTACGAGCGTTGCGTGGCTTTGGCGGGCAGCGGCTTGGTCTCCGCTGCGCGGGACACCCAAGCGCCGCCGTGCTCCACTTACCGGCGCATTACGCGTAGCCCCGGTCGCAGTTTGGCTTGGGCATGATGAAGAAGTGGCGTAGCTTCAAAACGTAATGGCTACCGTAAACAACCCTGCGCTCGCTGCGTTCTGTGCAGCGATCGGCTCTGAACTGGTGCTCGGGCAAGTGCTCCTGCGGCGGCTGGCGGCGGGATATGATCTGCGGCACGTGAGTGACCGCATGGCTGAAGAAGCTCACTTGCAAGGAGTCGCGCACCACACCCTCCGCGCGCTGGCTGGCCATACGGCTGTTGGTGAGTTTCGCCCCATCAAGGCCGCACCGAACTTGCGCACGGGTTGGGTTTGCCGGGTGTCATCGGGCGCGGAGTTGGAATCCGCTTTGAACCAGCTATACCCCGGTGCGCTGGCAGATTGGTTTGCCGTGCTCCAAGCGGAACGTGGAGAGGTTCCCTGCGTTCCCGTTACGAGCTACCGCGAGTTCACGGCGCGCCAGACCGGCATGTATCGCAACACCACGTCGCTCACGGACCCGCAGGCTGCACAGGTCATCCGCGCGTGCTGCGACGTCCGCTTCTGCTTGAAGCGTCGGTGGTGGACCGTGGAGGGGCTGGCGCCCGACTCGGCGGACGCAAAGAGCCTCATCCCATGTCTCGAACCCTGCGCGGTGATGTTGGAGTTTGCGCGCAAGGCTGCGCGCATTGAACAAGAGGAAGGCAAGCCTTCACTCACTCTTGCCCCATCGGAAGTTGCTTCTTTGCTCGCTGCGCTTGACATCGCGCTCACGTATCCAACCGCCGGCCAGCGAGAGGCCGACCTATCCGCGGCTGACAACCCGCGGCGCTTACAACTGTTGCGCGGGAAACTACAAGCTTCTGCCCCCATGCCTAGCAAAGGCGCGGGGGAATAACCCTTTCACTTACACGTCGAATATCCCATGAAAACAAACTCGTCCCGCCTCCTCGCAGTCGCTGCTCTGCTCAGTGGCTATGCTTGCTGCGTCTTACTCGCGCAGGCACCGCTAGATGCCGATGCGCTGCTTGCGCGCTTGCAGCAAGCAGCCGAGCCGCCCACGCCGCCGACCGAGTGGCAGAGCCGCATTCCGACGCCCGAGGAACTTAACGCCTTCCGCGTCAAGCAGGTCGAGGCGGCTATTCAGGCGGCGGATATCGCAGGCGAATTCATCATGCGCTTCCCCATGCACGCCAAGGCTGCTGAGGTCCGCGAGCAGCGCTACCAGATGCTCGGTAGCGCGGTCCGGCGTGGGGACAAGTCCCGGCTTGAGCAGTTAGAGAAGTTGGAAGGCGACCTCATCGCCGACCCAAAGAAAACACCGGAGGAAAAATTTCGGCTACGGATGCAGGGGGTGGACCGAAAAGCCGGCTTGAAGCAGGCCGAAGGCATGGCTGCGATGCTCGAGGAGTTTGAGAAGGGCGCGCGCTTGTTGCAGAAGGAATTCCCCGATCGAAAGGAAGTCTTCGAAATGCTTTATGCCGTCGCTATGCGCTCCGAGGGCCCAAAGGCCGTCGCCCTCGCGAAGGAAATCGCCGCCAGCGGTGCGGATGCGCAAGTGAAGGAGGCCGCCGCCGCGCTACTCAAGAAGTCCGAGCGGCTCGGTAAGGCGCTGGACATCAAGTTCACTGCGCTTGACGGTCGCAAGGTCGATTTGGCCAAGTTAAAAGGCAAGGTTGTGCTTATCGACTTTTGGGCGACCTGGTGCGGGCCATGCGTTGCTGAAATCCCTGCGATGAAAGCCGCTTACGAGAAGCTCAACCCCAAGGGCTTTGAAATCATCGGGATCAGTCTTGACGACGATAAAGCCGCACTCACGGCGATGGTGAAACAGAAGCAGCTCCCGTGGCCGCAGTTTTTCGAGTCCGAGAAGGACGAAAATCGCTTCGCCAAGCAGTATGACATCAGCTCAATCCCAGCCATGTGGCTCGTGGACAAACAGGGCAATCTCGTTGAAACCAACGCTCGTGAAGGCCTAGAGAAGAAAGTGGAGCGGCTGTTGGCAGAGAAGTGAGGGTGCCGGGCAGTAACCAGTTTTCAGAGTTCGGTGCGTGTTTTCAGCAGCCAAGTGCGGCTCTGTCACTACTTACGATCGAACACGGATGACTGAACGATTGCCTGTTTCGTCTTCTCAACTCCGACTCGTCCCGCCATTCTGCGGCATGGATTCACTACTCTTCCCCGGCGGTGAGTTTCTCGGCATCAAGTGGCACATCTGGAAGGCTGTCGGCTGGCTCGGCAACGCCGTGTTCTTCTCGCGCTTCGTCGTCCAGTGGTATGCCACCGAAAAGCGCAAGCAGGTCGTGGTGCCATCTGCCTTTTGGTGGCTCAGTCTCACTGGCTCGCTGCTGCTGCTGGCCTACGCGCTTTTCTACCAAAAAGATTCTGTCTTCATTTTCGCCTACGCATTCACTTGGATCCCTTACATTCGCAACCTCGTCATTCACCGTCGGCACAAGCATGCGCATATCCTCTGCCCGGACTGTGGGTTGAACTGTCCGCCACAGTCGAACTATTGTCTCAACTGCGGTACGCCGCTGAAGGCAGTAAACGATGGCAGGTCTGAAACGGCTCACGCCGGCTGAAAAACCAATGCCGCTTGGTTCCCCCAAAAACCAGCGGAGATAGATAAAGCCGAGCGAACAGGCCTCGCCTCACTGAGCCGCATCAAATTTAATTTCACCCTGGCATCCGGCTGCTGACAGTTCGCCGGGCCGGGCAAGCGCCCTTCCCGGAGTGCGGTGATGCAAATAGCCGCTTCGAGTGCGGCGCTGGCTCCCAGGCAATGGCCCGTGATGGCCTTGGTAGAGGAACAAGGCACGTGCGCGGCCGCATCGCCCAGCGCGGCGCAGAGCGCATTGGCCTCCGCGAGGTCGTTGAGCACCGTGCCGGTGCCGTGGGCGTTGACATAGCCGAGTTGTGCCGGGGCAACACCCGCCATTGCGATGGCTTCAGTGATGACGCGGCTCAGGCGTGCGCCCGTCCGGTCCATCCCAACGCGCTCATGACCCTCCGCCGCTAGCGCCCAACCAGCCAGCCGGGCCAGTATTGGCACTGCTCGGCGTTGTGCAGACGCGCGTGATTCCAAAACGAGAAAACCCGCGCCTTCGCCGAGCACTATGCCGTTGCGTGCGGTGTCGAAGGGCTTGCAGGTTAGCCGGGGATTCTCGTCGTGGCCCAGGACGCCAGCGGCGTGGAGTTGGGCGATGACCAGCGGGTTTAAAGGCGCTTCCGCGCCGCCCGCGATTGCCACGTCCACCGAACCAAGCAGAATGTGTTGCGCTGCCAGCGCAATCGCTGCCGCTCCTGACGCGCAGGTGGCCGAAACTGTCAGCGCCGGCCCGTGCGCGGGAAAAGCTAGCGAGAGCATCCCGCTGATGTTCGCAAGTGAGCAATTTGCGGCATCCGAGGGGCGCGCGCGCCCTGACGGCGACTTACCGTCGAAGCCACGGTCAACTTCGGCAGCTCGCGACGGTGGTTGGAAGAAATCGCCCCCGGCTTTAGTTAGCTTGCCTACCGCCCCGCGCGAGGTGCCGACAAAAATGCCGACTCGCTCTGGCGCGACTGGCTGGGTGTTGAGTTGCGCAGCTTGCCATGCCTCCGTCGCAGCAGCGTGGGCGAGTTGTGCGCTGCGGTCCAGCTTGCGCGTGAGGCGGGTGAGCGGCGGATTCGGCGCGCGGATGCCGGCAACTTTTAGTCCGGCTGGCGATAATTCTTCCGGTAGCCAGTGGGCCGGAGATTCCCCGTGGAGCACGGTTTGCCAAAGTTCACTTACACTGGCTCCCGCCCCGCAAAATACGCCCACGCCCGTCATTACGATGGGGCATTCCTGGTGCAGACGGTGCAGCGGCGGTAGATTCACACGCAGAGTGGACAGGTAAACCAAAGCGTTCCCTTTTGCACGCACTTCCGTTTCACTCACACGACATGAATGCAACGCAACGCAGTTTTGAGGGCATCCTTGACCGCTACTTTGAATCCACGCTCGCTGAGAGTCCCGTGTGGGCGAATTACACCGGTCTGCGCGAGGGCGAAGGTAAGCTGGGCCGCGCGACGCTCAGTCATTTGCAAAGGCAGGAGAAGCGTCGTCGCTTAGCTCTCGCGGCGGTGGACGCGCTCAACCCGCGTGAGTTGTCGAATGAGCATCACCTCGATCGCCTCGCGTTCCGGGCGATGCTAAACCGGGAGAGTGAGGATTTTGGACGGGGTAAGCACATCCTGGATCCAAGCGCGTTGGATGTCGTGCTTAACTTGCTTCAGCACGAATTGATGCGGAGCGACGATGAGCCGGCACGGGCACGAAGGAACATTCTTGGCGTGCTGCGGGACACACCCCGGTTTCTCAGCGAGGATGCCGCTGTCGTAACGCGACCTGAGCGAGTCTGGCGCAAGGTGATGCAACAGACTTACGGCGGGGCCGGCGCACTCTTTGATGCGGTAGACCAGTTTTTGGGAAGGTCAGCCACCGTCACAGCGCGGAAGGCAGCACGAGACTACCATTCCTCTGTAATGAGGCGCCCGCTCGCCCCAGAGGGTGCTTTTGCCATCGGGGCAGAAGCCATGCAACGGCGTGTGCGGGAACAAGTGGGTCTTGACTACACGCTGGCTGAAATCGAGACGCTTGCGCTCGGCGAAGCGGCGCGTATCGGCTGCTTGTTGGACGCAGCGTGCAAGCCATTTGGCAAAGGTCGTTCGGTGGACGAGATCATTTCAAAGGCCCGCGCCAACTGGAATCCGGGCGCGGATTTACCTGCGATTTATCGCTCTGAAACCAAGCGCGTAGCTGACAGCTTCCGTGCCGCGAAGGCGGTAACTTTTCCCCGGGGGGACGAGCTGCAGGTGCGTCTGGTGCCGGAATTCATGCGGCATCTGTATCCAACGGCAGCCTACTCGTCGCCCGGAGCGTTCGAAAAGCGCCAACGCGGCATCTTTTGGGTCAACGATTTGAGCCTCACGAAGACGACCGAGGCCGAACAACTTGCCGAGCGGCAACAGCACTTCGGCCTAAGCCTCACCGCCGCGCATGAGGCATATCCGGGCCATCATCTCCAGTTCGTTACTGCAAACCGACATCCCCGCAAATGGCGGCGGCTTTTCGCCCACGCGGTCTTCTACGAAGGCTGGACGCTTTGGTGCGAGCAAATGATGGTGGATCTCAGGATTGACCGCACTCCGTGGCTCCAGATCCAGCAGCTTCACGATGCGCTCTGGCGTGTGCACCGCATCCTGGTGGACATCCGGCTCCAGACGGGCCGTTACACTTATGAGCAGGCAGCGGCGCACCTACGGAAGCATCTTGGCTTCACCAAGGCGCGCAGCGAGGCAGAAATCAACTGGTATTCCGCCTCGCCCACGGTGCCGATGAGCTACTGGCTCGGCCGCTTGGAAAATGAACGTTTACGCCAACGGCTTGTGGTCGGCCGTGGTTGGAAATTGCAACAATTCAACGACTGGCTGTTGAGCTTTGGGACAATCCCGCAGGCGTGGATTGAAAAGTATGGGCTGGATTAGCGCACGGTCAGCAAACGCCAATATCCTGCTCAATAAATCCAAAAGCAGAACTCCGGTGGATCCACCTCGAGACGGGGCTCGGCTGCGGTATGATCACTAGAGCTAGTGTTCACCGTGCCGCAGCCAAAAATGCAAGTTCCGCACCGAGTCACATGCAATGTGCTGGTCGAGCGGTTGCACGCGATGAGCGTGTTGCTGGGCTAAACTTCATCCCGCGGGTCAATGACCTAGGCTTGCATGCGCCTCACACAGGCTTCTTCCAATTCAACTACACGCAGCGGCTCCGCTGCGCGGGAACATTCCAAAGTCAATCAGCTGTCACGCTCAAGAGTTTCACGCTGTGTTCATTGATATAGCAGGAACGGCTCCCGCCGCTTCCGATACGCCTCCAATTCGGCTACCCAGCCGGCCTTCAATTCAGCCAGCGGTTTGCCCGACTTGATGCCCGCTAAGACCATGGGCTCGCGCAGCAGCACCTGCATTTTATCTGCCGCGAAGTTCGTGCCGTAGAGCCGCTGCATTGTCACTGCAATGGTCAGGCCCACGTCCACGGCGTTGAGCGCATCGCGGTCGGTGATGACCAGGCGCGCGCCGCCGCAGGGTTTGTCCTTGAACGTGCTATAGGTCGGCGTGAAGCGCACCGCGTGGAAGCGCACGCCCGGCAAGCCCGCGTGGTTCAGCTCGGCGGCGAACCGCACGTCGTTGGTCACATACGGCGCGCCTACCACCTCGAACGGCGTGTCCGTCCCGCGCCCTACGCTGATCGCACTTTCCAGCAAGCCGACTCCGGGATAAAGCGCCGCCGCCGCGAGGCTCCTCATATTTGGCGATGGGTTCGTCCAAGGCTGACCGAACTGATCGAACCATTGCGACCGCGACCAGCCCTCAACCGGAATCACCGCGAGGTCCGCGCCAAAGCCACGCTCGGCATTCACCATCCGCGCGACTTCGCCGAGCGTCAGTCCATGGCGTAGCGGTACCCTGTGCCACGCGACGAAGGAGTTCGTCCCGACCAGTAATGGGCCTTCCACCGCATTGCCGCCGATCGGATTCGCTCGGTCGAGCACGATGAATCTCTTCTTCGCCCGTGCTGCCGCCTCCATGCAGTTAATCAGGGTGGCCGGATACGTGTAAAAGCGACAGCCGATGTCTTGGATGTCGAACACGAGTGCATCCAGCCCTGCGAGCTGCTCCGGCGCGGGCGTGCGGCGGATGCCGTAAAGGCTAAAGACCGGCAAGCCTGTCTGCTCGTCCTTTGAGTCAGAGACTTTCTCATCGAGTGCGCCGCGAATGCCGTGTTCCGGACTGAATAGTGCGATGAGTGAGACGCCGGGTGCTTTGTGCAGCAGGTCAATCGTCGCGTTACGGGCGCGATCCTGCCCGGTGTGGTTCGTGATGAGGCCGAGCTTGAGGCCCTTGAGCGGCGCGAACTTGTTTTTCACCAGCACGTCTATGCCGTTGAGCACGGGCGCGGCGGTATCCACGGGCGCGGCGCTGGGGCGCAAACGGCCTGACGTTGCGGCGTCCTCGCGGGGCGGCAGCGCGCCGGGCACGTAGGCGAAGTTGAAGTTCTTCACTGCTTCCGCCGCGAGCGTGCCGAGCTTGGAACGCAGCGCGACGACACTGCCGGACTCTGTCGGATGGTTTCGGTTCGAGAGGAAAATCAGGAATGTCTTCGAGAACGGGTCAATCCAGATGCTCGTTCCGGTCCAGCCCGTGTGCCCATAAGAGCCAATGGGGAAGTACTTACCGCGCGGGCCGCTGTAGCTTGTGTCAATATCCCAGCCCAGCCCGCGCCGCCCGGCGACCTCTGGCGGTGTCTGCACCGAGGTCCAGAACCGCACGGTCTCCGGCTGAAAGACGCGGGTGGAGCCAAGCGCGCCTTCGTTGAGCAGCATGCGGGCGAAGAGCGCGAGGTCGTTGGCCGTGGTGAAGAGCCCCGCGTGTCCGGCCACGCCGCCCATGCGCCGAGCGCGCGGGTCGTGGACGACGCCGCGCACGGCCATGCCATTTTCGACTTCGGTGGGCGCGATGCGGGCGAGCTTGCTGCGCGGCGGGTTGAAGCCGGTGTCTGTCATGCCGAGCGGGACGAACACTTCCCGTTGCACGAACTGGTCGAGCGGCAGCCCGCTGACACGCCTTACAATTTCGCCGATAAGGTAGAGGCCGGTGTCGCTGTAGATGATTTTGGTGCCGGGCGGCGCGGAGAGCTTCTCCTCGCACGCGAGGCGGATGGCTGCGTCGTAGCCGTTCCAGTCCGGCTTGAGACTCACGTCCGGCCGCAACCCGGACGTGTGCGTGAGCAACTGACGGACGGTGATGACTTCCTTGCCTAGCTTGCCGAACTCAGGGATGAACTTAACCACGCGGTCGTCGAGGCCGACCTTGCCTTGCTCGATGAGCCGCATAATAGCCGGCGTGGCCGCGACAACTTTGGTGAGCGACGCGGCGTCGAAGATGGTGTCCTCGGTCATCGGCTCGATAGCAGGGATGAGGGCGCGGGAGCCGAAGTGGGCGCGGTGGGCGACACCGTCGGATTCCAGCCACAACATGCCACCGGGTAGTTTCTTGTCCGTGATGGCTTGCGAGATGGCGGCCTGCATTTCGCCGAGCTTGGCTTGGTGGAATGGGTATGAGCGTGTGCTCAACACCGGTGACTTCGCTAGGTGCGATTCCCGCGGCTCGATGACGTAGTCGCGCCTCGGCGACTCGCAACCCACGAGCAGGACAAGGCAGAGCGACGTGACAAGAGCCGGTTGAGTATGACGCAAGTGCATGGTTTGAGTGTAGAGGTTCTACGCGGCGCGAGGACGAGGAGCAAGCGGGCATCCCCACTTTGTAAATGTTACTTTTTAGCCCGCGAGGGCATGCATCAGCTTACCGAGCGACCACCAGAAATCGCCAGTCCCGGTGATTGAGGTGCGGACGCGTTCGTAAGCTCACGTGATATGAAAGCGGGGTGACTGAGAGCGAAGGAAAATTGCTCCTTTGCGTTGGATTGTTTGGCGGGTCGGTTTGGTGGCCGCTCAGTCGCGCTGCGCTGCCTCATTGAAGAGAGACAAGTTTAGCCAATCACTCCCTATTGGATTTAGAACGCAACGTTTTTGTCCGCACGGTTGCTAACACGCGGGCCATCTTCAGCGCCGTTTGCGCGGCTTCAGCACCGCGGTTGTAGTCCTTGCCGAGGCAGCGGACGCGGGCCTGTTCCTCGTTCGTGAAGACGAGCACCTCGTGGACCATCGGCACGCCGGTGTGCGTGGCGAGTTGCGAGAGGGCGAGCGTGACGGCCTCGCCGACATGTTGCGCGTGCGAAGTCTGACCCTGCATGATGACGCCGAGGCAAATCACTGCGTCCCAAGCGGGAAGCTGCCGCGCGAGGGCGCCAGCCACGACCGGGATCTCAAACGCCCCGGGCACGCGCACAACTTTAATCTCGGCCGCCTTGGCCAGTTTCAGCTCCGCCCGTGCGGCACGTAGCATGCCGTCCACGAAGCGAGCGTTGTATTCTGAGGCGACGATGGCGAAGCGATGGGCAGCGAGCGTGGCAGCAGCAGAGCGTTTGAGTTTCGTGAGCATGGGTGGGGCAGTAATGGTGGGTTGGGTGCGGAGCAGAAACCATTACTCCATGACTTCATTTCTCCATGCGGAAAACTGTTTCACAAAAGATGCCCGAGTTTCTCGCGCTTGGTCTTCAGGTAGCGCTCATTATGCTGGTTAGGCTTTACGCGAATGGGCACCTGCTCGATAATTTTCAGTCCATAGCCGGCGAGCCCAACAATTTTTTTAGGGTTGTTGGTGAGCAGACGGATAGTCTTGAGGCCGAGGTCGCAAAGGATTTGCGCACCCAAGCCGTATTCCCGAAGGTCCATGCCGAAGCCGAGCTTTTGGTTCGCCTCTACGGTGTCGAGGCCCATTTCCTGGAGCTTGTAAGCTTGAATTTTAGGCGCGAGACCAATGCCGCGGCCTTCCTGCCTCATGTAAAGAATCACGCCCCGTCCCGCCTCCGCAACCTGCCGCATGGCTTGCTGGAGCTGCGGGCCGCAGTCGCAGCGGCGCGAGCCGAATACGTCGCCGGTGAGGCATTCGCTGTGGACGCGGACCAGCACTTGGTCTTTACCCGCCACTTCCCCGCGCACGAGCGCGACGTGGTGCTGGCCATCCGTGTGCGAGCGGTAAAGGTGTAGATCGAAGTCACCGTAGTCAGTCGGCATTTTTACGACCTCGATACGCTCGACGAGCTTCTCGCGGGAGCGGCGGTAACTAATGAGGTCGGCGATGGAGCAGATCTTTAACTTGTGTTTGCTGGCGAACCTCCGCAATTCCGGCAACCGTGCCATCGTACCGTCATCGGACATGACTTCGCAGATCACGCCGATTGGTCGGCAGCCCGCGAGACGTGCGAGGTCTACGGCGGCCTCGGTGTGGCCCGCCCGCTGCAGCACGCCACCGGATTTGGCGCGAAGCGGAAAGATGTGACCAGGTTGGATCAAGTCTTCCGGCGTGGCTGTCGGGTCAGCCATAACTTGGATGGTTCGCGCTCGGTCGGCAGCGCTGATACCGGTGGAGATGCCGTGCGCGGCATCGACGCTAACCTGAAAGTCGGTTTTGAAGGTCTCGCGATTTTGCGTGACCATGCGCTCGACCCCCAGTTGTTTGAGCCGTTCGCCGCTTGTAGGCACGCAAATGAGGCCGCGCCCAAACTTTGCCATGAAGTTCACGCTTGCCGGGGTGGCGTGCTCAGCGGCCATGACAAGGTCGCCCTCATTTTCACGGTCGGCGTCGTCCACGACGATGACCATCCGACCCCGGCGAAGTTCGGCGAGGGCGGCTTCAATAGAGTGCATGGCGGTCGGCATCGCGGACGAACTTTAGGGGCGGGCGCGCCGGAAGCAAACGCGGAAAGCGCCGACGATGCATTGGCGCCGCGGTTCCAATCTGTAGTCCAAAAAAGAAACGCGGTGTTGAGGGGAGTCCCCGGGGATTTTTTCTCCTGAACCACCAAAACACGATTTGGCTCTTCAGTTGTGGGGGCTCGGACTTCGTCCCCCCGGCTCAATTCACCGCAAGCCGACGCACCAATTCGGGGAAGCGGCAACCCTCACACAGCGCGTTAGAGTGCG
>Ga0194128_10005321_pt1 | contig 18123 bp, 16 predicted proteins | sample TA2KigCa65mmetaG_FD_148650 | JGI IMG/M metagenome (GOLD analysis project Ga0194128, IMG submission 148650) | Freshwater microbial communities from Lake Tanganyika, Tanzania - TA2015037 Kigoma Deep Cast 65m | ecosystem: Environmental > Aquatic > Freshwater > Lake | place: Tanzania: Lake...
CATATTTTACCCGTACGCTTGCCGCGATCCTGCCCTCGATGCCTTCAACGCTTGCGCTGTTACGCTTTGGAATAAACCTCCGCGCCTTGTTCGACAAATTCCTTTGATTTCTTCTCCATCCCCTTCCTTAACGCCTCTTCCTCGCTCACGCCTTGTTCGGCGGCGTATTTACGGACGTCCGGTGATCTTGTCGGAGATGACGCCGTCTTTCACGTCCTTCTTGTTCGGCAGGCCGTCCCGACGTGTCGGGATGGGCGTGACGTAACAGAGCATAGCGCAGCCGTTGGCCCGTGCGGCTCGCACCCTTCGTTCATCACTTGCACGCCTTTGGCCCGCGCGCGTTTGGTGAGTTCGCCCTGCACTTCAAGTTCGCCGAATTGCGCAGAGTCCGCACAGTCAGTTGGTCAGGTTTGTTTTCATAGCGTCAGCTTGGGTGATGATAGTAGGGTTGGCTTCACCGATCGAGGTTGATTTGCAGGGCGCGGTCCTTTCGGTCGTAAGACATCCAGTCTCCACCCGTTCCGCCCGAAACTGTGAACCAGCCGGTGTCTTTGCCGACGAGAACCGAGTTGCCGTTCACTTTCAATTCGCCATCCCAACGGTCACCTAGCGGAATCTCACCGCACTTTTTGATGAGCAGACGTTTCGCGTCAGGCTGAACGATGCCTTTTTCCCAATTGCACTTGATAGACTGATCGTATTCGAACGTGACGAGCAAAAGATTTCTGAACACGCCTGAACCACCACCCCGGTCCGATGTGAGCAAAACGTAAATGCCGGAACTGGTTCGCCCGACAAAACAGTAACCGAACTCAGTGTGGTTGGTTTCGCCGTCTTCAACTGTGGCGGTTTCGTGATAGACGTAGGGATTCTGTCCCGGAATCTTCCGAATAGGCGCTTCACCAAAATAGCGGTTGCTGTCCTGCGATTCCAAGATATTGATGGCCACAACTTGGTCTCCGTGGTCGCTTATCCAAGACGACAAGTCCTGAATGATTCGCGGGCTGATGAACGGCGCTTTGTCGAACGAACACTGGAAATCTTTGTTCGGCACGGTGGCGTGCTTACGCGGCGGAACATGGCAGCATCCAGCACAAACCAGCGCACACAGAACGACCGACAAGCTTGTGAACGGAATCGGAGTTTTCATAACGGTTTGTCGGGTCGAATTTCGGGCAGCAGCCGAAGCCGAAAATCAGTTGTTGGTTTCGCGGTTACATAAATTCTTCGCGAACGAAAACCATTGAACCAAAAATTGTGAAGCGGAGCAAACTGGAAAACTGCATCGGGCGGGTCGCCCGATGCGGCAGGGCGGGAGGCACTGGACCAACTCACGCCTTGCGGCGCTTGGTCTGGAGATTCACCACACGGTGGCCGGAATGTTTTTGACGCTCGCGCGCCTCGGCAAAAAGCCGGTCAATGTCATGCCCGCGTTCGGCGGAGAGTTTGTCTTTGATGCGCCAGACTTCCCGCAGGACAAGGTCGCCTTCGGTGGTTTCAATTGTTTCTTGCTTCAATGTTTTCATAGGTCGTTCATGAATTCCTCCGGCGTGGCCAGTGCCGGCAGAGTGTGGCCGTTCTGCTCGGCCAGTCGCCGCAGCCGCGCTTGAATGGCGACGTTGGCGATATGCCGACAGTTCCATGTGAGAAGTATATCCAGTTTGTGGACGGTGGCGAGGGCGATGTGAGCCGCGTCGCCATCCGCCGTCGGGGGAATGAGGCCGGAGCGAAGAATCTTTCGGCCCAAATCATTCGCCGAATCTGTTGGCTCAAGCAGGGGAACATCACGCAACAGCTTCAATCGTTGTCGTGCCATCGCCTCCTCGCCGTCAGCAATTTCGTCGAGGACGAATTGCGACGTGAATAGTTCGTGCTTCTCGCGCTGAAAATCCCACCAGTCACGGGTGAGTTGCTGGCGGGCGGCTTGCAACAAATCGCGGGCGGGGCGCGCGACTACGTAACTTGGTATCGTGCTTTCGACGTAGATGCGCATAGCGGTTAGTTTTGTTTTGCCGGAGTGTTCGGCGGGTCGCCGAACACGACAGGCGAGTCGCCTGTGCTACCCTTTCGCATAAACCTCCGCGCCTTTCTCAACGAACTCGCGGGATTTTTCCTCCATTCCCTTTTGCAGAGCTTCCTGTTCGGAGACGCCTTGTTCGGCTGCGTATTTCCGAACGTCTTCCGTTATTTTCATGCTGCAAAAGTGTGGACCGCACATGGAACAGAAGTGAGCCGTCTTCGCTCCTTCTTGCGGCAACGTTTCATCGTGAAATTCTCTGGCCGTCACCGGGTCAAGGGACAGATTGAATTGATCTTCCCAGCGGAATTCAAAGCGCGCCTTGCTCAACGCGTTGTCGCGGTATTGCGCGCCGGGATGGCCTTTCGCCAAGTCGGCGGCGTGCGCGGCGATCTTGTAGGCGATGACGCCGTCTTTCACGTCCTTCTTGTTCGGCAGGCCGAGGTGTTCCTTGGGCGTGACGTAGCAGAGCATCGCGCAGCCATACCAGCCGATCATCGCCGCGCCGATGCCGCTGGTGATGTGGTCGTAGCCGGGCGCGATGTCGGTGGTGAGCGGGCCGAGCGTGTAGAACGGCGCTTCGCTGCACCATTCGAGTTGCTTGGCCATGTTCTCCTCGATCATGTGCATGGGCAACTGGCGGCAACGTGGTTCAACTTGGGCAAAACTTTTCAAATTCAACTCGCGTAAAAATTCTCGGTGAAACTCGGTCAATCGAAACGAACAACGGGAGCTACTTCAATCAATCCCGTTCTTCTCGGTGAACCTTGTCGTGGCAAACGTTGCAAACGGTTTTAAGGTTCTCCGCCGTATTCTCGCCACCTTTGACGTGATGCTTCGAATGGTGAAGTTCCAAATGGTGTCGCGGGTCGGATGGATTTGCCATTGCGTGATGCCATCCGCACTTCGTGCAGCGGTGCTTATCTCTCGTCAGCACTTCCACGCGCACGTCGTCAGGAATGTTGCGGTCATGCTGTGGAAGCTGACGCAGCGATTCGAGAACATAAACTCCGACTGAGAGGTCTGGCCTGCCGGTTTGTTTCGTCAGCACAGTCCAGCCCTGTTCTGTTCTCAGTTCTCGCACTCGGCGCGCCCATTCCTTTTTGTCGTTCGCGACGTAGCGCAATTCTTCTCCCGTCACCGGCTTTCCGACGTTCTCCTTCATGTATTCCAAGATTTTCTCTCGAACGCCGATTCCCTTCTTCCGGCGAATTACATTCGCAATGTGCCAGCGATGAGCCGCGTCTCGGTCTTCTTGTTTGGCGACCAGAATGTAGTCGTCCACTTTCATCTTCGATACATCCACGCCTTCCAGCGGAAATTCCCCTTCGTCTGCCATTTCGCGCGCCGTCATCCCGCTAAGAATCGGCCACCCAAATTGCACACGCAGTTCTCGCACACGTCTCGCCCACTCGCTTATCCCGGAAACGACCGCAAGTTCTTCACCTGCTATAATCGTGAACGGATACTTGCGCAGATACGTGAGGATTCTGTCTCTCGCTGACGCAGCGTCCTGTTTCGGAATGAGTGAACAGCCAAGGTCGCGGAGCAGACGATGACATGGGACTAACGCCAAAACTTTTTCGCGAAGGTCGCCACCCTGCAAATGCTTCTCGAATCCGCGCAGCAACTCCATTAGCTGCTTGCGAATGGCTTCTGGGTCATTGCCTGTGGGACGGCGCGGCATGTTGAGGGATTTGTTTAATCAATTTCGGTGAACTTCGCAAGCTTGCGGCCCAGCCGTTCTGGATTCTTGAGCTCGCATTCCCAAACAATCAGCGCTCGCCAACCTAAATACCGCAGTGCCTTGAGATGTTCTCCGTCTCGGCGTTGATTACCCGAAATCTTCTTACGCCAGAATGCGACGCGCGTGGTTGGCAAATTCGAGCGTGAACATCCGTTGTGGCAGTGCCAAAAGCAGCCATGCACGAACACGACTTTTTTCCTCGACGACAGAACGATGTCGGGACATCCGGGCAGTTCGTGACGATGCAACCGGAATCTCACGCCCATTCTGTGCAGCATCGACCGGACGAGTCGCTCAGGGCGGGTATTCCGATTCCGCACGAGCGACATGATGCGGCTGCGGTCTTTGCGCGAGAAAACATCCATCACTTCCCTCTGCGTAGGAGCAGCGCATAGACAACATCAGCTACCCGAGCAGCGAGAATCGGCGGCACTGCATTTCCAATCTGTTTTGCAATCTCGATTTTTGAGCCGCGAAAAACGAAATTGTCTGGAAAAGTTTGGAGTCGCGCTGCTTCGCGATGCGTGATGGGCCGATGTTGCGCAGGATGTAGATAGCGCCCTTTTTCCGGTTTGAAAAACTCAGTTCGAATAGTGAAACAGGGGCGATCCCACCACATTCTGCCAAACAAGTCTGTGCCTCCGCTCTTCTTGCGAATCCAACAACCCGGTGTCAACTCAGGCGCGAGCCGCTGCAAATCGAAACGGTTCATGCCTTCTTTTGAAACCACTTTGTAACGCTGCAAGCTGAGACCGGTCGGTGTTCTCCCAAAGTGCAAATCAAGCGGCGGCGGTGCATCGCTTACGCCCGTGCCTTTTGGTGCTGGCAAATCGGCGATCGCATCGCGAACGGTTTTCCACGGGCTCGGATGCTTGACGTATCTTTCATTTGACCCCGGAAGTTCGCGCTCCGGCTCGCCGTTCACGGGGTTGTAGTGAGTTTTCTTTGGAGGAAAAACAGAACTTGGGTCAGCGAATCGGCAACCCACGACGAAGGCGCGCCAACGTGCTTGTGGTGCTCCATAATCAGCAGCGCACAACCGGTGACCTCGCACTTTGAAACCAAGTCGCTCTGCGACTTTGACAATCTGCAAATATTCGTAAGAACGCAGAAGCGGCGGAACGTTTTCCATTACGAATACGTCAGCCTCAGACCGCTCGACCAGTTCCATGAATCCTCGCCATAGCTCACGACGCGGGTCGACTTCATTGTTCTTTTTCTGATTCAGGTTGCTAAAGCCTTGGCATGGCGGGCCGCCGATTACCGCATCTGCTTTTGGAATTACGGTGCGCGGGTCGTCGAGAATTCTCAGTATGTCGCCGCCAAGGCAATGCTTGCCAAAGTTCGCGTTGTAGGTTTCAACGCAATCTTCATCAATGTCATTCGCCCAAACTGGAACAAATGCGTGTCCAAGCTTTTTCGAGAAGCCCAAGGTCTTTCCACCTGCGCCGGCGAATGCGTCAATCAATGTGAATCGCTCGTCTCGCTTTAGAAGCTCGCCGGAAAGACGCAGTCGCCAAACATCCTCGTCGTCGAGAAATCTTTTGTCGTTTCCAAGCGCTGAATGACCGTTGCTGGAAACCCTGTATGCTGGCGCATCCTCGCGAAGCACCATCGCCCGTTTTACGATTCTCTTGGTGGCTGTTTTGGTTCGGCTCGGCATCTTAAAGTTTTGGTTGCCGCAGTATGGAAGGTACTTGCCGCAAAGGAAAGGCGAACACTGCGTCGAGTTCCTTACTGCTATCGGTTGGCGTAAAGCTCGCTGCCTTTCTCAGTGAACTCACGGGCCTTTTCTTCCATTCCCTTTTGCAGCGCGGCTTCGTCAGAGATTCCTTGCTCTGCCGCATATTTCCGCACGTCTTCCGTTATCTTCATGCTGCAAAAATGTGGGCCGCACATTGAACAGAAGTGTGCCGTCTTCGCTCCCTCTTGAGGCAACGTCTCGTCGTGAAATTCTCTGGCCGTTACCGGGTCAAGGGACAGGTTGAACTGATCTTCCCAGCGGAATTCAAAGCGCGCCTTGCTCAACGCGTTGTCGCGGTATTGCGCGCCGGGATGGCCTTTCGCCAAGTCGGCGGCGTGCGCGGCGATCTTGTAGGCGATGACGCCGTCTTTCACGTCTTTCTTGTTCGGCAGGCCGAGGTGTTCCTTGGGCGTGACGTAGCAGAGCATCGCGCACCCATACCAACCGATCATCGCCGCGCCGATGCCGCTGGTGATGTGGTCGTAACCGGGCGCGATGTCGGTCGTGAGCGGTCCGAGCGTGTAGAACGGCGCTTCGCCGCACCATTCGAGTTGCTTGGCCATGTTTTCCTCGATCATGTGCATGGGCACGTGGCCCGGGCCTTCGTTCATGACTTGCACGCCTTTGGCCCACGCGCGTTTGGTGAGGTCGCCCTGCACTTCAAGTTCGCCGAATTGCGCCTGGTCGTTGGCGTCGGCAATCGAGCCGGGGCGCAGGCCGTCGCCGATGCTGAACGCGACGTCGTAGGCGGCCATGATGTCGCAGATGTCGTCCCAGTGGGTGTAGAGGAAATTCTCTTTGTGATGCGCGAGACACCATTTGGCCATGATGCTGCCGCCGCGCGACACGATGCCGGTCATGCGGTTCGCGGTGAGCGGCACGAAGCGCAGCAACACGCCGGCGTGAATGGTGAAGTAATCCACGCCTTGCTCGGCTTGTTCGATGAGCGTGTCGCGGAAGAGTTCCCAGGTGAGGTCTTCGGCCTTGCCGCCGACTTTTTCGAGCGCCTGATAGATCGGCACAGTGCCGATGGGCACGGGCGAGTTGCGCAGAATCCATTCGCGCGTGGCGTGGATGTTCTTGCCGGTGGAGAGGTCCATGACGGTGTCCGCGCCCCATTTGGTGGCCCAGCGCATCTTCTCGACTTCCTCCTCGATGGACGATGCCACGGCGCTGTTGCCGATGTTGGCGTTGATTTTCACGAGGAAGTTGCGCCCGATGATCATCGGCTCGGACTCGGGGTGATTGATGTTGTTCGGGATGATGGCGCGGCCGGCGGCGACTTCGGAGCGGACGAATTCGGGAGTGATTTCAGCCGGGATGCGTTGGGGGAAGCGGCGGAATACGCTGGGCGCGTATTCAGAATAGCCGATAGCCGATGAGCCAGTAGCCAAAGCCGATGAGCCGATAGCCGAAGCCGATGAGCCGATAGCTGAGGACGATGAGCCGATAGCCAATTGTGAACTGCCAGCGTGTTGTTTGTGAAGGTCGTTGCGGAGGTTGTCATTTCGCAGATCGCCAATCGCCGATCGCCAATTGCCCAGCCGATGGTTTTCGCGGATGGCGATGAATTCCATTTCGGGCGTGATGATGCCCTGGCGGGCGTACCAGAGTTGCGTCACGGGATGGCTTGCCGACGCGCGCAAGAGGCGGCGGGGTTTCGGGTTTCGGGTTTCGAGTTTGAAGTTGGTCGGATCCTGCCGCTTGGCGGCGTGACGCTGGTGCGCGTCGGAAAGCCAGCCGTCATCACGGGCGGTGACCTCGCGGCCTTCGTATTCAGAAACGTCGCCGCGGGCCAAAATCCAGGAGCGGCGCAACGGCGGCAGACCTTCTTCAACTGTGCCCTTGAAATCCGGATCGCCCCAGGGACCGCTGGTGTCGTACACGCGGACGGGTTCGTTCTCTTCGATTTGGCCGTTGAAGGATTTCGTCGGCGCCTGCGAGATCTCGCGCAGGGGCACGCGGACGTCGGGATGCAGTTTGCCCGAGACATAAACGCGGCGCGAATTGGGCAAGGGCTCAGTGCTGTGCGGTTCGAAGGACTCTTTGGTGGCGATCATAGTGATTTCAGATTGGAGATTTTCAGATTCAAATCACGGAGCGGTTTGCCGCCGCTCAGGCGATGTTCGAACCCGGAAACGCCTTGGAAGGTGGGCAATCCCTTCGCCAGCATTACCTGGTTCAGGTTCAAAGGGTCTCTCGCGCTCCCGCGCCAGACTCTCAGCCGTTTCGTGCGCCGATCTGCCATCGGGAAACCGGTCAGCTCCCCTGGAACAAGGGTAACAATGGGACGCCGGATCAGGCGTGTCAATATCGGTCCGGGTAACCCGGTTAAGGTGTAGCGCAGATTTTCAATCTGCCGTGTCGCCGACTTGTAGTCGGCTGCGCGACAAACTCACTCGACCGGACCGGATTGGCCGGCGTGCCGCAGATTCCAAATCTGCGGTACGGCAGAGTGCAACTCTGCGCTACGTGGACGCGATCACTGATCTCGTGGATTAAGGACTGAAGGTTTCCCGGCCGGATGCGCTGTTGATCCGATCGGTCGAATTGGATAAGTTTTCCGCGTGAGACAACTGATTCTGCCTTTGTGCCGATGCTTGCTTTGGGCGTTCTGGGTTGGCCTCGCGATCTGCTCGGTCGGCGCCGCAACCCCGGCAGGCAAAGAGGCCCGCGCGAAGCATTGGTCGTTCATCGCGCCGCAGAGACCCGCCATGCCTTCGGTTCAAAAGCGGAGTTGGCCGCGCAACGCGATAGATCGCTTTGTTCTAGCGCGGCTGGAGAAGGAGAAGATCGAACCGGCGCCCGGAGCCGATCGCCCCACCCTCGTGCGCCGCGCTTATCTGGACTTGATCGGCTTGCCGCCTGCGCCGGCGGAGGTCGAGGCCTTTGTCAAAGACCCTTCGCCCGACGCTTACGAAAAGCTCGTCGAGCGCTTGCTCCAATCCGCGCACCATGGCGAACGCTGGGGACGCTGGTGGCTGGACGTGGCGCGTTACGCCGATTCCAACGGCTACAGCATTGACGCGCCCCGCTCGATCTGGCGTTACCGCGATTGGGTGGTCAATGCGCTGAACCGCGATTTTCCGTTCGATCAATTCGTGGTCTGGCAGCTCGCAGGCGATCTGCTGCCCGACGCGGCGCTGGAGCAGCAGATCGCGACCGGTTTTCATCGGAACACCCAGATCAATCAGGAAGGCGGGATTGACAAAGAACAATTCCGCATCGATTCGATATTCGACCGCGTGGCCACGACGGGCGCGGCGTTTCTGGGGCTGACCGTCGGTTGCGCCCAGTGCCACGATCACAAGTACGATCCGATCACGCAGAAGGAGTACTATCGCTTGTTCGCGTTCCTGAACAACGCGGACGAACCCGACATTCCGGTCGCGTCCCCGGCGCAGGTGGAGCAAGCCGAGAGGATCGAAGCCAAGGTCACGGCGTATCTTCGCGGGATTCCTGAAACAGATCCGGCGATTTGGGAGCGGATGCTGGCGTGGGAACAATCCTTGACGCCGGCGCAGCGCCAGGCGCAATCCGAAGAAGTGCGCGCCGCGTTCGACGTTCGATTTGAGAAACGGAACGAAGAGCAAAAGCAAGTGGCGTTGACGGCATTCGTTGAGCAAGCCCCGGCGAACAAAACCCATCAAAGCGCGATCGCGAAGCTACGCCGGCAAAAGCCGAGAATCGACACGACCCTGGTGATGCGCGAACTTTCCCGCCCCCGGGAAACGCACTTCTTCATCAAAGGCGATTTCACGCGTCCGGGCGAAAAGGTCGAGCCCGGTGTGCCCGCCGTGCTTCACCGGTTTCCAGACGGTGAAACGCCAAACCGGCTGGGCTTCGCGCGCTGGCTGGTGTCGCGCGAGAATCCATTGCTGGCACGGGTCACGGTAAATCGCATCTGGCAGCAGTACTTCGGGAAAGGACTTGTCGAAACCGAAAACGATTTCGGCACGCAAGGGAGCGCGCCTTCGCATCTCGAACTCCTTGATTGGCTGGCGACCGAATTCATGGCGGAAGGCTGGAGTCTGAAGGCCCTGCACCGCTTGATTGCGACCTCCGCCACCTACCGGCAATCCTCGCGCCTTCGTCCGGAATTGAATGCCATCGATCCCAATAATCGTCTGCTGGCGCGGCAGAGCCGGTTGCGGCTCGATGGCGAGGTGGTCCGGGATGTCGGCCTGGCCGCGAGCGGGCTGCTCACGCCCAAACTCGGCGGCCCTCCCGTATTTCCGCCGCAGCCGGAAGGAGTCATGAGCCTTGGACAATTGAAGCGCGACTGGAACGTCAGCACGGGCGGGGATCGATATCGCCGCGGCCTTTACACGTTTTTCTTTCGCGCGACCCCGCATCCCGCGCTGGTGGTATTCGACGCGCCGGATTCCTTCAGCACGTGCACGCGGCGCATTCGCAGCAACACGCCTTTGCAAGCGCTCACGTTGCTCAACGATGGCGCCTACTATGAATTTGCCCGCGCGCTGGCCGAGCGGACCTTGCGCGAGTGCGGGAAGAATGATTCCGAGCGATTGGAATACGCATTCCGGCTTTGCGTGGCCCGCGCGCCCACCTCGAAAGAAGCTGAACGCCTGAACCAAGTGTTGGGCGCGGAGCTGAATGAACTTCGGGAGCATCCGGATGAGATCAAATCCCAGAAGGTTCCCGATGGCCTAGACGCCGCGCAGTTCGCCGCCTGGACGACGGTGTCGCGGGTCATGCTCAATTTGGATGAAACGATCACACGCGAATGATTTGAATGCGGACGGAACCTTGCACCTTGATTCTCCCTCTCCTCCTCGGAGGGGGGAGAGGGGGACGTTCGGGGGAGGAGCGGCGTCACCATGTGCTTTCCCCTCTCCTCGATCCTCTCCCCACTCGTTCCTCGCGGGGAGAGGAAGCAGGGCATCGTCCCATCGGATCTGATTTATGAACTCGACCGACATCTTCCAGAACGAAGCGCACCACTTCATTACGCGCCGCCATTTCTTCAGCCGTTGCGCCATGGGCCTCGGCGGCGTCGCGCTGGCGGCGCTGATGAACGAGCGAGCTTCGTTCGGCGCCGGCACGATGAAATCGGCCACTCCCTTTGCGCCCAAGGCCGGACATCATCCGGCGCGGGCGAAGAATGTGATTTATCTGTTCATGGCCGGCGGGCCATCTCAATTGGAACTCTGGGATTACAAACCCAGGCTGGTGGATCTGAACGGCCAGGCCATTCCCGATTCCTATCTGGAAGGCAAACGCTTCGCCTTCATGGACACCTCGTTCAAGAAACGTTCGACGCTGCTGGGAACCCGGCGCAAGTTCTCGCGCCACGGCCAGTCCGGCGCCTGGGTGTCGGAGCTGTTTCCGCATATGGGGACGATTGTCGATGACATCACGCTGGTGAAGACGTGCGCGACCAATTTGTTCAATCACGCGCCGGCGAAGCTGTTCATGAACACCGGCAGCGGGCAATTTGGCCGGCCCAGCCTGGGTTCCTGGGTGACCTATGGCCTGGGGAGCGAATCCCAGGATTTGCCCGGCTTCGTCGTCCTGCAGAGCGGTTCGCGCGGACCGCGCGGAGGCGCGGTGAACTGGGCGAGCGGATTTCTGCCCACGACTTTCCAGGGTGTGCCGCTGCGATCGGGCGGCGAACCGATTCTCAATCTCCGCACGCCGCCCGAAGTCAGTGCCTCGCGCCAGCGCCGCGCCATTGAAGCGGTGCGCGATCTGAATCTGGCCCGGCTGGTTGAAACGGGCGATCCGGAAATCAGCACGCGCATTTCCGCTTACGAAATGGCTTATCGCATGCAAGCCAGCGCGCCGGAGTTGATCGATATCTCCGGCGAAAGTCAGACGACGCTCGCGCTGTACGGGATCGAGGACGAGAAGCCTTCTTTCGCGCGGAATTGTCTCCTGGCTCGCCGGCTGATCGAACGCGGCGTGCGCTTCGTCCAATTGTATCACGCCAACTGGGACAGCCATGGCGGGCCCGGCGAAACACTTGAGTCAGACCTCGAAAAGGTTTGCCGCGAAGTCGATCAAGGCTCGGCGGCGCTGGTCAAGGACCTCAAGGCGCGCGGGCTGCTGGACGACACGCTGGTGATCTGGGGCGGTGAATTCGGGCGGACGCCGATGGGCGAAGTCCGCGAGAAGACCGGGCGCAACCACCACATCGACGCGTTTACGATGTGGTTCGCCGGCGGCGGCGTGAAGGCGGGCACGGTGGTCGGCGAGACCGACGAACTGGGCTTCGGGCCGGCTGATTACCGCGCGCACGTCCACGACATCCACGCCACGATTCTGCACCTGCTCGGGCTGGAGCACACGAAGCTCACCTTCCGCTTTCAAGGCCGCGACTTTCGGCTGACGGATGTCGAGGGCGACGTGCTGACACGGCTGCTGGCGTGATGCGATCGCGTGAATCCCTCATTCGCTGGTGAAGGCACATCTCAATCCCGAATGTTGGCGCGCGTGGAAAGGGGCGAAGTTCGGGAACGAGGTCACTCTGCTCGCTCCGTTGCCTCCTGTTGCATTGTTGAATTTACCCGCGGCTTGCAGCCAAACGCCTTCCTCGGCAGAATCTGTTTCGTGAATCTCCTTCGATGTTCCACTCTCGTGATCGTGGTTGTTTGTACTACGCCGCTGTTCGGCGCCGCCACCGCCGCCGAAAGCTCGCGCTCCAAACCCAACGTTCTCCTGGTTTGCGTCGATGACCTGAAGCCGTTGCTCGGTTGTTACGGCGCCAAACGCATCGTCTCGCCCAACATCGACCGCCTCGCCAGTCGCGGCCTGCTTTTCGAGCGCGCTTACTGCAATCAAGCCGTTTGCGCGCCTTCGCGCAACGCACTCATGACCGGCATGCGTCCGACGACTTTAGGCATCTACGATCTCGGCACGAATTTTCGAGTCGCGGCCTCGAACGCAGTCACGCTCTCGCAGTACTTCATGCGGCACGGCTATCGCGCGGAGGCGCTGGGGAAAATCTTTCACGTCGGCCACGGGAATTTCAATGACGCTGCATCCTGGAGCGTGCCGCACTTCGGAGGTAATTCCATCGCCTACGTCCTGCCCGAAAGCCGCGCGCGGCAAGGCCTCACGCGTGAGGAAGCGCTCTTCGCGAACCAGACCAACGCGGCCAAACTTCCCCGCGGCGCGGCCTACGAATCCGCAGACGTGCCGGACAATGCGTATCCCGACGGCAAGATCGCGGAGGAGGCGATTCGCCGGCTGCAGTCCGCCAAAGCCAACCCGGCGCAGCCGTTCTTCCTCGCCGTCGGCTTCCTGAAGCCGCATCTGCCATTCTGCGCGCCGAAGAAATACTGGGACCTTTACCGCCGCGAGTCGTTCGAAGTGCCGGCGCTGCGCCTGCCGCCGCAGGGCGCGCCGAAATACGCGCCGTCCGGTTGGGGCGAGTTGAGGCAATACACCGATATCCCCCAGACCGGCCCGCTCGACGATGAGAAAGCGCGCACGCTTATTCACGGCTATCACGCAGCCGTGAGTTACATGGATGCCCAGCTTGGCCGCGTGCTCGGCGAACTGGATCGCCTCGGCCTCACTTCGAACACGATCGTAGTTCTCTGGGGCGATCACGGCTGGCACCTGGGCGATCACGGCCTGTGGTGCAAGCACACGAATTACGAACAAGCCACTCGCATCCCGCTCATCATCTCCGCGCCGGGCTTTACGAAGCCGGGCAGCCGCACCGGCGCGTTGGCCGAGACCGTGGACATTTACCCGACTTTGTGTGAACTGGCCGGGTTGCCAGCCCCGAACAATCCGCAGCCGCTCGAAGGCAAAAGCCTTGTTCCCGTGCTCAAGAAACCGTCGCGCGCCAGCAAGGAAGCCGTCTTTCATGTCTATCCGCGCAGCCGTCCCGGCGACGGCGCGATTCTGGGCCGCGCGGCTCGCACGGACCGGTATCGCCTGGTGGAATGGAAAAAGCCAGGCGCGCCGGCCGGCACGGCCGAGTTCGAGCTTTACGATTACAAGAAGGACCGGCTCGAAACAAAAAACCTCGCCGCCGAAGAACCGAAACTCGTCAAGAAATTGCACGCATTGCTCCTGGCCCAGCCCGAAGCGAAACCGCAAATCACTGCCGCCAGGGCGACAGCCGCGAAGCCAAACCCCAACCGCGCCGCTCTGTTTGCGCGCAAAGACACCAATGCCGATGGCAAACTTACGCGCGAAGAATTCCTCGCAAATCAACCTGACCCTGACCAGGCGCCCCAACGCTTCGAGCGCTTCGATGCGAACAAGGACGGCATCCTGAGCCGCGACGAGTTCATTCACATGGGCTTGATCCCGAAGCCATGAACGAAGGGCTCCTTCCCCATGAACGGACCCGATCAGGCGGACAATTTCGTATGCAACACGAAATTGTCCGAGTCGGCTCATGGGGCCAATGCGCGATTTCCGAATCGTCGAGGCTCTCCATGAACGCGGACGTAGAGCAGGCTTTCCGGCCTGCTGGTCTGGGCGACTTTCCAGTCGCCCGGCAGACGGGACTGGAAAGTCAGACCTTCACTTTGCCTCCGCCGGCTGGATATCTGGCGCCCGGTGAAAATGTTATCGCGATCCAGGCGCACAATGTGTCGCTCGCGAACAGCAGCGATTTCTTCATTGATGTCCGGCTCGTCGGCTTGCGGACTTCGACCGGCCGACGGCCGACCCCAGGCAGCCTGAACTCGGTGTATGCCGACAATATTCCACCGCTGATTCGCCAGGTGGATCATCACCCCAAAGCCGGCGGCGAATCAACCGGTGAGAATGACCGCCAAAATCACGGAGTTCCGGCTTTAGCCGGTTTTCGCGCGTCGGCCGGCTAAAGCCGGGACTACATGCAGCCCAAAATGAGAATCGTTGACTAAATCATGACGGCGTTGTCGGCGTCCTGGACGTGGAGGTATTCCAGAATCCGGCCTACGGACTCCGCCACACTCAGGCGGTCGGTGTGAAGTTCGATCTCCGGAGCTTCCGGAGATTCGTACGGCGCGGAAATGCCGGTGAATTCTTTGATTTCGTTGGCGCGCGCCTTGGCATACAGGCCTTTCGGGTCGCGTTGCTCACAGACCACGAGAGGAGCGTTCACGAAAACTTCGATGAACTTGCCTTCCGTCAGCATATCGCGGACGAGTTTGCGATCGGAGCGATAGGGTGAAATGAACGCGGTGATGCAAATGATTCCGGCGTCCGCAAACAGTTTGGCCACTTCCCCGACGCGGCGAATATTCTCTTTGCGGTCGGACGGAGAGAATCCCAAATCCCGGCAAAGGCCGTGACGAATCTTATCGCCGTCGAGCACATAGGAGTGCTGGCCTCGATTGAACAACTCCCGGTCCAGTTCCGTCGCGATCGTGGATTTGCCGGAGCCGGACAATCCGGTCAGCCAAACGACGCCGCCGGAGTGCCTGTTGCGAAGCGCGCGCTGCCGAGACGTAACCTTGCCTTCGCTCCAGTAGATGTTCTTGCTCTTGTGAAGTGAATCGGCCGTGCGTTTCGGGTAATCGTCTTCGACAATGATCCCGCCGCCGGAGACATCAAAACCATCCACGATCACGAAACGCCCGGTCGGGACGATTTGCGTGTGCGCATCAAAAGCGACCGGCCGTTTGGTGTGGAGGTGCAATTCGGCCACTTCGTGCCGGCCAACGAAGATTTCGTGGTGCTGGTGGGACAACGTCTGAAGCGTGGACGCGTCGATCACGCGCTCGATGGAGTCGATTTCGCAATCGACCTCCTGCGCTGCCAGCTTCAACTTATACACGGCGCCTTTGCGGAACGGCTTTCGGCCCAGCCAGAACAGGCGTGTTTTGAACCGGGGCAGTTCGTAAGGCGGCGCGCTTTCCAACGCCGCGACCGCGCCGCGTTCGACAAAGATCTGCTCGGCCAGCGTGATCCCCACGGACTCTCCCGCTGTGGCGGAATCGCGGGCGGGTGCGTTCCACCGTTCGATCGTCTTCACCGTGCTCGTCTTGTTGGTCGGGCAGAAAACGAGCCGGTCGCCGACCTTGAGCGTGCCGGACTCGACGCGCCCGGCCAGGATGCGGCGTTCGTCAAAGCGATAGACATCCTGGATCGTAAAGCGCAGCGGCTGATCCTTGGGCAATTCGGAAACCTTAAAATCATCGAGCACGTCGAGGACCGTTGGCCCGGACCACCAGGGCATGTTGGGGCTGCGGGAAGCGATGTTGTCGCCATGCTTGGCGGCAATAGGAATGAAAACCTTCGCCTGCACGCCAATGCTGGACAGCCAGGCCCGGTAATCCGTTTCGATCTGAGCGAAGCGCGCCTGGGCGTAATCCTGCAAATCCATTTTGTTGACGAGCACGGCGATTTGGCGGATGCCGAGCAGATTCAGCAAGTAACCGTGGCGGCGCGAATTCTCCTGAATGCCTTCGTTCGCGTCGATGAGGAGCAGCGCGGCTTCGGCGTTGGCGGCGCCGGTGACCATGTTCTTCAGGAATTCCTTGTGGCCGGGCGCGTCGATGATGACGTATTGCCGTTTCTTCGTCTGGAACCAAATCTGTGCGGTGTCGATGGTGATGTTCTGGTCGCGCTCGGATTGCAGCGCGTCCATCAGGTTCGCCCACTCGAAGGGCACGCCGCGGCGTTCGGCGATTTTCTGAAGTTGCTCCAGCTTGCCTTCAGGCAACCGGCCCGTGTCGTAAAACAACCGGCCGACGAACGTGGACTTGCCGTGGTCCACGTGGCCGACGATAACGATTTTGAGTTGTTCAGTGGTTGGAGTCGGTGAACTCATGTGAAGAACTTGGAATCAGAAGCTGGATTTCGGTTCGCTGACGATATCCTTCGCAGAGCGAAGCGGAGTGCTATGGAGCTTCTCGTACTCCTCCCGAAAACGCTCGAGAAGCGCGAGATCGATAAGGTCCTTCTCTCGTCCGCTTGCTCTTTTGCTGGCAATGATATCCCTGAGGTTAGCAATGCAGAACCCCTCGACATTCAACGAACGGCCCTTGGCGTCCTCAAAACTGGCGATGCCATCCGGGGCGAACACCAAGTCCAGGTCAAACGGGCCTGTCTTGATCTGTACGAAATCATCTCCGCGTACAATGGCGCGTTCCAAATCCTCCTCGATCTCAAACCCAGTCCCCTTCAGAGCGCGGACAATGCGCCTCCCATTCTCCGCGGAACGAGCTGGAAAAACAACCACGTCCTGCGTTATGGCGGGAAACCCAAGAAGAATCGCGCCCCCTTTCCCTATGAAGAGGTAATCGACTCCGGCCTCGCCAAAAGCACGTGCGATGACGCGGGCTTGCTCCGGTTGGAATTGCGGCCTGTTCACCGTTTAGCCGGCTTGAAACCGAGATAATCAGGAAGATGCGAGGCACACCATTCACGGTATTCCGCCATCGACTTGAAGGCTCGCCAGGATGAGTCGTCCAGCACCGGCTTGTACATCCGGCAGAAGCCATATTTGATCCGCAACTCGAGCGGGCGTTGCATCTGGCGCCGGCACTGGTCGCGAAACTCGGCCCAACCTCTGTCCTCCGGTGTGCGCAGCGGATAGACGCCCTCCGGAACTGCAGTGTGGTACGCAACGCGGGCTTCATTCAGCGTGGCGGCCTTGCTTTGATCGGGGTTCGCTTCTCGTTCGCTCATGGTCTTTCAACCGGCATCCTCATTGCCTCGCTCACATATAACCGTCCCGCCTGAGCTTTTCAAAAGCATCCTCGCTTTCCTTGTCCTGCGCGCGTCCGGAACGCTCCGGGGTCTTGGTATTCCGCAGTTCTTCGATGATATCCCGCACGGTCCGGGCGTTCGATTTGATGGGAAACGTGCAGGGCGCGCAGCCGAGGCTGCGGTAGCGCTCGCCTTTCTCGTTGGCGAAATAAAGCGGGATCACCGGAATGTTCTCGCGCTCGATGTATTCCCAGATGTTCAACTCCGTCCAGTGCAGGAGCGGGTGAATGCGGATGTGCGCGCCTTTTTCGAAATCGGTCTTGAATTGGTCCCAAAGCTCCGGCGGCTGGTCTTCGACGTTCCATTCCATGTTTTTGTCGCGCGGGCTGAAATAGCGCTCCTTCGCGCGCGTCGGCTCTTCATCCCGGCGCACTCCGACGATCACGCCGGTGAAATGGTGCCTGTCCAGCACCTGTTTCAACGCGTCCTTCTTCAGCGTGCCGCAGCATTCGACGCGCGTCGCTTTGCCATTCGGGTAGGTGACGCCGCTCCGGAGCACCTCTTCATTCTTGCCGACCACGAGTTCGAGTTTCCACTCGTGGCAAAGCCGATCCCGGTATTCGATCATCGACTGAATCTTGTAGGTCGTATCGACATGCACCAGAGGAAACGGCACGTGGCCAAAGAACGCTTTGCGCGCCAGCCAGAGCAACACCGTCGAATCTTTGCCAATGCTCCACAACATGGCCAGGTGGTCGAACTTGTTGAACGCCTCGCGCAGAATGTAGATGCTTTGATTTTCGAGTTTCGAGAGATAGTCCATGAAAGTTTCCCGGAAGGCCAATTTCGCGTCCAGAATCGGCTAGTGATGTGTCTCACAAATGGCCGGAGTTATGCCGCAAGGGATTTTGGCCTCCCGCGAGGCGCGAGCGACGCGCATACCCCTGGTGGGTCTGTAAGGCGCGAGCAACGAAGCGGGAGGCCAAA
>Ga0194128_10005325_pt1 | contig 18117 bp, 24 predicted proteins | sample TA2KigCa65mmetaG_FD_148650 | JGI IMG/M metagenome (GOLD analysis project Ga0194128, IMG submission 148650) | Freshwater microbial communities from Lake Tanganyika, Tanzania - TA2015037 Kigoma Deep Cast 65m | ecosystem: Environmental > Aquatic > Freshwater > Lake | place: Tanzania: Lake...
TCGACCGTCCGGAACTCGGCCCCCGGGAACTGGCCGTCACGTTCACCGACGAGCGGGCGCAGTTCATCTCGGAAGCGTCGGTCTACCGGCTGCTGCGGGCGAACGGGCTGACTTGGCGGGCGAAGTCGACGTTCTTCAAGTCGCTCGGACGGTAGCCGGGCGTGTCGGCGTTGGCGATGTTCTGCGCGAGCACGCGTTGGCGCTCGTTGAGCCACGACATCTTCTTCGTGAGCATCGACAGGATCGGCACTTTTTGCAGGTTCATCGGCGTGCGGCGCTTTCCCCGACGGGCGTTTGGCGGACGGAGCGGTTCCCCAGGCCGGCAGTTTCTGCCGCCATCCCTTAACAAGCGGTAAAAACCGCCGCCGAAAGCCGGCCGGAGACGCCGGTGGCGGCAGTTCTTGCCGGGTCGGCTCCAAAAGGTTGCATAGCGATGGGCAGGAGCATCGCCCTCGGAGCCCGGCCGATGACCGAGGACGTTGCCGCCGAACCCCGCCCGCGCCTTGCCCGCTCGGCGCGCGGCGGCGATACTAGACCGATGGAAGCGCGGATCGCCAAAGTCGAGGCCGGAGTCGAGTACCTCCAACGGGAGGTTGCCGAGGACAAGGGCGATATACGCGCAGCGCGAAATGAATTGATCGGCGAAATCAACGCGTTACGGCGCGACACTCACGCCGGGCTCGACGCCGCTCGATCCGTGACGATCCGGCTTTCTCTCCTGACCTGGGCGAGCCTGATCGCGACCGCGGTCGGGCAGGCCGGGATGATGGCGCGCGGCTTCCACTGGCGCTAAACGTTCTTCGTAAACGCATAAGGAGGCGACATGGCGAAAGCGCAGACGACGGCGCTGGTCGACCCGGCATGGCTCGCGGCACGGCTCGACGATCCCAAGGTCAAGGTGATCGAGATCGCGGTCGAGAAGCTCGATTCCTACAACGTCGGCCACGTGCCGGGCGCGCAGGCCTGGATCTGGAAGGACAAGCTCTGGGACGAGCGCATGCGCGAATTCCCGAGCGCCAAGGACTTCGCCACGCTCTGCCGTACAGCCGGGATCGGCAACGACACCACCGTCGTCTTTTACGGCGAAAACGTCGAGTTCGGCTATTACGGCTGGTGGGTGTTCCGCTACCTGGGCCACAACGACGTCCGCATGCTGGACGGCGGCAAGAAGCGCTGGGTGGCGGAAGGACGCGCGCTCTCGACCGCGGTGCCGACGGTCGCGCCGGCGCGCTACAAGACCGCCGCCCGCCGCCGCGAGCGGATGCGGGCCAAGCTGCCGCAGGTACGACGCTCGCTCGAGAAGAAGGGCGTCGTCATCCTCGATAACCGCTCCGACCTCGAGTTCACGGGCCAGAGCAACAACCTCCCCGGCAAACCGGATTTCGGCGCCGAACGTTATGGCCGCATCCCGGGCGCCAAGCAGCTCCATTTCGTCGATCTCTTGAACCCGGATGAGACGCTGAAGTCGCCGGCCGAGATCGCCAAACTCGCCCGCGCCCGCGGGGCATCGCCCGACAAGCAGATCATCTGCTATTGCCGGCGCAGCCACCGCGCCGCGCTCGTGCTGTTCGCGCTCACGGAACTGTGCGGCTACAAGAACGTGAGGAGCTACGACGGCTCGTGGACCGAGTGGGGCACTGCGGTCGGCGTGCCGATCGAGAAGTGAAACGGCGCACCGGCACGCTGACCGCCGTCCTTGTCGCCGCCGCGCTCAGCGTCCCGGCGACCGCGTTCGCTGCCGAACCGCGGACCGCGGGGCCGGTCGGCGTGCCGAGCGGGCCCGAGCGCGAGCAGGTGTGGTGGGTGCCGATGGCACCGCCCCGCGCCGACGCCCCGCTCCATCTCGTCACGACCGTGTACCGGCCGCCGGGCGAGGGCCCCTTCCCGCTCGCGATCGTCAATCACGGCTCGCCCCGCGATGCTGCCGACCGGCGCAAACGGGAACGCGATCCCGCGCGCGGGCCGAGCCGCTGGTTCGTCAATCAGGGATTCGCCGTCGCGGTGCCGATGCGCCGCGGCTACGGCGCGTCCGAGGGCGACTTCAGCGAGGGCTTCGGCGCGTGCGACTCAGCTGACTTTCATGCCGGCGGGCGCGCTTCCGCCGCCGACATCGGCGCCGTCCTCGCCTATTTTCGGCGCCAAGCCTTCGTCGACCCGAACCGGATCGTGCTGGTCGGCCAGTCGGCCGGCGGCTGGGGCGTGCTCGCGGCCGCGAGCCAGAACCCGGACGGCGTCGCCGCGATCGTCAACTTCGCCGGGGGCCGCGGCTCGCCGGCACCGGATGCGAATTGCTCGGCGCTCCGCCTGATCGAGACCGCCGGCGCGTACGGCCGCACCGCCCGCATCCCGTCGCTCTGGATCTACACCGAGAACGACCGCTACATCGGCCCGGCGCTTTCGATCCGGATGGCGGCGGCCCACCGCGACAGCGGCGGGCCTGCCGAATTTCACCTGTTGCCACCGTTCGGCAGCGATGGCCACGCGCTATTCGCACGCGCGGTCGAGCGTTGGGGACCGTTGGTCCAGCCGTTTCTCGCCGCAACCGGCCTCATTCCATTCGGTAGCTTAACCCGTCGTTAGCACTGCCACCGCGATAGTCGCGCCATGAACGATCTCGATCGCTTCGTCGGCATCTTCGACGGCATCGAGCCGTGGCGCGGCGACGTGCCGCCGGGTTTCCGTGCCAACGTCCTGGGCGTCCTGACCGCGCACGCGTTCGCACCGCGCGAAGGGGCCGGCGGCGCCACGCCCTCGCAGAGCGCGACCGGAGCCGACGACTTCGTCGACCGGCCGCCCCGCGTCAGCGACGGCGAAGCATTCTTCGAGTGGGTGACCATGGTGGCCGCCGTGCGCGCCGCGCGCGATCGCTTCACCATGGTCGAGCTCGGTGCCGGATACGCGGCGCGGAGCGTCGATGCGCACACCCTCCTCCGGCGCTTCAATCCACTGCCGGCGCGCTTCGTGGTCGTCGACGGCTCGCCCCATCATATCGACTGGGCCAAGCGTCACTTCGCCGCCAACGGCCTCGATCCGGGCGCGCACTGGTTCGTCCACGCCGTCGTCAATGTCACCGGCCAGCCCCAGCTCTTCGCTTATGCGCCCGGCGTCTACTACAGCGCCGGGCTCGGCCGCGAAGGAGGCGACGAGGTACTGACGGCGATCCGGAGCCAAGGCCTCACCGAGACCGTGCTCGAGGGCCTGATCCTGCACGGACGCACGAACCTCGACTTTCCGATGCCTTCGGCGCCGGGCGGCCACTTTCGCGTCGATCTGACCAGCGGAATCAAGGTCGAGACCTTGCTCACGCCGCTCGATGCCGTCGACCTGATGGACGTCGACATTCAGAACGCCGAGGCGGTCGTCATCCCCGACGCCATGCCGGCGCTCGCAAAGAAAGTACGGCGGCTCCACATCGGCACCCACACCCACGCCATCCACGGCGAACTCGAGCTGCGCTTGGCGCAGGCCGGGTGGAAGATCGTCTTCACCTACCCGCCCGATTCGCTGATCACGACGCCCTACGGTGCGTTCACGACCAGCGACGGCATCTTGACCGTCGTCAATCGAGGACTGCTTGCGTAGTGCATATACGCGTATCGACGACCCTTCTCGTCTCGACGTTGATACCTCGAACCACTTCCCGCACGCGACAGCCTGAAAGAGGTGGTCGCCGCGTTACGACGCATGCCCAAACCGCCAACGGTCGAACAACGCGACCCGATCGACGTTCCCGTGTGCGCCCCGCAATGCGGTTGGGTCAAAGGGCGCGACTATGATCGCATGATCGCCGCGCACGCGATCAGCGGCGGCTTCGTTCTCGTCACGCACAATGACACTGACTTTCGCGACATTCCGGAATTGGCAGTCGAGAACTGGATCGTCGATATCTGAGCTGCCTCCAGGCGGCATCGCGGTCGTCTACCGCCGGCGGCGGCGGGTCGCCGGACGGCGCGCCGCCTTGCGTTTGGGCTTGGCGCTCACGTGCGCGATGGTCGCGATTTCGACCAGGAACTCGGGCCGCACGAGGTCGGCGCGGATGCAGAAGCGGGCCGGCGGATCTTTCGGGAAATACTCGCGGTAGACCTCGTTCATCGCCTTGTAGTCGGCGAGGTCCTTCAGGAAGATCATGTTGTAGGTGACGTCGGCCATGGTGCCGCCGCCGGCCGCGAGCACGCTCTTGATCGATTCCAAGATCGCGCGCGTCTGCGCGCGCGCATCGCCTAGGCCGATCACCTGACCCTGTTGGTCGAGTGCGAGCGAGCCCGAGACGTAGATTGCGTTTCCGGCCTTGGTGCCGGGCGAATAGGGCGCCAACGGCGGGGGCGCGCCCTTCGGGATCAGCGGCCGGTTGGGCATGGCGGTTCTCCTTCTATGCGGCGGCGAGATCGGGCCAGCGGTCCTGCCAAGGCGCAACGTCTTCGAACGCCTTGGCTGCCTTGAGCACGGTCCAGTCGGCGTAGCGCTGGCCGATCAACTGGAGCCCGACCGGGAGCCCGTTGCGATCGAACCCGGCCGGGACCGAGGCCGCCGGCTGGCCGGTCAGGTTGCAGATGCCGGTCAGCGTGAACCAGCGTACCGCGCCGTCGGCGACTTCGAGCCAGGGATCGGGGCAGTCCTGCCCGGCCTTGAACGCGGCGGTCGGCGTGGTCGGGGTCGCCAGGATGTCGCATTGCGCCATCGCCTTGCGGAACTGATCCCAGAGTCGGCCGCGGCCGATGAAGGCCTGGCCGAGCGCAAACGGGCCGAGCTTCTCGCCCTGCTCGACGATGCGGCGGAGGCCCTGGTCGACCTGATTGCGCCAATCGGGGAATCCCATCACCGCCTGGCCGATGCCGAGCTTGAAATGGAGCGCCAGGGTATCCATCGGGTCGTCGATCTCGACTTTGACCGGCACCACGTCCCAGCCGATCGCTTCGAACTTCCGGACCGCGGCTTCGCAGACGCGCGCGACTTCCGCGTCGATCTTGATGACGCCGCCCAAATTCGGCGACCAACCGATCGTCAATTTGCGGCCGCGGCGGAGCGTCTGGTCCAAGGTTGCGTCGGCCGGCAGGCTATAGAGGTCGCGATCGTCGCTCCCGGCCATCGCGCGGTAGAGGAGCGCCGCATCGGCGACGGTGCGGGTCATCGGGCCGACGTGGCTCACGTTCCCGACCGGCGGCGGCGGATAGACGGGTAACCGGCCGTGCGAAGCCTTGAAACCGAAGATGCCGGTGAACGAGGCCGGCATCCGGATCGAGCCGCCGCCGTCGCTCCCAACGTGCAAGGGCCCGATCCCGGCCGCGCACGCGGCGGCCGCGCCGCCCGAGGAACCGCCGGGCGATCGCGCGAGGTCCCACGGGTTCAAGGTCTCGGGGAAGATGCGGTTCGAGCACGCGCCCTTCCAGCCCATTTCGGAGGTGTTGGTCTTGCCGGTGAGGATCGCGCCGGCGGCGAGCAGCCGGTCGACGGTCGGCGCGTTCTCGGGCGGCACCGCATTCTTGAAGAGTGCGGAGCCGCGCGTGAACGGCATCCCCGCCACCATGACCAGGTCCTTGACCGAGACCGGCAGGCCGTGGAGCGGCGGCAGAACCCGGCGACGTTTCGCCGCTGCCTCGGCGCGCTTGGCCTGCGCGCGGGCTTTCGTCTCGTCGACATGGACGAATGCGCGGAGCTTGGGATCGAGTTTCTCCATCCGCGCGTAGACGTGATCGAGGAGCTCGACCGGCGAAAGCTTGCGCTTGACGATGAGCTGACGCAGCTCGACCGCCGTCATCTGCCAGAGTTGGGTCGGTTGTTGGGGCATCCCTTAGCACCGCTTTCCGTCGAAATTACACCACAACGACTTGGCCGCGGGGTCGAACCGCTACCATCGTCTATTTTCTCCAGTCATCGCCCGGCATGATCCGGCGCGTGAATTCGTCGAATAGAGGGACGGTGAACGCCGTGTCGCCGTGCCGCGGGCTCCATATCATACCTTTAGAAATGAGTTGGTTTCGAATCGGGGCTTATTTCAATCCTTCAACCGGCGCAACCCAGTGCGGCTGCGCTTGGCCAAGTCCTGATACGCCTCGGTCGCCGCGCGCCACTGCGCGAGCTCCTCGGGCGTGAGCTCGCGCACGACTTTAGCCGGAACGCCGACGGCGAGCGACCGCGTCGGCACTTTCATCTTGGCCGGTACCAGCGCGTTCGAGCCGACCACGCTGTCGGCGCCGAGCTCGGCGAAATCCAGGACCGTGGCATTGATACCGACCACCGCGTGGCGATCGAGCGTCGCACCGTGGATGATGGCGCCGTGGGCGATGTGGCTCGCGGGCCCTAGCGCGGTGACGCGGTCGGGGAAGACGTGGATCACGCAATTGTCCTGGACGTTCGAGCCGGCGCCGACCTCGATCCGGCCCCAGTCGGCGCGCAGGACCGCGCCGGCGGCGATGTAACAGCCGGCGCCGATCACGACGTCGCCGATCAGGACCGCGTCGGGATGGACGTAGGCCGTCCACTCGACCGAGGGCGATTTGCCTTCGAAGCTGTAATAGGGCATGCGCTCGGGACCGGGCTTGCTAGCGGCCGTGCGGCTTGCGGTTATCGACCACCCGCTTCGACTTGGTCATCGCCCGTTCGAGCGAACCGGTCGGCACGATCTCGACCGCGAGGCTCGATCCGGTTTCGGCCTTGAGCTTGGCTTCGACCCCTGCGATCAGCGCCGCCAGCGCCGCGCCAGCGGCCGTCTTGCCCGGGGCGAGTTCGACCCGGACCGTGCAGGTATCGGAGTGCCGGGCGTGGTCGTGATCGAGCACGATCCGGAACTCGGGCGCGAGATCGGGAAGCGCCCGCACCGCGTTCTCGACCTGGGTCGGATAAAACTTGGCGCCCTTCAAGTTGATACGGTCGTCACCCCGCCCGACGATCCCGCCAGGGGCGCGCGCGTGCGTCCGCCCGCAAGCGCAACGCTCGGTGGAAAGCCGCACCAAGTCGTTGGTCCAGTAGCGCAGCAGCGGCATCGCTTCGCGCGACAGATCGGTGACGACGAGGACGCCGGTTTCGCCCTCGGCAACCGGCTCCTTGGTCTCCGGGTCCAAGACCTCGGCGATCAGGTGGTCCTCGCAAAAGTGAATACCGTCCTTGGCCTCGCATTCGGGCGACATGCCCGGGCAGATTTCGGCGAGCCCGTAATAGTCGCGGGCATCGATGCCCAAGCCTTCTTCGAGCTTGGTCCGCGTCGCCGGTACCGCGGTTCCCGGTTCCCCGCCGAAGCAGCCGATGCGAAGGCCCAAGCTCTCGGGGGCGATGCCCGCTTCTTTCAGGCGTTCGGCCAAATACATCGCGAATGAAGGCGTGGCGAACAGGATCGTGCTCTTCAAGCCGGTCAGGTAATCCAAGTGCCGCTCGGTGTTGGTGGCGCCGATCGGCACCACCAAGCAGCCCAACTGCTGGCACGCCAGGTGAACGTTGACCCCGGCGACGAAGAGGCCGTAGGCGAAGCCGTTCTGGACGATGTCGCCGGGCCGGATCCCCATCGTCCATACAGTACGGCGCATGACCGCGTGGGTGTAAGCCAAGTCGTTCTTGGTCCAGACGCAGTGGAACGGGCGCCCCGTGGTGCCGGTGGTCGAAAGCGTCTCGATGAAGTCCCCGACCGGCACCGTCGCGATGTCCCCGAAAAAGGGCTTGGCCGCCTGCGCCTCACGCAACTCCGCCTTGGCGAGGATCGGGAACTTGCGGATGTCCTCGGGATGTTTGATCGCAAGCCCCGACACGATACCGGCCGCCGCGTATTTCCGGCGATAGAACGGGCTCAAGCGTAGGACCCGCTCGACCTGACGGGCGAGCTTCTCGCCCTGCAGCTTGCCGAGCGCCGCGCGCGGCAGCGTCTCGATCTCCGGATCGAGATAAACCGACGCCATATCGACTCAGCGGCCGCGGTAGCGGGGTTTCCGCTTCTCGATGAACGCCCGGTAGCCCTCGTAGGCATCCGCGGTCGCGTAGAGCACGTTCCCGGTCAGCACCTCGAGTTCCAAGCCGGCGCGCGGGTCCATGCCGAACGAGCGATCGATCGCCTTCTTGGCGAGCCCGACCGCGAGCGGCCCGCACGCCTTGAATTGATCGAGGAACTCGATCGCCGCCGGCTTGAGGTCCGCTTGCGTCGGCACCACGCGGTTGACGAGCCCGATCCGTTCGGCCTCCTCGGCCCCGATCATCTTGCCGGTCATCACCAGCTCCTTGGCGCGGCCCAAGCCGACGATCCGGGACAGGCGGTGGCAGCCGCCGGCCTCGGGGATGACGCCCAAGCGCACCTCGGTACAGCCGGCGCGCGCGTCGCGGGTCATGATGCGGAAGTCGCAGCCAATGCCGATTTCGAAGCCGCCGCCGGCGGCGACGCCGTGCCAGCAGCAGATGACCGGCTTTTCCAAGGCCTCGATCTTCTCGATGAAGACCTCCTGCGCCATGCGCAGGAAGTCGCGTCCGGTCGGATTGTGGATGGTCTTGTCGTGAAGGAGCGTGAACAAGTTGATGTCGAGCCCGGCGCAGAACACCCGCCCCGCCCCCATGATCACGACGCCGCGCACTTTCTCGTTCCGGTGCGCTTGGTCGATCGCGGCGCCGAACGACTCGAACATCTCGAGCGTAAAGGTGTTCAGGCGCTCGGGCCGGTTGAGGGTGACGAATTGAATGCCGTTCGCGACATCGACCTTGACCGCGGATTCCGTCGCGCGCGCCTGTTTCTTGCCCCGGCCGTTGGCCATAACCCCTCCCGCCGCTGTGAAATTTGCCGTTGCCGGCAATCGGATAGCCGGTTGTAGCGCCAAAGCCCAAGCGGGCTCAAGGCGGCTTCCCGGGCACCGATCGGTAAAGTCCCGAAGCCCCGTTTTAAGCGTTTGTTAAGCATAAGCCGCGACACTCGGCCCGTGTGTGGGAGCCCCGCCGTGCCGGCGGGGAGGACAAGAGTGCCGACCAACCAACGCGCGTTCGAGGATGGGGTCCACCCCAAGCGGCCGACGTGGCCGCTCGAACCGGTCAAGCGGCCGGGGCGGGCGCTCGCGGTCGCGCTCAAAGCCGAGCCCGATCCGGCGGCGCCGCCCACGGTCGTGGCGACCGGCAAGGGCGCGGTCGCCGAACAGATCCTGGCGCTCGCGTTCGCTCACGGCATCAAAGTCCGCGAAGACGCCGACCTCGCCGAGGTCTTGGCGCAGCTCGATCTCGACAGTCCGATCCCGGTCGAGGTGCTCACCACCGTCGCCGAGATTTTGGTCTACGTCTACCGCGCCAACGGCGCGGTACTGCCAACGCTAGAGGTACCGACATGACGAAACCCGCAAACCCGCTCATCGACGCCGTGCTCGCCGAACTGACCGAGCTCGAAAAAACCATGGGCGCGACCCGGCGCAAGATCGCCGGCGGCGAACGGATCGACCTCTCGGGCCTGGCGGCGCGGACCCAGAAATTCTGCGAAAAAGTAGTCGCGATCGAGCCCGAACTCCGGATCGGCTTCTCGCACCGGATGGGCGCGCTGGCAACCGACATGGACCTGCTCAAGGAGCAGCTCGTCTATGAGCAGGCCAAGCTCCAGGCCGCGCGCTAGATCCGGCCGCACCCCCTCCCCCATCATGGAATTCACCGACTACCTGCGCTTCGTCGTCGCGCTGGCGTTCGTGGTCGGCTTGATCGGGCTCCTCGCGATCGCGGCCAAGCGCTTCGGCATGGCGCCGCGGATCGTCAAGGACCCCGGCCGCAAGGGCCGCCTCGCCATCGTCGACATGGCGCCGCTCGACGGCCGCCGCCGCCTGGTGCTGGTCCGGCGCGATAGCGTCGAGCATCTGGTGATCCTGGGCGCGACGTCCGAGACCGTGGTCGAAACCGGCATCCCGGCCGCAACCGCCGCCGAAGCCGGTACCGCCGAAGCGGCGCCGGCCCGCAAGGCCAACGGGCTCCGCTCGCTCACGCGGCCGCGCCCGGTCGATGGCGACCTCCGCTGATGAGCTACGTCGTCCGCTTTTTCTTCCTGATCGGGCTTGCGTTGCTGGCCGGCGTTTCTGCGGCCGCGGCGCAGAGCATCAACCTCGACTTGGGCGAATCGGGCCCGCTCACCGGGCGCATCGTTCAATTGATCGCGCTGGTCACGGTCCTGACGCTCGCGCCCTCGATCCTGATCGTGCTCACCTCGTTCACCCGGATCGTGGTGGTACTCTCGCTGTTGCGGAGCGCGCTCGGCGTCCAGCAGACGCCGCCCAACGTCGTCATCATTTCGCTGGCGCTGTTCCTGACCGCCTACGTGATGACGCCCACCTTTCAAAAGGTCTACGACGACGGCGTCCAACCGCTCATCAACGAGGAGATCGAGGAGCGCGAGGCGTTCGACCGCTCGATCAAGCCGCTGCATGAGTTCATGCGCACCCAGGTGCGGCCCGACGATCTGGCTGCGTTCATCGACATGGCCAAGCTCGAGACCCCGCCGACCGCCGAGGACACGCCGCTCCGGGCCCTGATCCCGGCGTTCATGGTGAGCGAGCTTCGGCGCGCGTTCGAGATCGGTTTCTTGATTATTATTCCGTTCCTAATCATCGACATGGTGGTCGCCTCGGTCCTGATGTCGATGGGAATGATGATGTTGCCGCCGATCCCGGTAGGTCCCCGCCGAACCGCTCAGGTCTTCGTGCCTGAGTTCGCGTAAATAGGTCTGAAAACTGTCGAGCACCCGCGGCATCATCGCCTGGATCTGCGGTTGCGTCGCCGCATCGGCGAGTTCGAGCGAAATCTTGATCCTCAAGTAGCTCGCCTGTTTCGACCCGGTGTTGAGGTTGACCAACATTTCCGGCAAATCGAAGAACGCGACCTGCGCTGGCGGCTTCTACGGACAGCAGCTGCTCGACATTATCCTGCCCTTCTAAGCCGGCGGACGCGATCCGAAGACGACAAAGGCCGGTCCCTCGACCGGCCTTTCGTTTGGCGAAGGCGGCGGCGTTTAGGTGTCGTCGCGGTAAACCTTCTCGCGCCGCTCGTGGCGCTCCTGCGCTTCGATCGAGAGCGTGGCGATCGGCCGTGCTTCGAGCCGCTTCAGGCTGATCGGCTCCCCGGTCTCCTCGCAATAGCCGTAGGTGCCGTCGTCGATCCGGCGCAACGCCTGGTCGATTTTCTGGAGCAGCTTGCGTTCGCGATCGCGGGTGCGCAGTTCGAGCGCGCGTTCGGTTTCGGTTGAGGCGCGGTCGGCGATGTCGATCTCTTGGTGGGTGTCCTGCTGCAGGTGGCGGAGCGTCTGGGTCGACTCCCGCACCAGCTCGTCGCGCCACTCCACGAGCTTGCGCCGGAAGTATTCGCGCTGGCGCGGGCTCATGAATTGTTCGCTCTCGGACGGACGATAGTTCTTCGGCAAACGACGGGCACGCTTCGCCATCACTACAATTCCCAAAGCACGACTCCCCTGGCAGCAAAAAGCGGCGCGTTTATAGCAACGGTCGAAGGCTGCGCCAAGCGCGCCGATGCCGATCACAAGTCTTTAGAATTGGCTAAAAAATACCGCTAGGACGTCAAATCTGACCGAGCTTGGCGAGCTCGACCTTGGCGCGCAACTCGATTTCGTCGAGGATCGCGGTCAGTTTGGGGTCGGTAAAGGCCGTACGTCGGCTGTCGACCACCTTCAAGAGATCCTTCAAACGGTCGAGCGGGACCCGCCCCAGCAGCAGTCCCAAGCTAATGGCGCTGTTGATCGAGGTCAACGCGGTGGCCGCGGCCGAGCTGTTGGCGAGCGACGACGACGAGATGCCGAGTGCGGTGATGTCCAGGGACTGCGCCGACACCGTGATGGTCGAACCATCGATCGACGACAGCACGCTGAGCGCGGTCGCGCCCGAGGTGATCAGGTTCTTGTTGTTGAAGCTCGCGCTCGAGACGATGGTCGTGATCTGGTCGCGCAGCGCCGTGAAATCGGAGTGCAGCGCCGAGCGCGACGCCGAATCGAGACCGGCCTGGTTGGCTTGCACGGCCTTGGCTTTCATTTCGTTCAAGAGGTCGCTGATCGACTGGCCGGCGGTGACGGCGACGTTGGCGATCGAGTCGCCGGTCGCGAGCGCGATCTTGACCGACTCGATGCCCTTGATGTCGCCGCGAAAGCGCTGGGCGATCGCGAAGCTCGCGGCATTGTCCTTCGGCCCGTTGACCTTGAGCCCGGTCGTGATGCGGAGCTGCGAGACCTCGAGCAACTTCGTGGTCTTGTTGAGGTTCTGCAGCGCAATCAACGCGCCTGTATTGACGTTTACCGACGAAACCATTTCTTCAGTTCCCTCGTCCTCGGGCCCCGCTCTCTCGGGCAGGATTTTCCCACTGCTGTGGCAAGCAAGCCGCATGCCATGATTCATCCTTTGTTAACTTTGTTAACTTATGTTAAGCCGTTGTTAATACTAACTTTTCTTTAAGGGCCACGGATCGGCGGCCAGGCACGAATTGCCGCCAGGAAATATTTTCCTAGGAGCTTCCCGCACCGTTTAGGGCGGAGCGCCGCAGCGCTACGCGCAACCACGAAATCGATACGGCCGATCCCCGCGGGGCGATCGGACGCGGTGCCCGGCGCGCCGCCACCGCGAGCCAAAGAAAAGGGCCGGCGGTCGCCCGCCGGCCCTCGAGGCTCTCTCCTAGGAGGGGTTTTGTTGTGGGTTACTGAAAGAGCGCGAGAATGCTCTGCGGGCCGGCATTCGCGATCGCGAGGGGCTGCACACCCAGCTGCTGCTTGATCTGCAACGACTGCAACTTGGCGCTTTCCTCGGCGAGATCGGCGTCCACGGGTAAGCGCCGCAAGCGCCGCGTCAAGAAGTAGCGCGGGCGGCTCTCGAACAGACTCGCGCCGTTCGATTTTACAAGCCGGGGGCCGACCACATATGGATGCGCGGGCTACCCCCGGGTCACAGCCCGGGGGCGCGCATGACGACCTTGGTTTGCAGGTCGGCTCACGAAAGACTCGTTCCGGTTGCTGAAAAATCTATCCCGCACAACGTGGGTCAAGCCCAGCAATGACGGCGCCGGGGCCGGTACGCTGATGTTGCCCGAGCAAACCGCGCGTGGCACTTTCGCGCCATGAAGGACTCGCTCATCGCCGGATTGACCGCGACCGAACGCATCGTCGTCGACAAGCCGCGCACCATCGACTTCATGGGCGAGGAGCTACGCGTTTATTCGACGCCCTCGCTCGTTCGCGACATCGAAATGACGTGCCGCAATCTGCTGCTCAGGCACGTCGATGCCAACGAGGACTCGGTCGGCACCTTCGTCAACGTCGAGCATCTGGCGGCAACGCCCTTGGGCCTCTGGGTCGAGGTCGCGGCCAAGCTCATCGCCCGCGACGGTCGACGCGTCACCTTCGAAGTCACCGTGCGCGATCAGATCGACGATCCGATCGCGCGCGGCACGCACGGCCGCTTCGTCGTCGACAAGTCGAAGACCCGCGAGCGCCTTGCCGCCAAAACGGCCAAAGCCTAGCCTCGCCCTCCTTCAAGCGAAGGAGGACTCCCCCGTGCAGTACAAGCGCCTGAGCTGGTCGATCGAATCCTCGCCCCAGAAACCCGGCGACAACGCGATCGGCATTCTGACCCTCGACGATCCCAAAGCCTCGAACGCGGTCGGCCCGCGCATGGCGCTCGAACTCGACGCCATGGTCGACGAGATCAAGCATTCGGACGTCCGCGTCGTAATCATCACCGGCGCCGGCGGCAATTTTTGCGGCGGCGGCAACCTCAAGGTCGAGACGCTGCCGATGGAAAAACCGGACGACCGTTTGGGGCTCGACGACAACGAGTATGGCGATCTCCTCCTGTGGTGGCTGAACGACCACTTCCACCACGTCGCCCAGCGCGCCTGCCGCAAGCTCGAGGACCTGCCGCAGACGACGATCGCGGCGATGGACGGCATCACCGTGGGCGTCGGGCTCGAGATGGCAATCAGCTGCGACCTTCGGCTGTGCACCGATCGCGTCAAGATGGCCGAACTCGCGATTCCGGCCGGCTTCATGAGCGAGTGGGGGGCGCCGCGCAACCTACCCAAGCTGATCGGCTTGACGCGGGCGACCGAATTGATCCTGACCGGCCGCTTCGTCGACGCCAAAGAGGCGGTCGCGATCGGGCTCGTCAACCGCGCGGTGACGCCGGATCGCCTGCTGCCCGAGGCCCGAGACATGGCCGGCCGGATCGCCCAGATGCCGAAGCTCGGCGTCCGCTATGCCAAGGAGATGCTCCGCCACTACAACCAGCACAACCGCAGCCAGGAGGGCCTCGACGCCGAAATGGCGCGCGTGCTCGAAATCACCCGCACGCGCGAGTGCGCCGAGGGCATCGCCGCTTTCAACGAACGGCGACGGCCGCGGTGGATGGAGAACTTACGCTAGGTCGGCGCTGCCAACCGGCGCGAGCGCCAAAAACGCTGGCGCGCGCCGGCAATCCTCGCTAGAAAAAGCGCGGATTTTCACGGGCCCGGCCGCTCGGCTCGCGGCTTTCAAATCGCTCGCTCTTGGGGAGGACTCAGATCATGGCGAAAGCACGGAAGAAAACGACCCGCAAAGCCAAGGCGCCGGCCAAGCGCGCCGCCGCGCCGGCGGCGCGCGCCGCGAGCAAGGCGCTGGCGAAGCCGCTCCGCGAAGGCATCATCATCGAGCCGGTGCATCCGGGGAAGCCGCTTCCCATCCACAACATGCCGTTCGTGCCGGCGTTCTCGGTCCAGGGCGGCCGCACGCTATGGCTCTCCGGGATGGGCCCGGTCCCGATCTACCACAAGCATCCGCACGACCCGATCGAGGAAGCCAAATGGTACGAGGGCGATTTCCGCGACCAGTGCTGGAAGACGTTCAAGAACATCGAGCGCATCCTGAACGCGGGCGGCGCCGACATGACCAACGTCATCAAGATCACCGAGTACCTGGTCAACGTCATGCGCGACCAGGACGTCCTGAACGAGATCACGTGGGAAATCTGGGGCAAGGAGTTCATGCCGCCACGCACCCTGATCGAGATCCCTTCGCTCGCGCACAAGGACATGCTCTTGGAGATCGACGTGATCGCCCAGATCCCGGGCTAGCTCGCGCCCGGCCGCACGATCGGCCGTCATCGGAAGCGCCGGTCCGTGCGAGCGGGTCGGCGCTTTTCTTTTGCCGAGGAGAACCGCCAATGGCCCTCGCTGACGACACCGCCGTCCCCCTGCGAAGCATGGGGAGGAGGTAGCTCGGAAACACGTGACCGCTGCGCGGTCAAAGATCGATCGTTAGCGTGTCGCCCTTCGCGCGCGAGATGCAGATCATCATCCACTTGCCCTCGCGTTTGGCCTTCTCGGTGAGGAACAAGTCGCGGTGCTCGATCTCGCCCTTGACCACCTGGGTCGCGCAGGTGCCGCAGATGCCCTCTTCGCAGCTCGAGTCGAGGTCGAACCCGTTGGCGCGGAGCACGTCCAAAATCGACTTGTCGGCCGGCACCTCGAACTCCTTGCCGCTCGACTTGACCTTGACCTTGAACGACTTGTTCTGGCGCCTGCCCGCTTCGAGCATGGCGGGCTCAGCGGTGAAATACTCCATGTGCACCGCGTCCTCGGGGAAGCTCTGCTTGGCCGCCTCCTTGACCACGTTCATGAGGCCGGTCGGGCCGCAGCAATAGACATGGGCGCCGTCGGCGCGGGTCGCGAGCAGTTTCTTGACGTCCAAGCCTTTCGACGGATCGCCGCCGTCGAAGATGAACTCGATGTGACCGGCGAACTCCTTGCCCTTGAGCACGGTCTGGAACGCCATCTTCTCTGGCGTGCGGGCGATGTAATAAAGCTTGTAGTCGGCGTTGGCGGCGGCGAGCTGGCGGGTCATCGCCAGAATCGGCGTAATGCCGATCCCGCCCGCAATCAGGACGTGGCGGCCGGCGGCGCGGTCGACCGGAAAGTTGTTGCGGGGCGCGCTGATGGTGATGGTGTCGCCTTCTTTGACCTGATCGACCAGGCTTTTCGACCCGCCGCGGCTCTGCGGCTCGCGCTGAACCGCGACCACGTAGCGATGGGTCTCGCGGGCGTCGTTCGCGAGCGAGTACTGGCGGACGATGCCGGCCGGGGTGTGAACGTCGACATGGGCGCCGGCTGAAAATCCCGGCAGCGCTGCGCCGGTCGGGTCGACCAGTTCGTAGGAATAAATGTCGTCGGCTTCGCGCGTGATCTTGTTCACGCGGACGGAAAGCGTCGGGATCGCCATGGGCGTTAAAGACCTGTTGGGGCGTCGATTCCGGAGCGATTCGGGTCGCGGCCCGCCCTAAAAACATGGGGGCAGGCGCGGCGTCAAGCAAATTGAGGCCCGGTGCGGCGGCTAGCGGTGCGCGCGGCGGAGCTGATCCAAGATGACCGCCGCGACGATGACGACACCGATCAGGAGAGTCTGCAGGAACGAAGAAACCCCAGCCATATTGAGGACATTCGACAACATGCCGAGGATGAGGGCGCCGTAGAACGCCTGCAGCATGGTGCCCGAACCGCCGGTGAGCGCAACGCCGCCGACGACGACCGCGGCCAGCGACTGCAGTTCGAGCCCCTGCGCCGCCAGGGGCTGGGCGGCGCTCACCCACGAGGTCAGAACCACGCCCGCCAAGCCCGCCATGCCGCCGCAGAGGACGTAGACGAGGACCGTGGTCCGGCCGACATCGACGCCGGAATTGTGGGCCGCGGTCGAGCTCGACCCGATCGCATAGACGTAGCGGCCGAACACCGTGTAGCGGAGCAAGAACGCGCCAAACAAGAGCGCAACCAGCGCCGCGAGCGCCGGCACCGGCACGCCGAGCACAGCGCCGTAGCCTAAGCGGTCGACCATCGGCCCGGGCACGTCGTAGAGCGGAAGCCCACCGGTCACGAGCAGCGACAGGCCGCGTGCGATCGAGAGCATGCCGAGCGTGACGATGAGCGGCGAGACTTTGAAGCGGACGATAATGAGACCGTTGACGAGACCGATGCCGAGCCCGGTCGCCAGCATGACGGCAATGCCGCCGATCATGCCGACTTCCTTGAGGGCGAGGATCCCGACCACGCTCGAGAGCGCGAGCACCGCTGCGATCGACAGGTCGAGGCCGCCGGCAATCACGGCGAACACCTGACCGGCCACCAGAATCATGAGCGGCGCGACCTGGCGGCTCAAATTCAAGAGATTGTCGATCGACCAGAACCGCGGCTCGACCAAGCCGGTCACGACCGCGACGGCCACGATAAAGAGGGGCAGTCCGAGCTGCCCGGCCGTGAGGCGGTTCCAGAGCGCGCGCGCGTGCGGCGGCGGCGGTGAAGTCGGCGCGCTCATGCCGCGCTCCGCGGGCCGTCGGCGCGGCCCAGGACTGCGGCCAACAGCGCGTTCTCGTCGGCGAGTGAGGGATCGGTAAATTCGGCGACGGTGCGACCGGCGTACATCGCATAGACGCGGTGGCAGAGCGACAGGGTCTCGACCAAATCGCTCGAGAGCCACAGGAACCCGAATCCATCCTCGGCCCAGCGGCGGATGTGGCGGTAGAGCTCGAGCTTGGCGCCCATGTCGACGCCGGCGGTTGGATCCTCCATCACGATCAACGCCGGCGCCGGTCCAACCGCCCGCCCGAACAGGACCTTTTGCTGGTTGCCGCCCGAGAGCGCGGCGATCGGATCTTCGCTCGATCGGAAGCGGACGCCGAGCTCGGCGAGGCGAGCCAGGGTCGGCGGCCGCTCGCGCGCGGGCGCGATCACGCCGGCCCACGCGAACGCAGCGAGATTGGCGAGGTTCAGGTTTTCGCGCACCGGCCGAACGGCGAGGACTCCCGCCTCCTTGCGATCGGCCGGGAGATAACCGATCCCTGCCTTGCGGGCGCCGGTTGGCGAGCGCGGCCGGAAGTCGCGGCCCCTCCACACCAGGCGGCCGCGCAACGGTCGGGCGATGCCGACCACGGCGCGGGCCAGGTCCTCGCGCCCGCACCCGACCACGCCGTAGAGCCCGACGATCTCGCCCGGCCCGACGTTGAGACTCGCGCCGCGGCATTGACCGACGGCGAGATCGTGCACTTCGAGCAGCGCCGCCGCAGGCGGCGGCCGGCTACGCACGACCTCGGCCGCCACCTGCCGGCCGGTCAGGAGTTCGAGCAATCGATGCTCGGTCAAGGCCTTGGTTACGTCGCGGGTCGTTACCACGAC
>Ga0194128_10005345_pt1 | contig 18050 bp, 12 predicted proteins | sample TA2KigCa65mmetaG_FD_148650 | JGI IMG/M metagenome (GOLD analysis project Ga0194128, IMG submission 148650) | Freshwater microbial communities from Lake Tanganyika, Tanzania - TA2015037 Kigoma Deep Cast 65m | ecosystem: Environmental > Aquatic > Freshwater > Lake | place: Tanzania: Lake...
CAGGCCGGGGAACCGCGTGTTGGCGCGCAGCACCATGGCCACGGCGTTCCAGCGGATCATGCGGCGAATGCGCAGCTCGATCATCTCGTCGCCGGGGTAGGGCGGCTCGTCCTGCGGCGGGATGGTGTTGACGTAGGGCGTCTGGAAGAGCACCGGCTGCGGCACGCCCTCCTTGTGCGCCTGCTCCAGCAGGCGGTTGAGCAGAAAGTGCGCCCGCTCCACGCCGTAGGTGTCAATGACCATCTTGAAGGAGTCGGCCCACTCCGCGGTCTCGGCCGGGTCGATATCCGGATGGTACGCGTCGTGGTCGGTATCCTCAAAATAGCGTCGTGCGGCGGCTTTGCTGAGCATGCGGGCGCCCTTCTCTTCCTTCGTCTAGGGGGGGTCTTCGACGCGATGCGGGGATCCCTCTCCTGCAAGGCCTCTTGACTCTACATCTGGCTGGACTGTAACGTGGGTAGGGGTGCAGCCTGGGCACCTGATGGAGTCATTGGGAGCCGCTCCTTCCGAACCCGGCCTACGGAGACGGCTAGTACGGCGCGAACAGCGTCCCCATCTCGCGGATGCTGTCCACCGTGTACTTCACGGCCCCGTCCCCCGACAGCGAGGCGAACGAGGTGAGCGCCACGGCGAGCGCCTTGTGGGCGTCGTCCTCGTACTCGCGGACCAGGCGCGGGGCCTTGGCGGTCATCCGCGTGCTCTGGTGGCGGGCCCGCTGGACCGTCCCCATCAGGTGCACCGGCCACGCGATCAGGTCGATGATGCGGTAGGTGCGGGCGCGCTCCCAGAAGGTGACGTCCCCTTGAGGACCGTCGCCGTAGGCCCCTTCCAGCGCCGCTTCCACCTTGCGCGGAAGATCGGCCAGCGCCAGCAGCCACCCCATGTCGTACGCCGGGTCCCCCACGCCGCACTTTTCCCAGTCGAGCAGCACCAGCCGCCCGTCGTCGCGCACCACCATGTTGAACTCGCGCAGATCGCCGTGGCACAGGCTCTGCGGCAGCGTCTTTTTCCAGTGGACGTTCTCCATTTCCGCCATGCTGGTGGCCCATTGCAGCAGGCTGAGGACGTAGTTGGTCAGGTCGTCCTCCTCCAGGCCCTCGTGCGCGCGGAATTCCAGGAATGAGCGATATTCGCCGAGCACTTCCATCACGTAGCCCAGCAGGTCGGGATATCCCCAGCCGCCCAGCTCCGGCAGGTCGCGCAGCAGCGTGTCGACCGGCAGGCTGTGGATTTTCGCCATGGTGATGCCCAGGACGCGCGCGACCTCCACGTCGATCTCACCCTCCTGGAGCCGGCGCCCCTCGACGTGCTCCATGATCAGGCACGGCGCGACCGGCAGCTCGGGCCGCAAATCCAGCGTGAGCGGCGTGGGCGCCACCCCGCCCGGGTGCAACATGCGCATCACGTGGAATTCCCGGATAAGCTGCTTCGCGTTGCGATCCAGGCGCCGCTTGAGCACGAACGAGCGCGCGCCGTCGTCGAGCAGCCAGGTATCATTTTCGATGCCGTGGGCCAGCGCGCGCATGGTAGCGCGGCCCGGGGCACGGTCAGGGACCGGCGCGAATTCCATCCAGTAGGCGCTCACCGCCGGCCCGTCGACCGGCTGCACTTGATCGAGGAACGATCCGCCGGCCGGCACGCCACGCAGCAGGTTCTGCACTTCTCCGGCGCCCACCACCGCGTGTTTCATATTGATTTCCGGCGGAATGACCGTCTCCGCCGCCAGCATCACGTTGTCCAGCGCGGTGCGCGAGTCGATCTGGCAGCGCTCCCCCAGGACGCTGCGCACCACCGTCACGTTGTCGAGCAAAATGCAGGCGGGACCCACGACGGACGCGCCGGAAATCCGGCTGTTGGGTCCGATTTTTACATTGTTTCCCAACATTGCCTCGTCTTCGATCTGCACTGATGAGTGGACGTTGGGATATTTTGCCTGGCGCTCCACCGCGGCCGCCGCGGAAGCCACCAGCCCTTTGGGACGGGGCGCGTTGCCGGGCATCGGGCGGGTGGACTTGAGCCGTGACACCATCTGCCGGATGGTGGCCTCGCTGGCGTCCGGCATGACCGGCCCGAGCGACTCGTAATTGGCCTTGAACACTTGATTGGGCGTGCTCATCGACCACCAGCGCCCGCGCATGGTGCGCCCGTAAATGGGGATTTTCTGCTCGGCCAGCGAGCGGGCAAGCCCGGCCAGCGGCGCGGCCAGCTCTTGCAGCGGCAATATCGCCACCAGCTCCGGCTGGAGCAGCGCCACGTTGCGCGGCGCCCAGAATTCCCGGGGACGCGTGGGCGCGCTGGTGTTGAGCACGTTGTCGAGACGCGTGCTGCCCAGCGCCTCGGTGCGCTTCAATTTCGCCACTTCGAGAATGCGGCCGCTTTCATCAAGCCGGCACGAGGGAATCGAGGGCCATTGCAGCGACGACGGATCCAGCCGCACCAGCGCAAAGGTTGCCTGCGCGCGGGAGTCCTCGTGGTACTGGTTGAGCGCGTCCAGATCCGGCTCGAGAAACGCGCACGGCTTGAGCAGCAGCACCCGGGTAACCCCGCGCGGCAGCTCGAGCGCCGAGCCGTCCCGCACGGCCGGCCGCGCGTCCACCTTTTGCACGTATCTCACGTTGCGCGGAAGACGGCGAGTGAGGCCGTGCAGCCACAATCCCGGGGTGTCATCGAGCAGGTAGATTTCCCCGTACCCGGCGCGGGTCAAATACTGCAATGCGGAAACCAGCAGCGGCTCGCCCTGGAAGGGGATGTCCCAGGTGGAGCGCCCGTAGCAGAGCGGCCGCAGGTCGCCGGGCAGCCCCTCCGAGAGGACCACGACGTGGCTGATCATGCGGTCCCTTGATCGGACAGCGCGCGCGCTTCGGCCACGCAGTCTTCCGGAATCAACAGATTCGCGCGGGTGACTAACTGGCCCAGGGATTCGATGGCGCGGGTCTGGGTTATCTTGGAAATTTCCTCCCACTGCGCGGTGCCGTCGTCATGCCAGCGGGTTACCACGCGGATGGCGGTTTTTCCCGGCCCGTAGTAGTCGTAGGCACTGTCGCTGGGGCGATCCAGGTGATAATAATAGCGAGCTGCCTCAGCGCCCATGCGGGCCGCCACCAGATCTCGGATGGCCGCCCGGCGGCCGCTTTCCCGAGGCGCCGGGATGGTCTTCAAAAGCCGCCGGTTGATGAAGCGGTCCGCCAGATCGGCCAGGATGGCGTCGTCGGATTTTCGCCACAATTTGATGGCGTGATAAAAATCGGTGTCGTCGATCTGGATGAAATTCTCCAGCCACTCCTGTTTCGACTTCGCGCCGGAACGCCCGGAGAGCGGCGGCTCGAAGACGAACCCCAGATTGGGCGGGATATAGAGCGCCTCCGGGCGGCTGGCGAACAGGTCGCGGGCCCGCGCCAGCACCGCGCGCAGGGCAATCTCGCAGGAGCGCGTGGTCTTGTGGAAATACACCTGCCAGTACATGGAATACCGCGAGAACAGGTATTCTTCGGCGACGTGGATTCCCTTGGGATCAAGCGCCAGCACGTAGCCGGTTGCGTCCGGAATCGGCGTGAGCGCGTAGATCATGCGGTCGATGTCGTAATATCCGTAGCGCACGCCGGCATACAGGGAGTCGCGCAGCAGGTAGTCCATGCGGTCCACGTCCACCTGGCTGGCGATCAATTCGGTGAGGAACGGCATGCCGGCGTTGCCGCGCATGATGCCCAGAATCAGATCGGTGTCGACTCCGTGGCGCTCGAGGATCGGGCGCAAGCGCTCGGACACGATGCGCTTGCCGATCTCCTCGTGGTGAAAATGGGTGAACACGTTTTCCAGCGCGTGGGAGAACGGACCGTGGCCCACGTCGTGGAGCAGCGCGGCCAGCGTGGCGGCGAGGCGCACCTCGGGGGACATGTCGATCTTGCGGCTGTCGTCCCAGTTGCGCAGCACCCGGTGCATCAACCACATGGCGCCCAGCGAGTGCTGAAAGCGGGAGTGCTCGGCGCCGTGGTACACGGTGTGGCACATCCCCAGCTGGTTGATGCGGCGCAGGCGCTGGAACTCCGGGGAATCGATGATCTCCATCACCGCCGGGCTGAAAACCGAGATATTCCCGTAGACCGGGTCGCGGAAGACCTTCTCGGAAAATCCCGTGCGGCTGGGTGCGGATACGGCCGTCATGCGGCCTCGGTGTTCGGTTTCGCGGCAGGCGGATCCTCGTGCATGAAAAAAGCCCGCGGCGCGCGCGAGCCTTCGTTCGAGGCCGGCCAACTGCCGGCAGTGCTCAGACCCCTCAGGTGCCTCCGAATCCGACGGTCACCCTGCCGGCTTCGACGATGACCGGCACCTCTCGACGTCCGCCGCTCAGGTCCAGCATGCGCTTCAGTTCGGCGTCCGATTTCTTCACGTCGACGTACTCGACGTCCACTCCACGTTTCGCGAAATCCTCACGGGCCGCGGTGGTGTAGGGTCAATGGGCCTTTCCGAAGATCACGACCTTCGTTGTGGTTGCCATTGTGGTCTCTCCTTTCCAGAGAGTTGATTCAGGATCGTTCTACCCAGCCCCTGATTTACCCTGGCCGGGCGAGATCAAGCCCCCTGCGAAACGCATCCACGTCCCCCGTCCTGGCCAGCCGCTCCGCCAGCCGGGCCAGGCGTGGCACGTCCAGCGGGCGCCGCAGCGCCCCTTCCACCGCGCGCCCCCACTGGCCGGCCAGGGGCGGCCAGCCCTGGCTGTCGGCGGTGAGCACCACGCAGCGGTGGCCGTCGCGGGCCAGCGCCTCGGCAAGCCCGCGGGGATCCTCGTCGACGCCGACGTCGACCAGCACTACGTCGAAGAAATACTCTCGGGAGAGCCGCAAACCCACTTCAGAGGCCGCCGTCCAGAATACGTGCAGGCCGGCGCCGGCCATCGCGCGCGCGACTTCGGCGGTGTCGTGCGCGGCGGTATCCACCAGGAGCACGACCGGAGGACGCGGGGCCACTCTATTTGCTGCGCCCGAAGCCGACCAGGGCGGTGACCGCGGCGACGATGGCCACGATGGTCGCAAAACCCTCGGCCTTCGCGCCGTGCGCGAAGACCCACACGAAAAACAGGAAGACGCCGAAGCCGCGCGGGCCCACGATGATCTGTCCCAGGCCGGGCACGACCAGGGAAATTACCGCCATGATCACGTTCAGGCACCCGACGTTCCCACTGGTCTCGGTCGCCGCCGGCTGGCTCTCAGTGGTCTGCGTGGCCTTGTACCAGACGTCGAAATTCGGCGCGATCTCCTGCGGCGAGCGCGCGTTCGGCGGCCGCTGGTAGCCGGCTTGCTGGGCCTGCTGCTGCGCCTGGGACCGCCGCTCGGCTCGCTGCGCCGCCTGCTGGGCCTTCTTTTCGCCCCAGAACTGTGCGTTCTCGGCCTGCCGCTCGGCCCACTCCTGGGCCTGCTGGGCCATCTCGCGCGGGGTTTCGCGGGGGAGCCGGCCCGCCTGCTCCAGGGCGTGCTGCTGCACATACTCGCGCGCGTTTTCGTCGGGCACCATCCCCGCGAGCTGCTCCACCGTCTGCTGCAAGCGCTCGTGCGCCATCCCCCGCAGGCCCTCGGGGAGGCGCTCCTCAAGCCGATTCGCGACGTTGTCGAGGCGCTCCCGCGCCATGTCGCGCATGTTGCGGTCGGGGACGTGGGCCACCGCCGCCTCCGCGTAACCTTCGGCGGCGTCGCGCGCCAGGTCGGCGACCGCGCGGTCGGCCTCGGCATCCAGCGAGTTCACCGCGGACATCGCGTCGAGCGTGATGCGCGGCATCTCCAGTGTGGAGAACTCCGCCATGCTGGGCCATGCCACCGCGGCGCTGTCCGACGGGCGCGTGCGTCCTTCCCCGGCCACCAGCTCCGCAAAGCAGTTCGGACAGATGCTCTGGAAATCGGAGAAGGACTGGTCGCACCTGGGACAGTGCATGTCAGCCGATTTTTTCCTTCAGCTTGATCAGCGCCTGCACGTGCTTGGGACGATCCGGGTTGTGCCCCCGCTGGATCGCGAGATAGAACCCAAGAAGCTGCACGATGGTCACCTCGCGCACCGGCCGCGCCAGCTCGGACAGGTCGTGGCCCAGCTCGAACACGAACTCGGTGCCCATCTTCGTCTTGTTGTCCGCCTCCGAGCAGATCACCATGCGGGGACCGCGCATCACCGCAATCTCCCGAACCATGTCCTCCTCCGCCTTGCGCAGCGTGTCCGACAGGAAGGCCACGATCATGTGGTTGGGCAGCACGGCCGCCTGCGGGCCGTGGCGGAACTCCAGGAGGTGCATGTAGTCCGACGGCATCCCGGCCATTTCGCGCACCAGCAGCGAGGAGGCCGCGGCCAGCCCGTAGCAGGCCCCGTTCCCCAGGAAGGTCACGTGCTGCGGCTTGAGCGCGACCGCCTTCTGCACTTCGGTGGTGTGCTTCTTGACGTCGGTCAGCTCGGGGATTTTTTTCAGCTCGGCGAGGAAGGCGTCGTTCGCGGACAGCCAGGCGGCCAGCACCTGCAGCGCGAGCAGCGAGCCGGTGTAGGAGCGCGTGGAGATCACGCTCTCCTCGTGCAGCTTTGGAAATACCAGCGTCTGGTGGGCGAGGCCCTGCAGCTCGGAATTCTCCTTGCAGGTGACGGCGAGGATCTTGAGACGCCCGTCGATGCGCTTGAGCTTCTCCACGGCCCACACCGTCTCGGAGGTTTCGCCCGAGCGGGACACCGCGATGAGCAGCGTCTTGATGCGGATGTCGTAGGGCGGGCGCTGCGCGTACAGCACCTCAGACGCGGGCAGCGCGATGCCGTTCACCCCGGCGATGCCGTGAAAGGTGCGCGCGGCGGTGAGCCCGGCGTGGTACGACGATCCGCAGCCCACCAGGAGGACCTGCCCGAAGTTCTCCGCCTTCATCCACGCGCCCAGCTCCGCGCGTTTCTCGTCCAGCACCGCGAGGACGTCGTTCCAGGCCTGCGGTTGCTCCAGAATCTCGTTGTGCGTGGTGGTGCCCGGCTTGGTCAACACGAGGATGGTCCCTCCAACCCGATCATCAAAGTGGCGTAACAGCGGCGCGGCGCCGCGCGTGCCCCCAAGGTGGATATGCCCCAATGGCGTGCGTCTTCGCCCGCGTCGGGCACTCTCCTTTTACGCCGGGGGGGAATGCGGGGATTTTACCGACGGGAAGGTAATCACTGATGACATGGCACCTTTGAAGGTCAGTTACTCCGGCGTCCGCGGCATCGTGGGCGAGTCGCTCAATGAAACCGTGGCGTGGCGGTTTGGCGCCGCGTTCGTCCGACTGATGGCCGAGCGCGCGACCCAGGGCCCGGTACTCCTGGCCCGTGACACCCGCGCCTCCGGGCCCGCCCTGGAGGCCGCGTTGCTGGCGGCGATGCGGCCGGCCGTGCCCGACATCCGCGACCTGGGCGTGATGGGGACGCCCACCGTGCAGTTCGCCATGCGGCCCTTCGCGGCGGGCGGGGCGGTGGTGGTGACCGCCAGCCACAATCCCGCCCAGTGGAACGGGTTCAAGTTCTTTCTCGGGCCGGAGAATACCGTGCTGGACGGCGCGCAGACCCGGCGGCTCTTCGACCTGTACCAGGAGGTGGGAGACCCGTCCGACCTCGCCGCTGCCACCCCCCTGCCTGAGGTGACCGAGGATGGCGAGCGGGCCATCGACATGCACGTCGACGAGGCCATGGCGCTCGTCGATGCCGAGCGGGTCCGCGCCCGCGCCTTCCACGTGGGCGTGGACACCGGAGGCGGCGCCGGCGCGCGGCCCCTGCTGCGCCTGCTGGAGCGGCTGGGATGTCGGGTGGAGGAGGTCCACGTGGCCCGCGACTCGGAGCCCTCGCCGGAGAACCTCGGCGGGCTCGCCGCCGCGGTGCGCGAGCGGGGCTGCGACCTGGGCCTGGCGCAGGATCTCGACGGGGACCGTCTCGCGCTGGTCGACGACAGCGGCCATCCCATCGGCGAGGACTACACGCTGGCGCTGGCCGTCCAGGACCTGCTGGAGAAAAATGCCGGGCGGCGCCCGGCGGTGGTGAAGAACCTCTCCACGACCTGCGTGGTGGACGTCCTGGTGGAGCGCCACGGCGGCGAGCTCGTGGAGACGCCGGTGGGCGAGATCAACCTGTCCCGCGCGCTGGCCCGGCTGGTCGGGGAGGGGCGGGTGGCTTTCGGCGGCGAGGGCAATGGCGGGCTCATCATTCCGCAGCTGTTGTTGGGGCGGGACAGCGTGGTGGCCGCGGCGGTCATCCTCGACCACATGGCGCGCCACCGCCAGACGCTGCGCGGACTGGTGTCCGCGTTGCCGGAGTTTCACCTGATCAAGGTGAAGGTGCCGCTCTCCGGACCGGTGGACGCCTTCCTGGAGACCCTGGCCGGCCAGTTCCCGGACGGGGAGATCTCCCGCGCGGACGGGCTCCGCATCCGCTTTGCGGACCGCTCCTGGGTGGCGGTGCGGCCCTCCAACACCGAGCCTGTCCTGCGCGTGGTGGCGGAGTCTCCGTCGCGTACCTGGGCGGAGGAAACGGTGGCCCGCATCCGCGCCCAGCTTTGAACGGCCTTCAAGGGGGACGTGGAGGATTCAATAGGACCTGAGAGAATAGGCCCCCGCAAATCCCCCGAATGGTGGGGAAGGAGGATTGGCGGCTTGAAGAAAATTCTCATAGTGGAAGACGACCAGCACATCCGCAAGCTGCTGCACATCCTCATCCGTCGTGACGACATCAACATCGACGAGGCGGTTGAGGGCAACGAGGCGCTCGACAAGCTGCAGAACAACACCTACGACCTCGTCATCCTGGACATCATGATGCCGAACGTCGACGGCTTCTCGATCCTCAAGCAGATGCGCGAGAATGCGGCCACCTCCACACTGCCGGTCATCATCGTGACGGCGAAGACCGAGGACAAGGACTTGATGAAGGGGTACAGCATGGGCGCGAATTATTACATCACGAAGCCCTTCGAGCCCCAGGATCTGATCCACAGCATCGAGCTGATCCTGAAAATCAAGTACTAGCCCTCTTTTTTAGGAAGGCCCGCCATCAAGACCACCGACAGTTCGAGGGTCATCCGCAGGCGCTTGCGGCGCATTCACAAGCTGTACGACACGGCGCTGGGGTACGTTCTCTCGCTGGACGCCGACTACGTTCTCAACCATATCGTGCAGAACGTCGGTGAGATTCTCGAGCTCGACGACTGCTACGTGATGCTGGTCGACGAAGAGACCTCCGAGCTTGCACTGAACGCGCGCTGGTCGAGCGGGCGTGGCCCGGAAACCGCTCAGGGCGCGCGGATCTTGCCCTTGCGTCCGCGCAAGGGAACCCCGCCGCCGCCACCTTCCAGCGGCCGCGCGGAGGGGCCGCCGCCCTGGACCGGCATCCTCGAGCGCCTTGTAGTACAGAGCGTGGCGCCCATGATCATCCCCGACACCAGCACGTTCCCACACTTTCCGCGCTCGCGAGGCCGCTCGGCGCCAATGCCGGCCTCGGTGGTGGGGGTGCCGCTGCTTTTCCGTGAGAAGGTGATCGGGACCCTGACCGCGGCGTGCTGGGACGCCCGCGATTTTGATCCGGAAGAAGTCGTCGCGCTCACCCAGCTGGCGACTCCGGCCAGTCTTGCGATCGAAAATGCGCGTCTCTACACGAGCCTGCGCGAGCGGCTGCGCGAAAAGGAAATTTTGTTGCAGGGCAGCGACGCCATGGCGGGCGTCCACGATCTGTCCGACCTGCTGGCGGTGCTCTCGGCGCAGATGGCACGGGTGGTCGGGGACGCATGGTGCGGCCTGCTGCTCCGCGAGGGTGATGCGTTCCACCTGCACGCGCAGGCCACCTGGGAAGCCGGCGCCAGCCTGGAAACGGCCACCCGTCAGGAGCTTGACCGCGGTGGCAGCGGGGGACGCGGCGAGGCGGTGCGACGGCCGCTGGCCCCGGTCGAACGGCCGCGGCTGGACAATTCGCCGTCCGCGCGACAGGTTTTGCAGCTGGGTCAGGCGTTGCCCCTGGATACCGAGAACGAGGGCGACGCCATCGTGCAGCTTGCGAACAGCCGCACCTGCGCGGCGGCCTCCCTGATTCCGCTGGTCTACCAGAATCGCGTGCTGGGCCTTGCGCTGGTGGTGCTGCGCCGCGTGGGCGACACCTTCCGCGACGACGAGTATCGCCTGCTGCAAGCCCTGGCCAATCAGGCGGCGGTGACCATCGTGAACGCGCAATTGCTGGCCGATGAGAAGCAGCAGGCGCAGGAAAAGGCGCTGCTGCTGGAGGCCGCGCGCATCGCCGCCTCGTCGCTGGACCTGGCCCGCGGCCTGGAGGATTTTTGCGAGCTGGCCGCGCGCTGTCTGAGCGGGGACGCATGCGTGGTGGCCTTGACGGCGCCGCGCGGGCGCTCGATGGACCTGATGGCCAGCCACGGCGTGGACGCGGAGGGCGTGCGCCTGCTGGCCAACGCGGAGATCGATTTGCAGAGCGAAGTCGTGATGTCCGGCGACGGCCTGCGTTTGTTGGAGGACGTCGACGAGGCGGTGCTGGGACCGTGGGAGCGGCTGCTGGCGATGACCGTATCGGCCCGGGCGATGGTGGCGTGGCCGCTGGTGTCCCAGGGCCCGCTGCTGGGCTGGCTGCTGGTGCTGTTCCGCGAGCGTCCCACGGTCACCGACCGCACGCGCGACCTGATGGACGGGATTGCCCGCCAGGCGGCGATTTTCGTGCAGAATGCGCGTTTGTACCAGGAAGTGAAGGTGCGCGCCGAGCGCTTGAAGGCCATTTCGGACATTACCGAGGGCATCAACGCGGCGCAGGAAGTATCGTCGATTTTCTCCATCGTGGCGCGCAGCACGCGGCACATCGTCCCGGTCGACTGGACGAGTTTGGCGATTATCGAGCGCCAGCGCAAGATCATGCGCCTGCCGGTGATGAGCTATGCGGACGATGAGTCGTCCTATCCGACGCAGATCTATCCCCTGCAGGAGAGCGTGGTCGATCAATCGGCGCGCACGCGCCAGCCGGTGCTGGTGGACGATCTTTCAGCTTCGATGTCTGATCTGGAGAAGCACCTGTACGCCACGGGCATGCGCAGCATGCTGGTGGTGCCGCTCATCGTCGAAGGCAAGACGGTGGCCACTTTGAATCTTGCCAGCAAGCGGCCCAATGCGTTTCACCTTGACCACATGGAAATTTTGCAGGAAATGGCGGACCACCTGGCCACCGCCATCCGCAACGCCAGCATGTTCGAGGAGATTCGGCGGACAAACCAGGACCTCCGCAAGATGGACGCCATCAAGTCGGATTTCCTGTCGGTGGTGGCCCACGAATTGCGCACCCCGCTGACGATTATCAAGGGGTATTTATTCGTTCTCTTGAAGCGGCAGTTGGATGCGTTTACCCACGACACGCTGGAGACCATCGACAACCAGACCGATCACTTGAAGGAATTGATCGAAAACCTGCTGTCGCTGTCGCGTATTGATTCCACGAAAGGCGTGCTGCTCGGCCCGAATCTCCAGGAGATGCGGCTGGGGGACATCGTGGACGAGGTGGTCTCCAACTTCAAGCTCGCGGCCCGCAAGAAAGGCATCACGCTGGAGGCGTCGGTCCTCGAGGACGTCAAACTGCACGCCGACCGGGGCATGATCGTGCGGGTGTTCTACAACCTGTTGGGCAACGCGCTGAAATTCACCGAGACGGGCGGCATCACCATCCGCGTGACCCCGCAGGATGGCCACGTGCTGTGCGAGGTCAGCGATACGGGGCACGGCATTGCGGCGGAGCACCTCGGCCGCATTTTCGAGCGCTTCTACCACGTGGACTTGCCGGAGAGGAGAGCGCCGGCCGGCACGGGCCTGGGCCTGGCCATCGTGCAGTCGATCGTCGAGTCCCACGGCGGCAAGATCTGGGTGGAGAGCGAGCAGGGCAAGGGCACGAAATTCTCATTCACCCTGGCGCTGGTGCCGCCGCCCGCCAACGTGGAAAAGTAACCCACCTCGGTCGGCAGACGTGCGACCCCCCAAGGATCTCACCGCGCCCGGAATCGAATAACCTCCAGCAACGCCTTCTCCTGCCGTGGCCATTCGTCCGCCGCGCCGTCGGGTAATTCGAGCGTGACGATCGGTATCCCCAGATACAGCCCCGCGTAGGTCCCCAGCGAGCCTGGCGTCGGGTAGCCCAGGTTTGGCGCGATGCCCTGGCCGCTGGCCGCCGACATCGCTTCCGCCAGCATCGCCGCCGGACCGTCGTAATTGATCAGGTCGAACGGCGCGTGTACCGACACGATTTTGTCCGGCCGATACGACTCAATCAAGTGCACCAGGGCGAGCGACTCCGGCGTTTGCATCGGCTTTTCGCCGCGATAAAACTGGTTGCCCGGTTTTCGCGCCGGATTATCCGGCCGATATCCATGCGGAAAATTGCGGTTCGCATCGATTCCCTGCACGTTCGAGCGTCGGTTGCGGGCCCAACCCTCCGGGTTCATCACCGGGATAATCACCACCGTACACCCTTCGTACACCGCGGGGTCCGACCCCAGCCGCGCCACCAGCGAATGGAGCAGGGGTGCCGTGTTGCGCTCGTCTCCGTGAATCGCCGCCAGCAGCAGCGTGACGTTCGGTCCGGTCCCCAACCGCATCACGCGCAGCGGTCCTCCCGACACGCCGGCCAGCGCATAGAAGTCCCGCGTTTCAATCGTACGCTGGCCGCGCGCGTCGGCCACGCGCTCCGGCGTGCCAACCGCCGAAACGTCCGCCAGCATCCAGCCGACCTGCGCCTTCTCCCCTTCCTCCTGGGTGCGCACCTTGCAGAACCGCAGCGTGAAGCGGGCGCGCGTCACCCCGCTCGGCGTCGTGAAGTCGAGCGCCATCGCGCATGCGGCGCTCCCGACCAGCGCCACCGACGTGTCCCCGTACGAGGTCACACGAGCGTGCACCGGCTCGGCTGACGAAATCGAGGGGCCTTCCGCGACGGAGACTTCCACCCAGCGCGGCAATTCCGGAAACACTGCGCGCAAGAAGGGGCTGGTCGGTAGCTCGGTAAAGCGCGCCCAACGCTCGGCCTTGTGAAAAATCCGCAGCCGATCCGTGGCGGACAGCTCGGCGCTAACCGCTGTCCCAGAGAACAGCAGCCAGGCCGCCAGCAACAGGCCCGTGCGGAAATGCCTCAGTGTCCGATCAGGCTCTGCCGGAATTTGGTCACCTGGTCCCAGGTGCGCGTCAGGTCGTCCGCCAGGATCACCACGAGATCGTCGCGCCGCGCCATTTCCAGGCCGCGCTGCACCGCCTCCGGCTCGGTCAGCACCACGTGCACGTTCTCGTCACTGCCCCGCGCCTGGCGCGCCCCGGCGGCCATCAGGCCGGCAATCTCGCCGGGCGCCCGCCCGCGGCGATCGTCGTCCTCCTTGAAAACCACCACGTCAAAGGTGCGTCCGGCGATTTCTCCCATGATTTCCAGGTTGCGGTCCTGCCGGTCGCCGGGCGCGGTCACCACGCCGATGCAGCGGTTCTTGTAGAACGCGCCGACGAAGCGCGCCATCTCCTCGAACGCCGCGATATTGTGCGCGTAGTCCATCAGCACGCGGAAATCGCGGATATCCATCAAGTTCAGGCGGCCCGGCGTGAGATGGTACGACGCGTCGAAGGTTTTCAGGCCCTGGCGGATGTCGTCGAGCCCCACTCCGGACACGTGGCAGATCAGCGTGGCGGCCAGCGCGTTCTTCACGTTCGCTTCCGCCATGCCGCCGTAGGTTGCGGGAATGTCCACGCAGTCCACCACCGGAATCCGCTTCGGGCCGTCACGGATGATAATCGTCCCATGCTCGCATGTGGCGCCCAGTCCGCCGGTTTCCAGGTGCTCGGCGAGCAGCGCGTTGTTCGAATCCAGCGAGAAATAGGCAAGTTTTCCATCGCATTTCGAAGCCATGGCGACGCATCGCTCGTCCTGGGCGTTCAGCACGCCCCAGCCGCCGGGCTTCACGACTTCGACGATCAGCGACTTCACGTGGGCCAGCTCGTCGAGCGTGTTCACGCCGCCCAGTCCCAGGTGATCGTCGGACACGTTGAGCACGGCGCCCACGTCGCAGCGGTCGAAGCCCAGCCCGGCTCTCAAGATCCCACCGCGCGCCGTTTCCAGCACCGCGAAGTCAATGCCCGGATCCTTCAGCACCATGCGCGCGCTCCAGGGCCCGGTCATGTCGCCTTTTCGAATCAGGCTGCCGTCGATGTAGATGCCGTCGGTCGTGGTGAGGCCGACCTTGTGTCCGTTCATTTTCAGGATGTGAGCGCACATGCGCGCCGTGGTCGTCTTGCCGTTGGTACCGGTAATGCTGGCGATGGGCACCCGGAATCGCGACAGGGGCGGAAACAGCATGTCCACCACCGGGCCCGCCACGTCGCGCGGCTTGCCCTCCGAAGGCGCCACGTGCATGCGGAAGCCGGGCGCCGCGTTCACCTCGATGATCGCGCCGCCGGTCTCCCAGATGGGCCGCGAGATGTCCTCGCAGATCACGTCGATGCCGGCGATGTCGAGTCCGATCACGCGGGCGGCGCGTTGCGCCATCTCAATATTCGAGAAATGGATCACGTCGGTGCGGTCGATGGCGGTGCCGCCGGTGCTGATATTTGCGGTGGCTTTCAAAAGCACCATGCGGCCTTCGGCCGGCACGGATTCCATGGACAGGCCCTGCTCGCCGAGCAGCCGGCGTGTGTGATCATCCACCTTGATCTGGGTGAGCACCTTCTCGTGCCCCACGCCGCGGCGGGGATCGGCGTTGGTGTCCTCGATCAATTTTGTAACGCTGTCGCGGCCGTTGCCGGTAACGTGGGCCGGCACGCGCTCGGCGACCGCAATCACCTCGCCGTTCACGACGAGAATGCGAAAATCACGGCCGCTCAGGAATTTCTCGACGATCACGCCGCGCGTGAAGCGCTGCGCGTTGTCAAAGGCAATTTCCAATTGCTCGCGATTCTGCAAATTCAGCGAGATGCCGCGCCCGTGGCTGTAGTCCAGCGGCTTCACCACCACCGGATAGCCGATGGTCTCGGCCTCGGCCACCGCCGCTTCCTTCTCTTGCAGGAGCGCGCCGCCGGGCACCGGAATGCCAATATCCGACAGCAGTTTCTTCGTGAGGTTCTTGTCGCAGGCAATGTCCACCGCGATCATGCGGGTCAGCGAGGTTGTCGTGGCCTGGATGCGCTGCTGGTAGCGCCCGTAGCCGAGCTGCACGAGGTTGGCCTCGTTCAAGCGAATGACCGGGATGGTGCGCTTGCGTGCCTCGACCAGAATCGACATGGTGCTGGGGCCGTAGGCCAGTTCCTCGACCATCTCCGCGAGGCGGATCTGCTTCTCGCGCAACGGATAGTCGCGCCCCTCGGCCAGGGCCTGGCAAAGCTCGACCGCCACACGGCCGGCTTCGATGCCAACGCTCTCCTCCAGGAACTCGTACACCACGTTGTAGACGCCCACCTCGTCGGTGGAGCGAGTCTTGCCGAACTTGACCATGTTGCCCGCCAGGCACTGCAGCTCGAGGGCCACGTGCTCGACAATGTGTCCCATCCAGGTGCCTTCCTGCAGGCGCTGGATGAAACCGCCGGCGCGGCCCACCGAGCACTTGTGCTCTTCCAGCGTGGGGACCATTCCGACCAGGCGATCGGTGAACCCCTCCAGGCTGTCGGAGGGAAACTGCTCGAACTCGCCCAGGTCGAGGATCATGTGAATCAGCGGCTTGTAGGCCCAGAGGTTCGGGCCGTGGTAGGTGCGGATCTTGCGAATGTCGAGTCCCCGCTCAAAGTTCCGGGGACTGCGGGTCTGGGCGTTCAGGGCCATTTAAAGGCGCCCCCCTGGTAGGATTTCGGCGCCTACAGTTGCGCGGTGAGGGTCCGGAACCCTTCCTCAGGGGGGATCATGGCGCTTCTTAAGCAAACGCGGGCGGCGGGGCAGCACCTACCCCGGCGCGGGCGGCGTGCGAACCGGGTGGCGGCGCATCACGTCGTACGTGCAGCCGTCGATGAGGACGTTCATGCGCACGTTGTAGATGCACAGAGGCACGTTGCCCTTTTCCACCCAGGGGACGTTCGAGTAGGACATCTCGCTGCCGTCCACCACGGTGACCGAGCCGCGGCCCACGACGTGCATCATGTGGTTCGCGTCGATCAGCGCGGCCGTGTCCTCGTCAATCCCCACCCCGAGCAGGAAGGGATTGTGCGCGACCACGGTGAGCAGGCGTCCGATGCGGTGGCGCGCCGAGAAATGCTGATCGATGATCACGTTCTTGAGCAGGCCCAGGCCGGCCGCGATGCTCACCATCCCCTTGCGGGGCGCGGTTCCCGTCTTGCCGGCCATGATCATGTGGCGGCACACCGCGGACGCGCCCGCGCTGGTCCCGGCCACCACGCCGCCGCGCGCGTACATGTCGAACAGCGCCTGGGACAGGCTGGTGCCGCCGATGGCGCTGGTCAGCGCGAGCTGGTTGCCGCCGGTAAAGAACGCCCCGCTCAACTGCTGCATGAAGCGGATGTACTTGGGATTGTAGGCGTCGCTGCGGGAAGCGATGGGCATGGCGAAGGCGTCTTTCGCGCCCATGCGGCGGAAGAGATCCACGTACGCGTCGGCGGAATACTGCCCGTTGGCGCTGGCGGTTCCGAGCACGCCGATGCTGGCCGACTCGCCGCCGCACAACTCCATGAAGCGACGCAGCACGACGCCCTTGCCGCTCTTGTCCTCGGCGCCGCCGATCAAGAAAAGGGAGCCGAGCGCGCGGCGGTCCTGCACGTGCCCCGCGTCCTCCCCCTGGTCGGAAGCGCGCATACGGACGCCGGTGCTGGAAGACAATTCAACTACGTTGCTGACTCGATGCTCGTTGAAATCTCCGCGGGCTTCCACGCGCGCCTCCCTCCCTCCACCAAAAGGGTAAGTTGCGCCGGGAAATCAAGTCCCGGCGCAAAAATCATTCGATAGCGGCGCGATTTCTCCTGTTGTGGCGCGGTCCGGCTCAGGCCGACAGGCGTGCGAGCCGTGACACGCCGCCGTGCGCGCGGGGACGCTGGGCCGGCATGCGGACCTGGGCGACCCGGTGCTCGCGCGACGAGACTATGCCGGACGCAGAGCAATGCATCCAGGTGGTGCCCCAGGGACCGGCCGTCTCCACGAACACGTCGCCGTCGTCCGCCAGAATCACGTTCTGGCCAACCCGCGCGCCGGCCTCGTGAGGGGCTTCCAGGTGCCACATCTGAAGGCTCGAGAGGGCGGCGTTCGAGGTGCCGCTGGTCGTTAACGTGCGGCGCACTCTGGAGCGCCACCCGTACTGGGTGGGGTTCGCAAGCTTCTGGCGGAGGGCGGGATCGTTGGGGCCCACGATGGGCATGATGCCCACGGCGTCAAAGTAGCGCAGCACGTCGGCGGGGAGGACGTCCAGGCCAGCCGGCTGCACCATCGGAAGATTCTCGAACTCGCGGACCGAGAGTGACTGCGCCGCGGAAGGGTCCGCTCCGGCGACTTCGGGGGGAAGGTTGAAGGGCGCGTTCTCCACGCTGGTCAGGCGGCGCATCTCGCGGATGACGCCAGATTCGAAGGCGCTGCTGGTGGAGAGCAGATCGGCGGTCTGCACGTTGGCGCAAGCATAGCTCTCGCGGATGCGGCGCACTCGTTCGGATCGGCGGGCCCGTCGGGAGGTCCGGCCTCCACCGAGCAGGTTCCGCGCGCCCTCACACAACTTCCCCCACACGCTCACAATCCCACACCTTCCTCAGTGGCGCGCGACACAAGTAGCTCCGGCTGCAGGGACATCAACTGACCTCGGGTGTCGCGCGTCACGATGGGTTATCACGCGACCCCTTCCCTAAGTAAAGCACGCGGCAAAGGAATCTTGAAAACGCCTTCGAAAGAGCCTCGCCTATGCCGGCAAACAGTGACACCAGGCGCGTCGTCCTGATGGACGGGCACAGCCTCGCCTACCGCGCCTTCTACGCCCTTCCTCCGCTGCACACCAAGAGCGGCGAGCCAGTCAACGGCGTGCTCGGCTTCACCAACATGCTGCTCAAGACGGTGGAAGTGGAGGCGCCGGATTTTCTCATCCTGTCGTTTGATCGCGG
>Ga0194128_10005347_pt1 | contig 18044 bp, 13 predicted proteins | sample TA2KigCa65mmetaG_FD_148650 | JGI IMG/M metagenome (GOLD analysis project Ga0194128, IMG submission 148650) | Freshwater microbial communities from Lake Tanganyika, Tanzania - TA2015037 Kigoma Deep Cast 65m | ecosystem: Environmental > Aquatic > Freshwater > Lake | place: Tanzania: Lake...
CTCGGCGGACAAGGCCAGGGCCTTCGCCGACCAGTGGGGCTACGAGTCCGTCGAGACCGACTGGCGGAAGCTTCTGGAGCGCAAGGACATCGACGCCGTCGATATCTGCGTGCCGAACAATCTGCATTCGGAGATCGCGCACGCGGCGGCCGCCGCAGGCAAGATGATCCTGTGCGAGAAGCCGCTGGCGATGAACGGGCCGGAAGGGCTCAAGATGGTGCAGGCAGTCGAGAAGGCCAAGGTTGCGAACATGGTCTGGTACAACTACCGCCGCGTGCCGGCCGTCACCTTCGCCAAGAAACTCATCGACGACGGCAAGCTGGGGCGCGTCTTTCACTACCGCGCCAACTTCCTGCAGGACTGGACGATCAGTCCGGAGTTGCCGCAGGGCGGCACCGGCCTGTGGCGGCTGGACGCGGCGGCGGCCGGCAGCGGCGTCACCGGCGATCTGCTGGCCCATTGCATCGACACGGCCATCTGGCTCAACGGCCACATCGCCAATGTGAACGCCATGACCGAGACGTTCGTCAAGGAACGCAAGCACACCGGCACCGGCAAGGTGGAGAAGGTCGGCATCGACGACGCCTGTGCCTTCCTGTGCCGCTTTGCCAATGGCTCGCTGGGGCTCTTCGAGTCGACGCGCTACGCTCGCGGCCACAAGGCGCTGTACACCTTCGAGGTCAACGGCGAACACGCGTCGCTCAAGTGGGATCTGCACGACCTGCACCGGTTGCAGTATTTCGACAACCGCGATGAGGGGCCGCTGCGCGGCTGGCGCTCCATTCACGTCACCGACGGCGACCATCCATACATGGGCAAGTGGTGGGTTCCCGGACTGCAAATCGGCTACGAGCATTCCTTCGTCCACCAGGTCGCCGACTTCATCGAAGGGATCACGAAGGACAAGCCCGCCATGCCGGACTTCCGCGACGCGCTGCGGACGCAGCACGTCTGCGACGCCGTGCTGGATTCGGCGAAGAGCGGCAAGTGGCTGGATGTGCCGAAGGCGTGATTTCTGGCGACCCGGGAGCGTCAGCGACCGGAGATTCACATCGCCGGGCCGCTGCGCGGCGGCGCGGGCACATGCCAGACGCGTGCCGTGCGGTCGGCGCTGGCCGACGCCAGGAGCCGGCCATCCGGACTGAAGGCAAGAGCGGCGACCTTGCCGTGATGCTCTTCCAGAACGCACGGTTCATCACTGAGGTCGAGCCGCCAGAGAAGAATGCGGTTGTCACTGCCGCAGGCCAGCGCATCGCCGGCGGGACTGTAAGCGAGACAGGATACTCGGCCGCCGAAAGCAGACAGCTGTCGCGAGCGCTCGGCGCCGTCCAGTTCAAGCAGATGCACCGGCCCGCTCGCGACCGCCAGCAAGCGTCCGCTCGGATGCAAGCACATCGCGGAAACACCTTTCGAGAAGCCGCGCAGCACGCGTAGCTGGCGCTGAGCAGCGAAGTCCCAGATGATCACGGTCCGGTCCCGGCTCGCGGACGCCAGCCGCCGGCCATCGCGGCTGAAGCTCAGCGCGTGCACGCGCTCGCTGTGGCCGCCCAGGGCAGTGATCAGGTCGCCGTCGCCGGCATCCCAGATATGGATCCAGCCGTCGTCGCCGCTCGACGCCAGCGTCTGGCCGTCCGCATGAAAGGCAACGGCCCGGACCGGCCCCTTGTGGGCCCTGAGCGAAATTCGCTTGCGGCGTCGGGTGACGTTCCACAACCGGACCTTGCCATCGGCGGCCGCGGTCGCCAGGGTTTGTCCATCCGGGCTGAAGGCGACGCTGCGCACCGCGCCGGTGTGCCGCGACAGATCGGCGATGTCCTGACCGGCATTCACATCCCACAGGAGCGCGGAATGATCGTGGCTGCCGGTGGCCAGCATGAAACCGTACGGGTTGAACGCCACGCTAGTGACGCGGTCGGCATGCCCCATCAACACGCGGCACGACTCGTGCGTGCCAGGCGAGTCCGTGACGGGTGCGAACGGCGTCAGGGCCTCGACCAGTTCCGCCGGCGTCTGCAGGCGTTGCTCCGGGTGCTTGGCCATCAGGCGTAAGACCAGACGGGCCAGCTCGCGGGGCACGTCGCCGCGCACGTCGCTGAGCAGGCGCGGTGCTTGCTCCAGATGAGCCGCCACCTTGCCGGCGTTGTCCAGTCCCGGAAACGGCACCTCGCCGGCCAGGAGATAAAACAGCGTGCAGCCCAGGCCATACAGGTCCGCGCGGATATCCACAGCCCGCGCATGCTTCACCTGTTCCGGAGCAATGTAATCGGGCGAGCCCATGAGAACGCCCGCCTCCGCCGGCCAGCCGGTCGAGAGCCGCGCGCTTGCCAGGTGAGCCAGGCCAAAGTCGAGAATCTTGACCTGTCCGGAGGGAGTCCGCATCAAGTTGTGCGGTTTGATGTCGCGATGGACCATGCCCATTTCATGGGCGTGTTGCAGACCGCGGGCGGCCTGCCGACACACGTCGCAGGCATCGGCGATCGTCAGGCGGCCTTGCCGGGCCAGGTATTCGGCCAGGTTGGCGCCTGCCACGAACTCCATGATGAAGAAGTGCAGGTCGTCTGCCTGATCGGCGTCGAGGGCCGTGACGATGTTCGGGTGAGACAGTCTGGCGGCGGCCTCGACTTCGAGCCGAAAGTGCTCGACCGCCAGCGGGTTGGCCAGCAGCCGCGGCCGGATCACCTTCAACGCCACCAGCCGGTTCAGAAAGCGATGCTCGGCCTTGAAGACCAGTCCCATGCCGCCGCGGCCAACCATCTCCAGCACGCGGTAGCGCGGATGCTGGGCCAGCGCCGGCGGAATCTCGTCCACCTGGTCCCAGCGACCTTCGCGGTCCGCGTCACCCAGCGATCCGGTCCAGGTCGGCACCGACGAGACATGATCCGCCTCGGGCAATTGCAGGGCGGCCGTCAGTGGATCGGTCGGCAGCTCCTCGAGCACGCCGCGGCACAGCTCGCACTGGAGAAGGTGCTCCTCGATGGACCGTGCCGCCCCCTCTTCCATCAGTCCGGAAGCAAACGCGGCCAGGTCCTCGGGGTGCGGATGCCGATTCATGGAGGGTCACGAGAGTTGCTCGAAGAGTTCACGCATCTTGTCACGCAGCCGGCGCATGACACGCGACTTGGCGATGAACACGGCGTTGACCGAGATGCCGAGATCGCCGGCCACCGCGGCCGGCTTGTCGCCGTCGTAGGCGACGCGGCGAAACGCTTGCCACGTGGTCGGCTCGAATTCCCCTTCGATGGCTGCCAGCAGCCGCCGGGCCACGAAGCGGTCGTGCTCCTGATCCCATTGCTGGCTCAGCTGGCTGGCCGGGTCTTCCAGATCGCTGGCGATTCGCGTCCAGTCCGTCTCGGCGAGCGACACAGGCCGGGCGCGATGCTTGCGGCGAAAATTCCGCAGGCGGTTGGCGGTGATGGTCCGCAGCCAGCCGCGAAACGTGCCGCGGTTGCGGTCGTAGCGAAAGCGCGGCAACTCGCGCATCAGGACATGCAGGACGTCCTGGCCGAGATCCTCGGCATCGTCGTGCTGCAAGCCGCGCTGCCGCAGCCAGCCATAGACGAGCGGCCAGTAGACATCCATCAAGCGCCGCCACGAGCGCGGGTCCGAGCGCTCGCGCAGATCCTCCAGCAAGCTTGCCGACGTCTCTGACATGGTAATCCTCCCCGATGCCACTGTCGATTATCGCCGCCGCCCGGCCGCAATGCAAGTTTGTGGCGCGACGGCTGCGCGGAATCGATGGCAGGAGGCATGCTCAGTTTGGCAAGGTCCGGCACGGCCGTTGCCGCGCATCGTGTTTCGTGCGAACCTTGCCCGTCGCCGCGATGCGTGCGAGGAAGGAGAACGCGTCGGCCTTGGGACTGGCTTTCTTGAGTTCCTGCCAGCTCTGCCGGATGCGAGCCAGGTCGCATTCCACGGACGGATTGGCATGGTTGAATTGAATGGGAGTCATGGAGGGTCCTCCTCTCGTCACGAGGGGTCGCATCCATGCATGGAACCAACTCCGCGCATCGTCTCGCGGAGACTTGCCTGCCAGGACATCATAACGCACCAACCGGACCGGACAAGTGAACAAACGGCAGGCAATATCAAGAAAAACGCCGAAAACAAACAGCGCCGCTTGTGCAGGTTCTCTATCCTTTCGCGGCGCGGACATGCCGACGACAACGAGCCTCGATCGTTACGTTGCCCGGCGACCTTTGTCGTGCGTGACACCGACCGCGCTTCACGCCTCCAGGCCGGCAATCTCGGTGGCGAGATTAAGCCGCGCCGATTTCTCCAGATGGCTCAGAAAGTGATAGATCGCCGGTCGCGTCAGGAAGCGCTCGAGCACTTGTCGCCTGCCCGAACGGTAGGTCGCGTCTGGCACCCAGGCGTATTCTCGGCGGATATTGGCGGCGTACTCCTGGTACACGATTGCGCTCGCTCCCAGCACGGCCAGATCGGCGTCAAGGAGGACCTTGGCGTCGGAATAGCCGCCGGCATCGTGCGCCTTCGTCCTCTGGATGAGAGCAGCCACGCGCGGTCCATCCAGGATTCCGAGTTGCTCGCAAAGCCGCTCGGCGTAGGCCGCACTGCGTTCTTCGTTGTCGGACGCCTTGCTATCGTAGATCACGTCGTGCAGCCAGACGGCCAGCTTGATCGCGTTCAAGTTCTGCGCATGCACGGCCAGGCTCTGGACAGTCATGAGCATGTCCTGAATGTGATCGAGCGTGTGATAGTACCGCCCCGGTTCGGCGTAACGCCGGCAAACGTCCGCGAAGGCCTGCTCGGCCGGCGACTCCGCAACTGCCCAGGTACGCAACAAGTCGTGCCAGGCACGCCGCATTGGATTGTTCATGTCCTTGCCACCTAACTCGTTCCCGGCCAGAACTGGCTGAGCCTGGGATAGCGTCTACCATGCCGCCTCGATTCCCGGCGAGAACGCCTCCAGTTCACTCAGTTCACGGGCCAGGTGGGCAGCGTGCGCTTCCAGTTCTTCGATGGCGAAGCGCAGCGTCTGCACGAGCGGGAAGTGGAGCATGGCCAGATGCACGCGGATCGTGTCATCGACGAGAACGTGCTGACCCGCGCGATACAGGGCGAGTGCATACAGACACATCTGCGGTCGATGGCGGTCGGCGATGACCTTCGCCGATGGATCGGCATCGCTTTTCCAGTCCACGATCTCGAAGCCGCCGCGGCAGCGGAGCAGCTTGTCGTACCGGCCGGAGATGTGCCAGCGTTCGACTTGCAGGGCAAAATCAACCTCGGCCTCGCCATCGGCCTCCAGCAATTCGCGGACATGCGCGGCCCCCGCTTCGCGCGACGCTTGCAGCTTTTTCAAGATACCCTCCACGCCGGCAACGACGCGCTCGACTGCGGCCGGCGTCGCCTCGGCCTCATTCTCGAAGCCCACCTCGCCGCTGCCGCCGGCAAGCAGATTGGCTGCCATGGCGTGCAAGAAGTCGCTCCGCTCGCGAGGCGACTCGCGCAGAATCTCACGCATCTCAAACAGGCGATGCACCAGCGTGCCGATGCTTGTGGAAATCCGTTCTTGCAGCCGGTCCGGTGCATCGTCAGGAAAGTGCTCCGGCAGCGCGGGCAGATGCGGCACGACCTGCACGCGATGCGCCATCCACGCATCGCGCGGCTTGTCGCGCCAGGCTTGCAGGATCTTCTCCAGTGACGTCGTGGCCAGCATCGGCTCCTTGGGAGCTTCGCGGATCGGCGCCAAGGACACGTCGTCCGTCAACGCCGCGAGCGGCGGGGGCGGCAGAGGCGGCATGTTGTCCGGCCGCGTGATGATCGTGATGTGCTGGCCGGCCTCCTGCCACAGCCCCTGTTCCTTGTGACGAGGTTCGATGCCCAGCGCCTCGTCGAACCAGGTCTGCCAGCTCTCGAAGTTCCTTCCTTGCACGCCGGCGAGTATGAGCCGCTCCTGGGCGCGCGTGGCGGCGACGTAGAAGAGCCGTCGGCTTTCCGCGAGATCCTGGGCACATTCCAGCCGTCGCAGCGCCTTGAGCAAACGGCTGGGATGAGTTTCGCGCGGCCTGTCCGGGTGCCGCACCGCCAGTGCAAGCGTGCCCGCGGCAACGGCAAATTCCTCGGCGTCCCCCGGCAACAGCTGATCGAGCGGACTCTTGACCAGCAGCCGCGAGTTATTGCTGCCGCGCACCTTGCGCTCCATCTTCATGACGGCCACCACGGGAAACTCGAGCCCCTTGGCCGCGTGGATCGTCATGATCCGCACCGCGTCCCGTTCTTCCGGCAACGCGGCTTGCTCCTCGCGAAACGAGACTTCCACTTGCGCGCGCAGCCAGCGCGCCAGCCGGACCAGGCTGGGCGATTGACGATTCTCCTCGTCGCGGACCAGCTGGAAGAGCTTGCGCAGGTTCGCGACGATTTGCTCGCCGCCCGGTTCCGAAGCGTAGACGGCGAGGGCGTCGGACTCTTCCAGGCAGCGTTGCAGCAGGTCGGAATGCGCCATGCGATCGACGCGCCGCCACCAGCCGCCAAGTTGAGCGTACACCTGCCGCAAACGCTGGCGGCGCCCGCCCAGGCTCTGCCAGGCGTCGCGCAGAGCGACGATCATGTCGTCTGGATGCTGGCGCCAGGGGTCGTTGGCTCCGTCTTCGTTTTCGGAAGAGACTTCTTCGTCGCATTCAGACGCGCCATCCGTGTCGCTCGCTTGCGGCACGCCGAGGTCGTCGCCGGCGCTGGCTGCCAGGCGTAAGCCGCGGTGGAGTTTGCCGCGGCCGAGCTGGGACAGAAAAAGAATCTCCGTGTCGGTGAGCCGGCCAATGGGACCGCGCAGCACGGCGAACAGCGACATGCCATCGCCCCGGTCGGCCAGTACCGACGCGAGACTCACCATGTCGCGCACTTCCTGACGCTGCCAGAAGCCGACGCCCGTGGTCACGATGAATGGGACGTTGCGCCTTGTAAGCTCCTTTTCCAGCTCGGCCAGGACGACGTCGCGGCTGGGCAACAGGATGGCCATGTCGCGGAACCTGAGCGTGCTCGATTCTTTCTCGCCGGGGCGCCAGCGCGGCTGTCCGTGCAGGCGGACGAGTTCGTCGACGACGCATTGCACCTGGAGCAGGCTGAGGGGAATGTCGCGCGGGACATTGCCGTTATCGCCGGCATCGTCGCCGGCCTCGACGATTTCCGCCTGGCCGCCCGGCGCGACATAGCGAATCTCGCCACCCGCCGTGGTGGTGCCGTCCGACTCGAGATTCTGGTACGACACCTCGAACGGCAAGGGATCTGCCCGGGCAAAGGCGTCTTGCATCACGCGATCCACAAGTTGCAACGGCATCGGGCTCAGCGTGCGATAGTTGACCGGTAGCTTCATGAAGCCCAGGCGCTGCTCCGCATCGGCCACGTGACCCGCGTGTTCTTCATAGTCCGTCGGCTGGGCCGCGCTTCCGTGCGCTGCGTTCGCGGCCATGATGAGATCTTGCAGCCTCTGAAAGACGCTGACATCGGCCTGGCGAAAGCGGTAGATCGACTGCTGCGGATCGCCGACGATGAACAGCCGGTCGCGGTCGAGCGGGCCTTGCGGGCCGGCGCCCACCAGATACGACAGCACCTCCCATTGCAGCTGGTTGGTGTCCTGAAACTCATCCACGAGGACATGGCGAAAGCGTCGTCTCAGTTCGGCGCGTGCGTTGGCATCGGCGGCCAGCAGGTCGCGGGCGCGGCGTGCGACCGTGACAAAATCGTACTGTCCTGTCTCGCGGCACAGCGCCAGGTACTCCGCGTGCGCCGGCTCCAGCAGGCGCGCCAGTCGATCCGCCGCCTCCAGCGCCCGCGCCTCGCCGGCACCATCGAAATCAATAGCGTGCAGCAAGGGAACCCAGGCCTTCTGGATCGGACTCACGAAATCGATGATGGGAGCCATCCCCAGTTTCCTGGCAGTCTTGCCATCGGAAACAGTGAATTGCTCCACGAGCCAAACCAACACGCGTTCGTCGCTTTCGACCGATGCCTCCTGGAGATCTTCCAGGATGGAAGGCAGCGTATCGGCAAACGTCTTCAGTGTCTTGCTAGAACTGTTTCGCTCCGCGACGGCTGTCTGCAGCGCGAGCAGCTGCGCCCGCAACTCGGCCCGGTCCCGCTGCAACTTTGCCCGGTGCGGCAGGCGACGCTGAGCTTCCTCGACGCGCTCCTGGATCGGGCGCGTGTCTTGATGGGCGGCCACGATCATTGCCGGTTCCACGCCATGAGCGAGTAGCTCGACAAGGTGTGATGTCAGCGTGAAATAGCCTTCCTCGCGGGCCCACCAGAGCATGTCGTCCCGATGTTGTCGATCCCGCGCGTTCGCCTGCTCCACGGGCAGAGCGCCCAGGCGATTGATGAGACGATCGACGGCCTGCCGTCGTAGCGCGGCGTGCTCATGATCGGATAGTAGCTCGAAGCCGGGGTCGATAAGGTCTTGGTTGCCCAGGCCATGCTCGCGCAGGATGCGCGCGCAAAGGCTATCGATGGTGCCGATGCTTGCCCGCGGCAGCAATTCGCTTTGCCGGCGCCAGAACTCATGCTCGGCTGGAGACTCGGCCTGGCCTGCCAGCTTGGCGGTCGCTTCCGCCAGCTTCTCGCGGAGCTGTGCCGCAGCCTTGCGCGTGAAGGTGACGGCCGCCAGGCCGTCGATCGACACGCTCCCACTCGCCAGGAGCTGGATGATGCGCTCCAGCAGCACGCTGGTCTTGCCGCTGCCGGCATTGGCCCGCACCACCAGGTTCCGCTTCGCGTCCAGCGCGTGCGCCTGGTGGGAATTGAATCGCAAGAGATTCTTGGTCGGCTTCATGCTTGGCGGACATCCATTCCGATGGTGGATACGTGTGCAGACATTATAACCATTGCCGGGCCGGCAACGTTATCGTTGACGCCGAAGCTCTGCGATCTGCATCGGTCCGTGACGGAATTCCCGGGTCACGCAACTTGCTCGGCTTGAAAATCAGTCAGGCCCCTCGGTGGCCAGGCCGCGCGCAGGGCATTCACGACGGCCAGGACATCGATGACTTCTTGCGTGATGGCGCCGGCTACCGGCGGCAAGTAGCCGAACGCAGCCAGCACCATGCCGATGACGCTGAGGGCCATGCCGCCGATGGCGCTTTGCAGCGCAATCGTCCGCATTCGCCGGCTCACGTGCAGGAATTCATCCACTTTCTGCAACGAGCTGTCGAGAATGACGGCGCCGGCCGCCTCGGTGGTGATGTCGCTATTCTGGCCGAAGGCGATGCCGACAGTCGCTGCCGTCAGCGCCGGCGCGTCGTTGATGCCGTCGCCCAGGAAGACCGTGTTGGCTTTCTGCGTTTCCAGGCGCACAAGTTCCAGTTTCTGTTCCGGGCTCTGGCCTGCGAAGATCTCGCTGATGCCCACGCGTTCGGCCAGGTAGCGAACCTCCGATTCGCGATCTCCCGAAACCAGCATGACGCGGCGGATGGCGTGCTTTGGACCCAGATGGGTGATGAACGACGGGCCTTCGTGGCGTGGCTCGTCGCGGAAGCGACCGGCGCCCGCGTACCGGCCATCCATGATGATGAGACATTCCATCCCGGGACCGGCGGCCGGCAGTTCGTCCCTCGCTTGCGGCCGGTGAGCGAGCCATGTCTTGCGATTGGTCAGCCAGATGTCCTTGCCCCCACCGTGCCGCGCATGCCCTGACCGGCCGGTTCACTGATGTGCGACGCTTCCTGCAGCTGCAAGCCTTGCCGCTGGGCCTCGGCAAGAACCGCCCTGGAAAGTGGATGCTTGGAGTAGCGTTCCAGGCTCGCCGCCAGGCTCAAGATTTCTTCCGTGGAGACCCCTGGTGGCGCGATCACTTCGGTCAGCCTCGGCTCACCGTACGTGAGGGTGCCGGTCTTGTCGAAGATGGCGACGCGGCAGGTATCGATTCTCTCCAGCACGGCGGGATCCTTGATGATGATGCCGCGCCGCGCAGCCAGCGAGATCGAGCCAATGATGGCCACCGGAATGGCGATCAGCAACGGACACGGAGTGGCCACCACCAGCACGGCTAGAAAGCGATTGGCCTCGCCGCTGACCAGCCAGGATACCAGCGCCAGCCCCACGGCCAGCGGCGTGTAGAAGGCGCCGAGCTGATCGCCCAGCCGTCGCAGCCGCGGCCGACGCTGCTCCGAGGTCCGCATCACTTGCATGATCCGGGCATAACGCGAGTCGATGGCCCGCTTGTCGGCGCGGATGGTCAAGGCCGAGTCCCCGTTGATCGAACCGGACAGCACCGTGGAGCCGGGGACTTTCGACATCATGTATGGCTCGCCGGTGCGATAGGACTCATCCATGACGCCGTGGCCGTCGAGGACGGTGCCATCGACCGGACAGATCTCGTGAGGAAACACGACGAGACTGTCGCCGACATTCACGCTGTCGAGAGAAACTTCCTCGATCAGGCCCTTGGTCTTGCGCTGGGCACGCGTGGGCATGCGCCGCGCCAGGGCCTCGAGAACCGCAGAGGCGTTGCGCACGGCATACGCCTCGAGTGTCTCACCGCCAGACAGCATCAGGACGACGAGCGCACCCGCCAGGTACTCACCGAGGATTACCGATGTCACAATGGACATGCCCGCCAGCAAATCGGAACCAAACTCGAGACGGCATAGCTTGAGCAACAGATCGAGTACCAGTGGAATACCGCCGAGGATGAGCACGACGAGCAGCGGCACATCCTGGGACGGCAAGTTTGCAATCTCCCAGGGGACCGGCAGGACGAACCTCAGCAAGAGATGCAGCGTCAGACCAGCCACTGCCAGCAAGGCGATGATGGATTGTCTTGCGAAAAGAGAATTCTCGGGCATTGTGCGTTCCCGGAGTTGATCGCATTCTATTCCGCCCGGCGCGCGCGTGAAAACCAGGCACCTGTGCCAGATCCGCACAGAGACGGCGGCTAACGCACATCTTGAGAGCAAAACGCGCCTGGATATTTCGCGTGCGGCCATGAAAAAGGCGGCGGTACGTCGTTTGCTCACTCTCTTGCGGCCAGTGATCTTCGTCCAGCAAGAAAGAGGGGAATCTCATGAAAAAGATCATTCTCGCGAGCCTTTTCGCAATCCTGGTTATCGGCCGTCCGTGCCCGAGTCCGGCCCAGCAACGAGCCGACCTCGACAAGCTGATGTACGGGAAACTCGCCAGTTCCAAGGCGGTGTTCGAGGGAATCGCTCTGGCGGACTTCAACAAGATCAGCGGCAGCGCTGAAAAGCTCATTCAGATCAGCAAGATGGCCGAGTGGGCTGTTTTCAAGACGCCTCAGTACGAGCTGTACACCAATGAGTTTCGCCGCGCTGCCGGAGTGATCGGGCAGAAGGCCCGGAACAAGAATCTGGACGGCGTGGCTCTCGCCTATTTCGACATGACCATGAGCTGCATCCGCTGCCATCAGTATGTCCGCGAAGTCCGTGAGGCACGCTTGCCGCACGAGCCCGCCGCCGTAGCGAAACTCGCAAGAATTCCGGCGACCCGATGACTCGCCTCGCCCACCCGGAATTCGCCCGGTTACCGTGGGACGGGTCATAGCGTGGACTTGCCGCCGTGGCGCAAGCCGGTATGGAAAGAGTGGGCTCGGACTGCGAGATTGCGCGGGGATTGACTGTAATCATCATGAGCGCGATTCAAGCACGTTACCTGCCGCTGCCGTACCAGGACTCTGCGGAGTCGGGGCGGCTGATTCTGCGTGACGGCAGCACGGCCCATGTGCGGCTGGCCACGCCGGCAGATCGCCCGGCACTCGCAGCATTCTTCGAGCGGTTGTCGCCTGAATCGCGGCGACGGCGGTTCTGGTCGGAATCGCCCCCAGGCCAGGAACTCATTGGAACGCTGTGCGACAGCTCGCAGCCACATTCCGCGCTGACGCTGGTGGTGACGCGTACCGTGGATGGCGCGGAGCGCATCATCGCCACCGGTTCCTATCTTGCGAGCAAGGGCGCGCGTCGGGCCGAGGTCGCTTTCGCCGTGGACGACGCCTTTCAGGGCAAAGGGCTGGGGACGCTGCTGCTGGAGCGACTGGCGCTGCTCGCGGTGCGGCACGGCTTCACGCGCTTCTGGGCGGTGACGCATGCCGATAATCGGGCCATGCTCCAGGTGTTCCGCGAATCCGGGTTTGATGTCGATGAGAATGCCGAGTCGGGCGAGATTGACTTGGACCTGTCAGTGATTCCCACGGCCGCCAGCGTATCCCGTCTGGAGATGCGCGATCGGATTGCCACTGCCGCCTCGCTGCGGCCCTTCTTCCATCCCGAGGCCGTTGCCGTGATCGGCGCCTCGCGCGATCCGGCGAGCATCGGCTATCGCATCCTCGAAGCGCTGACCATGAATCGCTTCCAGGGTCCGGTTTATCCGGTCAATCCCAGGGCCAGCGTCGTCGGCTGCATGCGCGCCTATCCATCGATGCGCGATCTGCCGGACAAGGTGGACCTGGCGATCATCGCCGTGCCGCGCCAGTTCGTTCTCGGCGTGGTGGACGACTGCGCGGCCGCCGGCGTGCGTGCCCTCGTCGTCATCACCGCCGGGTTTGCCGAAGTCGATGAGGAGGGCCGTGCCCTGCAGCAGCAGCTGGTGGCCAAGGTGCGCGGCTCGGGCATGCGCATGGTCGGCCCCAATTGCATGGGACTGCTCAACACCGATCCGGCGGTGCGGCTGAACGCATCGTTCTCGCCGGTCTTCCCGCCGCCGGGACGCGTCGCCATGTCGTCGCAGAGCGGCGCTCTGGGGCTGGCCATCCTGCAGGCGGCGCGGCGGCTGGACCTCGGCCTGTCGACGTTTGTCAGCGTCGGCAACAAGGCCGACGTGTCCGGCAATGACCTGCTGCAATACTGGGAAGAAGATCCCAGCACCGATGTGATCCTGCTCTATCTCGAATCATTCGGTAATCCGCGGCGTTTCGCCCGGCTGGCGCGGCGCGTCAGCCAGCGCAAGCCGATCATCGCACTCAAGAGCGGTCGTACCTCGGCCGGCGGGCGGGCGGCCGGTTCGCATACCGCGGCGCTGGCAGCCAAGGAGGTGGCCGTCGATGCTCTGTTTCAACAGACAGGCATCATTCGCGCCGACACTCTGGAGGAGATGTTCGACCTGGCCGCCTGCATGGGAAACCAACCGTTGCCCGGCGGCAAACGCGTGGCCATCGTGACCAATGCCGGCGGCCCGGCGATCCTCTGCGCCGACGCCTGCGAGACAGCCGGGCTGGTGATTCCTGAATTCTCGGCGGCCACGAAAGAGCGGCTGCGCTCATTTCTCCCGGCCGCGGCCGGCCTCGGCAATCCCGTGGACATGATTGCTTCAGCCGGCGCGGAACTCTATCGGCAAGCGGTCGAGACCGTGCTCGACTCTGGCGAGGCCGATGCCTTGATCGTCATTTACATTCCAGTCGATCCGTCACGGAATGTTGACATCACCGCCGCCATCGTGAGCGCGGTCGCCGCTGCCCGTTCGTCGAAGTCACTGCCACTCCCCGTGCTTGCCTGCATGATGGCTGAAGAGGGGCGCGCGACCGCGCTGTCCGGACACGGCGAAAGAATCCCAACCTACGCGTTTCCCGAAGCGGCCGCGCGGGTGCTTGGCAAGGCGGCTGCCTATGCCGATTGGCGCTCTCAACCCGTGGGCGTCGTTCCCGATTTCGGCGACCTGGACTTGCGCGCCGCACGCGCCGCCTGTGCCGAGGCCTTGCGAACGCGCGGCCAAGGCTGGCTCACCTTGTCCGAGACCCGGAAAGTTCTGGCGGCAATGCGCCTGCCCATGGCGCCGGGCGGGTTTGCTGTCACGGCCGATGAAGCGGCTGCCATCGCCACGCGCATCGGCTTTCCCGTCGCTGTCAAGCTGGCTTCCGCGTCCCTGGTGCACAAGACCGAGGTGGGCGGCGTCCAGCTAAACCTGACCAATGTCGACGCAGTGCATCAGGCTTTCGCCGAGATTCACCGCACGCTCGATAAGACCGGCCAGCTTTCGGCCATGGATGGCGTCTCGGTGCAGGCGATGGTCCATGGTGGCGTTGAAGCGATGATTGGCGTGACACACGATCGGCTCTTCGGCCCGCTGATCGCCTTCGGCCTGGGCGGCATTCATGTGGAGATTCTTGCCGATGTTTGTTTTCGCGTCACCCCGTTGACCGATCGCGACGCTGCCGCGATGGTGCGGTCCATTCGCGGCTACCGTCTGCTGCAGGGCTATCGCGGTCATCCACCCGGCGACGTGGCGGCCATCGAAGAAGTTCTGCTGCGCGTCTCGCGACTTGTCGAAGAGCTGCCGGAGATCAGCGAGCTCGATCTGAATCCGATCTTCGTCTTGCCTCCGGGACAAGGCTGCCGGATCGTGGATGCGCGGATTCGCGTGGGCAATTGATGATTGAAGAGAGGGTGAGGGTCCTGCCGAGCCGCGTACGCTCGAGTATCTCTTGGTCCAAGCGGTTCGTCAGGAACTCGCCCCCTCGCCCCCTCGCCCCCTCGCCCCCTCGCCCTCCCGCTGCAGGAGCACGCCGATGAGTCATCCGAGCGGAGACAAGCGTTTCAAGATTCTTGAAACGACCATGAAGAAGCATCAGCTTCTGCCGGGTGCGCTGATCGAGGTGCTGCACGCCGCCCAGGAGTTATTCGGCTACCTGGAGCTCGATTTGCTTTACTTCATCGCCCGCGGCATGAAGCTGCCGCCAAGCAAGGTCTACGGCGTCGCCACCTTCTATCATTTCTTCTCGCTCAAGCCCAAGGGGGAGCATACCTGCGTTGTCTGCACCGGGACCGCCTGTTATGTCAAGGGGGCAGGCGAGTTGCCCCGGGCGGTCGCGGAAGCGGCGCACGTGAAGGAGGGCGAGACGACCGCGAACGGAAAGCTGTCGCTCTTGACTGCTCGCTGCCTGGGGGCCTGCGGCATGGCGCCGGCGGTCGTGCTCGACGGTAGCATGAAGGGACACGCAACGCCCGACAACCTGTTGCAACAAGTGCAAGGATGGCTTGCCGGTGGACCTGCAAGATCTGCGTGAGCTGGCGGAAAAGGAACGTCGTTCGCAAGCGCCGCGGAGCATCCGCTGCTGCGTCGCGGCTGGCTGCACGTCCGCCAACTCCATGGCCGTCCTCGACAACCTGCAACAAGCGGTCCAGGACGCAGGCCTGAAAGACAAGGTGCACGTCAGCCCGGTCGGCTGTCTCCGCCTGTGTTGCGAGGGGCCGCTGGTTGCGACCGACCCCGACGGCCACCTGTACCACAAAGTCGCGCCGGGCGACGCCGAGGCCATCGTCGCCGGTCTGGGCAACGGTGGGTTCGCCGCCAGGCGGGGCGACGCAGCCAGTCCCTTCTTCGCGCTGCAAGCATCCGTCGTCCTCGATAATTGTGGCCATGTCGAACCGGAACGCATCGAAACCTACATCGCGAGGGATGGCTACACAGCCCTTTTCAAGGTGCTGCGTGAGATGTCGCCGCCGCAAGTAGTGGACGAGGTTACCCGCAGCGGGTTGCGGGGCCGTGGCGGCGCCGGCTACCCCACCGGGGTCAAGTGGAGCATGGTGGCCAAGAACCAGGGTGACCGAAAGTTCGTCGTCTGCAACGCCGACGAGGGTGACCCGGGCGCCTTCATGAATCGTAGCTTGCTGGAAAGCGATCCACACAAGGTGCTTGAGGGCATGGCCATCGCCGCCTACGCGGTGGGCGCGAGCAGCGGCTATATCTACGTCCGCGGCGAGTATCCGCTGGCCATCGCCCGGTTGAAGACGGCTATCAAGCAGGCTGGCCGCCTCGGCCTGCTCGGCACACACCGGTGCAACTCACCGTTCGACTTCCGCATCGACATCCGCATTGGCGCCGGCGCATTTGTCTGCGGCGAGGAGACAGCGCTCATGGCATCGATCATGGGGGAGCGCGGCTTGCCGACGCCGCGGCCGCCATATCCGGCCGAGAAGGGACTGTGGGGTTGTCCCACCCTCATCAACAATGTCGAGACTTTCGCCAACATTCCGGCCATCATGCGCCAGGGCGCCGACTGGTTCGCCGGCATCGGCACCGACAGCAGCAAGGGCACCAAGGTCTTCTGCGTCACCGGCAAGGTGAAGAATACCGGTCTCGTGGAGGTGCCGCTGGGCACGCCACTGCGGACCATTGTCGAGGACATTGGCGGCGGCGTTCCCGGCAATGGCCGCATCAAGGCCGTGCAGACCGGCGGGCCCTCGGGTGGCTGCATCCCCGCTCAACATCTGGATACCTCGGTCGATTACGAGGCGCTCGGTCAGCTGGGCTCGATCATGGGCTCCGGCGGCATGATCGTCATGGACGAGGGGACCGACATGGTGGATGTCGCCCGCTTCTTCATGACCTTTTGCATGGACGAATCGTGCGGCAAGTGCATCCCGTGCCGGGCCGGGACCGTGCAGTTGACGCACTTGCTGACGCGCATCATCGACAAGGTCGCGACGCCGCAGGACCTGGAACTGCTGGAATCGCTGTGCGACATGGTCAAGAACGCCAGCCTGTGCGGGCTGGGGCAAACGGCGCCGAACCCGGTGCTCAGCACGCTCCGCTATTTCCGCGACGAATACACGTCGCGACTCCGCGCGGGCGGCGTCGTGCGCCGCGCCCTGGCGCTGCCGCTGGTGTCGTTGTCGTAGCCACAAGCTGCCAGCTTGTGGGCTTGGTGCCTGGCAACGGCGAGATGTTATCGCCAAGGCCGACAAGCTGGCAGCTTGTCGCCACGAAAGGACTCCATGGCTACGCAGACACTGACGATCGACGGCAAGCTGGTGACGGCCCGTCCGGAAGACACTATCCTGTCGGCCTCCAAAGACGCCGGCATCGACATTCCGACCCTGTGTTATCTCGACGGTCTGTCGGCGCACGGCGGCTGCCGGCTGTGCATGGTCGAGGTCGGCTCGCAGAACCGGCTCTTGCCTGCCTGCACGACCCCGGTCCGCGAGGACATGAACGTCAGCACCAGCACGCCGCGCCTCGTCGAGTATCGCCGCATGATCGTCGCGCTCTTGCTGGCGGAGCGCAACCATGTCTGCTCCGTGTGCGTGGCCAACGGCCATTGCGAGCTGCAATCCATGGCCTATGCTCTGGGCGTGACTCACGTCCGTTTTGAGTATCTATCCCCGGAATTGCCGGTCGATGTCTCGCACGATCGCTACGGCATGGACCACAACCGCTGCATTCTCTGCACTCGTTGTGTACGTGCCTGCGACCAGATCGAGGGCGCACACACGCTGGACGTCATGGGCCGCGGCGTCAATAGTCGCATCGTCGCCGACATGAATCAGCCGTGGGGCGATTCGGTGACCTGCACTTCGTGCGGAAAATGTGTGCAAGCCTGTCCGACCGGCGCCTTGTTTCGTCAAGGCTCCACCGTGGCCGAGATGGAGAAGGACCGGACCATGTTGCAGTTTCTCGTCACCGCCCGGGAGAAGAAACAATGGCTCGTTTGAGGCTGGCCACGACGTGGCTGGGCGGTTGCTCGGGCTGCCACATGTCGTTCCTCGACATGGATGAATGGCTGATCGACCTGGCCCGGATGGCGGACATCGTCTACACGCCGTTTCAGGATGTCAAGAAGTTTCCCGAGAACGTCGATGTCACGCTGGTCGAGGGCGCAGTCGCGAATCGAGATCATCTGGAACAGCTTGAGCAGGTCCGTGCGCACAGCCGGCTCGTCGTGTCGTTCGGCGACTGCGCCGTCACGGGGAATGTGACCGCCATGCGCAACCCGCTGGGCAAGGCGGAACCGGTGCTCCGGCGAAGCTACATCGAGCTGGCGACGGTGAATCCGCAAATCCCGGATGAGGCAGGAATCGTGCCGGCGCTGCTGGAGCGGGTCTATCCCGTGCACGAGATGATCCGCGTGGACTACTACATTCCCGGCTGCCCCCCGCCAGCGGACCGCATCCGTCACGTGCTGGAAGAATTGATCGCGGGACGCGAGCCGAAGCTCGAAGGCGCGGAGTTGAAGTTCGGATAGGGGCAACCGTATTGGTTCACGGCGCGGGCAATAGAGATATTGCCCTTTGTTGATTGTGGTGGGCTTGGACTGCCTCGACAAGCCAGTCGAAGACGTTGCAGGATTGGCGGCGGCAGGTTTC
>Ga0194128_10005361_pt1 | contig 18018 bp, 17 predicted proteins | sample TA2KigCa65mmetaG_FD_148650 | JGI IMG/M metagenome (GOLD analysis project Ga0194128, IMG submission 148650) | Freshwater microbial communities from Lake Tanganyika, Tanzania - TA2015037 Kigoma Deep Cast 65m | ecosystem: Environmental > Aquatic > Freshwater > Lake | place: Tanzania: Lake...
GACGCTCTTCGGTGGCGGATGGGCCAATGCTGGAAGAGGTGGAACTTATCTTTGATCTGCGCGGCGGACCGGGCGAAGTCGAAGCGACCTCGCTTCGTCTGGTGCGGAGACCCTGATCCTGATTCCTTAGCTAGACTAGACTATTCGCGCAGAGCGGAAGGTCTTGGTGACCGTTTCGCTGATCTCAGCCTTCCGCCGCAAAGACGCTGGTCAGGATGACTTCCTTGATTTTCCAAATCAAAGTCATGGTCATGGCCAGCGGCAACAACAGCAAAAGAATGAACACCCATTGGCGGACGGTCTCAAACGCTCTAAGAAAACTGATGACGATTTCCGGCAAGACCACCATCTCCTGGACCGTCGCGTAAAACGCCATCAGGATCAGGAGGCCCAGGAGAAGATACACGTTCATCGAGGTGAAGAAGGCGGTCTCGTGGCGGAGCGTTTCGTCGGGGAGCATCGCGGTCAGCCGCTGCAGGACGTGGTTCAGATTGAACAGAAACAGGAGGCCGGAGAGAATCAGCAAGCCGAGCGCGACTGAGAACAGCGGCATTTGCGGCACCTGGTTCCACCAATACACGAACGGCGAAAGCCCGATGTTCACGACGCTGAGCAGCTTCGCGCGGTCGAGGGACTGGTGCCAGACACGCTCCTGCCTCTGGAAATGGCCGATCTGCCACAGGCCATAGAAGAGGAGCGTGTTGACGAGCAGCGGCGGCGCGATGCCGAACGGCTTCAGCCAATCCGTCGTGGCCGTTTTGACGCAAACCAGCAAGGCCAGCGGCAAACCCCAGAAGAGCGCGGAAAGCCCTTTGACGAGCCGGTTGAGCGAGCGCATGAGTTCGGCTTTCAAGACGGGGTCATACATGCGCGACGGCTCGCTAGATGGTGAGGTAAGTGTACTCCTTGAGGCCGCGTTCGTAGTCGTCCAGCAGGCGCATGGCTTCGGACGGTTTCATTTTGTCGGATTTGATGGCGGCGTCGATTTGCGCCTTCATTTGTCGTTTCAATTCGTTTTCGTCGTACTGCACCGCCGCGAGCGCTTGCACGATCGTGTTGCCTTCGATGATTTCCTCGACGTAATAGCCCGCCGCTTCGTCGGGATCGAGAAACACGTGGACTTCATTCACGCGGCCAAACAAGTTGTGCAGGTCGCCCATGATGTCCTGGTAAGCGCCCATGAGGAAAAACCCCAGGTAATACGGCTCCTGGCCGGCGCCGTTCGAGATGAGGTGGTGCAGCGAAAGCGTGTCGCGCACGTCCCGCAAATCGATGAATTTGTTGATCTGGCCGTCGGAGTCGCAGGTGATATCGACGAGCGTGGCTTCGCGCGTCGGGCGTTCGTTGAGCCGGCTGATCGGCATGATCGGGAACAACTGGCCGAGGGCCCAGTGATCCAGCAGCGACTGGAACACGGAAAAATTGCAGAGGTACTGATCGCCCAGGCTGTCTTCGAGTTTTCGGATTTCTTCCGGGACGTAAGCTTGCCCGCGAAAACTCTGCACGACTTCCCGGCCAATTTCCCAGTAGAGCGTTTCGATCTTGGCTTTGTCCGGCAAATCCATGAGGCCGAGCGTAAACATATTGTGCGCGTCTTCCTTGCGTTCCAGCGCGTCGTGATACGCCTCCAGCTTGTTGAGTTTCGCCAGGTTTTTCTTGATATCGAGAAGCTCTTTGACCAGCGCGTGCTCGTTGTCGCCGTAGGCGAGATCGATCTCGGGCCGGGTTTTGCCGATGGCGCCGAACACTTCGACCAGAAGCACGCTATGATGTGCGACGATCGCCCGCCCGCTTTCGCTGATGATATCCGGGTGCGGCACTTTCTCCGCGTTGCAGACGTCGCCGATGTAATACACGACGTCGTTGGTGTATTCCTGAAGCGTGTAATTGGTCGAGCTGTCGAACGCGGAACGGCTCCCGTCGTAATCGACCCCCAGGCCGCCGCCCACGTCGATGGATTCGATGGGAAAGCCCATGTTGTAGAGCTTCGCGTAAAAGCGCGCGGCTTCCTGGACGGCCTTTTTCACCGTCAAGATGTCCGGCACTTGAGAGCCGATGTGGAAATGCAGGAGTTTGAAACAGTGTCCGAGGTTCTCGGCCTTGAGCAGTTCGGCCGCCGCGAGCAACTCCGCGGTGCTCAAGCCGAACTTCGCGTTCTCCCCGCCGCTCTCCGCCCATTTCCCCATGCCCTTGCTGGCGAGACGCGATCTAATCCCGATGATCGGTTCGGCTCCGACGAGCCGGGAGACGCCGATGATTTGCTTCAGCTCCTCCAGTTTTTCCACAACCATGATGACCTTCTTGCCGAGCTTCACGCCCATGAGCGCCATCTTGATGAACGCGCTGTCTTTGTATCCGTTGCAGATGATCAAGCTGCCGATTTGATCCTGCAACGCCAGACCGATGAACAGCTCCGGCTTGCTCCCGACTTCAAGCCCAAATTGGTAGGGCTTGCCGGCGTCGAGGATTTCTTCCACGACCTCGCGCAGTTGGTTGACTTTGATTGGAAAGACGCCGCGGTAGCGCCCCTGGTAATTGAACTCCGCAATCGAGCTGCGAAAGGCCTGGTTCACCGACTCCACGCGGTGGCGCAAGATGTCTTGAAACCGGATGAGCAACGGAAACCTCAGGCCGCGTCCCTTGGCCTCTTCCGCGACGTCCGTCAGGTCCACCGACGCGCCGGCCTCCTGCAACGGCGTGGCGACAACGTGCCCGGCTTCATTGATGTCATAGTAGCGGGCGCCCCAGCGGTCGATGTTGTAATGCGCGCGCGCGCAGGCAATGGTCCACGGCCGATTGTCGTCCGAAGCTTCGCTCATTCTTCTTGTTTAAGTCGAGCGCACTATAGGGGGAAGGACAGGGAATTCAATAAGGGGAATGAAAAAACTGCGGCGCGATTGCGTCCGATGGAAATGGAGGAGCGTGGGCGGGAGTTTTTGTGTTGAAAGGACAGGAAGGCAATCACGATCGCAGACAGTGCTTGGCTCCCGTCGCCAGCTCATCCATCTCAGCTCAAGGGAAAAAATACAAACCTGCCCACTCCACTCGCGTAGCTGGCTGCTTCGGCAATCAGCGGCAGATCTTCTATCGCCTCTCGGATAGAAAGGTGTTCTCCCACTTCGATGACGCCGCTCATCGGCAATCCGGCTCGAACTCGATGATTTTTTCTGGATCTGGAGGCAGGCAACTTGTGGCGCTCGAAGGCCTGACGACGCTTTGAGTTCGCTTGCTTTCCAGGAAACCGACCGCTTCCATACCGCGCATGGCGAAAGTCTCCCTTTCGACGGTTGTTGAATACTGCGACCGCCTCCTGAAAACGAAACAGTTCACGGATTGGGAAGGCGCCGTAAACGGACTCCAGGTGGAAAACCGAGGCGGCGTCAGCCGCATTGCGGCGGCGGTCGATGCCAGCCTCGCGACGATTCAATTGGCTCTCGATCAGCGAGCTGACCTGTTGCTCGTGCATCACGGATTGTTCTGGAGCCGGACCCATCCGTGGACCGGGAAGCGCTACCAATTGCTCCGCTTGCTCCTGGAGAACGACCTGGCCGTGTACAGCTCGCATCTGCCGCTGGACGCGCACCCGCGGCTTGGAAACAACGCTCGGCTTTGCTCGGCGCTGGGCTTGCAGAATCTCAAGCCCTTCTTCTTCCACAAAGGCCGGTATCTCGGCTTCCAGTCAGCTCAAAAAATCAGCCGCGACGAATTGGCGAAGCGGCTGCGGTTGGTCCTGCGCCGGCCGGCGACGCTGCTGCCGGGCGGCACCGCGATTTGCCAAAGGATTGGCGTGGTGACGGGCGGCGCGGGCAATGAACTCGAACTCGCGGCCCAAGAAGGCGTCGATACGTTCATTACCGGAGAAGGCTCACACTGGACGCATGGCGCGGCGGAAGAACTGAGGTTGAACGTTTTCTACGGCGGGCATTACGCGACGGAGACGTTCGGCGTGAAAACTCTGGCGGAACATCTGTCGAAGAAATTTCGCGTTCCGTGGGTGTTCGTCGATCATCCGAGCGGGTTGTGACTCGTAAAACGCAAAACGTAAGTCGTGATTCGTCCGGTCCGTCCGAACGTGACCCGAATGCGAGCGGCCGAATCGCCGCCGCCCCCTTACGAATTACGTTTTACGTTTCACGTCTTACGCCTTACGAAACACGACTGTGTTATCCAAAAGAATCCTGATCATTGGCGGAGGGTTGGTGGGCCTGGCGACGGCGTACAAGCTGCGCCGTCATTGCCCTGCGGCTGGCGTTACGTTGCTGGAAAAGGAAGCCGCCGTCGGCGCGCACCAGAGCAGTCATAACAGCGGCGTGCTCCATTGCGGACTTTACTACAAGCCCGGTTCGACCAAGGCGCGCCTGGCGGTCAGCGGCATTCGCGAGATGGTCGAGTTCTGCCAGGAACATCAGATTCCCCACGACGTGTGCGGGAAATTGGTCGTCGCCACGAACGAACCGGAGCTGGCGAGGCTCCGCGATCTGCACGAGCGCGGCCAGCAAAACGGCTTGCAGGGGATCCGCTTTCTCAACCGCGAGCAGATGCGGGAGATCGAGCCGCACGTGGGCGGGATCGCCGCGCTGCACGTGCCGCAAGAGGGGATCGTGGATTACCCCAAAGTCTGCGCCACGATCGGCAAACTGAACCAGGCCCAGGGCGTCCGGATTCTCACCAGTGCGCGAGTCACCGGGTTGCAAGCTCGAAACCATGGCTGGCTCGTGCGCTCAGCGGCCGGCGACTTCGAGGCCGATTTCGTGGTGAACTGCGCCGGACTGCACTGCGACCGCGTGAGCGAACTCGCCGGCGAAAAGCGCGAAGTCCGCATCGTGCCGTTCCGGGGTGAATACTACAAACTCAAGCCGCAGCGCCAGCAACTGGTGCGCAACTTGATCTATCCCGTGCCCGATCCGCAGTTCCCCTTTCTCGGCGTGCATTTCACGCGCTTGATCGACGGCGGCATCGAGGCGGGACCCAACGCCGTGCTGGCGTTTGCGCGCGAAGGTTATCGCAAGACCGACATCAGCCTGGCCGACCTGTGGGATGCGCTCAGCTTTGTCGGCTTGCGCAATTTCTTGCGAAAGCACAAACGCATGAGCTGGGAGGAACTCAAGCGCTCGTTCAGCAAACGGCTGTTTTGCGAAGCGCTGCAGAAACTCGTTCCCGAAATTCGCGGCGAAGATTTGGATCCCGGCGGCGCGGGGGTGCGCGCCCAGGCGATGTCACCGGCCGGCGATCTCGTTCACGACTTCTGTTTTGTCGAGCGCGCCAACGCGCTGCACGTCATCAACGCCCCCAGTCCAGCGGCGACGGCGTCGCTGGCCATCGGCGAGGAGATCGCGCAGCGCGTGGCCAGTCGCGTGAGTATCTGATTGCGGAGTACGGCAAATCTGCGCGCCGACAGAGGCGCTGGATCGGTGGTTGGCAACCTGCCATCCAAACCGTAGTCCGCAAGATCGAGCACACGCCATACAGGACTTGGATCCCATTCTGCACCAGTTTGGAGATCGGATCGCTCTCGTCATTGCGGCGAGGGTCGAAAACGGAGACCCGCGGCTTTCGGAACCCCAAAATTCGGTCCGGCGTTTCGCTCGCTCTTCAGTGTCTGGGAAGTCGAGCGGCATCGGCGGTGCCCGTTCTGGTCCACGCTCTTCGCCAATTCCGTAACAGCTCGCCCCCGGACTGGGGGAGATTTGGCGATGCGGTGTCGATGTTGCAGGAGACGAGTGCCAGCACCGCCGCTCTTGAGGATTTGCTTCCCCTGGCCACGAAAGCGGACGCCAACACCGGGCCTCTGGTCATGTCCGTCATTTCCCACATCGCCCAGGACAATCCCCGTGAGGCTTTGTGGCTGTTGAGACAGTCTCCGGACGAGGTCAAAGTTTCGCCGGAGATCGGGCTCCTGCTTCAAAAACTGGCGAAGTCACCGGAAGCGGCCGTGCATCGCGAAGCGAACACACTTTTGCGGCAAATGCTGATCCCTCCGACGGCACTTCATTGAGCAGCGGCTCTTCCCAAGAACCTGCCTCCCGGACTGCGGCCTTTAGGCGCCTTTAGGCCGCTTCAACGTCGGTCAGAGCAGGGCCTGAAGCAGCCTAAAGGCTGCGGTCCGCACGGTTTTCGGTTCATGGGCGGTGAGTATGGTCCTGCATCCCATGGGCAAGGCTGCGTTGCCGCGCAACCGGTAGAGTTCCTGCTTGGCCCGTCCTCGTTTTCCGTTATCTTGCGTCGCAATGAAATCTCCGGGAACTCGATCTGCGCTTCGGGAATTCCTCATCGCGTGCGCCTGGCTGGCGGGAATTCTGGCGCTGATTTTCCATCGCAGCTTCGAGGCGGAGCAGGTTTTGTTTTCCAATGACGGCCCGCTGGGTTTGCTCGTCGCGTACTCGGATGTCGCTTCGAGCTTTTTCAAAGGCGCGTGGCACACGTTGAACTGGATCGGGATCAAGCAGCCCAGCGCCTTGCCCAACGTCACGGTCGGCGCGTATTTCCTCTGGGGCCCCCTCGCGCACGCGAAATTTTTCACGCCGCTGGCTCTGTTGGTTCTCGGTCTGGGCGCCTGGACGTTTTTTCGCCAATTGCGATTTCATCCCGCGGTTTGCACGCTGGGCGCGCTGGCCGCGCTTCTCAACACAGGCCCGTTTTCCTACGCGTGCTGGGGTTTGCCCGCGACGCCGATCACGCTGGGCGCCGCGTTTTTCGCCTTTGCCGCGCTGGTGTCGCCGGCGCAGACGAAACGCTGGTTGCGCATCGCTCTGGCCGGGTTCGCGCTGGGGATGGCGATCATGGAGGGCTACGACGTCGGGGCTTTCTTCAGTTTGTATGTCGCCGCATTTGTCGTGTTCCAGGCGTTGGCGGAAACGGGGCCAACGGCCCGCCGCCTGGGAATCGGCGCGGCGCGAGTTGCGGTCGTGGCGATTTGCGCGGCCCTCCTCTCGGCTTCCGCGCTCTCCACGCTGATCGGCACGCAAATCAAAGGGATCGTCGGCACGCAGCAAGACGCGAAAACGAAGGAACAACGCTGGGACGAAGCCACGCAATGGAGCTTGCCCAAAGCCGAGACGTTGCGCGTCGTCATCCCGGGCGTTTTCGGTTACCGAATGGATACGCCGGACGGCGGGAACTATTGGGGCGCCGTGGGGCAAAGTCCCGGACATCCCACATCACGCCATTCCGGATCGGGGGTCTATTGCGGCGTGCTGGTCGTCCTGGTGGCGATGTGGACTCTGACGCGAGCCGCCAGGAAATCCGGAAGTCTCTTCTCCGATCACGAACGGAAGTTCATCTGGTTCTGGGCCGGCGCGGCCTTGGTGTCGCTCCTGTTGGCCTACGGACGTCACGCGCCGCTTTACCAGTTCTTCTACAAGCTGCCGTATTTTTCCACGATCCGTAATCCCATCAAATTCATGCACCCGTTTTCCGTGGCGCTGGTGATCTTGTTCGGCTACGGGCTGCAAGGTTTGTATCGCCAGTATCTCGGCCGGAACCTGCTCAAATCTCAATCGCTGCTGGCGCAATTGAAATCCTGGTGGGCGGTCGCGCCGGCTTTTGAACGCAAATGGGCCAAGGGCCTGGCCATTGTGCTGAGCGTGAGCGGGCTGGCCTTTCTGCTGTATCTTTCTTCGCAGACGGAATTGCGGCGCCATCTGGAGACGGCGGGATTCCCGGGCGAATTGGGCGCAGCCATGGCGCGGTTCAGCATCAGAGAAGTCGCCTGGTTCGTGTTGTTCCTGGCGTTGTCGGCCGGAGCAGTGGTTCTCATCGTCAGCGGCGCATTGTCCGGCGCGCGTGCGAAGTGGGCCGGGATTGTTCTGGGCGCCGTGCTTGTCACGGATTTCAGCCACGCGAACGCCCCCTGGATCATCCATTACAATTACAAGGAACGTTACGCGGCCAATCCGGTTCTGGACATCCTGCGCGACAAGCCGCACGAGCATCGCGTCGCCGCGCGCCTGCTGCCCATGCAGGGAATGTATCTGACCAGCGATGAAACCTGGCCGGAGATTTATCAGGTCTGGCTCGAACACCTCTTTCAATACTACCGAATCCAGTCGCTCGACATCATCCAGATGCCGCGCACGCCGGAGTTTGATTTCGCGTATCTGAACGCGCTCCGGCCCAAAAGCGCCGCCACGTTTTCCTTCACTGATTTCAAAGAACTGAGCGCCTTCGCGGCGAAGTTGAAGCAAGCCGCCGATCCGGTCTCCCAATTTCTTTGGAGCCAGCTTTCGGATCAAACGCGTGCCCGACTCTCGACCTTCACCACGAACGAATCGCAGAGTCTCTCCATTGCATTGGCGAGCGAACTAAACCGCGTTATCGAAGCCGGCCCGGTTTACCACGCGCAACGCTTCGGCAGCGTCGCGTTGTCCCCGCAAACCAAAGCCGTGCTCGCCCGGAACGCCGGCGGTGATGCGGTCCTGGCGCAGAATCGATTGCTGCTGGAAGACGCTTACCCCGCTGAACTCGTCAAAATGCAAACCAAAGCTCAGGCTGATCTCAGCTCGATCAGCCGGCTGTGGCAATTGACGAATACGCGCTACATCCTGGGGATGCGTGGATTTTTCGATTTCCTCAATCAGCAAATCGATCCGATCCACAAAAGTTTTCGCGGCCACAGCGTGTTCGGCTCCTCGAATCAGTTCGCGCTCTTTGAATACGGAGCGGCCTTGCCCCGGACCAAACTCTACTCGCAATGGCAGGCCATCACCAACAGCCCAGCGAGCGGCCACAGCGATCAGGTCGTTTTGCAGCGCCTGGCTGATCCGGCGTTCGATCCGGCGCAGGTTGTTCTGGTGAGCGATCCGGTGCTGGCGGCGCCAGCGAATGTCTCGACGAATCAAAGCAAGGAAACCGTCGCCATCACGCATTACGAACCCAGGCGCGTCACGCTCAAAGCGGAGAACGCCGAGCCGCGCGTTTTGCTGTTGAACGACCGGTACGATTCAGACTGGAAAGTTGCTGTGAATGGCCAACCCAAGCCTTTGTTGCGCTGCAATTACATCATGCGCGGAGTTTATTTGCCGCCGGGAACGCACACGATTGAGTTTCGTTACGATCCGCCGGCCGGAACGCTCTACGTGAGTCTGGCAGCCATCGTGGCGGCGCTGGCAATTTGTGGAGTGCTGATGGCTTCGCAAAGGAATGACGAATGACGAATGTCTAATGACGAAAGAATTCCGAATGACGAGGCCCGAAGCAGTGGCGTGGCGGCGGCAGTGGGCGGTGGGGCGACGCTCCTGTGGAGCCTTGTCTTGGTCAGGGACATTTGGCCTTCTTTCGTCATTGGTCATTGTTAGCTCATGGGCCACCAAGACAGTTACCGCCACAACCAAGCTTACGCCGAGTTTCTCGAGAACTGGGACGAATCCTTCTACGCCAAATACGCTGACTTTCTCAAACCGCCGTCGCCGGGCGCGCACGTGCTGGATGTCGGCTGCGGCGTCGGCCAAGTGGTCAAACGCCTCCAGGAAGCCGGATGCGAGGCGCATGGCGTGGATGTCTCCGAACCGAATATCGCCAAGGCCAGACGATTCAGCGCCCATTGCCAGGTCTATGACGGCAAGAAGCTGCCCTCCGCGGACGCATTCTTCGAGGCCGCCGGCGCGCTGAATGTGCTGGAGCACGTCGAAGAACCCGAAGCTTTCATCACGGAACTGGCGCGGGTCGTTCGGCCTGGCGGGCGCATCGTTCTCTCCAGTCCCAATTTTTTTCGCGTGCTCGGCTTTCGAGATTACCATGCGCGCATGCGCGGCCTGGCCAACAAGTGGCGAAACTGGCGGCGGCTCCACCAGAAACTCCGGCAGATGCGGCGCGACCCCGCAGCGGTTCGCTTCGACCGCATGACGCCCATCGTGAAAGAACCGTTCACGCCCGACGACGACGCGATCGTCGCGACCAACCCGCTGGAAATGGCATTCTTCCTCCGGCAAGCAGGCTGCAAGGTCGAACAAGTCTTCTGCACGGATCGCTACATATCGAAGATCCCCGACCTGATTCTCAATCTCACGCCGCTGCGGTACCTGATGTTCAACGCATTTGTCGTCGCGACCCGATTGTGAGCCGGAAATCTAGTCCTTCGGACATAGTTGCGCTCCGAGGAATTCAAGTTGAAATGGGTCAGTCTTGCCCGGCGGTAAAGCGCGAACCTCGATCTACTGATCAGACCGTGGGATAGAATACACTTTGCCAGGAGGGATTTTGGCCAGCCGCGAGGAGCGCGCGAGGCGGTGTATCCCTGCGATCCACAATGTTGCCCGTCACCTGGATGATTCCAGCCGGGGCCAGCAGGCTGAGGCCGATTGTGGCCACGATCGGCCCGGCGAATTGTCGGCGCAAGGCGAGGTTCTGGCCACGGACCAGGTCTTCGATTTTCAGCGGCGCACAAAGCAGCAACTCCAGCGCGCCGTTTCGGCGATCTTCACTCCAGCGCTGGCAGGTTTCGCCCGCGAACCAGATTTTCAGAAGGACGTGGATTGCGAACACCAGCAACAAGGCCGAAGACCTCGCCGATCCGCATTACGTTTTACGCATGACGTTTTACGTTCTATAGTGCGCGCGATGCGCGAATCCTCACTGAATTTCTTGCGGGAACTGTTGAACACACCGAGTCCGCCCGGCCATGAAGCGCGCGGGCAGCGGGTCTGGCTGAATTATGTCGGTCCGTTTGCGGATGAGACCTTCACCGACGCTTACGGAAACGCCGTGGCAATCTTGAACAAAGGAGGCTCGCCGCGAGTCATGTTCGCGGGCCACGCTGACGAGATTGCCATGACGGTGAACTTCATCGATGCGAACGGTTTCATCTACGTGCGCAAACTCGGCGGCATCGATCCCGCCATCACCAAGGCGCAACGGGTGACAATTCACTCCCGGAAGGGCCCGGTCAAAGGTGTCGTCGGCAATGTGGCGCCGCACTTGTCCAAGGACGACTCGGATCGCAAGCCGCCGAAAGTTCATGAGTTATTCCTCGATATCGGCGTGAAGGACCGGAAGGAAGCGGAGAAACTCGTCCGCGTCGGCGACCCGATCACGCTCAATGACGAGTTTGAGTTGTTGCGGAACGACCTGGCCGTGGCCCGCGCGTTCGACAACCGCATCGGCACCTTCGCGGTCGCCGAGACCGTGCGGCTGCTCGCGGACAGCCGGGGAAAACTGAAACCCGAAATCGCCGCCGTTTCCAATATCATGGAGGAAGTCGGCCTCCTCGGAGCGCGGCAGATCGCCTACGCGCTCAAGCCGGACCTGGCGCTGGTCGTGGACGTGACGCATGCAACCGATTATCCCACCGTGAACAAGCAGCAGCATGGAGAAATCGAGTTGGGCAACGGCCCGACCCTGACGCACGGAGCGTGCAATCATCCGGAGATTGTGGCGCGGTTGGAAGACGTGGCGCGCAAAGCGAAGATTTCCCTGCAACACGAATCGGCCTCTGCCACGACCGGGACCGACACCGACGTGATTTTCTGGACGCGCGGCGGCATTCCGAGCGCGTTGATCAGCCTGCCGAACCGTTACATGCACTCGCCGGTGGAGATCGTCAGTCTGCAGGACCTGGAGCAAATCCCGGAACTGATGGCGGCCTTCGCGCTGTCCCTCAAGACCGACGAGCAATTCAAGGTGAAGATTTAGTTAGGGTTCGTCGCGCAGAAAAAAAGAGACACGAATTTCACGAATGATCGCGAATTCCGAAAAGATCATTCTCCCAGGCTCGCGGCGTTGGGTGTCCATCCTTCAGGGTGTCTGTCGCCCCCAAACACGCTAAAGCGTGGACACCAAACGGGCGTCGATTGCCAAAATAAGAATTGCTGGAGAATTGCTAGAAAAGATCTCCTGATTCGTGCTGATTCGTGTAATGCGTGTCCCGCTGAGTTGATCCGATCTTCTGTACGTCCCTTGATTCTGGCCTCTGTGCTCTCCGTTGCCCCCTGGTCGAATCGGATTGTTACGCCAGGAAGAAGGAGTTCATTTCTTCGCGGATTTGTCCGGTTTTGATGGGTTCGACGACGATTGGCTTCGGTTTTGTCCGGCAGGCGCCTCGTGCGTTGGGCTGACTGTGATCGACGTTCGCTCGCCTTGGCGGGTGATGGTGATGCCGCGGCGGAAGAGGATGTTCAGAATCAGATCGGACAGTTCGGGCAGGGTTTTGATGCCGGTCAGGATTTCGTTCTTGAGGCCGACGTGAACGTCCATGTCTTTGCCCGGCCGATTCAGGTTGGAATAACGGATCTTGCCCACGCTGAGATTGAGCACGTCGATGCCCGCGAAATCGAAGAATCCAACCGAGAGGCCGCGGCGAGTCGGGGAAGACACATCCTGGAGTTCCCGCACAAACGCCGTGATGTTGGTTCGGCCCTGTGGGTTCTCGACAATGTTGATCTCGCTGAGGCGGAGGCGGACGAGTTTGAAATGCAGCTTGCGCAGCGCCAAAGCGCCCGGCTCGCACTCGAGGTGCAACTCCGGGAGGTCCACCAGAGGCGAGCCGCCGAATTCGGCGGTGTTGTAAAGCTTGAGGTTTTCGAGCGTCAAGGCCGCCGGCCAGAGCCGTGATTGGAGGCGCTCGATTTTCGCGTCCAGGCCCGTTTGCGCGCGCAGTTGATGTTCGGCGAAGGACCGGAGCAGCGCATCTTTCAAAAGCACGAGCGCCACGAGCAGGACGGCGAGCAGGAGGACCATCCGAAAGGCCCACCGAAATACGAATCGCATCGCAGCGTCATAGCACAGGCCATCCGCAGAAACAACCTGGGATCATCCCACGCAGCAATTCTTCCCATGAACCTGACGGTAGGGCGAGCCTGTCCCCAGCGAGCCGAGTCGGACGTGTTCCATGCACGTCGAGCGGCTCGCCGGGACGGACTCGCCCTACCGGGTTCAAGGACCGAGTGCATATTCATCAAACCAAGGCAACTTCCCATGAACCGTCGGTTCGTAGCCGCCGAGGTAACGAGGCGGACACTTTGGTTAACCCGGAAATCCGCCTCCTTACGTCGGCGGCTACGGTTCATGGGCGCAAAATGAGAATCGCTGAATCCAGCGGCGATCCCTGCGCACTTCTTCCTTGAAGCCCGGCTCCGGTTTGTGGTGCGCTCGGCGGCGTGAAGTCGAATGAATTGACCCGCGCTCTGGCTTGCGCCGTGAAAGCCGCCCACGCGGCGGGCGACCTGATGCGCACTCACCGCCACGCCGCCAAAGCCGTCACGCTTCAGCACCAGCACGACATCAAACTGGTGCTGGACGTTCGCTGCCAGAAAACGATTGAACGAATCTTGCTGCGGACTTTCCCCGGTTTCTCAGTGCTGGGAGAGGAAGGCGTGCTGGGGGACCAACAAGCCGAACACCGCTGGGTGGTGGACCCGATCGATGGGACCGTGAATTTCGCTTACGGCGTCCCGCACTCCTGCGTCTCCGTCGCTTTGCAGTCGCGGACCATTGGGCTGAACTCCAAAGGCGGGAACGACTCGAGCGGCGAATATGAAACGCTGATCGGGGTCGTTTATGATCCGTTTTGTGACGAACTCTGGACGGCGATTCGCGGCCAACCCGCGCGCCTCAACGGAACGATCATTCACGTCAGCGAACGATCCAAGCTTCGAGAAAGCATCGTCTCCGTCGGTTTCGCCAAATACCGCCACACGCTCGAACAAATGCTGCCCGTGTTCCATCGCTTGATCCACAAGGTGCGCAAAATCCGGATCATGGGCGCGGCGGCGTTGTCCATGGTTTATGTGGCGAGCGGGCGGTTCGACGCTTATCTGGAATCGGGCATTCGACTCTGGGACATTGCGGCGGGCGGGTTGATCCTCGAATGCGCCGGCGGCGAATTCTGGCGGCGCGCCATGCCGGGAAAACACACCTACCAGATCATCGCCAACAATGGGCTGCTTCGGCGGAAGCTGTTGGCGCGTCGGAGCGTCGGAGCGGAGCTTTGAGGCGTTGAGGCGGGGGAGAGAGGAAGCTTGTCACGAGGAATGCCTGTGCCGACGCATCACGCATCACGAATTACGGATCACGGATTACGGATTACGGCTTAGGCCTCAATCCCATAAGCCTTGATTTTGTTGTAAAGCGTCTGCCGCCCGATGCCCAGGCGTTTCGCGGTTTCCAGCTTGTTGCCGCCGGTCTCTTTGAGGAGTTGAACGATGGCGTTGCGCTCCATGCCTTCGAGCAGCGTGAAATCCGAGTATTCTTCACCCGGCGCCGGCGCGCCGAGCGTCAGGTCGTGGACATCCACGGTTTGCCCTTCGCACATGAGCACGGCGCGCTGCACTTCGTTCTGCAACTGGCGCACGTTGCCGGGCCAATCGTGCTTGCGCAGCGATTCGGCCGCGGCGGGTGAAAATCCCGCGATGCTGCGCCCGGCTTGAGAGGCGAAACGCTTCAGAAAACTGCTGGCCAGCGGCACGATGTCTTCCCGGCGTTCGCGCAAAGGGGGCAAAGCGATCGAGATGGTGCTGATCCGGTAGTAAAGGTCCTCGCGCATTTTGCCGTCCTTGATCGCGGCCACCGGAACGCGGTTGGTCGAAGCCAGAATCCGGCAATCCACCTTGTAGCTCGACCGGCCGCCGACGGGCCGGCATTCCTTCTCCTGCAAAATGCGCAGCAGTTTGCTCTGCGTATCGATCGGCATCTCGGACAGTTCGTCCAGAAGCAATGTGCCCCGTTCGGCCTGGCGGAAAAGACCCTCGCGATCGGCTTGTGCGCCGGTGTAAGCCCCTTTGACCGACCCGAAGAGCTCGCTTTCGATGAGTTCGCGCGGCAAGGCGGCGCAATTGATCTTGATGAACGCGCCTTTCGCGCGCGGGCTCAACGCGTGAATGAGATCCGCGATGACTTCCTTGCCCGTGCCGCTCTCCCCGTGATGAGAATCGACACGTCGCTCGGCGCCACGCGTTCGACCGTTCGGACGACCGCTTTCATCGCCGCGCTCTGGAACACGGGAGCCGCGCCGCCGCTTAGGGACGAAAGCGCTTGGCGCAACGAACTCGCTTCTTCCGTGAGTTGTTTGTGTTCCAGGGCGCGCTCAACGGAGAGCAGCAGCGATTTGTGGTCGAAGGGTTTTTTCTGAAAGTCGTAAGCGCCGAGCTTGGTGGCGCTGACCGCGGCATCGAGCGTGGCGTGGCCGGTCAGAATGATCACTTCGGTCTGCGGCCACTGCCGTTTGATTTGCGGCAGCAGTTCCAGACCGTCCGCATCGGGCAATTTCAAGTCGAGCAGAATGACGTCCGGTTGGGCGCCCTCCAACGCTTGCTTCAGCGCCGCCGCGTCCGCCAGCGCAACGGTCTCGTACTTTTCCCGTTTCAAAACGGTCGTAAGGAGCGAGCGAACGCCCGCCTCGTCATCCACCACCATGACTTTCGCACTCATGCCGGCCCTTCTGTCTGCGAGGCGCAGGCCTCGGTAAAACTGCGGAATAATCCCAGGAATTCCGGGTGGCGATCTATTAATCGTTCCGGATGAAATTGAACAGCCAGAAGATACGGGAGCAGCCGGCGATCCGCGCCGCGCAGTTCGAGCGCCTCGATAATCCCGTCCGGGCCGAAGGCGGTTGGACGAAACGGCTCCGCCACGCGGGCGACGGCTTGATGATGAGTGCTGTTCACGCCCAGGGTCAACTTCTCGAAAATCTGCGCCAGCCGCGAATCGGCCGCCAGTTTCACGTCATGAACGATTTTGTCCTTCAAATCCGTTCGCGTGTGATTGATGGCTTTGGGTTTTTGAGTGGGAATATCGACGATCAGCGAGCCGCCGAAAGCCACGTTCAACAGTTGATGCCCCCGGCAGATCGCCAGCAGCGGCTTGCGTTGGCGAAACACTTCCTGGATCAACAGTATTTCCGAAAAATCTCTCGCCGGATCGGCCAGGCTAACTGTCTTCTTGAGGCGCGGTGACAGTCTCGAAGCATACAGTCGCGGCTGCACGTCATCGCCGCCCGTGAGCAGAACTCCGTGTGAGCGCCGCACTGTCTCCGCAATCGCCGAGGGCGGAAGCGTGCATGACATGACCCAGGGAAGGCCGCCGGCCGCGGCAATTGCCCGCGGATACGCGTCGGAGAGGCTCAGCGAATAATCGAAAAACTCGGCGCCGCGCCGTTGCGTGCTGGGCGAAATCAGGATCAGCGGAGCCGTTTTCATCGCCGAACCGATGCCTGATCTTCCTCCGCCGCACGAACGGCCCCCTCACCCGTCCTACGGACACCCTCTCCCCATCGGATGGGGAGAGGGAAGGGTGAGGGGGTCAGTTCATGGGAAGCTTTCTTGGCCTCAGGGCCATGCACAATGAACCGAAAACCGTGCGGACCGCAGCCTTCAGGCTGCTTCCGCGCACCCTCCGGAGTCCAGCGCTGAAGCGGCCTAAAGGCCGCGGTCCGGAGGAACGGTTCAGGGGAAGCTCCTTTGATCTCGGAACGCTGCATACGGCCCTTGAACCCGGTAGGGCGAGTCCGTCCCGGCGAGCCGCTCGACGTGCGTGGATTACGTCCGACTCGGCTCGCTGGGGACAGGCTCGCCCTACCGTCTGGTTCATGGGAAGCTGCCATGGTCTCAGAATCATGCGTACGCTCCATGAACAGGGAAGGACGCGTTCCACCGCGTCCCTGAAATTGCACTTTCGACTGCGGAATAAAGTCAGGGACGGAGTGGAATGCGTCCCTACCGAGTCCATGGGAAGTTGGACTGAATGGACACGGCTCAGGCGCACGCATGATCTTCATTCCCTGATTCAAGACCAGCCGGTTCCGGGAAATCGTTCCGCGATCGTTTTCTTGAGCCGGTCGACCTCTTCGGGCCGCAAGAGTCTGCGGGCGACGCGGCGTTGCACGGCATCGAGCAATTCCAGCCAATCCTGGAGCGGAGGTTCTTTCAAAGGCTCCCACGGGTCGAAGCGTTTCTCTCTCACGAAGAATTCCCATCGGTCGCCCACGTGCCGGGCATACACTTCCCGTTTTATGCCTTCTTCCGTCCGTCCTTTCCAACCAATTTCCGACTTCCCCATAGCTCACTATAGCTCACTGGCTCAACTCCACACTGGCGACGGCCAGTGCCGCGATCCCTTCGCCGCGGCCGAGAAAACCCAGATGCTCGTTGGTGGTCGCCTTGATTCCAACGCGATTCAGATGGATCCCCAAAGCGAGCGCGATATTTTCTTTCATGGCCGGCACGAACGGCGCGACTTTGGGTTGCTGGGCGATGATCGTGGCATCGACGTTTACGACGCGCCCATCCCGCAAACTCACCTGGCGGGCGATTTCCTGAAGGAAAATCCCGCTGGCCGCGCCCTGCCAGCGGGCATCGGTATTGGGAAAAAAGTGGCCGATGTCCGGTTCGCCCAGCGCTCCGAGCACGGCGTCACAAATGGCGTGGATCACGACGTCCGCATCGGAATGTCCCTCCAACCCGCGCGGGTGGGGAATCTCCACGCCGCCAAGGACGAGTTTGCGGCCTTCAACGAAGCGGTGGACATCGTAGCCGATGCCAACGTGGTGCATGAGCGCAGTATAATTTTTCCCCAGGCCTCGACCAGTGAATAATCGTTCTTCGCGATTTGGCACGACGGTCTGATCAGTAATTCAAGAATCCCGCGCAAGATAGGGGTAGGGATGACACACGAGCGTCACCCCTCCCTCCGAACCGGACGGGCGGATTTCCCGCATCCGGCTCTCCGGTTGATGGGGTCTCGACGAGAGAGAGCGCACCTTTCGTGCGGTCTCCAAGGCCGCCTTCCGTTCAACAGTCTCAACCAAGTCATCGCTTGGCTGACTCCCCTGCGGCACAGCCCTCGCAGGCACTCGCAGCGGTTTATGGCCTGTCGTTCGGGCCAGCTTCCTTCCATCTTCCTGCACTCCCTTCCCTCCACGATCATTACTCGCTTCATCGCTACTATGGGTGCTCTGACTTCGTCTTGGGCGGCTCTTCGGCCTCCGAGCGGCATGAACTCCGTGGCTCCCAAGCTGATCTCCCTGATTGCTGCGTTTGGTCTTCCGGCCATTCTGTCTCCAACCATCTGCGGGACGTCCGAAAGTGGCGCCGG
>Ga0194128_10005362_pt1 | contig 18018 bp, 16 predicted proteins | sample TA2KigCa65mmetaG_FD_148650 | JGI IMG/M metagenome (GOLD analysis project Ga0194128, IMG submission 148650) | Freshwater microbial communities from Lake Tanganyika, Tanzania - TA2015037 Kigoma Deep Cast 65m | ecosystem: Environmental > Aquatic > Freshwater > Lake | place: Tanzania: Lake...
CGAGAAAATGCGTCAGGGCAAACGCAAGAAGACGGAACCGACCGAATGATTGTCGCGCCCTCTTTGGCCGCCGCCATTCATCGCCGGCTCCTGTCCTGGTTTGGCGATAACGCTCGCCCCCTTCCCTGGCGCTCCACGCGTGATCCCTACCGCATCTGGATCAGCGAGGTGATGCTGCAGCAGACGCAAGTTGTCACTGTCATTCCCTATTATCAACGATTCCTCAAGCACTTCCCCAGTCTCACGCGTCTGGCAAAAGCGCGCGAACACGATGTCCTCGTGCTTTGGGAGGGCCTCGGCTATTATCGGCGCGCCCGCGATCTCTTTCGCGCCAGCCGGATTCTAAGAGAAAACGACTATACGACGATTCCGGACGATCCCGATGTCGTGCGCTCGCTGCCGGGCTTTGGCCGCTATACAACCAATGCGGTGCTGTCCCAAGCATACGATCGGCGCGTGCCGATTCTGGAAGCAAATAGCCAACGCGTTCTGTGTCGGCTCTTCGGGATCGATCGCAACCCCAAGGAAGCTGCGGTTCAAAAGCGCCTTTGGGAACTTGCCGAGGAGCTTTTGCCGACGAAATCGGTCGGAGATTTCAATCAAGGGATGATGGAACTGGGCGCCCTCGTTTGCACGCCGGCGACGCCGAGCTGTCACGCGTGTCCGCTGCACAAACACTGCCGGGCGTATCAGGAGAATCGGCAGCATGAGCTGCCTGTCCGCGCAAAGGTGGAACGCACGATCGCGGTCACCGAGGTCGCGATCATGGTTAACAAAGGAGACCGTTGGCTCATTGTGCAACGGCCAAACCACGGCCGATGGGGCGGCCTCTGGGAGTTTCCGCATGAGGCTCTCCAGCAAGACGAATCCGCCGAGGCTGTCGCGTTGACACTGCTTGACCGACTCGGTCTGCACGGCGTCGTGGGCGACCATGTCGGCTCTATCCGTCATGCAGTCACCCGATTCAGGATCCGGCTGACAGCACTCTGCGTTCGGATGCATGGCGGCAGGCTCAAAACGGCAGCATACAGAAATGCCGCTTGGGTTCGACTCGAAGATCTGCCTGGCTACCCCCTCAGCGCCCCACAGCGTCGGCTGGCACGCTTGTTGGAATCGGCACGCAACAACGCAAAGGCGCAAAAGAGGAAAACAGGATAAACCGCGCCGGCACAAATCAATTGCCAGCGAACACTTCAACGTCCACTTTGGCGCAGACAACCTCGACCCGCCTCGCTATTCTCCCGTGCCGCATCCAAGTTCACGGCCAGGAGACGATCGTGACACGCTGGGTTATCCTTGTCGCCATCGGGGCGCTATCCATCGCCGCGCTCACTAGCGGTTGCGCTCGGCTTGGACTGTTCAAGCGGCCCGCTCCGGTGACGCATACGAAGGGCCCCGCGGTCGGCTCGAGCGCGCCCGATATCGAAGGCGAGGACTTTGCCGGCAAACGTTTCAAGCTCAGCGACTATCGAGGCAAAGTCGTCGTGGTCTCGTTCTGGGCGAGTTGGTGCAAGCCGTGCCGGGATTTGATTCCACATGAACGAGCGCTCGCCGAGAAATTCGCCAGCAAGAATTTCGTCCTGCTGGGAGTCAACCTCGACGACGATCCCGCCGCGGCCGAACGCGTCATCGCGAAGACGGGCATCACCTGGCGCCATTTGCGTGCAGGCGGCGAGGGGAATTCAATCCAACAGCGCTGGCCCGTCGAGTTGCTCCCCACGGTCTATCTGATCGATGCGAAGGGCACCATTCGGTACGCCCGAGTCAGCGGTCATCATCTCGAAAACGCCGTCGAGACGTTGCTCGCCGAATAACGCAAGGCCTCACGGCACGATGCGAACGCTCCGTCCTTCGATGCGCAGCCGGCTTTCCGCGAACAGGCGAATCGCCTCGGGGTACGCATCGCATTCCTGCTCGAAGACGCGAGCCGCCAAGGCGTCAGCCGTATCGTCATCCAACACGGGGACGGTCCGCTGCAAGATGATCGGGCCGTGATCGTACTGATTGTCGGCAAAGTGGACCGTGCAGCCGCTGACCTTGGCGCCATACGCCAGCACTGCCTCGTGAACGCGATGGCCGTAGTACCCTTTGCCACAAAATGCGGGAATCAACGCCGGGTGGATGTTCATGACGCGGCCCAAGAAATCGTCGGGCACTTCGACGAGCGTCATGAATCCGGCCAGGCAGACAAGATCGACGTCGGCGTCGCGACAAGAGGCGAAGACGCGCCGGCTGAATTCGCCAAGCGAGCCGGCTTCTTTGCGATCGACGACGTGAGTTGAAATCCCCGCCTTGCGTGCCCGCTCCAACCCGAATGCATCGGCCTTGTTCGATACAACGGTCATGATGCGCGCGACCAGCCGGCCGTCGGCGATGCGGTCGAGAAAATTCTGAAGCGTCGTCCCCGATCCGCTCAGCAGCACCGCCAGGCGTATTGGTGTCGTCGTTGCCATGGAACCCGCCGTATCGTAGACATCACGCTTTGCGTGATGTTTTTCCCGTGCAAACGCCTGTCGAAAACACCACGCGGAGCGTGATGCCTGCCACCTCTCGTCATACTCCAAATATCCGCTCCGTGTTCTCGCGCAGCAACAATCGGGCAAGTCCGATCGCTTGCGTTTCCGAGTACACGCCGGGCCGAACGAAATCGTCGGCCAATATCTGCGCCAACAGCCGGCGATACATGTTGTACTTGGGCAGAATGAACTCCAGCTTGTACGCGTCACTGTAGTAACCGAGCTGCTTCGTCTTCGGCACCGCTTGCAGCCGGGCGCGAGCGTCGTGAAGAATGTACGCCGGAATGTTGGAGTACCACCAGTGCCCATTGGTGACGACGTTGGGGAAGATCCAGCTATAGCTCACGAGTTCCTGATTCTGCGAACTCGTCAACACGGAGATTGGGAATGTCACCTCGGGAAACGCGTTGAACAATTCCGCGTACTGAATCAGCGACGTGCGTTGGTCGAACAGGTCCTGCCCCTGATAGACGCCGTTGGCATACACGCGGCGATTGACGCCGATCATCAGATCGAAGGGCAACTTGAACTCACGGCAATGCTCGGCGAGCATCCAGAACACGCCGTTCGCGCACGTCTTCTTGGCGTCGGCGTTGCCGGCGATCAATTCGCCGAGCGCAAGCGTGAGATCAAAACTCGAAACCGGCGACGGCGTGAAATCGGGCGGCAGCGAAATGGCGCATGCTTTCGCCCCGTGCTTCTTGAAATGCTGAAACAACCGCCCGATCGCGGTGCGTAGATGGTCCGCGTTGCCCGCGTCGAGGGCCGTCGCTTTCGCCAGCCGTTCGCGAACGGCTGGCTTGTCGAGGTGGAACACCAGGTCATCCGTTCGCAGGCAGGGAACATACCGTTTGGCATCGAAGCCTGCGAGCGGATCGTCGAAATCGTTCGTCAAGAACACCTTTTCAACGTTCGAGCGCTGAAGCACTTGCTGTTCCCAGTCCGGCTGTCCCATGACGCGATCGGCCGCGTCGCACAACGCATCGCAATCGTCGGAGGTGACACGGTTACCCTTGTGCCCCAGAAAGGTCTGGGCGATTTCGAGAAACCAGCCGTACTGCGCGGTATTGTCGATGCGGTCAAGATGCTGCAAGATCGCACGCACGCGCTCGCGCGGCGGCACGTCCTTGGCCAAGGGCGCCTGCGTCATGCCAGCGGAGTGCGCAAGCTCCGTGTAGTAGTGGTAGCCGAGAATGTCATCAAGCGATTTCGCCGCCGCCGCGTGCGGGTTGATGTGGGAATGTGGGTCGATCAACGGGATTCGGGAGATTTCGTCGTAAAGGTCGCGCGTCAGTCGGTCGGTGAGCATACAGAACCCCACGCCCAGGGATGAGCGCAGCGAATCCCTGGGATCTTCGGCGGCATCTCAGGGATTCGCTGCGCTCATTCCCCGGGGCGTGATGCCATTCTTACAATTCTGTTTGTAAAATCCAACCCGCCGAGAAAACTTTCCAGCTCACGGCCGAGCATACCGATGGGCTACGAATTTCTTCGTTAGCTGTAACTACTGATGACGATCACACTAAGAGCGACTTGCGAAATGAGCACTCTGAGTTTCGTGGCTATTGGCACAGGGATTGCTTTTAGTTGATTGGCAAAAACAAAACGACGAACCCCGGGAACAGAGGGCCTTCCCCCAAGGCCAAGACGTTCGTCGCGATGAGTTGCCAGGTTCCGCGCCCCAAGGGCCATCCCCCGTGGCCCTTGGGCTTTCAACCCCATCGGAGCCATACCCCGTCTTCCCACAACTCGACCCTCACTCCTCATTCTCCGTTCACCGCGTCTCCCCGATTCCCCCGGGGAGACGCTCTTTTTTTCCTTTCTCGAATGCATCGGTCGCGGAACTCTCATGGTCCATCGGTCCTGTGACGTCCCAGGTTTTTGCCAACCGCCGTGTCGCTTGCCATTCGTTCGACTAAGGGCAGCCTGCCGATGGTCGCCATCTCCGCGTCGCACTCCGTACGGCTTGTCAAGTTGTCTAATCCGTTGCGCGAGGACGGAAATGACACGTTCGACGTCATGATGAAGTCAGCGCGGATCCGCGTACGCTCGACCCCGATGACGACCGTCGCGACCGAACTCAGCCAGTTGTCCGTTGCACTGCACCGGCAACGAAATGAAGGTCCTTCTGCTCGGGCTGCGAATTACTCCCGCTTCGGCCGGCAACCGCGGATGGAAACCGCGATGAACGAAAATGTGAGCCGACGTGACATCGAAAATGCCTCCTGTAGGGCTCGAACCTACGACCCGCTGATTAAGAGGCGAGCCTGAGGAACGGAGGAGCCGCTCCGAAGCACTTTGGCAAATAAAACGTTATGTCGATTTCGACGCCTTCCCAGGTCGCCAAAATCTTCCATGATTTACATGTTTTCGGACAGAATACAACACTTTCTCGGACATTCTCGGACAGTCAAGCATGCTCGTCCAACACCGACGCATACTCCAAGGCACGTCAGCGATTCGCCGATTTTCCGGGACACACGGACAGGCAATTGATAACCCAAGCCGTTACCGATACCCGCCGCCAAGTCCGCCGCCCGGCATGGTAATGCCGCCCCCGGTCGTACCACTCGATCCAGACGAACCGCCACGATTGCCTGAGAAATGTTGGAGGTAGATGCGAACGGCTTCCTCGCCATAGAGCCCTTCCGCTCTTGGGTAGGCGACTACGACGCGTGTTTGGGCATCCATGATTCCAGTGGCGAGCAACTCGTTGACGACGAGAAGCTTGCGTGCTTGGTTTACTTTGTCGTTGTGCAAATCAGGCTCGATGATTACCTGGAATGGAACATGGGGCAATCGCTTTGTGATGCGCTGTAGGTGGTAGCTGCCGTAGGGGCCTAACTTGGCGCCGTCCAGGTACCACTCCTGGCGATAGATGACGAACTGATCCGCCTCAGCGGCGGCTGCCTGTGCGTCATTCCAGCCGTTGAGGTAGGTTCCGAGCGGAGCCGGCATCGGTACGGGCCGGCGCTGAAAAAAGCGGCATGGCGGGTCGGCCCATGCTGCGGAGACCATCAGGCAATTGGAGAACAATACGGCAACAACAAATCGCTTCATGGAAGACAACCTCTGGAGACGGTGGGCTAATTGATCGGTTGGGAGGGCCGCGGTCCTTTATTACCTTGGGCGGTTTTCCTGATGATACTGCTGCATTCGATTCAGGTCGGTCCGGATCGGCGACTGGTAATCGACCGGACGCCCACTTTCCAATCGGCCGCGGAGATAGAATTCAAGGTCGCTGGGCTCGAAGATATCGGACCCAGGCACGGGACGCGTGTGATGCGGATCGAGCGGCGCCGCAAGTACGGGCGTGACCAGGACGACCAACTCCTGCTGCTGGGCGGACGTGTTGTCGGAACCACCGACCAATCGGCCGACGCCTGGAAGGTCTCCGAGAAACGGGATGCGCGAGCTTTTCGCACCGTAACTATTCTGGATCAAGCCCGCGACCGCCATCGTTTGGCCGCCGCGGAGGTCAAGGACGGTCTGAAACTTTCGTGAGTCGAGGCCCTGGACGTTGGTCCCGCCAACATTCGCACTCAAGGAAGGCTGAAGCGTGCTCACGTCGCCATTTACCGTCAAGCGAATTCGGTCTTTGTCGGTAACGGTCGGAGTGAATGTCAACTGAACGCCAAACTGCACGAACTGCACGCCCTGGAGGCCGGCTGCCGTGTAGCCCGTGACGACGGGGACCGGGAATTGGCCGCCAGCGCTGAAACTCGCCGTTTGGCCGTTGAGGGCGACCAAGGTCGGTTCGGCGATGGTGCGTGCAAGGTTGCGCTGCTTGAGCGCGTCGATGGCCAGCGTGATCTTGCCGGCGTCCAGGATTGCGAGCAAGTTGCCGCCGGCATTTGTCGGCGTGTTGCCTGCGGCGCCGCCGGGTATGAGTCCGCCCGTCTTGTTCGCAAACACCAGGCCTTGTCCGTTGGCAATACTGAAATTGATTCCCATGTTGCGCAGTGCGGTGCGATTAACCTCGGCGACCACGACCCGCAGCAGCACCTGTTGCTCGCCCGGAACGCGCAATAGATTGATGACCTGCAGTCCGCCCCGGAAATACGGATTGGTTCCGTCTTCACCGCCATCCTTCATGTCTTCCGGATCGTCAGGCATCTTGATGATTTTGCTTTGGGCCAGGCCGTGCTCAACGACCGTTGTAAGTCCTTTGGGTTGCGTCGCTCCTTGGCCGGCGGCGCGCGGGGTGACGATGCGCATGATGTGGGATGCTTCCGCAACGTCGTGCGCCTGTCCGCACACCACGAGCTTGTTACCAACGATGGTAAGTTGCACCCGGCTGTTCGGGAACGTCCGATTAATCTCAAGCTCTAGCTGTTTGTAATATTTCTCAAGCTGTTCGCGCACGCGCACTTGCGTGAGCGGATCAGCAGAAACCCGGACCATGTAGCTGTACAAATTTGTTTTGGCGGCGTCTTTCGGGTCGGTGAACCACAGGTTGAGTACGGTCTGACCAGCCTTCTTGCCGACGAGGGATATTTCCTTCTCGGTGATGACCGTAAACGTTGCAATCGCGTTTTTTTCATCCGCGTCCAACTGTACGCGCTTGGGTGCATCCTTGAACACCAGGATTTTCGACAGACCCACGACAAGGTCAAACGTCGCGACCGGCTCGACCGTTTTCAAAATGTGCGGGTTCGGGTCTTTGATTCCCTCAGGCAACGGCTTCGGTTGGGGCAGTTCGGCCTGGACGATCGAGAATTGGTGCTCCACCGTCACAACGTTAGGCGTTGGGGCATCAGGCGACTCTACCACGGGTGCCGCTAGAAATGCCGGGCGATGGCGAGGCGCCGTATCATGGGCGAACCGGTCTGCGTCTCGCGCATTACTTGAGCTCGGGTCATTCCGGACGACGGCGCTGGGAACAATTGCGGAGCAGCCGGCGATGATACCGAGGATCAGCATCAGGCATGGCAAGCGTAACGCGTGGCCTAAAAATGCAGGTCGGGGTCCCATGTCGCAACCTCTCGAATCAACGCGCAAAGCGCTCACGAGTGCCGAGTGAGTTTGCCAAAGAAGCGCAAGCTATCAAAGGTATCGGAATGCGCACCGGTTATACTTCGTCTAATCCGCGTAGTGATCTGTTCCGATGGATTCGTTTAGGCAAGAGATTACGGCAAACCGCGCGTCCGCGCGATGTTGTCGAGAAATTGGAAAATCTGGTAAAAAGTCGGGCCTAAGGTGGCAGTCAAGATTCCTGGCAGAAAGCAAATCACGAGCGGAAACAGCAACTTCACCGGCAAACTTGCTGCTTTGGTCAGAGCTTCCTCGCGACGGCGGCCCCGCAGGTCGTCCGCCTGCCGGCGCAGCACATCCGACACACCGGCGCCAACTTGCTCCGTCTGCACCAACGCCGATACGAAAATCGACAGCGACATGACATCGAGCCGCCAGCTCAACCGGCGCAAGCATTGAATGCGTGGCCGGCCTGCCAAAATCTCCATTTGCAGGATGCGAAACTCTTGCACGAGCACCCGGGTCGCATCCTGTGATTGCAAAACCCGTTCGAGGGCCGCGTCGAAGCCCAGGCCAGCTTCGCTCAGCGTGGCGAGCAATTCCAGCGTGATCGGCAAATCCTGTTCGACCTCGGTGACGCGATTTCGGCGTGCGGCACGGACAACCATCGTCGGCACACTCGCAAGCAATAGCAGCACCGCCCATGGCGCCAGGTAGACAAGCGGGATCAAGATATCGCTCAGCCCACCTGGCACCTGGCCAACCGCGCTCCGAGCGAGCTGCATCCAGCCGGCGAGGATTACTGTCAAGGCAATGAGCAAACCCAAACCGGCACACAGGATGGTTGCGAATACATAGATCGTCACCGCGGACGGCGTCCGAAAGCCGGCGCGGAAGAGCCAGCGACGCAGGAAGCCGTAGCTGTCTTCCGCCGGCGCGAGATCCTCCAGTGCATCCGCATCCGCGTCCTCGAACATGCGCTCTAGGCTGCGGTGGCGAATGAGCCAGTGCCGGCCCGCCAAATACAGACCGCCGATGCCGACGATCCACGCCAGAAGGAGGACGGTAATAGTCACGATTCTTTCAATACCTCAAACGACTCAAGGCGGATGCCCAAACCAGGCCAACCGCTTGCAGCACGATCGCGCCGGCAACCAAATATTGCCCGATGACCGTGGCCAGGAATTGACTCATGCGCTCTGGATCGTTACGCCAGATTATCAACGCAATGAAGTAAGTCACCAGCAAGACCGAAATGGTTGATACGCGCGCCTGCGTTGATAGCGCTCGTATCCGACGCTGTACCTCGACACGGTCGCGAATGCCGCGGCCCACGATTGCCAGAGTTGCCGCCAAACTGCCACCCGTTTCCCAGTGCACGGAGAGCGCCGAACAGAAGAGACGAAAGGTTTCCAAGGGAACGCGTGCCTCCAGGTCTCGCAGCACCGACTGCGCATCATCGCCAAGCCGGATACGACCCAGGACCTCCTCCAGTTGTGCCCGCAGCGGCGCTTTCGTCTCCCGTGCGGCAATCTCCAGGGCGCTCGTTGCCCCGGCGCCCACGCGCAAGGCGGCAACCATCAAATCGATCGCATCGGCCAATTGCTCCTCGATTTGCAAGGTTGCGTACGTGAGCCGATAAGTCTCCAGTTGGGTCAGGACCAGGCCGACAACCAACCCGAAAGAGGCGGCAAAAATCGCGGGAAACCTGGCAAAGGCATACAACCCGATCCCAACGACGAGCGCGACCATCCACGGCAGAAAGTGATAACGCTGAAAAAGCGGCGTTGCGCGCGGCGGTTTGTCCTCCGTCGCTTCCAGCGGTTCACCAAGCCTTGCACGACTCTGCTCCAGCAGGTGAATGCGTCGCCACAAGAAATAGATTGCCGGCAGCGCTATCACCAAGCCCACAACAAGGGCGATGCGAACGATGTCGTTCATGCCATCGGCCCTTTCGACTTTTGAAAAAGACTCATGGGCACCTGGATGTCGCGCTCACGTAACTCTTCGACCAAGCGAGGCACAATGCCGGTGGCGACATACTCGCCGACGATGCTGCGTCCCTTGCGTCCGCGCCGGTCAAACTTGAAGATCTCCTGCGTGACCGGAGTCAAACCTTCCAGCCCGATCATCTCCACGATCGATGCGACCCGGCGCACGCCATCTTCAAACCGGCGTACGTGGACGATGAGGTAAATCGCCGACACCAGCTGTTCGCGGATGGCGCGGGAAGGAAGATCGACGCCGGCCATGAGCACCATTGTTTCCAGACGGGCGAGAGCATCGCGTGGGGAATTTGCGTGGACGGTCGTCAAGCTCCCATCGTGGCCGGTGTTCATCGCTTGCAGCATGTCCAGCGCTTCGGGGCCGCGCACTTCGCCGACGATAATCCGGTCGGGCCGCATACGCAGCGAATTGACGACGATTTCACGCGTTGTGATTTGGCCGCGCCCTTCAACGTTTGCCGGCCGCGTCTCCATACGCACGACATGCCGTTGATCGAGCATGAGTTCGGCCGCGTCTTCGATCGTGATGATTCGTTCGTTGGCGGGAATACTCTCGGCGACGGCGCCGAGAAACGTCGTCTTGCCTGCGCCGGTTCCGCCGGAGATCAGCACATTCTTGCGTCCTTGAACTGCGAATTCCAGGAAGCTCGCCATGTCCTCCGACAGCATGCCCAGGCGTAATAGGTCGCTGCGCCGCAGACGTTGTCGCCCGAAACGACGAATCGACAACGTAGGACCATCCAGAGCAACGGGCGGGATCGTGGCGTTGACGCGGCTGCCATCGGGCAAACGCGCATCGACCATCGGCGACGATTCATCGACGCGCCGGCCGACCCGCGTGGCGATACGCTGGATGATGCGCAGCAAATGATCGTTGTCGCGAAAACGCACGTCGGTCGTTTCGATTCGGCCAAAGCGCTCGACGTAGACCTGGTCCGGGCCGTTGACGAGGATATCGGTCACTGCCGGATCAGCCATCAAGGGCGCCAGCGGTCCGACGCCGACCGTCTCCTCGATCAGGTCGGCCGCGAGCTGCTTGCGCTCCGCCTCGTTAAGCGGCAGGTCCTCGATCTCCAGGACGCGGCGGACGAATTCGCGGACCGCCTCGGCCAGTGCTTCCTCGCCAATCGCCAGCATCTTGCGGCTGTTCAGCTCGTTGAGCAGGCGTTCGTGAAGCTCCCCCTTGACCGTAAGATAATCGGCCTTGCTCAAGATGGGCGTGGCATCGTCGGTCCGGGCGCGTTCAGCGCCGGCCCCTCCGCTGGACGCCGGGCGTTCTTTGACGCGCGTCAACGGAACCGACAAGCGCGACTTGCCGAGGCGCTGTCGGCTATCCAAATCAGAAGAGGGTTGGAAATCGTCGGTGCTCATGACGGAGGTGCCTCCTTTTCGAGCGCGCTGTCCGACTTTGGCTTGACCATCCCGTTCCGTGCAGGATCGTTCTGCGCTTGAATGTCCGGCAGGTCGGCGACCATGTTGTAAAACACTTTGCCGATGCCCCACCAGGTGGTGGCGTCGAGTACATAGGGCCTGCCGATGTTGCTCGCGATCAAGAGCTGCTTCTCGTACGGGACCACATGATCCACGTCGCGATCGAGGCGGTCGGCAACGTCCTCAGGGTTTAGATTTCCGGCGAAACTGGAATAACGGTTGAGGATGATTCGCTGCCGATCCTTGGGGAACCCGAGGCTATCGAGCACGCGGATCAGGCTGACCATGCCCAGGAGCGTCGGCACGACGCTCTCCGTGACGAGAAACACACGGTCGCTCAGGTCCATGACGGCCATCATCACGCTATCGATCATCGGGAACGTATCGACGAACACATAGTCATAGCAGCGGCGGGCGAGCGTCAAAACGCGCGCCATGGCTTCCTCATCGACCTCAGCCGCTTCCAGGGCGTCCTTCGGGGCTGCCAGCAAGTGCAAGCCGGACTCATGCGGCACGGCGAGCTGGCGCAACAAGGTTTCATCGAGCCGATTACGATCGCGCACGGCGTCGGTCAAGGTCATGGCTGGCTTGAGGTCGAGCATCGAAGCGCAGACGCCCATTTGGAGCGATCCATCGATGAGGAGCACTCGCTGGGGAAAACGCACGGCGAGGCCGGTAGCCAGGTTCACCGCCAAGGTTGATTTCCCGACGCCTCCCTTGTTGCTGATAAAGGAGATAGTTTTGCCGGTCGCCACTGCTGCAGGCAGAACGGCCTTGCGATGGAGCCGTTCCATGAGTTGTTCGAGATCGGCCCGCGACACCGGCCGCCGCAAGAAGTCCTGCATGCCCGCCCGGATTGCTTCGATCAGAATGGCGCTCTCGGAAATGTCGTGACCGAAGAGATCGGCGCTGAAGACGGCCGCCAGATTCGTTTCCGGCGATGCCAGGGATGCTTCATCCGCGAAACTCTTGAGCGCCCGCAAATCCGTGTTCATCTCCACCAGGGCGAACGTGGGACGCCAGCTGCGAATTCCTTCGATCGCCTGCCGAAAATCGGTCGCGTAGTGCAACACCGCGTTCGTGTCGGCGATTCCTTTGAGCGCGGCCGCGACTTCGGCTTGCAGGCGAGCGTCCGGACTGACGATCAAGATTTTCGGCGTTCGTTGCATGGGATTTTGCCTAACGGACCAGCGCGGGAGCTAACAAGGGTTCAGGAAGATTTTTGAACGCAATGAACAGGTTTGCAGTCTCGGCGGCGTCCAGCGAATCCAGCGGCCTCGTCAACACGACCGTAGCGTTCTCCGGACCGATCTGGCTGGCCGATTTTGTCAGCATCAAAATAGTGTCATTTTTCGAAACGGTGACGCGCCCAAACCCGATTACGCGGGGCAAGCCAGGTTTGCCATTCGCATCGTTTACGGCTTCCACGATCGGCACGAATCCGGTGCGCTCGTCGAACGCCGAGTCAAACGGACCGGGCACGGCCTGTCCGAAACTCGTTGGTGCGCCAGCGACAAACCAGCCGCTACCCGGCAAGCCCGGTACCGTAATCGTTCCGGCGGCGACCGACGGCGTTACGGGTGTCAGCGGCAAAGCACTCCACAGCGCGGAATCGATCACGAATGGTGTTGCCCCTTGAAGATTCAATTCGGGTCTGGGCAAGCCCACGGACATGGCACGCCGGGCCTGGACGATCGAGGTTGACCTTACCTTGGTGCCATCGTGTCGCGGCGAACTTCCCGTCACAGGATCTTTCCCAACGATCAACGAAGCCTGCCCAAAAATCAAAGGAAGGGCCTTACCCGTTGTGCTTACTCCGTCCTGATTGTCGGCGGCGATTTGATTCTTCCCCAGCGGACTCTGGGTGCGCCGCAAGCGCACCAGGGTTGAATCTCCGCTCGATGCCGGGACAAAATCCGGACGCGTGTAATCGGCGGTTTCACCTCCCTGCACATCGGTGAAAGTCCCGGCAACGATATCGCCGTTCTTTTCGTTGCCGAGATTCAATTGAACCTTCGGCTTGTAGACGACGACGTCGCCTTGCTTCGGAATGTGAATCGTCTGAAAGGCGTTGGCATCGCCTTGGCCTGGATCAATCGTGAATTCGGGTCCGGCGCCAAACTGGGCCACGATATCGTTGTTCTGATCCTTGAGGTCTGCGTACGTTGCATTGATCTGCGCCCGTGTCATCCAGCGCCGGACTTGATCCTTGTCGGACGTATCAATACCGTCCTGCGCCATGCCTTTTGCGATATCGGACGTTGGATCATCGATTTGGGCTTTGAGCCAGTCTGGAATCTCATCCCGATAGCGCAGCCCCTCGCGGGCGGACGAATCGGTTGCTGTCTGCATCTGCCGACGCGCCGTCATCGCCAAACCGATGTCGATCGTCAGCGCGGCGACGCCGAAGATCACGAACAGCAGCAACGCGCATAGCGCCATAACATTGCCGCCGCGACGTTGCCGGTTGGGTGGAAAACGCATCGTGAGTGTCCGAACTGAGTCGAGCTACTTCTTGGGGTCTGTTTCAGCGGATGGCGAGAGGATGCCGGATTCCACCGTCGTGGCATCGCGCGGGCCCGTGCCAGGAGTCGGAAAACTGTAGATCTGCCGCTTGTTTCCCATGATGACTTCCATCGTGTGAATTTTTGGACCGGGCGGCGATCCGGGAGTGACGCTCTTCGTCTTCGCTTCATCTTTTTGGCCGGAGCGCCCGACACAGATGAGCGTGGCCTGGATTGCCAGGGCTTCGTGCAACGGTGCAACTTCTTCGGGTTCGACGGCAATCGTCACTTCTTGCACCGGTTTGCTCGGCAGCACTCCCCCCTTGCCGTGCGCCGCCGAGCCGGTTGGAACCTCGCGAACCATCACGGGAACGACGACGACTCCGTTTTGTACCAGCACGCGGACATTGGCGTGCTTGCCGGAGTTCTGGGCCAACACACTATCGGGCAGGGGCGCTTTCAGCTTGGCCATGGCTTTTTCAAGATTGATGGGTGTGCTGCCGAGCAGGTCAAAATGATCCCCGCTCTTCAAAGCGTGAATGCCTTGCACCTTGTCGGCCGGCAAAACGAAAGCGCGTTTGCCAGGGGGCACCCCAGCAACGACTCCAGGTCGTGTTCCTTTGGGGAACAGGTCCTCGTCGCGAAACGCGTAGTTGGCAGGAAGGTCATGAATCAAAACACGCCCCAGGATGTCGCTGAGTTTCGTCAGAATCTTGGCCTTTTTGACCGCCTCTTCGGAGCGATAGGTGATGACTTCCTCGCCCGTTTTCGGGTCCAGAAAATGCTCGCGCGTGATCTGTGTGTACGCGGGGATCGCCCGGCCGGTCAATGGAATCGGCATTCCTTCAGGTTTTTTCTTGGCCGGCGCCTCCGCCTGGGGATTCTCTTTGGGTCCGATGATTCCCAATGCCCACAGCGACCCCAGGGTCAAGCCTGCTACGACGACGACCGCCACGACGATCATTGTCATGGCGGCAATCATCGATGGGCCTCGACGAACTTCGGGTGATCTCATGTTGGCCTCTCCTGTGGTCTTACTGAAAGATTTCCCGGCGATAGACACCCTGTCCGGACACAATTCGCCGAAACGGCCGAACCGTTTTCGTGAAGGCGGCTTGCTGGCCGAGTCCGTCCTTGCCGCTGTAGGGACCGCCGAGCTGGCCGTGCTGCAACGGGTCGTCGGTCACTTCGATGTAGGCATCCTGCGGAGTCTTTGGCGGCGCGTCCGGGTCCGGATTGCTTGGATCACGGTACCGTCCGCTGATCGCCGCAGCTTGAAACGGATAGTTAACCTGGACTACCACTTGCCCACGCGCCGACGAACTTAATTTGAATTTGTCGGGGTCTACGAAGACGACAGGCAGCCACTTTGATTCATCCTCGATGGTTTCCGCTCCTGGCGAGTACTTCACGAGGGGGATCTTTATTCGAAAGCCGGTCTCCGACGTGCCCGTGTTACTCTTCACAATGGCGCCTGGATAAACCAGCCATTTCGAGCCCGCCGGCACGTTCGGATTTTGCGTGCTATCCATCACAAGCATGAGCGGGACGAGCAAAAGGTTGCCGCTGGGAACCTTCTTGTCTTCGCGAAGGTAGGTCAGCAGATCCTTGTCGTTGTCTTGCTTGGTGATGTCGATGATGAGGAAGTCCTCCGAATAGACACCCCGATCGCTGAGAATCTTGTTGAGGTCCTTGTCCTCGAAGTCGAACTGCTGATCCGGCGGCAGCGGCGTGACGGCAAGTTCGCGCGCAATGGTATCGGCTGCCTGCTCCACAACCTGTGCCCCATACACGCACCGGCCGAAATCGAGGATCAGCGCGAGCAACAGGAACAAGATCACTGCAACAAGTGCGAACTCAAGCAACACTTGGCCTTTTCTCGTTGATTTCATTGTCGGACCTCGGAATGGAAGAAAACCCCGCGCCGCCAGCGAAGCGGTGGAGCGGGGTTTCATCCTTGTTTGAAGTTTCGTTTGTGGTCTCAGCACTGCCAGGATCAATCCTTGACGAGCGTCTCGCCGCTGCCGGCGCCCAAGATATTTTCCATGCGATCTAGGGTGCCGTCCGTCTTGGTCAGCGCGGCCGTATCGAGTACGAGTTTGCCGCCGTCGTTCTTGAACGGTAGCGCGTTCGCCGCGGCCACCGGGACGTTGTCCTCGGGATGCGCGCCCGGCATGATGCCAGCCATCACACCGTACTGATCGGCGACCTTGTGACCGAGGACGGCGATGGCCACCACGGCAACGAGTACGATGCCCGCGATGAGCAGGCCATACTCCACCAGAACCGAACCTTTGCGTTTCTTTTGCGGCTGCTGAATCATCATGCTCGAGACTCCTGAAAAGGGAAAAAGGAAGGAACTGGTATTACAATGTTAGACATTGTCTGATGGTAATACGAAATTAGACGAAGTCAATAGTCAAGTTAAAAAAAAATATTATTCCAATGGATTTGCGATCTTGTTCAGCGAGCGCTGTGCCTTTTTTTATCTCAGCAGGATTTCTCTTGAAAAAGTCAAACATTGTATTACTTTATTTCGTATTACAACGTTATATGTTACCTGCGAACTGACGAAACGAGGTATCGAATGAATGCGATTACGAGCTTGTTTTGGTGCGGAATGCTTTCGTCGCCGCTGTTTCCTGCCGAGTTCCTGCCAGATCTTGCAGCCGAATTTCTTGTCGCCAGGGCTTCCAATGCTTCGGCCAGCTGGCGCGGATTTGCTGGCTTCATCGCCGACCTTGAAGTCGAGCAGGGCGGCAGAAAAAGTTCGGGCCGTGTCGTTGTCGATCCCGAGGGGCTCGTTCATATCGAGCATTTGTCCGTCATTCATCGCAGCTGGGCCATAGAGCGACTTGGCACGGTCGTACGAGGACGATTGTCCGCGGGTAGCGACACAAAAAAATCCTGGACGTTAGCAACACCGCAAGACTGCCGCGAACCTCGGACGCGCGGCGTCTACGCGAAAGGGGATCCGTTTGGCCAATGCTACTGGATTCGTGATGACCAAGTCCAAGTCATCGACTCTCGATCCGCAAAGCAGAAGCACCGGCTCACGACTTTGAGAACGGAGAAAAACCCGGACGGCAAGTTCCTTCCGACGGCTCTCGTACTTCTTTCCTGGAACTCAAGAACGGAAGAACTCGAATCGAGCGAAACCACACTCCTTTCGTGGCGGCGTGTGGGCCGATTCGATTTGCCGACGGCGATCGATGTACTGCCTTCAGGTTCTTGCGCCGAAACAGCTGCTGGACGTATGGTGCTTTCGAATCACTTCCTATTTGAATCGAATAATGCCCACCTGGCGGGGCGGTAGGTTTGCCGAACGAATGTGACTCTGATGTCGAGAGCGACCAACGGAGCGGACATGGACCTCACTGAACCAACGATGGCGACGACAAACGATGGATTCATCGCCCGACTGCGCAACATAGCCAAATACGAGGCTTTCCCCGAGTTAAGCGCCAGGGTCCGACGGTGGCTTTATCACCCGCTCGGCATCCTGGTCCTCGCCGACGTCGCGGCGTTGCTGTGCGGTCTGTTCTTGCACCCACAAGGCTTGGTGTTATTCGGCGGCGTGACAACGGTGATCGTGTTGGGACTCATCTGGCCGTGGTTGAATCTGAAAGGGCTGCACGGCTCGATCTCCTTTGAGGAAGCGCGCGCGATCGAGGGCGAACCGGTCGCGGTCCTATTCAGCCTTCGCCGCCGATTGCCGTGGTCGTCCTGGGGCTTGGCGATCAAGAAGGGTTTTGATCCAGACAGGGAGGACGATGGCCCGATTATCAGTGTTGCCTCGGTACCAGGACGGTGCACCGCCATGTACCGATGGCTTTTTACACCGATGCGCCGCGGAGTTTATCCGTTGGTTCCCCCCTATTTGACGACCGGTTTCCCATTTGGGCTTTGGGAAAGCGAGCTGGCTCTAGAAATTACGAAATCTTTGCTGGTCTGGCCCCGCACCTACCCTGTGGAGCCCATTCCGATTGTCGCTGGCGAACAGCAAACCGACGGGAAAATCTCACGCAGCAAAGTCGGCAGCAACGGCGATGTGCTCGGCGTGCGGCCCTATCGACGAGGCGATTCGCCGCGGCGCATCCACTGGCGGCAATCCGCCCGACACGATCGATTGATTGTGTGTGAATTGCAGTCGAACGCCCGCCCCGTAATCATGTTGATTCTCGACGCTGAGTTGCGGGTTCACGCGGGCCGAGGCGCGGACGGTTCGCGCGAATGGGCGATCCGGATCGTGGCGAGTTTTGCCAAGGGTTGGCTGGAAGCCGGCGCCGAGGTGGGAACGGTATGGAACGGGCACGTCACACCACCCGCGGCGGGGCAGGCGCAGCTTCATCGCATTCTCGATAGTCTTGCCGAGTTGTCCGACGAGCCAGGCCTACCTCTTGCAGAGGTGCTGGCGAGCCAGTGCCAGCCCTTCTCGACTGCGATCCAGGTTATTGTGACAACCGTGTTGAGGGCGGTTCAAAACGGCGGCGGTGGGCGGTCGAAAATGGCGGCGCAAGGTGATTAAAAAAAACTCCGTGGGGTCGGGGTGAATGGTTTCCCAGGTTCTCCAGTTTCAAGAAAATC
>Ga0194128_10005372_pt1 | contig 17994 bp, 22 predicted proteins | sample TA2KigCa65mmetaG_FD_148650 | JGI IMG/M metagenome (GOLD analysis project Ga0194128, IMG submission 148650) | Freshwater microbial communities from Lake Tanganyika, Tanzania - TA2015037 Kigoma Deep Cast 65m | ecosystem: Environmental > Aquatic > Freshwater > Lake | place: Tanzania: Lake...
GTGGATGGCTGTTACGTATTTGAAGCGGTATAGGCAAAACTGCTACAGAGCTCCGAAGCGTCTCATGTGTCACGAGACGGATGTCAACGCCGGAGCAAAAATGCATCGGAGGGCCGGAGCAAAAGGACGTTTCTAAGAACCGATCGCGTTTGAGGGCGTGATGTGCCCCCTTTGAACGGATCCACCTTGTAAGTTCATTTTGAACGAAAGGAGGATGTCGATGCCGAGGAAGAGGCACACGCCGGAAGAGATCGTTGCGAAGCTTCGTCAGGTTGACGTGATGACCGCCCAGGGCAGGACGGTGGCAGACGCGGTGAAGTCGATCGGCGTTACCGAGGTGACGCTGCACCGCTGGCGCAACGAATATGGCGGCCTGACGCTGGACCAGGTGAAGCGTCTGAAGGAGGTCGAGGCGGAGAACACCCGGCTGCGCCGCGCGGTCTCGGACCTGACCCTGGACAAGATGATTCTCGCCGAGGCGTTGCGGGGAAAACCCTAAGCCCCTCGCGGCGGCGCGAGCTGGTCGATCATACGCGCAAGACCCTTGGCGTCTCGGAGCGCCGGGTCTGCCGGGTGATCGGCCAGCCGCGCTCGACCCAACGCCGCGTTGCCCGTACGCCGGACGACGAGGCGGCCCTGGTCGCCGACATGATCGCGCTGGCTCGGCAGTACGGTCGCTATGGCTACCGGCGGATCGCCGCCCTGCTGCGCTTGGCGGGGTGGATCGTGAACCGAAAGCGGGTCGAGCGACTGTGGCGCCGCGAGGGGCTGAAAGTGCCTGCGAAGCAACCCAAACGGTCGCGTCTGTGGCTCAATGACGGCTCGTGCATCCGGCTTCGGCCGGAGCGGCCGGACCAGGTCTGGGCTTATGACTTCGTCGAGGATCGTACCCACGACGGGAGGAAGTACCGCATGCTCTGCCTGCTCGATGAGTTCACCCGGGAGTGCCTGGCGATCAAGGTAGCGCGCCGGCTCAACAGCATGGACGTGATCGAGATGCTGGCTGCTCTTTGCCTGGAACGCGGCGTGCCCGCCTTCATCCGCTCCGATCAAGGTCCAGAGTTCATCGCCGAGGCGGTGCGCTCGTGGATCGCAGGCGTCGGCGCAAAGACGGCCTTCATCGAGAAGGGCAGCCCGTGGGAGAACGGCTATGTCGAATCATTCAACGGCAAGCTCCGCGACGAGCTTTTGAACGGCGAGATCTTCTACACACTCAAGGAGGCGCAGGTGCTGATCGAAGCGTGGCGGCGCCATTACAACACCCTCAGGCCTCACAGCTCGCTCGACTATCGGCCACCGGCGCCGGAGGTCAGGTCGTGGCCGGCCTCGCCAGCCCCGTTGCCGGGCGCTCGGCCAGCCACGACCTTGGCACCGAGCATGACCCTAAACTAACATTGCACCTGGATCCGTCTCAGGGGGCCGGTCACTTGCAGCACGCCAAAACCGCTGCCTAAACTGAAACCACAGATGAGCCGGATCCTCCGTTAGTCAACGACCTCGCCTGTCTCAAATATTTTGACGACGGACAGTGTCGTTCGATTGGCAATTCCTGACTGACGAAACCAACGCGTCGGGCCAGCCCAATGACTTCGCCTTTGTGGTGATCGAGGGCCAGCTCTTCCTCTTGGCTAACTCGGACAATGCCGGCTCTTCAGTTGCGAGTGTGCTGGCCAATCAGAACCTGACGGTCGACGGCCAGCAATTCGATAACGCGACCGCCTTCCAGAACGACACGACGTTTACAGTCACCGACGCCAACAATGACGGCGTGGTGAACATCGCCTTCGGCGTTGTGAACGGCGGCACCTCGGCATCGGCAGCCTCCGCTCTCATCGTCGACGACGTGCAGGTCGTGCCGCACGTCGTCTAAGGAGCGGCCGCCAGAAGCCGCCACACTACGACCCCGGTTTTCGCCGGGTGGAGAACCGAAGACGAGGCCCGGGGTGAGCGATCGCCCCGGGCCTTTGCCTGTCTGGCGGGTTGCGCTCAAGGTTGTGTTGCGCTGACCGATCTGCTTTCCTCGGGCACACGAGATGCGAGGGTTTCGGAGGCCCGGTGATGGCGACGCTCGCCAAGCAGACACGCTACCAGCCGATTCGCACGCCGGACGAGCTGATCGCCCGCGCCCGGGCGCTTGTGCCCGTGCTGCGCGGCCGAGCCGAGGCGTGTGAGGAAATACGCTCGGTGCCGGCCGAAACCATGCGCGATTTCGCCATGGCCGGATGCCATCGCATACTGCAACCGACGCGCTATGGTGGGGCCGAGGCGCCGCTCGCGACCATCGTCGATATCCAATCGGCGATGACGTCGGGCTGCGGATCGAGCGGCTGGGTGCACGGCCAGAACGTGATCCACAACTTCATGGTCGCGGCCTGGCCCGAGGCGGCGCAGGACGATGTGTGGGGCGCGAAGCCCGAGGCGTTCCTGAGCGGCATTCTGATCGCCGGCCTCGGCCGAGCGAGGAAGGTGCAGGGCGGTTGGCGCTTGTCAGGCCGTTGGCCGTTCGTCAGCGGCGTCAGCGTGTGCGACTGGTGCCTGTTCTCGGCCTATGCCGAGGGTGGCGCGCCGGGCGCCGAGCCCGAGACCTGGCAATTCATCCTGCCGCAGGGCAGCTTCGAGATCATCGACACCTGGCGCGCGATCGGCCTGCGCGGTACGTGCAGCCATGATGCGAAAGTGGATGACGTCTTCGTGCCCGATCATCGCGCTCTGCCGCTCGAGGGCAGTCGCGGTGGCGAATCACCTGGAACCAAGGTCAACCGCGCGGCGATCTATCGCGCACCGTCCTATGCGCTGTTCTCGATCGTGCAGGGCTCGAGCTCGCTCGGCATGGCGCAGAGCGTGTTCGATGCCTATTTGGCCCAGGCGCAAAAGCGCGCGTCCCTGGTGTCTGGTAAGTCGGTGGCCGACTACGGCAACACGCACTTGAAGCTCGGCGAGGCCGCGGCCTCGCTCGATGGCGCCCGCACGATTCTGGTGAACGCCGCGAATCTGGCGCAGGCGATCGCCGAGGCCGGCCGGGTGCCGACCATGGTCGAGCGCACGCGCTGGCGCCGCGACGGCGCGTTCGCCGGCCGCCTGTGCATGCGGGCGGCGGAGCGCGTGCTCGAGCTCGCGGGCGGCAGCGGCATCTACGACACAAACCCGATCAGCCGGGGCTATCGGGATCTGCGCTCCGCCAACACGCACATCAGCCAGAATTGGGACATCAACGCGTCCAATTGGGGCCGCGCCGCGCTCGGGCTCGCCGTGCCCGACAACTCGCTCTAGCCATGAGGATGCTGCCGTTCTGGCAAAGGCTGCTGGCGACCGTGCTCGCCATGCTTGCCGCGAGCTTCATCGCCAGCATCATCTGGCGCTCGCTGCTCTCCTTCGACATGCCGCCCTATCTGGGTGGTGCGATCGGCGGCCTTGTCGCACTGCCGCTCTGGGCGCTGCTCAAGCGCATTCGGCCCAAGGATAAGACCGAGGACCTCGACACTGATGTGAAGCCGGAAACCTGATCGCGCTAGAATCCTTCAGTAGGCGAGGTACTCAGGCGCAATCGGCGCCGTGCCGGTCAGGCCCGGCCCGCTCCAATTGACCTTTAGGATCCAGCTGCCCTTGCGCTGGAAGAAATAGATCTTGATCGGCGTCCAACCCGCCTTGGCAACCGTCACGGCGGCTGGCTCTCGGTCGCGATCCGGTGTGCATCGCCGTCCTCCAGCACGACCTTGCCGTCGATCTCGATGCGCGTGCCGTCATTGGTACGCATCGAAAGCTGGTAGGTGCCCGCCTGCGGGAATTTGACATAGCCGGTCAAGATCGCGCCGACGAACTTGTGTTGATTTGAGGTCAGTACCTTCTTGCCCTCATTGCCGCGCTGATCGAGCGAGAGCACCGGCTTGCCCGGATTGGGCTTGCCGTTCATGGCGCGATCGACAACCTGGGAGACGTCGGCGAAATCGCCGAACGTGTAGGCGACCGCCAAGCCCTTGTTCGTCGGGTCCGCGGCCCTGCTCGGTGTTCCCAGCGCAAGCCCAGCGATCACGACGGCGGATAGAATGAGGGTCGACAGCGATCGGCCGACGAAGCGTTTGGCGCGAGAAGCGAAGCTTATCATCAGGAAGTACCCTCTTATCGGCGGTGCGTTGAGGCCCGAAGAGACGCGCGAAGCAGATGCGTCATGATCAAACATCGTAGGCATGGTTTAGCGAGGTGACCAACGATCGTTTCCAATGTTGGCAGTGTTCTCACGCAAAATTGTCCCAATCGAGCCAAGCATGGAGTGAAGGCACGCAACAAGCTATTCTCTGGGTGACTTCTGCATGACGTGGCCCCAGGCCCGAAGGAGTTGTCATGAGGCGGTTGGTTGCGCTGACGCTTACGCTGGCGATTGGTGCGCTCGCAGCGACTTCGGCCGGGGCCCATGATCAAGAATCTCACCAGAAGATGGCCGAACAGGCGGAGCCTCTCGATGAAGAGACAATTCCGTTGTTCGATACGCTCGGCAATCACCATCGCAAGATCTCAACCTTCGTGCCCGAGGCGCAGGAGTACTTCGATCAAGGCGTGCGCCTTCTCTTCAATTTCAATCATCAGGCGGCGATCCGTTCGTGCGAAGCGGCGCTTGTCTACGATCCTGATTGCATGATGTGTTACTAGGGCATCGCGTTCGCCTTTGGCCCCAACATCAACCTGCCGATGATGCCGGAGGCGGCTGGGCCCGCGTGGGACGCGGTCACCAAGGGCCTCGCGCTGGCGAAAACCGCACCGCCCGCTGAGGCCGCCTATATGAACGCGATTGCCGTGCGCTATGCCGGCATCGCCGGCGACGATCGCCGGCCGCTCGATGAGGCCTTTGCAGCCGAGATGCGCAAGCTCGCCGTTGCCTATCCCGACGATCCCGACGCGCAGGTATTTTTCGCCGAGGCCCTGATGAATCTCCAACCCTGGGATTATTGGCAGGAGGACAGCAAGACGCCGAAGGGCAACGCGGCCGAGATCGTCAGCACGCTCGAGCGCGTTTTGCAGCGTTGGCCCAATCATGCGGGCGCGCTCCACCTATACGTTCACGCGGTCGAGGCCTCAGCGACGCCAGAGCTTGCGGAAGATGCGGCCGATCGACTTCTACCGCTCATGCCGGGTGCCGGGCACATTACCCACATGCCGAGCCATATCTACTACCGCGTCGGGCGCTATGAAGACGCGAGGCTCTCCAACGTGGCGGCGGTGGAGGCGGACGAGGCGTTCTTTGAGGAGGCCGGCTCGGGCGGCGTCTACCCGGTCGTCTATTTCAACCACAACATCCACTTCATCTGGGCCTCGGCGGCGATGGAGGGACGCTCGAAGGACGCGATCAAGGCCGCGCGCCGGCTGGCGAAGGGCATCACGCCCGAGCTCGTCGAGAAATTGCCGCTGGCCGAGCTGTTTGCGCCGGTGCACATCAAGTCGCTGGTGCAGTTTGGCCGCTGGGACAAGGTGCTGGCGCAACCTCTGCCGCCCAAGTCACAGCGCTTCGCGACCGCGATGTGGCACTACGCCCGCGGCTTCGCCTTCGCCAATGCCGGCAAGATGAAGTCGGCGCGCAAGAGCCTGGCGACCGTCGTCGCGGTGAAGGGCGATCCGGCGCTGCAGGCGCTCGAGGGCTTCGGCGTGCCGGCGAGCCAGATCGTCGAGATCGCGGCGGAGCTGCTGGAGGGCGAGATCGCGCGCAAGCAGAACAAGCTCGACGACGTGATCGCGCATTTCGAAGCGGCGGTCGCGCTGCAGGACAAGCTGCCCTACACCGAGCCGGCCTATTGGTACTACCCGACACGTCACACGCTAGGCGCGGCGCTACTGCAGGCTAAGCAATATGCCGAGGCCGAGGCGGTCTATCGCACCAGTCTGGAAGACTATCGCAATGACGGCTGGGCGCTGCACGGGCTCAGCCTCGCGCTCAAGGGGCAGGGCCACAAGGACGATGCTAAGGACGCGCGCGCCGCTGCCGACCTCGCCTTCCGCAACGCCGACGTCAAGATCAGGGCGTCGCGGTTCTGATCTGCTGGTGAGAACAGCGGCCTAGCGCGATCCGCCGAAGAATTCGAGCAGTGCCTTCGCCAGCTCCTCCGGCTGCTCCTCCGGCACCCAGTGGCCGCAGCGCGGAATTGCGCCGCCGCGCACGTCGGTCGCAAGCTCCTTCATGTTCTCGAGCACCTGGGTTCCACGTCCCTTGCCGCCCTCGCCGCCGACCGCAAGCACGGGCATGCGCAGCTTGGCCTTCATGTGCTCGTTGTTGTGGAGGATGTCGGTCGGCGTCGCACGGTAATACTCGAAACCGGCACGCAGCACGCCAGGCTGCGAATAGGCGCGGACATACTCGTCCACGTCCTCGGGCGTGATCGCGGCCGGGTTGTAGGCGAGGTTGGTGTAGAACCAGGAGAGATAGAGCCGCTCGCGTCCGGTGACGAGCGCCTCCGGCAGATCCTGCACCCAATGGAAGCCGTGATGCCAGCGCTTGCCGCCCCAGGTGAGCGCCTCGGGCGTGCCGAAGGGGATGACCACGTCGACGATCGCGAGCTTCTCGATCGCCTCCGGGTGCGCGTGCGCCAGCGCATACGCCGTCGGCCCGCCCCAATCATGCCCGACCAGAAAGAAGCGCTTGTGCCCGAGCGTGCCGCTGACCAGGCGCCAGATGTCATTGGCGACGGTGCGCTTGTCATAGCCGCTTTGCGGGCACGAGGAATCGCCGAGCCCCCGCATGTCCGGCGCAATCACGGTATAGCGCTGACTCAGCGCCGGCATGATGCGGCGCCACTCCCACCAGGTCTGCGGCCAGCCGTGTAACAGCACGACCGCAGGGCCCTGGCCGCAGGTCACGTAGTGCAGACGCACATCACCGAGCTCGGCGGTGTGGTGGGCGAGGGAGAGGGTCATCGTCTCTACATCTTCATCCAATTGCCGCTCTTCTCGACCGCATCCGCCGCCTGCAATACGGTCAGATCATCGAAGTGGCGGCCGACTAGCATGAGGCCGATCGGCAGCTCATCGTGCATGCCGCAGGGCACGCTGATCGCCGGGTGGCCGGTGAGATTGAACGGGCAGGTATTGGCGATCATGTCGAGCGACTTCGCCATGTCCTCCGCGATCGGCGCGCCGGGTGGAACGAGCGCGGGCGTCATGAACGGAATGGTCGGCAGCGCGATCAGGTCGCAGTCTTTCAGGATGGCGTCATAGCCGGCGACCAGCAAATGCCGCTGGTTCTGCGCCTTGGCGTAATAGCGGTTGTGATAGCGCTTGTGCATGTACTCGCCGAGCAGCAGCACGACCTTGGCCTGAACCGGCAGGTCGCTCGCCCGAGAATCGAAGCCGCGGCCGATCGCCTCTTGGAGCCGCGTGTTGTAGAAGCCGCTCCAATTGGTGCCCTGGTTGTAGCCCTTGATCATGAACTCGCAGGAGCCCGAGAGCCCGATGGCATTCCAGAGATGGGCGCCATCCATGTGAATCGGCGCCGACACCTCGCGCACGCTGGCGCCGGCCTGCTCGAGCGCCTTGATTGCCGCGCGGCACTTGCGATCGACCACCTCATCGCTGCCCGGAAAGCCGAGGTCGGCCCAGGGCTTCTGGCCGAAGCCCTCCTTGAGGACACCGATTTTCAGCCCCTTCACGCCCTTGCCGATCGCGGGCATGTAGTCGCGCGTGTAGTTGTCGGGGATCACGCCGCGCTGGCGCGGGTCGAGCGGGTCGGGGCCGGCGATCGCGCCGAGCAGGCGCGCCGTGTTCTCCACCGTGTCGCACATCGGGCCCAGGTGATCGATCGTCATCTCGATCATCACCGCCCCTGTGTAGGGCACGAGGCCGAACGTCGGCTTATGGCCGACAATGCCGCAACGCGAGGCGGGTATGCGGATGGAGCCGGCCTGGTCGCCGCCGAGCGTCATCTTAACATCGCCGGCTGCGACCGCGGCGCCGGAGCCGCCCGATGAGCCGCCGGGGGAGTGGGTGGGTCGCCTCGGATTGCGGATCGGGCCGAGCGCGCAAGTGTGGCCGCCGCCGGAGAACGAGCAATCCTCGGTCGAGGTCTTGCCCGTGATGGTGCCGCCGGCATCCAGAATGCGGGTGACGACCGTCGCATCGACATCGGGAATGAAACCCTCGAAGATCCGCGTGCCGTTCATGATCGGCACGCCGGCGACACAGATCGGATCCTTGATGCCGATCTCATGGCCCTTGAGCGGGCCGGACGGCGCACCCTCGATGCGGCAGCGCCAATACCACGCATTGTAAGGGTTCTCGGCCGCGCTCGGCCGATGGCCTGGATCACGCTTGTACTTCACCGGCGGCCGGTACTCGGGGATCTCTTCGAGGCGCCGGTACGAGGCCATCGCGCCGCGCATCAGATTGCGGTATTGGCCGGCCTCGTCATCCGACATCTCAATGCCGAACTGATCGGCCAGCGCCAGGATCTCTCGCTCGCTCGGCAACACCGCGCCACTCGCCATCGAACTCCCCCTTTTTGAATCGGTCCGGTCTCGCCCGGCGCCAATTGATCAACGACGTGAACCCAGAGTGCGGGCGTGGAGCGATGCGGTCAAGGCGGCTTCGCCATCTCGTCTGTGGCGGCCATCACACAGGCTCTCCCCACGATCGCCGAGCCCGCGGTGACAAACGCCTGGCTCGTGCGGTGCTGGGTCGTATTGGAACGAACCATTAACCTTGAGAGATTATGAGATCGGCCACATTCGATCGCCGTCGTTTCGCACCTTGGCCGGGCCACTTTGGTTCCGTCGATCCGAAGGCATGTGGATGCCAACGACGCTCTCGAATGCCCCACAATCGCTCTCGCCGCCGTGAAAAGGTGAGAGCAGAGGCTCGTGAAAGCCGCGGATTTCAAGGCGTTCGCGGAGGGTGCGCGCGTTAACTCTATGCTTTCAAGCTATGGCAAGAATAGCATGACGATATTTCCCCTCGCGTCTCGGCCACTCCATCCTTTGCCTATGGTCGGACGTCATTTCGCTTCGATAGCGATCCGAAGTCGGAGAGCCGAAGGAGAGGGAAGATGAAGCTCGTCAAGTTCGCCAGCACTTTTCTTGTCGCCACGCTGTTCACGGTCGCGGGCGTTGCCGCCGCTGACCTGACGCTCAAGATCGAACATGTCCGCAGCGACAATGGCGTCATCTCCGTCGCGCTCTACAATGCGAAGGACCGTTTCCTCGCCGACGGCGCCGCGGTGCGCTCAGCCGACGTTCGTGCCATGAAGGGCGTCACCCCGGTGGTGTTCAAAGACCTGCCGCCCGGCGAGTATGCCGCGGCCGTCTTCCACGACGAGAACGCCTCCGGCGAGTTCGACACGAATTTCATCGGCCTGCCCGAAGAGGGCTATGGCTTTTCGAATGGCGCCAGAGCCGGCTTCGGGCCGCCTTCGTTTGATGAGGCTGCGGTCGTGGTCTCAAGCGAGTCCTCGACCGAGGTGGATCTGGTCTACTGATCGTCTCGGAACAGTCTTCGATCACCATTCGGTTTCGTATCCCCGTTTTCTCCCGTCCGCACTACCTCCCTGACTTGCGGCGCCTTCGGGCGCCGCTTTTCTTTTGTGCTGCTGCCTCGCGAGCGCCCGTGACTCAGGTCGGTAGCTCGGCTATGTCCAGGCTGCAGGACAGGCAGGAGTAGGGCAGCCATGACCCAGACCTTGGCGGGAGCGCACGCCTTCATCACGGGCGGTGGCAAGGGCATCGGGGCGGCGGCCGCGTGGGCGCTGGCGGCGCTCGGCGCGCGCATCACCGTAACGGGCCGCGACGTGGCGGCGATTGAGGAAACCGCCGCGTCGTTGCCGGCGGCGCGCGCGTTGCAGCTCGACGTGACCGACGAGGCCGGCATCAAGCGCGTGCACGCGGCGGCAGTCGAGGCCTTCGGGCCGGTGCAGATTCTGGTCAACAACTCCGGTATCGCCGAGACGGCGCCGGTGCTCAAGATCACGCCGGCCATGGTTCGACGGCTGATGGATGTCAATCTGATCGGCGCGTTGCTTTGCGCCCAGGCGGTTCTGCCGGCCATGGTCGCCGCGCGCCAGGGTAGAATCATCAATATCGCGAGCCTTGCCTCGGTCCACGGCCCCGCCTATCTCGGCGCCTATGCCGCGTCCAAGCACGCGCTCCTTGGCCTGACTCGTGCCATGGCGAATGAGACCGCGAAGCAGGGCATCACGGTCAACGCCGTATGCCCAGGCTATGTCCGCACCGGCATGGTCGAGCGCGGCCTCGAGAACATCATGGCCAAGACCGGCAAGAGCCGTGCCGAGGCCGAGGCCGAGCTGGTCAAGCACAACCCGCAGGGACGCCTGATAGAGCCGGACGAGGTGGGCGCGACCGTCGCTTGGCTGGCACAGCCGGAAGCGCGCTCGGTGACGGGCCAGGCGATCGTGATTTCGGGCGGCGAGGTGATGTAGATAACCGGTGACCGCGGCGCCGGTGAGGTTCGCGGGAAGGCGTGGAGACTTCGCCGGAAGGTTGTTAGTGTCTCCATTGGCGAGTTGAGACGCTGCCGAGGTGATCGTGTCGACCCTGACCCGCTACACGATAGGCCACGATGATCGCGCGCTGATCGAGCAGTTTCGGCGCAAGCCGGTCGGCCCGCATTCTCCGGCGCTCCAGCGCCTGCTCAATCGCATGCGGGGCGCCGATGTCGAGGGCAAGCACGTTCTCCTCAGCCTCGTGCCGCACAAGCGCTGGGTGGTGGCGGAGTTGCAGGGGCGGGGCAAGTCGCCCAAATCGATTGGAATCGAGGTCGACAGTCTCGCTGCCGGCGAGTGGGAAATCTTCAAGCTGCGCTGGCATCGACTGACCGGCGATCGGCTGACGGATTGAGATCAAACATGGCCCTGCTCGAGGTTGACGGCATCACCGCCGGCTATCACGGCCAGCCGGTCCTCCGCGAGATCTCGATCGAGATCGAAGAGGCGGCGACGGTCGGCATCATCGGGCCCAACGGCCATGGCAAGACCACCTTGCTCAATTGTATCTCCGGATTGGTGCCGCTGATGAGCGGCGACATCCGGCTCGATGACCGGACAATCAAGGGCCTCCCGGCCAATCGCGTGGTCTCGCGCGGCATTGTTCACGTGCCACAGGGTGACCGGATTTTTCCCGAGATGTCGGTGCGCGACAATCTGATCATGGGCGCGTATCTGCCGGCGGCCTACAAACTGGTTTCCAAACGGCTGCCCGAGATCTTCGAGATCTTCCCGCGCCTCCACGAGCGTCAGAATCAAATCGCTAGCACACTCTCGGGCGGCGAGCGGCGCATGCTCGGCATTGGTCGCGGGCTCATGGCCGATGGGCGCATCCTCATGGTCGATGAGCCCTCGCTCGGGCTCGCGCCGATCGCGGTCGACCTGATTTACGACGTGCTGCGCCGCCTCAAGGCCGAGGGCCGCACGATCCTGATCGTCGAAGAGAACATCAGCCGCATCATGGATTTTGCTGACCACATCTATCTCATCGATCACGGCGAGATCGTGTGGAGCGGTGAACCGCAGGAGCTGCACGGGCGCCCCGAGCTGCTCGAGACCTATCTCGGCGGCTGACGCCGCCGGATCAAGTCAATCGGGTTGCAACAAACCAAGCTGTGTCGCCTTGGCGACCGCCTGGGTTCGGTTGTTGGCGCCGAGCTTGTTCATCGCATTCTTGAGATGAAGCCGCACGGTCTCGACCGAGCGACCGAGGATGTGGGCGACATCCTGCGCGGTGCGGCCGCCCGCCGCCCAGCGCAGGCACTCGATTTCGCGCGGGCTGAGCCGCACGGGCAGGGCGACCACGATCTGGCTCTCAAAGCCCTTCTCATGCACCGTCTTGTGGAAGAGGTGGGTGAGATGGAACATCGTCTCGCGGGTCTGCTCGCGAATGTGGTGCCAGTTCGCCGATGATCGGTCGACGATCGCGCTGACCACGGCAAAGCGCCCACCCGGCAGGTGCACCGGAATGGTCATGCCGCGACCGAGGCCGAAATCGGCCAAATAGCGCCATGCCTGCCGCTCGAACGGGTGCAGCGTGTCCCGGGCTTGGACGTCATCCCAGTCGAACGGCAAGGTGCCGTCGAAGCAGGCGCGGTAATAGGGATCGAATGAGCCGAAGCGCTCCCAGCCGCGTTCCCACCCTTGTGGAAAATTCCGCACATTGAGCCGGAGCGGTATCCATTCGCCGTCCGGCAGCCGCGGCGGCACCCGCTGATAGGCGTAGAGCACCTGGGTGTAGCCGAGCCCCGCCGTAATGCCCATCAAGCGGTCGAGGCCGTCACCGAAGCTATCGGCGCGACCCAGCTCGTGGGCATACCCGTCCAGCAGTCCGGCCATGGCAACCTCCCTTGCCACCGTCCTCTTGCTTGGCCCATTGGACGGTGACGCCCGGCCTATCGTTCGGCTCCCTGAATCGGGAGTTCGATCGGTCGCTTCTTTCTTGTGATCACATCCTACGTCAGCCAACCGTAAAATCCAAACGAGCTGTTCTACCCCCTCCCCAAAATGGGGAGCCCGATCGGGGGGCTGCCGCATCAGCCTGAGACGCCGACAATCCTTTCGGGCGCCACCGACGATGCGCGCTAAGTCGCGCGGAAATCGACGGTTTCGCCCGAAGACCTCGAGGGGGAAGGCTCATGCATCTGACGGTCCGAGAAGAAGAGCGTATCCAATTGTGGGCCGCCGCAGAGATGGCACGCCGCCGTCTCGATCGCGGGGTCAGGCTCAACTATCCGGAGGCGGTCGCCCTCATCTGCGACGAGATCCTGGAGCGCGCCCGCGAGGGCAGCATTCCCATGTTGACCGACATGATGGAGTACGGCGCCACGATCCTGAAGAAGAAGGACGTGATGGAGGGCGTCGCCCAGATGATGAAGATCGTGCAGGTCGAGGCGATGTTCCCGGATGGCACCAAGCTCGTCACCGTCATGAACCCGATCAGAGACTGATCCGCTGCGCGAGGGAGGCTTCAATGGCCGAGAGAAAATGGTCGCCGCCGCCGATTCCGAAATCCGTCGTTCCGAAGGAGGCGTTCGATGTGGGCGAGCCCGCCATGTGCGGCGCCATCGAGTTCGCCCCGGGCGACATCGTCATCAATGAAGGCCGCCCGACCAAGGAGATCGTGATGGTCAATTCAGGCGACCGGCCGATTCAGATCGGTGCGCACTACCACCTCGCCGAGTGCAACAAGGCGATGGCCTTCGATCGTGAGGCCGCGTTCGGCTATCACCTCGACATTCCAAGCGGCACGGCGGTGCGCTTCGAGCCGGGCCAGAGCCGCAAGGTGCAGATCACCACCTTCGTCGGTCGCGAGGTTGCCTTCGGCATGAACAACATGACCAACGGGACCACGCGTTCCGACATCATCAAGCGTCAGACCATGCAGCGCCTGAAGGCCGCCGGCTATTGCTTTGAGGGCGAGCGCTATCCGGTGCGCACGCCGGCTGATAAGCGGTTCGGCGCGAAGAAGAAGAGCAAGTAGGCGGGCAGCGGATCACGGAGGAAATGCCATGAGCATGAAGATCAAGCGTCCCGACTACGCGGCGCAATATGGGCCGACCACGGGTGACCGCATTCATCTGGCGGACACAGGCCTCGTGGCCGAGATCGAGCATGACTATACGACCTACGGCGATGAGCTCGTGTTCGGCGGCGGCAAGACCATTCGCGACGGCATGGGGCAGGCGTCGAAATGGAAGGCGTCGGACGGCGCACTCGACATCGTGGTCACCAACGCGGTGATCATCGATCCGTTCCTCGGCATCGTGAAGGGCGATATCGGCATCAAGGACGGCAAGATCGTCGGCGTCGGCAAGTCCGGCAATCCGGACACGATGAACATCACGCCGGGCCTGATCGTCTCGCCCAACACCGACATTCTTTCTGTCGAAGGCATGATCTGCACGCCGGGCTTTGTCGACATTCACCCGCACTTCGATTCCGTGCAGCAGCTCTACGAGTATCAGAACTCCGGCTTCACGACGGTGATCGGCGGCGGCTCGGGCCCCAAGACGGTCGGCATCGAGTGCCCCGGCGTGTGGAGCCTGCATCGCATGCTCGAGGCCATGGGGGACATCCCGCTCAATTTTGGCAATTTCGGCAAGGGCAATGCGGCGACCAAGGGTGCACTGATCGAGCAGGTCGTGATCGGCGGCGCGACCGGCCTCAAGATTCATGAGGACTGGTCGTCCTCGCCGGCCGCCATCGAATCGACCATGGACCTCGCCGATGAGCTCGACTTCCAGGTGCAGATCCATGCCGACACGCTGAACGAGACCGGCTATTACGAAGATACGCTGGCCGCGATCAATGGCCGAGTCATGCACATCTATCACTGTGAGGGCGCCGGTGGCGGCAACGCGCCCGACATCATGCGTTGCGTGATGGAGCCGAACCTGTTGCCGAGCTCCACCAACCCGACCAATCCGTTCTCGATCAACACGTACGACGAAGAAATCGACATGTTGATCACGTGCCACAACCTGAACAAGAACGTGCCGACCGACATCGCGTTCATTCAGGGTCGCGCGCGGGCGGAGACCATGCGCGCCGAAGATGTGCTGCACGATGTCGGTGCGATCAGCATGATCGGCTCGGACAGCCAGGGCGTTGGCCGTGCCGCCGAGAGCGCCCAACGATCGTTTCAGCTTGCGGCGGTCAACAAGGTGCGCTTCGGGCGCCTGCCGGAAGATGGCAAGAACAACGACAATTTCCGCATCCGCCGCTATCTCGCCAAGGTCACGATTAACCCGGCAATCACCTTCGGCGTCGACTCCTATGTCGGCTCGATCACGCCAGGCAAGCTGGCAGACCTCGTGTTCTGGCGGCCCGGGTTTTTCATCGCGAAGCCCGAGGTGACGGTGAAGGGTGGCTTTATTAGCCACGCGGTGATGGGCGATCCCGCAGGCTCGCTCATGACCTGCCAGCCGCTCAAGTACCGCCCGCAATATGGCTCGTTCGGCGCCAATCCGGGACGCCTCAGCTATTCGTTCGTGACCCAGGCGGCGATCGATGCCGGTCTCGAAAGGAGGCTCCGTTCGCATCAGACGCTCGTGCCGGTGAAGCGCACGCGCACGATCTCGAAGCGCGACATGGTGCACAACAACAACATGCCCGACCTCGAGATCGATCCCGAGACCTATAACGTCTACATGAATGGCGAGCGGATTACGGTGAAGCCGGCGAAGACGCTCCCACTCACACAGCTGTTTTATTTTCGATAGGATTGCCGGAGCGCGGGCGCCACAACCCGCCTGCGCTTAGGTTTCAGCCATGTCCGTCATCGAGCGCATCCTTGGCCAGATCGACACGCTTACGCCGCGACCGGCGAAGCGTGATCGACTGGTGTTGAGCTCGGAGGAGCGGGCGAGCCCTCATATGGTTGCCTACACCGAGTCAGGCCGGGCGGTGCGCATGTCACTGCAACGTGGCAGCGAGCTCAATGAGGGCGACGTGCTCGCGATCTATGACGATACGGCGATCGTCGTCGCTGCGGCCGAAGAGGAGCTGTTCTTCGTCCGGCCGAAAGATGCGTTCGACGCCTCGGTCGCGGGCTATCAGCTCGGCAATCTGCACCGCCCGGTGCGCTTCACGCGAGAGGCTTTGCTGACACCGGCGGACCCGATGGTGGCAGACCTCCTGCAGCGGCTCGGTATTGCCTTCGAGAGGCGGCGGGCGCCGTTCGTCGGCGCGCGCTATGGCGCCTATGCCGCGCACCACGCTCACAGCCACGACCATGATCACGACCACGCCCATGGCCACGGCCATCATCACCACCATCATCACGGCTCGCACGAAGGATGAGCAATCAACCCTCAGAGCCGTTGCTCGTGATGCTGCAGGTGGCGAACGCGGCGTTCCCGACCGGCGCGTTCAATCACTCTTTCGGCTTCGAGACTCTGATCGAGCACGGCACGATCCACAACGCCACAAGCCTTGAATCCCATTGCCGCGACTGGCTGCGCTATGCGGTGGCACCGGCGGATGGCGCGGGCGTGGCGCTCGCACATCGGGCGTGGCGCGCGAATGATGAGCGGGGGCTCAAGGCGATCGATGAGACGCTCGGTGCGCTCAAGCTTGCGCGCGAGGTGCGCGATGCCTCGATCCGTTGTGGGCGCGCGCTGCTGAGCGCGCTGAATGACGTTTTCGAGCCCTCTCCGCTCGCCTCGCTCGGCGCGGCCATTCGTGCTGGGCAGCTCGAGGGCCATCAGGGAACGGTGTTCGGTGCGGGGGCGGCGGCGTTGGGCGTCAGCGAGCGTGACGGGGTGCTGGCGTTTCTGCAGTCGAGCCTGATCAACATGACCTCCGTTGGCGCGCGGCTCATTCCGCTCGGCCAGGTCGAGACGCAACGGATCGTTGCGCGCGCCCAGGGGCTCATCCAGGAATCGGTCACGCTGGCGCTCGATCGACGGCTTGGTGACCTCGGCAGCACCACGATTGCCTTCGACATCGCGGCCATGGAGCACGAGCGCCTGACGACGCGCCTCTGCATGTCATGAAAATCACGGCAGAATACGCGTGTGAAATGTAGGTTTAGCGAACAGAGTAGAGCAAGAGCGCGCAAGCGCCCGACGGAAGCGCCAGAAGGACAGTGGGAGATGGAGTATGCGTAAACCGGTTAGGATCGGAATCGGCGGGCCCGTCGGCTCGGGCAAGACCGCGCTGCTCGTTCAACTTTGCCGGGCCATGGGGCAGCGCTATTCGGTGGCCGCCATCACGAACGACATCTTCACCAAGGAGGATGCTGAGTTCGTCATTCGATCGGGCGCGATCGATCCGGCCCGCGTCATGGGCGTGGAGACCGGCGGGTGCCCGCACACGGCCATCCGCGAAGACGTCTCGATGAACCTGCAGGCGGTCGAAGACATGGTCGGCAGGTTCCGCGATCTCGACATCATTTTTGTCGAGAGCGGCGGCGACAATCCGGCGGCGACCTTCAGTCCCGAATTAGTCGACACCCACATCTATGTCATCGACGTCGCCGAGGGCGACAAGATCCCGCGCAAAGGCGGCCCCGGCATCACCAAGTCACCGCTCCTCGTGATCAACAAGATCGATCTCGCGCCTCATGTCGGCGCCGACCTCGGCGTCATGGAGCGGGATTCGAAGAAGCAACGTGGTCAGCGCCCATTCCTCTTCACCAACATGCGCACCGGCGAAGGGCTCGACAAGGTGATCTCGTGGATCGAGCGCGATGCCTTGTTGCTCGACTCGCAGAAGAGAAGCGCGTGACGAGTTCCGCTGCTGTGACGCTCAGGATTGCGCCCGATCCCGAATGGATCATCGGCAAGCATGCGCTCTTGAACCTGCGCGCGATGATCCGCAATGGGCGCACCGAGATCGATCCGCATTCCTGGCGCATCCCCTATCAGTGGCAGGGCTATCACTATCAGGATCACGATGATCAGCCGTTCATCCTGCTGCTCAACAGCGCCGGCGGCTTTGTCGAAGGCGACGTGGCCGAGCTTGCGGTCACACTCGAGCCGGGAACGCGCATGCTTGCCACCGGTACCGGCGCCAGCCGCTTCTACAAATGCCTCGAAGGCGCAACCTCGCGCGAGCTGGTCACGGTCTCGGTCGGTGAGGGTGCGCTCTTCGAGTATCTGCCGGACGAGGCCATTCCGTTCGCCGACAGCATCGTCGAGCGACGCACGGTCCTGGACCTCGCGCCGACCGCGCGACTGTTCGCGAGCGATATCATCGCTGCCGGTCGCATCCATTACGGCACGTCGGGCGAGGCCTTCGTTTTCGAGCGGTTGTTTTCTGAGATCGAGGTGCGTCGGGGCGGCCGCACGATCGCGCTTGATCGCTTGATCGCGAGCGGCGCGGCCGAGGTGCAGGCGCTCCGCCAGCAATGGGCCGGCGCCAATCACATGATCACGATCCTGGCCGTTGCGCCGGATTTCGGGCCGGGTCTCGAGGACCATTGTCACGCGGCGCTATCGACGGCGCCGGTCATTCGCGCCGGGGTCACGCGGATGGGTCCGCTCGTCGTGGTGCGCGCGCTCACGATAGAGACCTACGAG
>Ga0194128_10005375_pt1 | contig 17989 bp, 13 predicted proteins | sample TA2KigCa65mmetaG_FD_148650 | JGI IMG/M metagenome (GOLD analysis project Ga0194128, IMG submission 148650) | Freshwater microbial communities from Lake Tanganyika, Tanzania - TA2015037 Kigoma Deep Cast 65m | ecosystem: Environmental > Aquatic > Freshwater > Lake | place: Tanzania: Lake...
AATATCTCGGCAGATACTTCCAGAGTTTTGTTTACGTCGATTACGGCGTGGGAGAAAAGTCTGTCCTGAATGAACTTCCAACTTTCAGAGGCTACGACCTGATTTTGCCTTGTTGAGAACAAATGGAATTGGAGGTTTTGGCCTAGCGCCGGAGGGCGTAGGCCAGGACTCGGAGGGCGGCTTCGACGAACAGACTCTTCTCGTGACGTGCATTGAGGGCCGCACCGGTGGTTCGTTTGAGACCGCTCATGAACGATTCCACGGCCCAACGCCGCCCGTACCCCGCTTGATTCAACGCCTCGACTGTCATCTGCGAACGAAAGTGGCCGTTGACTCCCCCGTCCGAGCGATGCACGGCCGGTGGAATCCAACTCTCGACCTGCCAATCACGACGACAATGCTCATGCACCCACTCGGCGTCGTAACCTTTGTCGGCGAACAACCGCTGTGGTTGCAGCACCTCGCGGATTTTCGTCAGCAGCGGACGAGCTTCCCGTTTGTCGTTGTACGGTCCCCAACTCACCACCAAGCCTGCCGGCAACAAACTGCCGACCAGCACACACACCGACAACTTCACGTACTTCGACCGTTGTCGGCCGCTGCGCGTCTGAAAGTGAGCGCTGGCCGACGTCGTCTCCAGTCCGGTGGAATCTAGCGCGACTTCCGTTTCGTTCGCTGCAAATTGCTGAATCACATCGGCCAACATCCGGTCGATGATCCGCAGCACCTCCGAGCGATCCGCGAAACGTTTGAGCGTCGAATAGTGCGGCAACCGCTCCAAGCCCAACCGCTGTCGCAGCGCTTCCGATGTCTCCAAGAACTCCACCACTCCGCGATACGTCGTCTTCAAATAGGCCCGCAGCACCAAACACGCCAACAACTGCGCCTGCGTGAATTTCTGAGGACTCTTGGGATGCGAGTACGGCGTGACGTACTTCCGACCCAACTGCAACGCCAAGCTTGCCACGCACAACAGGATGTTTGATTTCTCTTTCATGCGTCCTAGATACTCTCACCAAAACAAATTCGCCAGCTATGTTTTCAACAAGGCAAAATGCCAACCAAACTCATTTTCCGGAAGGAGGTTGTGGATTTGGAAGAAACCATTGCGATATGCACATTCTCGCTTGGGACGTGAATATTCAGGCTCGTCGCCGATGACTGCACGGCTGAGGTGGATTTTGAAAACGGCTTCGGCGAATTGTGCGTCACTCGCGTCACCACGCTATAAAACGCTGACGATTGCCGGCTTACCATGTGACGTTAAATGGTGGGAGTGGCGACTCCGATTGCTTAGAGTGAGCGCACCGGCATGACTACGACGTCCATCTCTCTGCTGCAGCGGGCTCACTCGATCGACCTCACCAGTTCAACGACGGGACTTGAGCTCAACTGCCTTTGGGGACAGCCGGTTCAGGCGCTCCAACATCAGCAATCATCGCTTCAAGTATTCGAAGATGTTCAAGCCAGCCTGAATTGCCATTGTGATGCGCGAGCACTACGCAGCTTTTCTCTCAAATGACTTCACGAGTCCGCCCACATAGGACTTGATCTCCACCGAGTCTCGCTGGAATTCGAGGATCTCGATCGGCTTCTCTCGGATTGGCGGCAAGTGCTCTCGTTCCATGTGTGAACGACGCCCGTTGTAGTAGGTCACGAACGAACGCACGATGTAGTTCACGTGAGCCTGCCCAAAGAGAATGAATTTCTGAAGACACTCTGATTTGATCGTGAGAATAAAGCGTTCGCATCTCCCGTTGAGATTTGGAGCCGTGATAGGCAATTTGTTTGTCTGCACGCCTTTAGCTTTGATTGCAGCCGTAAAGTCCTTGGTGAACTTTGTGTCTCGATCGTGCATGACAATGGACGGCTTCTTGTCGCGCTGCATCGTCTGATCCAGAAACTCTTTTGTTCGCTCGACCACCCATGCTGAATTTGGATGCTCCGTGGATTCAGACACGATGACCTCACGGGTTTCCAAGCAGAGAAAAACCAGCAGATACAGGTCGCGGATCCCCTTTGCAGTCACGCTTTTCACCGAGAAGAAATCCGCTGCCCAAAGCGTCTCCGCATGACGCTTGATGAAGTTGTCCCAGCAGTCATTTTTCCGATTCGGGCCGGGTTCAATCCCCTCTTCTTTGAGGATGCTTCGCACCGTTTGCCGGCTGATGTTTTTGATCCCGACCTTTCGCAGCTCACCAATGATCCGCGTGTATCCAAAGCCGGTGGTCTTTGCGATCTCGATCACGAACTCCCGCAACTCGCGAGATTTCCTTTGACCGGCTTTGGGGTTCTTCCGTTTCTTGCTTCCTTCGTCTTCACGACACCAGCGGTAGAAGGTTGATGGTGAGACCAGCGTGATCAGTTCTTCGATTGCGTGTCCGAGTGCTTTGCCCAGCTTCAGGAGTCGCGATCGTTCTTCAGGCTTGGTATGGATCTGGCCGGGAAGGCGTCCCCGCAGAATCTTGTTCTCTTCCTTCAGAAATTCGACGTATCGAGCCAACTCGTTGTTGGTGGCGGAAGCAATCAGGGCGAGCAGCGGGTGAAAAACCTTGGCGGCCATGCTATTGTCAGACTTCGTTATTGATTCAGGAGATAGCACTTCTGCTGAACAGCACTATGCGGTCCGGCGGACGTAAAAAAATCGACCCCCAAAACGGTGTTCGTGTCGGCCTCTTGAGCTCACTCACCCAGCGGCCACAAAGTCACGCTGGTGGTCCGCAGAAACGCGGTTGAGGGGGAGCCAAGATCACCAGCCAGACAAAGATTGAAGGCTCTGGATGGTGAGCTGACCGGCGATCGGAGTCGTTCACTGTTCGTGAGCATTGAGCCTCACGAGTGACTCCGCAAAACCGGGTACAGTTCTGAAAAGTGTACCCGGTTTTTGCCAAATTCCGACTTTCGTCGTGTTTTCACGGCCTTCGGAAAGCCCACGATTTCCCGCATAATTGAGGTATCCGCAGATGGTCCTCAAAACGTCGTAGGACTACGGTACCGAAGGAGTCTGGGATGTTTGTCTGACGAGGTCGCCCTGCCGCCACGAAGCCCCAATTGCAACGCTCACCTGGAGCGGTTCCTGTTGAGCCTGAAATCCGAATGCGTCGACCGCATGATCTTCTTTGGCGAAGGCTCATTGCGAAAAACTCTGTCCGAGTTCCAGGCTCACCATCACACAGAACGAAACCATCAGGGACTCGACAACAAACTCATCACCTCTGGCGATGAGATCGGCAGGACCACCGGCACCATCGAGAGCCATGAGCGACTGGGCGGCTTGCTGCGCTACGACCACCGCCGAGTCGCGTGAACCTCGGTTGCTTGCTATTTGGACTGCCGCACAACCACGGCATCGTCCACCGTGTGCGCAACGTTGAAAAACTGACGGAACACCTCGCTGATTCAGCGTGAGCCTGTATCCATTCCACTCACAATCGGCCAAGTTCTCGATCGTTTGTGCCTTCAAAACTCGATTGGCCATAGAGCTTCCCATACGGCTGAGATATTTGACCACACGCCATCGGGGTGAGCCTTCGGCGTCGTTCCTAGAGCATTCTGTGCGGGCGTTTTGGCCTCAAAAGCCGCTGAAAGCACGGTTTTCGGCTCGTTGAACACTTCCACGGCTCCAGTTGCAACAATCTTTGCCGCTGGTGGCTCTGGCTCCGACTTCGAGGGTTTCGGCACGGGGCGATGGGACGACTGCGCAATCGGCCACGTTAGCGTTGATGCTTCTCGTGGACCTGAACATCAATCGCCACATCGTCGCTGCGCACTTCATAGTATCGCTCCGGCTTCCGATAGACATTCACCATCTGATGGCCGGTCGAGAAGGTGTTCTCCTCAAGGTATTTACCATTGCCCCAAATCATTTCCTCAACGATGCGACTCGCGTATTCGATGAACGCTCCACCCGACTTCACAAGCGATTCAATCTTGGCGATCTTATGCAAGTTGCCGACACCCTCCGTCTCATCATCCGGCATGACGATAAAAAGGTAGTCACGCGCACGGCTGATGGCCACATTTAGAATGTTCTGCTTGTTCAGAAACATCTGCGGGCTCCGCGAGATCGTGGGTGGCGGATTGAAAACGGCGATGATGATGTCGCACTCATCACCTTGGAAGCCGTGAATCGTGCCGACCTGAATCTCGACGGTATCTGGTTTGGTCGCCCATGAGTCATTCAGCCTGCTTAACAGATTCGCCTGGGCGCGATACGGAGCGATCACCCCGATGCGGAACTTGGCCGCACGGTCTTGGTGTATCTGCCCAGCCAGCCACCGAAGCAACTCGAAAGTGAACAGTGCCGAATAGGTTTGATAAGGCGTTCCGCTCTCCAACCTCTTCGCCCGGTAGATGCTTTCGTATTTGCTGACGGGAAACTTAATGAGGGTGAGAGGTTGGGCATCGCAGCCATTGAATTTCAGCGGACGCTGCGCTCCGACATCACGATGATGTGTCAGGATGCCGTCGTAGGTGAAACAGCTAAACACTTCACCGATGGCAGGGATGCTCCGATATTGCCTTTCTAGATTCGTTACCGGGTAGTTGTGCGGCTCAGTCGCGGGCTTTGCAAACGACCCTGCCCTATTGAGTCCGACCAGCGTGTAGATGTTCTCATCCCTCCATTGTTCGATGGCTACAATCGGCTCAATCTGGAAAGGGTCTCCGGCGATGATGAACTTCTGGGGGTTCTGCCGGTAGAGCGGAAAGACGATGCTGGCAAGCGAAATCATGGAAGCTTCGTCAAAGACGATGACATCCCACTTCATTTCACAGAGCTTCTTGCCATGTTCGCCTGCGAATCCGTCGTAGGCGAAGCGAGCAATGGTCGTGACCGTTACGGAGTGGCTCAATGCGCCGATGTCGAAAGACCGATCCCGCCACACGCCCGCCTTTTCAATGTGCTCGTCGGCAGAGGTTCCGAAGCGAACCAGCCAATTAAGATAAGAGGTGTCCTCCCCCATCTTTTCCATGATGCGAGTCGTCAGCACATCCGCGGCCTTGTTGGTCGGGGTCAAGACAAGCACTCGTGCCTTCTTCGCATCACACATCCGTGGGATTAGCACGTTCTCCGCGAGGTGAGTCGTCTTGCCGGTTCCTGGCGGGCCGAATACGAACTCGATGTCCGGCGTCAGGCCCGCTTTCATGTCGAACTTCTCGTCATAGGGCAATTCACGAAATCTTTCCAGCAACTCTCGCAGCAAGAAGGACGGATTCTGGATTTCGATGCGAGCCTCTAGAACCGCGCCCAAATCGATTCCGTTCAAACCGTCTGCAGATTCGTGCTTGCCGAGTAGTGAAAACTCCCGGGCGGTGAACGATTCAATGCGCAGCTTGCCGGTGCGGCCATTGCCAAAATCGAGATCCACACGCACACCCGAAAACTCCTCGATGGACTGCGGTATGAAACGACTTGGCTCCTTCAGCACGACGGTTCTAGACGATGTCTCATCCCGCTCAACCTTGCCAAAGCTAATCGAAATGGTCTTGCCGTCCGCGTTTTTCTCGCCGCTTGCCATGCACTCCAGTTCCAGTAGAGCGAGGAACCAGCCATAGCTGTAACGCGGCAACGCATTGGCTTTGTCATTAAGGGCCTGTTCGCGCTCTATGCGGTCAAGCTCGCTTGCGTAACGATCCTTAGCGCGGTCAAGTTTCTTGCCATAGTCCACCGCTTTCGGGGTGTAGTCGTCTGCATCTTCGTTGGCATCAGTTGGCGGAACAGGTTCCGGAGAAGCATTTTCCTTCTGGCCAGACGAATTGGCGTTCTTAACAGATGGGCGGCGTTTTTCAATCTCTTGGATGAGAGTCGAGCCCGGTACAGCCTGTTCGCCGTTACCCCCGCTCGTGCCTACTGAGGACTGAGCGCCTTTCCTTCGCTTGGCGTCTTCAATCGCGGCCCGGATTTCATCTTCCGACAAGCCCGATTGTTCGATTTCATCTGCCAGCCTGATCTTTCGGGCCTCCTCCTCGTTCAAGTGTGAGGTGTCGTTGGCCTCGTCGTGGATTCTCAGGAACCTGATGAGCGCCTCTGCTCCTGCACTGGTGGTATCATACTGATCTGAAAGAGATTGAACGGTCACGGAGTTGGCGGAAACCAACTCGCCGGCTTTGTTAAGAATCCACCCTTCCGACCGCAGCCTCTTCTCTTCTGTGGATTCGATAGGCTCGACTTTCTGATAGTAATAGAACCATGAATGCGACGCGCTCAAATCATGAACGAACCCCGGAAGAACCTGCCAAAGCAAGACTGAGCGCGCCTCGTCGATGTCTGCAATGATCTGCTTACATCCGTCCAAGGTTTTGTCTGTCAGCATGTGATTCCGCCCCTCCGTAGATAGCCCTCTTCCGCGCAGGTCTTGCCATGATGGAAACGAATCCGACCTAAGTATTCTTGGAAGGCTAGATACTCCCAGCTTCTTGAAGAACTCGCCGAGCGTCTCACGGTCACCTTCACCGACCAACTTGTGATATTCGTCTAGCACTAGAAACTTCGTGTCCGGCTTGGATTCGAACCAAGCCTTCAAAGCAGGGGTGGGCAGATAGATATCCTCGGCTTTCCCTCGAAAAACATCCGGCTCTTCGGCAGTCGCGTTATCAAGAAACGCTTTGTCCTGTATCAATCCAATAAACTCCGCGACTTCTTCGTACTTGCACTCCTTAAAATAACGAAACAGCTTCACAAAATGCGAGTGTGTGTCGATTTCTTCGTCAGTCTCGTATGCCGGGAGGATCTTGTTGTAAATCTCGTCACGGAGACTTGGTTTCTTAACGCCGAAGTGTTCAATGAACTCGCGCGTGGCCTTGTGTGACAGCAAACCCTTGTGGATGGTCGTGTAGCCTTCGATATCGTCGTCGGGCAGGAACAGAATGGGTTGTTCCTTTGCGTCAAACGCAGCGACAGCCTTACCATCTTGGTCGAGAAAGATAGGTGCTGTCTTTACGAGCTTCTGGTAGGAAGCTCGCTCAGAAAGGTATCCATAAAACTTGTGCAACCACTTCTGCGACTGAGCGGCGATGAAATCGGAAGTAATTCTCTTGAGAACAGCCTCGGGGTCGAGACTTGAAACAATAAGATTGGGTTCCTTGAATGGCCAAGTGCGCGCATTGCCACCATCAATGAAGTCCGCCAACGCCCTGTTGGCAATTTGAACTTCTTTCTTACCGCGACTGCGGAAAACCCAGCACGCATCCTTCGTGTTAGTCAATTGGGCCAGTTGCTTGTCGGAGAACTGCCCGACAAGTTCGGTGTCCGACGCCCAATAGGAACGACTCTTCGCGGAGCACGATCCGTCATCGGCCGGGAGCAATGCATCGGTCTGGAGTTTGCTCTTGATCGCAGAGTAGAACGGTTTGAACGAAATCTTACTCCGGTCATTCAGTTCGCTGAATTTGTCTTCGTCGAAGGGGATTAGGTCCAGTATGCCGTCATCGATCAGTCCTTCATCTCGAAGAAAAGGCATGCTGTCTGCCGCGAGTTGCGCTAACTGCTGAATAAGTTCCTGGTTGTGCTTTTCTCCGCCTTTGATTCCTTCGCGGCTATCCGTCAGAAGGAACGGCGCTTGAAGGATAAAGTTCAGATTCGTCACTTCCTTGGTCGGAAAGAAACAGAATGCAGGGCGGTCGATGGGAACAAGCTTACCGCCCGATCCCAAGGCATAGCCGATGCAATATGGCAACTCATTCCCCCCATTTCTCGCAAAGGTCAGCAAGCGGTGGGTAGTCGTTTTGCCATTCAAGTTCAATGCCAGGGTGATCCGCTGAGCCGCCATGTCTCCTTGCTGAGGTAAGTCCTTAGCCTTCTTCGTGTACTTCCCCCTGACGCCATTCCCCTCGAACGCAACGGACTTCAAATGCGAGAGAAAGAGAATGGGAAGATCGAGCGCCTTCAACTTCTCCAGAATATCCTCAACACTCTCCCCTGGCGTCTTGACCTTATGGTCAAAGGGGAACCAGAAAACAGTTTCCGTGGCCTCTCGCCAATCAAGGTCTGCGTCGATCAGGTGCGGTACGATGAAGCGTTCGATCTTGAACCGGATTTCCGGGTCGTAAATGTGTGGTGTTTGAGTGTATTGAAAAACCGCCTTGAACCCGACGCCGAACTTGCCTATGGACACCTCCGTCTTGTTTGAATTGGCGATCGAGGTGATTGAATTGATGTGCCCCAAAGTGCCATTGTGTGTGTCTGCATCCTCGGTCTCGGGGTTGGAGACTGTGAATCGGACGGTGCCATTGTGGATGAAGAAAAGGCCATCTTGTTCGACACGGAAGCGGACTGACGTCGCCTTGACATCATCTGCGTTTTGCAACAATTCGTAGATGAAGTGCGCCTGATCGGAATACTTGTCCACGACGCTGCGCTGAACGCCGCGCATGGATGGCTTCTCCAGCGTGCTGGCGCTTTCGGACCGATCCTTCGTCAGCGAATCAAACCAATGTTGTGTTTGTTCGGTCATGAATGAAATGCAGTTCCAGGATTTGCCTCAACCGAAATACGTCTTGATTAAATTGTTCGCGTCGGCACTCAGTGTCTTCCCTTCAAACGTCTCAATAAGGCGATCTGGGAAATTCTTCTTGTACCACGCAACCTTCTCGTCTCGGTGGTTGCGATATCTTTCCTCGTCCATCCGCCCCCAATGCTCCCAATACCAGTGTTCCCCGTTCCACAAGATCGAAAAATCGGGAAGGTAGAATGTACCGTCCGAAGCAGCGAGTTTCGCTTCGTACTTAAATCGAACGCCGCGTTCGAAGAGCATATTGGCGATGATGACTTCGGATTTCGATCGCACCATGTCGGCAGTCAGCGTTTCGTGGATTTTTCCTTCTTCGTACCACGAATTCATAGCGAGCAGCGCGTCGGCAAGTGGCTTGAACTCAAAGAGCGAAGAATTGATTGTGAGGAGATGGGATTTCTCGGGACGGCGCATCGACAAGAGCGGCGAGATGTCTTCCTCGATGAACAGGGTGCAGTGCCGCCGACCTCTGGTCATGCCGGTGTAGAAGAGTTCGGGTGAAAGCAGCGCCGCCTTGTTTTTCGGGACGACAAAGTAGACTCGCTCAAACTCACTTCCTTGAGCTTTGTGGACCGAAATCGCGTAGGCCAGTTCGAGGTTTTCTTCGACTTTTTGGTCCGGCAACCAGTATCCGTTCGGCTTCTTTCCCGGCTGTCGACCATAGCCGACCAGGAGATTCTCTTTGCGAGCGAAGGCGACATTGAATTTCTCCAAGCGGAAACCAGCCCAAGAGAGCTTGTCTTTGTCGAACTGATGAGGGCGCACGAATCCCAATTCGCCGTTGTAGGCCTGCACCGGCTCGTTCTGCCGCGAGTCGAAATTGTAGGCCCAGATCGGATCGGATTTGGTCCGGTTGCGAATCTGAATGACTTTGTCGCCCAGCATGATCCCATCGAGCGCGCGGACACTTTGCCCTGGGGTCTTGCGAGCGTAAGGTTGCAGCAGTCGCTGGATCACCGTGTTTAGGTGATCCGTGCCGAACAACTCTCCGCGATATGGCGAAATGACCTGCAGATACTCAGGCCGCTTTGTGCCCTTGTCGTCCTCGCACGCTTTGCCCCACGCCTCATACGGCTTGCCGACGTCGAAGGCCATGCCGCTGTCGGCTTCGATGTCGCTGATCAACTGCGTTTCAATCAGATTGGATAGTTCTTCGGGCTTGTTCCAGTATGTCACACGCAGGTCTGTATCGACATCGCCACCTTGCTGAACCTTTTGCAGAAGGAGTTCCGCTTCCGCCTTTCGTGCTTCGTTGTCGTCTTCAACGGCCCCTCGAACGTAAAGGCCAGCCAGGCCGAGGATTCCCGTGCCGAGCCCTTCGATACGATTCTCCATTTGACGGATGTTCGTCGTCAGCTCCGCAACGCTCTCCGGTTGCTCGCTTCGCATCCAGGTGATGACATCTGCGAATACCTTGCCAACACCGATTGGCGGCAGCTGATTTGGATCGCCCACAAAGATCAGCCTCTGAACCGATGGCCAATGAATCGCTCGGAACAGCGCGGCAGCCACCTCGAGATTGAGCATCGAGGATTCATCGAGGATGTACGTCTGGAATTTGTCTTCCTGCTTGCCGCCGGAGAGTTTGAGAGTTCGATTGTTGTTCAGCCAACCGAGGCCAGCCAGAAACGAATGCGCCGTGGTGGCTGGTTTTCCGGTGAGTTCGCGAATCCGATCTGCAGCTTTTCCGGTTGGGGCCAGTAACTGGAACGATGTTCCCACGCCGTGGCCTTTCTCAATCGCCTTGATGATCGCATCAATGACTCGCGTCTTTCCCGTCCCGGCAGCGCCACAGATCACCGAGATGGGCCGCAAGAACACCTTCTGGCAGACTTCGACCTGTCCCGTGATCGCCTCCTTGTACTCCTTGGGTGCTTTCTTATTCAGAACGCTGTCGCTATCCGTCAAGAACGTCCGCCACAATGCCGCGGTAACCGCGGATCGCAGTTTGATGTCCGGTCGACTTGCCAATTGCCGCACATAGCGCTCAACCCAGCGTTCATCGTCGTGGACCCGCTTCCAGTACACGTACTTGCGACCTTCGAGTGCGCGAAACACCAAGGCCTTCGAAAGGATCTCTTCCTCGACCTCCAAGTACTTCTCGTTGAACTGGTGCCGTTTCCAGTCTGGCTGGAAGCTCAGCTTGTGGTTGATGTCGTGGATCAGCGTCGTGGCGGCCAGGAATGTGTGTTTTTGTTCCAGTCGGAAGCGATCAACGCACAGGCCTCTCAATCGGCGGCCATCGTCCTTCTCCGCCAGCGGTTCACCGCCCAGGTCTGGAGATGGGAAAACCCCGTGGTCAATCTTGTTGAACGAGATGTGATCGTCCGGCCCATTGCCGGTGTATTCCTCGGCGAGGATGTAGGGATTTTCGGCGATCTCCTGAAGCGTTGATTGAATGCCATGGCTGACGCGGTCCTCGTCCAGGACGGCAGCGACCTGATCTGTCAGTAACTCAAATCTTGGAAACACATCGCGAAGCAACGCCTGCTGGTCGCGCTCGCGCAGCTTCCATTGTTTCTGAATGTTCTTGACCTGCTTCTCGTCGAGTTTCAGACCGGCAATTGCCTTGGTCTTACTCTCCAGAAAGCTCATGATCGCGTCGCGAGTAGCCTGCTCGTTCCCGGCGAGAACCTGGGCTTTCCAGAAGGGGATCGCCGCTTCCATGCCGAGCGTTGCCATGACTTGCGGCATGCCGGGATAGAGTCCTCGGTTCTTCCAGAGTTCGCCAATGAGGGTATTCAGCCACTTGATCCGGGCGGGCCAGTCCTCGCTCTTGTCACCCAGTTCATGGAGCGTCCCGGCAATCTCTAGAAATCGCTCCACGACCTCGAGGGCGTCATCGTCGGTCAATTCCCTCGTCGCGTATTTGAACCGCTGTGGGTTCTCTGGGTAGAAGGCGAACCTTTCAAGGATCTCCGGCTGGTCGAGGTAGCGGTGATACGGCAACCGCAATCCCTGGTCTGGATAGTGAGACGTGATGTCGCATTGCCAGACGAACCCGCCAGCATATTTGTCCTTGTTCACTTGAGAGGCGCGATCGAAGAAGCGGACCTCTCCGACGGACTTGATACGCGACAAGCCGACGATCGCGTACCGTTGCTCCTCTTGATTCAGCGGGTTGCTGTAGTTCGCGTAGTAAAATACCAGGCTTTGGTCTGGCGTGAATTGGGAAAAGTACTCCCGCGCGAACGCCAATCGTTTCTCGTAATTGAACTTTCCATCGGGGTTTGTGACCTTGGGGCCGTACATCTGCTCGTACGGCCACACGCACACCGTTGCCGGTGGCAATTGCCATTCCTCTCTCGCCGCGTCGTCTTTCCACCAATCGGGCGGCATCGCGAAAGCTGTGATCGGTTTACTGCCGAAGGCATTGACGCTGTAGCAGCACGCGGGAATGTGATTGATCCTGGTGCAGCACTTGCCCGCATCCAAGATTTCCAGCGGAAGATTGCGTCGTTCAGCGATCATCTCGCCGGGATACGAGTGGGTTCCCACGCAGTAAGTGTTCGCTGCTGGTTTCTGGCAAACATGGCCATTCCAACCATCCATGTGCCACGCAATGCGAGCCGACATATGAATTGTCACTGTAGTGTCTCCTGGTCGTGGCGGCGGAGTCGTATCGGGCACACTGATCAGCCAGCTACGATACGATTACTTTCGCTTCTGGTTTGATTCGCCGGCGTCACCGCTGCGAATCCACTCGTCAATTTCAACTCTCTTAAACTTCCACAGGCTGCCGACTTTGTGGGCCGGCATGTTTTTACGCTCAATCCACTTTTAGACCGTGTCGCTCTTTATCCCGAGGCACCTCGCTGATTCAGCGTGAGCCTGTATCTATTCCACCCACAATCGGCCAAGTTCTCGATCGTTTGTGCCTTCAAAACTTCATTTGCCAATGAGTTTCCTACGCGGCTGAGATTTTTGACCACATGCCGTGGTCTCGGCAATCTCCACCCGCCTCAAGCCTCGGACTGGCTTCCCCGCCAGAAATCGTTCGCGATTCACCCACAAGAGTTCGCTCAACGCCGCGGCATCACGCCGATCCGTCTTGTGTTTCTTCTGTTCTTCCGGCTGGACCAGAATAAATTGGTGACAGCGATCGTCCCGTAGCAACCGAATCAACCAGTCGTTGAATCCGCAGACCTCCAACACGGCAATGAACGATTCACCTCTCCTAGCGCACTCTTGCGTCAGCTTCCCAAAGAACGCGTGGATTCGCTCCGGCTCCGTCGAGACCTGCCGAGCCTGCAACACATCGCCACTCTCATCGCGCAGTGAAATCGTGATTTGTCGCGCATGCTGATCGATTCCAAGGTACAACATCGTCGTGCTCCTGCTGGGAAAGTTGGATTCGGAATCCCCAGCCAACTACGACGTCCACGATCTAACGGCAAGACACACTGTCATTGATATCAAAGGCTTTCGACGATCCCCGCCAGACGACACATTCTTTTCCGAACCGCAAAGCGCATCATGACACGAACGCTGTTGGCCGTCCTCCTGATCCTCACCGGAATTCCCACGTCCCCTGCTGCCGAGGCAGTCCTGCCGCCGCTCAGAACGGACATCGAGTTCGCTAAAGTCGGCGAGGTTAGCCTGGCACTCGACGCGTTCGTGCCGGACGGCGCAGGGCCGTTTCCGACCTGCATCCTGGTACACGGCGGTGGGTTCGTCCGCGGGGACAAACAGAACTACATCAAGCCGCTGTTTGAGCCGCTTGGCAACGCGGGGTTCGCGTGGTTCACGATCAACTACCGGCTGGCTCCGCAGCATCGCTGGCCGGCATGCGCCGAGGATGTCGAGACGGCCATTCGGTGGGTGAAGTCGCACGCGAAGGAATTCAAAGTCGATGTCACTCGCATCGCGCTGATCGGCGAGTCGGCTGGCGGGCATCTAGTGTCGTGGGTCGGCACGCGGGCCAAGGAGGACACGCACGTCGCCGCGGTTGTGCCGTTCTATGCTCCACATGATCTGGAGTTGCAGGTCAAGCACCGCAATATGCTCGGCGATTCTATGACGGCACTCTTGGGGCTGACGGAGTTGAATGACGACGCCTGGAAGCGACTCCGCGAGGTATCGCCGAGTAGCTACGTTCACAAAGGGATGCCGCCGTTCCTGCTCATTCACGGAGATAAGGATCCGACCGTGCCGTTCGAGCAATCCACTCGGTTCCAAAAACAGATGAAAGACCTGGGCAACCAGTGCGACTTGATCACGATCCCGGAGGGTGTCCACGGCATGGGTGGCTGGGACAAGCTCGGCTCAGATTACAGAGACAAGTTGATCGCGTGGCTCGATGCGACGATGAAACCCTCCGACGACATGTCGATCTCGGCCAAGCTCATCGAACTCGGTGGGCAAGTGACGCAGTCGGGCGGAGCGATCACGAAGGTGTCGTTCAAGGATTGCTCGAAACTCGGCGATGCCGAGTTCCGATTGATCGGGCAACTCAAGGAATTGAAGAGCTTGACGCTCTACGGACAGTGCAAGGGGCTGACGGATGAAACGCTGCCGCATCTGTCCGGCCTGACGAACCTCGAAGAACTGGGAACGGACGGCATCCAAGTCAGCGATCCGGGCTTGGCGAAGCTGACCGCTCTGACCAACTTGCGATCGCTGTCGTTTTTTCATCCGTCGTTTGGAAGGAAGGGTTTCGACGGATCGGGGTTCGCTGCCTTGAAGGCCCTGCCAAAACTCGAACGGCTGACGATCGCCGGGACGCCGTTCGATGACCATGGAATGGCGGCCGTGGCGGTGATAAAGCAACTTCGTGACTTCAGAACTTGGCACACCTATCAAACTCCGGCGGGGAATGAGTCGCTCGCGAAGCTGCCGGAATTGAAATCACTGTGGCTCGGCTAGCGCTTGCGTCGCTACGACGGAGGCTCGAACGCGCTCAGCCTGGACGATTCGACCATCGACGTGCTGACGAAGCTCAAGACGCTGGAGTCGCTCACGCTAGACGAAGCTCGGCTGTCGCTCGCGGCAATGCAACGGCTGAAGGAGTTGCCGCGACTCAAGAAGCTCGAACTCCGCCGCATCGACATTTCTGAGGCTGACATTATTGCGCTCAAGACTTCACTTTCCTCCGTGACGATTGACTGGAAGCCGTTGACCGACGACGAACGCACGAAGCTCGAAGCGTTTCTGAAGTAGGACTGAAACATGACCGCGAGCCTCGCCCGTCACTTCGCCGGCAGTTGCCCAAGTCCGAGTCACCGCGTGCTGTCCGATATCGGGGAACTCAGGGGACTGCCATCGTCGGTGTGTTCGACAAAACGGCGGCGATGACCGGGGCTTCGGAGAAAGTCTTGCGAAGAAGCCAACGCCCGTTCCGAAAAATCTACATTCACCCGGCACATCACGCTGGCTATTACCCAGGTGCCGAGGGAATGTCGCTGAAACTTTTGTTCGACCCGCAATCGGGCCGCATTCTTGGTGCTCAGGCCGTTGGTGGAGCTGGTGTGGATAAGCGAATCGACGTGTTGGCCGTAGCGATCCAAGCAGGCATGACCGTCTTCGATTTGGAAGAGATGGAATTGGCCTACTCACCGCAATACGGCTCGGCGAAAGACCCAATCAACATGGCGGGATTTGTCGCTGGCGGATTGCTGAGAGATGAACATCCGCAGGTCGATGTGGAAACGATTTTGGCGACTCCCGCCGATCAGCGTCCGCTGTTGTTGGATGTTCGCACGGCCCAGGAATTCTCAGCCGGACATCTTCCCGGAGCGGTGAACATCCCCGTCGATGAATTGCGGTCTCGAATGAATGAACTCACGCACGACCGAAGCATTGCTGCCTATTGTCAGGTCGGACAACGAGGATACTTGGCGACTCGCATTCTTCGACAAGCGGGGTTCTCGGTGGCCAACATTGGCGGCGGTTACAAGACCTACAAACTCTTTCAAACGACACCGTGAATTCGTCCAACGTCAGATGTGGTATTCCAAATCATCGCCGGGCTTTTCTGGTCTCGAAGACGTTCCTTCACGGCATAGATTCTCTTGAAATCTAGCGTCACTAACGTCACGAATGCGTAAGTTGTTGTACTGCAAACGCTAGGGCAGTGACGCTGTCGGCGTCGATGCTGCGGGGCATTGTGTCACCCCATCGTCACAGGCGAATCGAAGTCATTGGGTGACGGCGTCGGGAACCCTACGCAGCTTTTCTCTCAAATGACTTCACGAGTCCGCCCACATACGACTTCATCTCCACCGAGTCTCGCTGGAATTCGAGGATCTCGGTTGGCTTCTCTCGGATCGGAGGCAAGTGCTCTCGCTCCATGTGGGAACGGCGTGCGTTGTAGTAGGTCACGAACGAACGCACGATGTAGTTCACGTGAGCCTGCCCAAAGAGAATGAATTTCTGAAGACATTCTGATTTGATCGTGAGAATAAAGCGTTCGCATCTCCCGTTGAGATTTGGAGCCGTGATAGGCAATTTGTTTGTCCGCACGCCTTTAGCCTTGATTGCTGCCGTGAATTCTTTGGTGAACTTTGTATCTCGATCGTGCATGACAATGGACGGCTTCTTGTCTCGCTGCATCGTCTGATCCAGAAACTCTTTTGTTCGCTCGACCACCCATGCTGAATTCGGATGCTCCGTGGATTCAGACACGATGACCTCACGGGTTTCCAAGCAGAGAAAAACCAGCAGATACAGGTCGCGGATTCCCTTTGCAGTCACGCTTTTCACGGAGAAGAAATCCGCTGCCCAAAGCGTCTCCGCATGACGTTTGATGAAGTTGTCCCAGCAGTCATTTTTCCGATTCGGGCCAGGTTCAATCCCCTCTTCTTTGAGGATGCTTCGCACCGTTTGCCGGCTGATGTTTTTGATCCCGACTTTTCGCAGCTCGCCAATGATCCGCGTGGTTGCGTGCATTCTGGGAGCGGAACTTGCTCATCGAGTCGACGCCATTCTCCCAGTTTTCACGCCCCTGCTCATCGCGATGAATTTTGCCGAACTCGTCGAATTGGCCGAGCATCATGAGCGCGGGAACGCCCGGTGGGACAGGCTCCGTATCCGTGGGGCTCGCGGGGGTCCCGGGCGATCCGCCGCGATACTGCATCACGCCGAAGCAGCGTTCGCGGTATTTGACGGCGGCAGCCTTGGCCTGCGGACCTCCAGCAGAGTGGCCGACGAAAAAGAGCGGTGCGACCGACAGCTCGCGATAACCGCTGACGGTGGCGAAATCGTCCAAAACCTGCTGCACGTTGACGGAGCCGATGCCGGTCTTCAGGAACAGAATCGCCAGACTTTCATCGGAGCAAGCCCGGCGAACCTCGGCATCCTTGACCAGTTCGCGCTCGGCCAAGGTCATGCCGGCGAAGAGAATGCCACGCACCTGCTTTGCCTGTGGTGGAATCCAGAGAAAGGCATCCCGTTCTCCGTTCGAGGTCTTCGCGAGCGTGGCGAATTGAAAAACCGCTGGAGAGTCGGCAGCAGCCGATGCCACGTACGCAAACAGCAACAGCCACGCAATCGCAAACGGGATTCGAGGAGTTGCGATCACTTCTTCTCCTCAAGGCGCCCCGCGTAGAGAGCTTTGTTGGTGGTGACGAACATCGTGCGACCGTCGGGGCCGCCGAATGAAATGTTCGTGCCGCCGTCTTTGGGGATTGCTACTTTGCCGACCTCCTTGCCGTCCGAGTCGTACGCACGCACGAGGTTGCCGTCGGTGGCGTAGAGGTTGCCGTCGGGGCCGAACGCGATGCCATCGGGTCCGGCGGGGGAGGCCCACTTCGCCTTTTTCCCCGTCGCCACATCGAGCGTGCCGTCTTCCTGGATCGGGAAGCGATAGATCCCCGCCCGCTTGCGATCCTTGTAGTTCGAGATCACGACGAACAAAGCCTTGCCGTCGGGCGATGCCGCGATGCCATTGGGATTCGAGAGATCGGGGTGCTCGACGCCGTCGAAGCAGACGGTTGCGACGCCAGACTTGAGGTTCACGGCCGTTAGTCGCCCCTTCTCCGGGTCTTTCAGCGTGGTGAAGTAGACGAACCCGTTCGACGAGACGGTGTTGTCGTTCAGCGACAGTTCCCTATCGCCGGGCGCTTTCGCCAACAGCACCTTCGGCTCGTCTTTGAGATTCCACGAGACGAGCTTGTCGCCGAGTAACCCGTACCACAGCCCGCCGGGTCCGACCTTGGCACGCCCGCGCTCGGCACGTAGTTCCGACATCTTGTCGCCATCGAGCCGATACAGTTTGCCCGGCTCCGGTTCCAGATCGGTAATCGTGAGACACTTCGCTGCCGGCACCCACGCGGGAGCGTCGAGCTTGGTGAAACCGTCCTTGAGCAGAGTCAGCTTCGCGGGCGGAGGCGGGGCCTGAGAGATCAGCTTGCCCCGAGAAGTCCAACGAGATCACCGCCATCCCGCAGTTGCTCAAAGCGGTAGACATCACCGGAGCGACCGTCACGATCGACGCGATGGGCTGCCAAAAAGAGATTGGGAAAGCCATTATCGACGGCGGC
>Ga0194128_10005376_pt1 | contig 17983 bp, 17 predicted proteins | sample TA2KigCa65mmetaG_FD_148650 | JGI IMG/M metagenome (GOLD analysis project Ga0194128, IMG submission 148650) | Freshwater microbial communities from Lake Tanganyika, Tanzania - TA2015037 Kigoma Deep Cast 65m | ecosystem: Environmental > Aquatic > Freshwater > Lake | place: Tanzania: Lake...
CCGCGCCCCGTCCACCTCGTCGCGCACCTCGCGGGGCACGATCGGCAGCGCGATCAGCTGCGAGTGCGAGTGGTCGATTGAGGCGCCGGCGGCCTGGCCGTGGTTCTTGAAGATGATGATGTAGCGGAACCGCCGATCCTGTTTCAGGTCGACGACCCGCTCGCGGAACGACCAGAGCACCTGCTCCACGGCCGCTTCCGGCAGCGTCGCCAGGGTGTCCTCGTGGCGCGGCGACTCGATGATGACCTCATGGGCGCCGATGCCGTTCATCTTGTCGAACAGCCCCTCACCCTGGCGGTCCAGCGTGCCCTCGACCCGCAGCACGGGAAACTGGTTCGGGATCACGCGCAGCGACCAGCCGGGGCTGTCCGGCCCGCTGCCGTTCCGCCCGAGCGCGAGGATCTCGCGCGGCGTCATGTGCTCGTGCCCCTCGTCGAAGGGACAGTTGGGATCGGGGGCCGGCTGAACGGATTCCAGGAGGAAGTCGGTGGGCCGCTTGCGCCGCTCGGTGGAGATGATCACCCAGCGGCCGGTGACGGGATCTTTTCTCAGTTCGCTCATGAAGCCGTGAACGCCCCACAGTACACCTCAATCCGGGGCGCCGCGCCAAGCAGATCCACGGACACGACGTCGAAGCGGCAGGCGGCCTCGAGCAGCCGCCGGCGCGCCAGGTAGTCGGTGGCCATGCGGACGATGCGCTGCTGCTTCCAGCCGGTCACGGCGGCGGCCGCGCCGCCGAATTCGCCGCCGGCGCGCGCCTTCACCTCGACGAAAACGATCGTCCCGCCGTCGCGCGCCACGATGTCGATTTCGCCGTGCCGGGTCCGGTAGCGCCTGGCAAGAATTGCGTACCCGCGGCGCTGAAGTTCGGCGCAGGCGAGGTCTTCGCCCATGTTTCCGAGAGATTGGCGGGGATCACGCTTCATAGCGCGGCCCGTAAGAGCAAACGCCGCGCCGTTCAGGCGGGTAGGGCGAGTGACGCTGGCCGGGCGAGTAAGAGCTCCCCACACGCCTTACCCGCCTTACCCGCCTTACCCGCCCTACCCGCCTTACTGGCCCACCGCGGTGAGGGCCTGATCGAGGATCTCGATGGCCGTGTCCGCCTGCTGCGTCGTCAGCACCAGCGGCGGGGAGAGGCGGATGGCGTTGCGGCCGGCGCCGAGGACGAGCAGGCCGCGCCTGAAGCACTCCTGCACGAGCGCGTCGCGCTCGGTGGTGGCGCGCTCCTTCGTCTGCCGGTCGCGCACGAGCTCGATGCCGATCATCAGCCCGCGGCCGCGCACGTCGCCGACGACGCGGTGCTTCGCCATCAGCGACCGCGCGCCTTCCATCATGTGCGCGCCGACGCTGGCGGCGTTCTTCACGATGCCGTCGCGCAGCAGCCGGATCGTGGTGAGCGCCGCCGCGCACGCCACGGGGTTGCCGCCGAACGTGCTGGCGTGCGATCCGGCGGGCCACGTCATCAGCTCGGACTTCGCGGTGGCGACGCCGAGCGGCAGCCCGGATGCGATCCCCTTGGCGATCGTGACGACATCCGGCTCGACGCTGCTGTGCTCGATCGCGAACATCTTCCCCGTGCGGCCCATCCCGGACTGCACTTCGTCCACGACGAGCAGCATCCCGTGTTTCGCGGTGATCTCCCGCAGCCGCTGCAGGAACGCGTCGGGCGGGACGATGTAGCCGCCCTCGCCCTGAATCGGCTCGACGATGATGGCGGCGACGTCGTCCGGCGGCACGAGCGAGACGAAGAGCTGCTCCTCGATGAAGCGGATCGACGCGTCGGCCACCGCATCCGGCGACGTGCCGGGCGCCGCGCGGTAGACGTCGGGATACGGCGCGTGGAACGTGCCGGGCACCATCGGGAAGAACCGTTTGCGCTGCGTGACCTTGCTGGCCGTGGCGGCGAGCGCTCCCATGGAGCGCCCGTGGAACGCGCCGAAGAACGCGATCACGTTGTGGCGGCGCGTGTGGTACTTCGCCAGCTTCAGCGCCGCCTCCACCGCCTCGGTCCCGGAGTTGCCGAAGAACGACCGGTGCGGCCCCTTCATCGGCGCGATGGCCGAGAGCTCCTCGCCGAGGCGCACCTGCGGCTCGTAATAGAAGTCGGTGCCCGACATGTGCAGGAAGCGGTGCGACTGATCGACGATCGCCTGCACGACTTCAGGATGGCAGTGTCCGGTGGCGGTGACCGCGATGCCGGCGGTGCAGTCGAGGAACAGGTTGCCGTCCACGTCCTCGACCATCGCGCCCTCGCCGCGCGCGATCACGAGCGGATAGTCGCGCGTGTAGGACGGCGACACCACCGCGCGGTCGCGCTCGATGATGGCCTTCGCTTTCGGACCAGGCAGGCTGGTCCGGATCTGCGGCCCCTTCGGGAGCGCCCCGGTCATCTTCAAGGCGCTCATTTTCTTTTCCAGCGCGTCCCGCCCGGGTTGTCCTCCAGAAGGATGCCGCGGTCGGCGAGGCTCGTCCGGATGGCGTCGGCCGCCGCGAAGTCGCGGCGCCGGCGCGCCGCCTTGCGCTCCTCGATCATCCGCTCGATCTCCTCCACCGGCACCGGCGGCTGCGCGTCCTCGGCCTGACGCAGGCTCACGACGCCGAGCACCTGGTCGAACTCGTCGATCGCCGCCCGCACCGCCATGGCGTCGGGCGCGGCGATCTGCCGGGCGTCTATGGCTGCATTCACATCCCGGACCAGATCGAAGATGGCGGCCAGCGCGGCCGCCGTATTGAGGTCACTCTGTAAAGCCGCGCGAAAATCGGCCCGCGCCCGGTCCACTGCCTGCCGCACGGCCGGGTGCTCACCGGCCGCCGTGACGGTCTCGAGACGGGCCAGGAAGTCGACAATCCGGCGCAGCGCCTCCTCCGCCTGATCCATCCCCGTCCAGGTGAAGTTGAGCTGCTTGCGGTAGTGCGACGACAGCAGCAGGTAGCGCAGCGCCGACGCCCGGTGCCCGCGTGCAGCGATTTCGGCCAGCGTGTACACGTTGCCGAGCGACTTCGACATCTTTTCGTTCTCGACGAAGAGATGCTCGACGTGGAGCCAGAAGCGCGCGAACTCCCGCTTCGTGGCGCCTTCGCTCTGCGCGATCTCGTTCTCGTGGTGCGGGAAGATCAGGTCGATGCCACCGGCGTGCAGGTCGATCGGCGCCTCGCCGAGGAGGCGCAGCGCCATCGCCGAGCACTCGATGTGCCAGCCGGGGCGGCCGGGGCCCGCGCCGAAGTCCCACGACGGCTCGCCCGGCTTGGACGCCTTCCACAGCACGAAGTCGCGCGGGTCGTCCTTCGAGTATTCGTCCACGTCCACGCGCGCGCCGTCGCGCATCCCCTCGTGGTCGAGGCGCGCCAGCTTCCCGTACTCCGGCAGCGTGGAAATCTTGAAATAGACCGACCCGTCGCGCCGGTAGGTGTGGCCGTTCCGCTCGAGCGTGAGGATCATGTCGCTCATCGCGCGCAGGTTGAGGTCGTCGGTGGCGCGCGGCGTCTCCTCCGGCAGCTCGAGCCCGAGCTGCCCGGCGTCGGCGCGGAACGCGCCGATCCAGTGTTCGGTGTACTCGCGCAGGGGCTTTCCGGCCTGCTGCGCGCCGGCGATCGTCTTGTCGTCCACGTCCGTGTAGTTCACCACCTCGCGCACGAGGTAGCCGCACACGTACTTCAGCGTGCGGCGCAGCACGTCCACGCAGACGAACGTGCGGAAGTTGCCGATGTGGGCGCGGGCGTAGACGGTCGGTCCGCACGCGTACATGCGCACGGTGTTGTCGCGGAGCGGCGCGAACTCCTCTTCGCGCCTGGTCAGCGTGTTGTAGAGGCGCAGCACGGAGATCCTAGGTCCCGAGGGTCAGCGTGAGCGCGGCGCCGCTGCCGGTGATGAGCACCTGGAGGGGCCCCTGGTCCAGGCGAACGGTGACGTGGAGCGGCTGGGCGCCCGCGCTGCCCAGCCGGTCGCGGACGGCGTCCTCGGCGCGGCACCCGAACGCCAGCGCGGCCTCGTCTCCGGAGCCGGCCTGGCGGGCGCCGTGCGCCACGACGTCGCGGATCATGGCGGCGTAGTTGGCCGCGGCGGGAATCGTAACGACAAAATCGTAATGGGGTCGGGAGTCATTTTCAGAGGACACTGATCCTCCAGTCATTGAAGTGTCCTCTAAAAATGACTCCCGACCCCATTTATACCGACAACCGTGAGAAGAGCCGCTCGGCGCGGCGCTGGTCGGCCTCGATCTGCGCCCTCAGCGCATCCACGTCGTCGAACCGCCGCTCGTCGCGCAGGCGCAGGACGAACCCGAGGCGCACCTGGCGCGCGTAGAGGTCGCCGCTGAAGCCGAGCACGTGCGTCTCGATGGTGGGCGCGTGGGCGTCGCCGAAGGTCGGGTTCACGCCGATGTTGGTCATCGCGGGGTGGATGATGCCATCGACGGTCAGCGTGGTGGCATAGACGCCGTGCGGCGGGACGAGCTCGTTCGCCGTCCGCAGATTCGCGGTGGGAAACCCGAGCTCGCGTCCGCGGCGCCGGCCTTCCACCACCTCTCCGTCCAGATAGTACTGGTGCCCGAGCAGTGCCGCCGCTTCGTCCATGCGTCCCTCGGTGACGAGCCGCCGGATGCGCGTGCTGCTCACCACGAATTCCTTGTAGCGGACCGGGTCGATCTTGTCCGCGCGGAACCCGTAGCGCTGCCCCAGCGTGCGCAACGACGTGAAGTTGCCGCTCCGTCCGTGCCCGAACAGGAAATTGGCGCCGACCCACACCTCGGAGACGCGCAGCCAGTCCACGAGGACCGACCGCACGAACGTCTCCGGATCCCACTGCGACATCTCGTGCGTGAAGCGCACGACGGCGACGCAGTTGATCCCGGTCCGGTGCAGCGCGTCGAGGCGCTGCGCCTTCGTCATCAGCAGCGGCGGCGCCTTGTCGGGCCGCACCACGCGCGGCGGATGCGGGTCGAAGGTCATCGCCATCGGCGTCCCGCCGTGCTCGGCGGCGCCGCGCTTCACGCGCTCGATGATCTTGAGGTGGCCGCGGTGCAGCCCGTCGAAGTTGCCGAGGGCCAGCACCGGATGCACCAGCCACGGCGGCCGCACATCGTCTGGAAAATGGAGGACCTCCACACCGGCTAGGAGACGTCGGCCTCGAAGTCGAGCACGAGGCCATCATATGCGAGTTCGACGCCCGCGGGCAGGCGCGCGCTGGTCTCCTCGTAGCCCAGGTCGTGGGTCATGTGCGTGAAGAAGGCGCGCCTCGGGCGGATGCGCTGCACCGCGTCGAGCGCCTCGGCGACAGTGAAGTGGGTGGTGTGCGGCTTGTCGCGGAGCGCGTCGAGCACGAGCGTGTCCACGCCGTCGACCAGGGCCCACGACTCATCCGGGATCGCGTTGCAGTCGGTGAGGTACGCCAAGCTGCCGAAGCGGAAGCCCAGGATCGGCATGCGTCCGTGCCACAGCGGCACGGGAAGGATCCGCACGCCCTTCACGACGAACGGACCGTCGATGTCGTGCGCCTCCACCTTCGGCACGCCGCCGCCGAGCCGCGGCCTGCCGTCGAAGGCGTACGAAAACGTCTGGCGGATGCTCTCCCACACCGGCGGTGTCGCGTAGCAGGGGATCGGCGCCTGCTGCACCATGTTGAAGCGGCGGATGTCGTCGAGGCCGAGGATGTGGTCGGCGTGGCTGTGCGTGAACAGCACGGCGTCGAGACGGGTGATTCCGTACCTCAGCGCCTGCTGTCGGAGATCGGGAGTCGTGTCCACGAGGATCTGCGCGTGTCCGGGGACATCCACGAAGATCGACGGGCGGAGCCGCTTGTCGCGCGGATGCGTGGAGCGGCACACGCCACAGGTGCAGCCGATCATCGGCACGCCGGTGGACGTACCGGTGCCGAGAAAAGTGACTGTCCCGCGGGTCAAGGAATGATGATGCGCGAGTCGGCGGGACGTCCGCCGCCCTGCTTCGCCGCCTCGACGAAGCGCATCCGCAGCTCGAACAGCAGCTGGTCCAGCAGCTGCCGCTCTTCGGCGGTCAGGTTGCCGCGCGTCTTCAGCTCCATCAGCGAGAGGATGTCGATCATCTGCTGCGCCGCCGGCAGGTTCACCCCGGCCTTCTCTCCGCTGACGGGGTCCGGGATGTCGCCGAAGTGCACCGCTGCCGTATGCGCGAGCGACAACACGAAGGCGGCGAAACTGATGCCGGACGCTTCTCCGCCCTGATGCTCGTCGTTCTGTGCCTCGTCGCTCATGCATCTATCATAGGCCATGGCCGACACCGCGGGGGCGCGCTTCGATCGCCTCGTCGACATCATGCGCGCGCTGCGCGCGCCGGGCGGCTGCCCGTGGGATCGCGAGCAGACGCTCGCCTCGCTGCGCCCGTTCGTGCTCGAGGAAACCTACGAGGTGCTCGAAGCGATCGAGAGCGGCTCAGCCGCAAGCCTGCGCGAGGAGCTGGGCGACTACCTCTACGAAGCGGTCTTCCTGGCGCAGATCAACGAGGAGGCCGGCACCTTCACGATCGGCGACGCCATCGACGCGATCTGCGACAAGCTCGTGCGCCGCCACCCGCACGTCTTCGCGCGCGCGGACGGCGAGGATGCGATCACCAGCGAACAGGTCATCGAGCGCTGGGAGACGATGAAGGCGCGCGAGCGCGCGGAGGCGGGACAGGCCGGCACGAAGATGCCGAAGACGACGCTCAGCGGGGTGCCGAAGACGCTGCCGTCGCTGCTGCGCGCGTATGAGATCAGCGCGCGCGCCGCCGCCGTGGGCTTCGACTGGGCGCGGCCCGCGGACGTGCTGGACAAGATCGAGGAAGAGGTCGCCGAGGTTCGCCGCGAAGTCGAATCCGGGGCGACCGGCGATCTCTCGCGCGCCGAAGAAGAGATGGGCGACCTGCTCTTCGCCATCGCCAACCTGTCGCGCAAGCTCGGCATCGAGCCCGAGGCGGCGCTGCGGCGGGCGAACGAGAAGTTTACCCGGCGCTTCGACGCCGTCGAGCGCGCGTTTGCCATGAGGGGACAATCGCTCCAGGACGCGAGCCTCGAGGAAATGGAGGCCGAGTGGCAGCGCGTGAAGCACTCGCCATAACCACGACGGACACGACGGACACGACGACGGCTCCGGCCGAATAGGGGTAGGGAGAAGCAATGCGCTTCCCCCTCCCTCCGAACCGGACGGGCGGGTCTCCCGCATCCGGCTCTCCGGTCAGTGGTTCACCGTCACACGGACTGACGAATGGCGGCATGGGCTGTCGTCAGGCTATAGAGCCCCTGCGCCGCAAAGTGCGCGTTCGGCCAGCGCTGATGATCGCGACCTCGCCCGCGCCCGTATTGGTGGTGCCGGCGACGCAGGATACTGCGCAACCGCATCCGCACCCACGCATCGAGGTGGACGAAGACACGACGCGGGCTGTGTTGAAAGTACTGAAACCAGCCGCGTAGCGTGCGATTCAGGTCGTCGATGATGACCGGCAGCGACTGTCCTCGGTTCCGTGGGGTCTTGGCGCGCACGGTGTCCTTGAGCTTCTCCAGGCTCTTCGTGCGAGGCCACTGAGAGCCCCGCTCGAAGTGATATCCCAGAAAGTCAAAGCCTCCGCGCGGCGTGGCGTCCACGATCCGGGTCTTGTCCGGATGCAGCGTCAGCCCCGCCGCCTCGGTCCACGCGGTTACGAGGGACAGCGCGCGCTGTGCGTCGGCTTCGCTCCGGCAGAGGATGACGAAGTCGTCCGCGTAGCGCACCATCTCGAATCCGGCTTTGGCCACGTGGTGGTCGAGCGGATCGAGATAGATGTTCGCCAGTAAGGGACTGATGACCGCGCCTTGTGGCGTCCCCTCGTCGGGGCTCCACGTGTCGAGACCGTCCATCACCGACTGCGTGAGGAAACTCTCGATGAGCGCGAGCACCCGGCCGTCCGCCACCTTCTCGCGCACGCGCTGCAGCAGCGGCGCCTGCGGGATCGTGTCGAAGTAGCGGCGCAGGTCGGCATCGACGACCCACGTGTAGCCTGCGTCCAGCAGGGTCTTCACGCGGTCCAAGGCCTCCTGACAACCGCGGCCAGGTCGAAAGCCGTAGCTCTGTGCGGCAAACGTCCGCTCAAAGATCGGCTCGAGCACCAGCCGCAGGGCCGTCTGGACCACACGATCGCGCACCGTCGGAATGCCCAGCGGGCGTTGCTCCCGACTGCCTGGTTTGTCGATCCAGGCCCGGCGAATCGGCTGCGGACGATACGTACCGTCGCGCAGCTGCGTCGCCAGGGTGGCGAGGTGGCGGTCCAGATCCCGTTCATACATCGCGACCGTCACATGGTCGACGCCCGCCGCGCCGCCGTTGGCGTTGACGTGTTGCCACGCGGCCCGCAGCGTGCGCTCGGCGTAGACCTTGTCGATCAGGCTGAACCAGACGCCTCCTTTCACGCCCTCGTCGAGCGCCGTCAGCATGCGGTCGGTCCAGATGCTCGGTTCTGTCCACGCCCATCGGGCGCGGACGTCTCCTGCTTGCGTAGCCAGTGGCACTCGCGCAGGTCTCGTTTCCGAGTTCATGGTTTACCGCGTTCCACCTTCCTGGGTCCCTTTGCTCCACGCCCATTACAGGCGCTTCGTCGCTCGTATGGACCCTCTGACTCCTGCCCGGGCGGCTCTTCGGCTCCGCGCGGAGCATGAACACCGACCTTTGTCCCGAGCAGGTCTCCCCCGTTGACGCATCCATCCGTCGTGACCATTCCGTCGCCTCTCACCACGTGGCCCACGTCGTCGCTTTTCCACGCTACCCCTCAGCGCGACGCGCGCACTGGATCGCTCCAGTGTCGGACTTCACCTTTAGCGGGCAGGCTCGCCGGACCACCAAGCCGATTCGCGTTCGTTACCTACGGACTGGTTCACCACCTTCGATTGCTCCCCACGCAGCCTCGCGACCGCGCAGTTATCGTCGGTTTCAGGCCGGAGAGCGTATGCCTGAAGAGGTCTTGCACCTCTCTGGATGGATGCGCGTCGGGGCGCACCCGCGGGCCTGCGAAGCAGGCCCATCCGCGGGCCGCCTTCGGCGGCGCGGTCGAACGGCCCGTCCTTGGTGGCCTTCGTGTACGTGATCCGGGTTTGGACGGCTTTGTGGCAAAAAGCGTCTTCATGCCCTTCGTGGTTAAATCCCTCTCATGCGTGCCGCCGCCACTGCCCTGTGTGTGCTCGCGCTCCTCGCCACCGGATCCGCCCGGCAGAAGCCCGCCGCCGGAACCTTGACGCCGCAGATCGAGACGATCCTCCGCAGCATCAGGGCGGCCGACAAGGGACAGCTGGCGGTGTCGGAGGAGGATGGCCGGTTCCTGCGTGTCCTGGTGGCGGCCCGCGGCGCCAGATCGGTCCTCGAGATCGGCGCCGCGAGCGGGTACAGCGGCATCTGGCTCGGGCTCGGCGCGCGCGAGACGGGCGGCCGCGTGGTCGCCATCGAGTACGACCCCCAGCGCGCGAAGGAAGCGGCCGCCAACGTGCAGAAGGCCGGCCTCACCGACGTCGTCCGCGTCGTGCACGCGGATGCGTTCACGGAGATCCCGCGGCTGCAGGGCACGTTCGACCTGGTGTTCCTCGATGCATGGAAGCCGGACTACAAGAAGTTCTTCGACATCGTCTACCCGCGGCTCGCGCCCGGCGGCGTCTTCGTGGCGCACAACGTCGTGAACAAGCGCACCGAGATGGAGCCGTTCCTGAAGACGGTGCTGACCCATCCCGCGCTCTACACGACGATCGTCTCGCCGTCCGGCGAAGGGATGTCCGTCTCTTACAAAACACGATGACAACTCCCACTCTCCAACCTCCAACTCCCAAGACCCACGTTGGGAGTCGGCGGCTTGGGCGTTGGGCGTTGGGAGTTGGGCGTTGAAACCAGTTCACATCATCGGCGTGCCGCTGGACCTCGGCGCCGGGCGCCGCGGCGTGGACATGGGGCCGTCGGCGTTCCGCATCGCCGGCATCGGCGACCAGATCGTCGCGCTGGGACGAACGGTCGTGGACAAGGGCGACCTGCCCGCGCCGATTCCGGAGACGCAGCGCCCCGCGGACGAGAAGAAGAAGTACATCCGCGACATCGCGAGGGTCTGCCAGAAGCTGTACGAGGCCGTGCTCAAGTCGCTCGAGGCCGGCGCCGTCCCGCTCGTGCTCGGCGGCGACCACAGCCTGGCCGCCGGCTCCGTCGCGGCGAGCGCGGGATGGCTGCGGCGGACCACGTCGCAGCCGCTCGGGTTGATCTGGGTGGACGCGCACGGCGACATGAACACCCCGGAGACGAGCACCAGCGGCAACGTGCACGGCATGCCGCTGGCCGCGCTGCTCGGCCACGAGCCGGCGGAGCTGGCGGCGATCGGCTCCTCGCCGTCCGTGCTGCCGCAGCACACGGTGCTCGTCGGCATCCGCAATCTCGACGAGCGCGAGAAGGAACGCATCCGCCAGTCGGGCGTCCACGTCTTCACGATGAAGGACATCGACCGCGAGGGCATCGCCCGGATCGCCGAGCGCGCCCTGGCGCTGGCGTCCGACGGCACGGGCGGCATTCACGTCTCCTTCGACATGGACGTGTGCGATCCCTCGATTGCGCCCGGCGTCGGCACCGCCGTGAAGGGCGGCCTCGACTACCGCGAGGCGCACATGGTGATGGAGATGGTCGCCGACACGCGGCGCCTCGTCGCGCTCGATCTCGTCGAAGTCAATCCGACGCTCGACATCCGCAACGCCACGGCCGAGTTCGGTACCGAGCTCGCGCTGTCGGCGCTCGGCAAGGGCATCCTGTAGACCCCGGCCGATTGCCGTCCATCACTGGCGTGCGTGTTGCTCCCTCGAGCTGTCATGCGACGACCTCGTCTGTTCGCAGCGGCGGGCAGCCTCGTGGTCCTCACGAGCATCGGCCTGCGGGTGTTCACGGCGGAGGCATGCGGCACGCGTCCCGCCGGCTCGCGACGGCGTCCGCCCGCTCACCTGCCAGTACCTGCACGACGAGCCGTCCGGCACGAGCGCCAAGATTCGACTGCGTCCTCGAGGGCGGCCGCGTCGATCAGATCGTCAGCGGCGGCCCTTGTTCAGGATCGCCTCAATCTCGTCCATGATGCCGTTCATCCGCCGCATGGTGAGATCGAGCGGCTCGTCGGTGGTCATGTCCACGCCGGCGTCCTTCAGCAGATCGATCGGATACTTCGACCCGCCCGCCGCCAGGAACGTCAGGTAGCGCCTGGTCGCCGCCTGATCGCCGGCCAGCACCTTCGCCGCCAGCGCTTCCGCCGCCGTGAAGGAGGTCGCGTACTGGAACACGTAGAAGTCGCGGTAGAAGTGCGGGATGTAGCTCCACTCGTGGGCGATGTAGTCGTCCACGATCACGGTCTTCTGGTCGTGCCCGTAGTACTTCTTCGTGATGCCGGCGTACACCGTGGCGAGCGCGTCGCCCGTGATCGGCTCGTTCTTCTCGCCCATCTGGTGCATCCGCAGCTCGAACTCGGCGAACTGCGTCTGGCGGAAGACGGTGGCCTTGATGTTCTCGAGGTAGCTGCCGAGCAGCGAGAGCCGCGTCGGCTCGTCCTCGATCTGCTTCAGCATGTAGTCGATGAGGAGCGCCTCGTTGAACGTGGACGCGACCTCCGCGACAAACGTCGGGTAGTCGGCCAGCGGGAAGGGCTGCGTCTTGTTCGAGTAGTAGCTCTGCATCGTGTGGCCCAGCTCGTGGGCCAGCGTGCTGACGTCGTTGTACTGCCCCTGGTAGTTGAGCAGCATGTACGGGTGCACGTCGTAGGCGCCGCCGTTGGAATACGCGCCCGAGCGCTTGCCTTCGGTCGGAAACCAGTCGAGCCAGCGGTCGCGGAACGCGCGCTGCAGCACGTTGACGTAGTCGCTGCCGAGCGGCGCCATCGCCGCCATCACGTGCTTCTGGGCTTCTTCGGGCGTGTATTTCAGATCGACGGAGGCGACGAGCGGCGCATACAGGTCGTAGTAGTGCAGGTCGTCGGTGACGCCCATCATCCGCTTGCGCAGCTTCAGGTAGCGGTGGAACGTCGGCAGGTTCCGGTTGACGCCGTCGATCAGCCGCATGTAGACCGACACCGGGATGTGTGGGCCGTCGAGCGCCGCCGCCAGATTCGAGTCGTACTTCCTGGACTTCGAGTAGAACAGCGACTTCTGCACGCTCGAGTTCATCGTCGTGCCGAAGGTGCGGCCGAACGATCCGAGCGCGTTGAAGAACGCCGCCATGCCGGCCTGGCGGTCCTCACGCTTCGCCGAGGTGCGCACCTCCGCGTAGCCGGCCTGGTCGACCTTGAGCATGCGCCCGTCGCTCAGCGTGATCGTGGGATACGGGAAGTCGGCGTTGGCGAGGATGCCGTAGATGTTCGACGCCGACCCCGCCAGCGGCTGCGCGGCGGCCAGGATCTTCTCCTCGGCGTCCGACAGCGTGTGCGCGGCGCGCCGGACGATGTCGCGCAGGTAGAAGCTGTAGATCTTCAGGCGCGGCTCGGCGGCGATGAACTTCTCCACCGCCGGGGCGCCGATGCGCAGGACCTCGGGCTCGATGAACGAGGCCTGTGCCGCGAACTCCGCGTAGATCTGCTGCATCTCCTGCTGCATGCCCTGCGGCGCGCTGACGCGCGTGTCCTCGTCGGCCACCATGCTGGCGTAGACGTACAGCCGGGTCAGCTCCTTGGTGAGCCGCGTTCCCGTCTCGAGGGCGTCAGCGAGCGTCTGCGGGGACGACCCGAGCGTCCCGGCGTAGCCGCGGATCTTCGAGATCTCGGCGGCGATCGTCTCCTTCTCGGCGCGCCAGGCGTCGACGCTCCGGTAGATGTCCGCGAGATTCCACTTGTACTTGTCCTCGACCTTCGCGCGGTCGCGCTCCTGCGCCATCATCAGTACAGACATGCCAATCACCGCTGCGACGGTCAGCACGGATCGGACGTGAGACATAGCCGCTCCTGTCGTGACCCTACATTATGATGCCGCAGGATGCCCCGGCGACCGCTGCGTGACGACTGGCCAGATTCCGGGGACGAGTCGCTGCTCGACATCCGCATGTGCGACCTGCCCCTCGCCATCGAAGGGGCGATGGGGGACCGGATCGCGCAGCTCCGGAACGAGCTGGACGCGCGCGGCGTGCGGTTTCCGCTGCACTTCTACCTGTCGGACGAGTGGTTCACGCCCGACGGCGCCACGTCCATCGCCGTCCCCTTCTACCTGGCGCACGAGCGCCTCGAGCGCCTCGAGGAGTCGCAGATGCTCGAGGTCGAGGGGGGCGAGTACGAGTGGTGCATGCGAATCCTCAGGCACGAGGCCGGACACGCGATCGACAACGCGTACCGGCTGCGGCTGCGCCGCCAGCGCCGGTCGATCTTCGGCCCCCATTCGACGCCGTACCCGGAGTTCTACACGCCGAAGCCCTACAGCAAGAGCTTCGTGCTGCACCTCGACGCCTGGTATGCGCAGAGCCACCCGGATGAGGACTTCGCGGAGACGTTTGCCGTGTGGCTGACGCCGACGAGCGAGTGGAGGACCCGCTATGCGGGGTGGCCGGCGCTGAAGAAGCTCGAGTACATGGACGCGTTGATGACCTCGATTCGCAACCGGGCGCCGCTCGTCACGAACCCGGCCGAGGTGGATTCGCTGTCGAGAATCCGGAAGACGCTCGGCCAGCACTACCGGCGCAAGCGGCGTCACTACGGCGTGGACTATCCCAACTTCTACGATCGCGACCTGCGGCGGCTCTTTTCCGAGGCGCCCGAGTTCTCGGGGAACGCCGCCGCCTCGCAGTTCATCGCGCGCATCCGCAAGCCGGTGCGCCGCGTGGTCGCCGGCTGGACCGGCATCTACCAGTACACGATCGATCAGGTCATCGAGGACATGATCGAGCGCTGCCGCGAGCTGAAGCTGCGGCTCGCGGTCCCCGAGGATCAGGCGCGGCAGGAGTTCACCGTGCTCCTCACCGTCCAGGCGATGAACTACCTCCACAGCGGAGGGCACCGGCTGTTCCTGTGAAGAAGCTCCTCGCCTACCACCGCCTCCCCGCGTCGACGTCCGCATGGACGAAGAGGGGCGGGTGTTCGTGCTGAAAGCGAACCCGAACCCCAACCTCGCCTACGGCGAGGACTTCGCGGAATCGGCTGAAAAGAGCGGCGTCTCGTATGAGAAGCTGCTGGAGCGGATTCTGGCGCTCGGGCTGCGGTGGGAGCCGGAGCGGACGGGATAGCTGTTCGGTTTCGCGCGGGTGGCCGTTTGGGTCATGAAGGAGCCGCAGTGCCGCTGATCGAGGTCAAGTTTCGTGTGCCCGGCGCGACCGGGGAGCGCATTCGCGCCTGGGCCCGCGCCCGCCTGCAGGCGGACCCCCACGGCGAGGGATCGTTCGGCGACCAGTACCGGACGACGACGCTCTATTTCGACACGGCCGCGTTCGACGTGTTCCACCGCCGCAACTCGTACGGGCGCAGCAAGTACCGGATACGCCGCTACGACGGCCAGCCGACCGTGTTCCTCGAGCGGAAGATGCGGCAGGAGGGCCGGCTCGCCAAGCGCCGCCTGCAGGTGCCGCTGGCCGACATCGCACAGGGGGACACCTGGTTCGCGCGGCGGCTCCAGCTGCGCGGTCTCCACCCTGTCTGCCAGATCTCGTACAACCGCCTCGCCCGTGTCGGGAGCACGCCGCACGGTCCCCTCAGGCTGACCGTCGATGACGCAATGCAGGCGCTGCCGCTGGCGCGCCTCGAGTTCGTCCGCGCCAGCGGGACGCCGCTCGTCGCCGGCGACATGCTGGTGGAGCTGAAGTTCGCGGGCCCCCCGCCGGCGCTGTACACCCAGCTCATCGACGCCTTCGGCCTCACGCCGGCCCGCGTCTCGAAATACCGGCTGGCAGTTGACGCCCTCGGTCTCATCAGCGACCATGTTGCCGACGTCCATGAGGCTGCGTGTCCTCTGTCTCGCCGCCCTCGCGATGCTGGTGCAGACGGGCTCGATCTCCGGCCAGGGGTTTGGCTTCGGCGGGACCCGGCAGGAAATCAAGCTCGTCGAACGGTTCGATCAGAACGGCGACAAGCGCCTTGACGCGGCCGAGCGCCGCGCGGCCCGCGACTCGCTGCGCGGCGGCGTGCGGCTCGTCCGCAGCGGCGGGGTCGCGTCGGTAGCACCCGGCGTCCGCATGACGCCGGCGGACGTGAAGCCGCTGCCCAAGTCGGTGCCGCTCTACGACCCCGCCACGATCCGCACCATCTTCCTGCAGTTCGACAACGCCGACTGGGAGCAGGAGCTCACCGCCTTCTACAACACCGACGTCGAGGTGCCGGCCACGATGGTCGTGGACGGCAAGACGCTGCGCGAGGTCGGCGTGCACTTCCGCGGCAACTCGTCGTTCCGCATGGTGCCGGCCGGCTACAAGCACTCGTTGAACCTCACGCTCGACTTCGTGCACGACAAGCAGGACGTGGACGGCTACAACAGCTTCAACCTCCTCAACGCGAACAACGACCCGACGTTCCTCCGCACCACGCTCTACGGGGAGATCGCGCGCCGCTACATCCCCATCGCGAAGGTCACCTACGTGCGCGTGGTGATCAACGGCGAGAGCTGGGGCCTCTACGTCAGCTCGCAGCAGGTGGACAAGGACTTCCTCGAGGACAACTTCAAGACGCGCGACGGCGCCCGGTGGCGCGTGCCCGGCTCCCCGCGCGGCCGCGCCGGCCTCGAATACCTCGGCGACACCCCCGGCGCCTACCGCAGCCTCTACGAGATCAAGAGCGACGACGACCCGAAGGCGTGGGCGGACCTGATTCAGCTGTGCAAGGTGCTGAGCGAGACGCCTCCCGACAGGCTCGAGGCGGCGCTGGCGCCCATCCTCGACGTCGACGGCGTCCTGAAGTTCCTCGCGCTCGACAACGCGCTCGTCAACAGCGACGGCTACTGGACGCGCGCGAGCGACTACAACCTCTATCAGGACCCGAAGGGCCGGTTCCACGTGATCCCGCACGACTTCAACGAGGCGATGAGCGGCGAAGGCGGCCGCGCGTTCGGGCCGGGCCGCGGCGGTCCCGACCTCGATCCGCTCGTCGGCGTGACGGACCCGACCAAGCCGCTGCGCTCGAAGCTGCTCGCCGTGCCCGCGCTGCGCGCCCGCTATCTCGCCTACGTGCGCGACATCGCCGAGACGTGGCTCGACTGGAAAACGCTCGGGCCGATCGCGCACAAGTACCACGCGCTCATCGCGCCCGACGTGAAGATCGACACGCGCAAGCTGTACAGCTTCGAGGAATTCCAGGCGGGCGTGGAAGGCGCCAGCGGCATCAAGGGCTTCGTCGATCGCCGCCGCGCGTATCTCCTCAGCTACACGGAAAAATGAAGCGGTGGCGCCGGTGGCATTCCGACGACTGGACGGCCGTCGTCGTGAAGACCCCTGACAATGAGTGGCTGTACAACGCGTGGCAGGGGCCGACCGACGACACCATGAAGCCGGCGGGCGGCCTGGCCGATGCCCAGCATCGCGCCGAAGACATCGTGCGCGGCAGCGGGCACCGCTGCACGGCACGGTGCAGCTTCTGGGTGCCCGAGGAGCCTGAAGAATAACTTCCAACTCCCAAGATCCAACTCCCAAGAAAGCCAGTTTGGAAGTTGGAGGTTGGACGTTACGGCGTCTTGTTATAAAGCGCCGTGCTGCTGAACGCGTTGCCCGCGGTGTCGGTCCCCTTCCGCTTGATCGTCAGCTGCTTGCCGTCGGCCGACACGGACCACGTGGCGGTCTCGGCCACCTCGCCAAACAGCTTGGCCGTCCGCTCCACGGTGCTGGCGTTGACCCGCTTGAACGACACCAGCGTCTGCGCGGCGCTCGTCGGGTAGTCGGCGCCGTCGAACTTCGCCGTGTAGGTCGTCGCGTTCGCCACTTCTCCCCGCCACGTCTGCGTCCGGAACGTGAACTCTCCGGCGTTGGCGGTGGGGGCGATGGTCATGACCTGCTTCTGCGGCGCCGTGTCGATCGGCGTGTACTCGGACTTGAACCGATCGAGCTCCCACGTGCCCGCGAACGGATTGGCCTGCGCGGCGGCCTGCCCTGTCGAGAAAAGGCCGACGACGAGCGCAATCAGACCGATCCGGCGTGCCTGCAGCTGCATATACATCCCTCCGTCCAGGAAAATTTGGCGGACATACTACCGCAGGTCCCGGTAAACGGCCTCGACGAACTGCGCCGGGGCCCACCCCGCCGCCGCGCCGTACAGGCCGTCGTAGTCGAGCGTCGGGCGCGCGGCCTGGACCTGCGGCAGCGTCATCCCCTTCTTCTTCATGTCCTGGATGCGGTCCCGGATGATCGTGACCATGTCGCGGTACTCGACGAGGTCCGCCTCGTCCGAGATGCGGCCGTGACCGGGGACGATCATCGTGCCCCCCTCCGTCTTCTCGCCGCCGACGACGAGCTCGAGGAGGAAGTTGAGGCCGTCGAGCACGCCCTGAATGCTGCCGCCGCGCTGGGCGTCGATGACCGGGTAGCTGGTCGTCACGTAGACGTCGCCCGCGGCCACCACGTCCGAGCGCCGGAAGTAGACGAAGCTGTCGCCGTCGGTGTGCGCCGACGGCTGGTGGAAGATCTGCACCGCCTCCCCGTTGTAGAAGAACTCCTTGCGCCTGGCGGAGAAGGTCGCCGTCGGCCACAGGCCGATCGGTCTCAGCATCGCCGTCGGCGTCCCCGGCAGGCTCATCCGGTTCAGCACCAGCTCGTGGGCGACGATCTCCGCCCGCGCGCCCTGGCCGGTGCCGACGGTGGCGACGCCGCGCCCCGGGGCCACCGAGATCCCGGCGGCGGCGAGCCGCTCGTTGCCGCCGATGTGGTCGTCGTGGCCGTGCGTGTTGATGACGAAGCGGATCGGCTTCAGCGTCAGCGTGCGGACGGTCGTGAGCACGGCATCGGCGTGGGGTGCGAGCCCCGAGTCCACGACGATGGCGCCGAGCTCGCCCGCCTGCACCGTGATGTTCGCGCCGGCGCCGTGCACGATGTGCACGTTGCCCTGCACCTTCATG
>Ga0194128_10005384_pt1 | contig 17961 bp, 12 predicted proteins | sample TA2KigCa65mmetaG_FD_148650 | JGI IMG/M metagenome (GOLD analysis project Ga0194128, IMG submission 148650) | Freshwater microbial communities from Lake Tanganyika, Tanzania - TA2015037 Kigoma Deep Cast 65m | ecosystem: Environmental > Aquatic > Freshwater > Lake | place: Tanzania: Lake...
TTTGTGTCACGTTCGCCATCCCTCCTTCAAAGAAGTTCAAGAGCCGTGTCAGCGATCCATTGGCCACGACAAAACAATTCTACCAGATACAGACCTTTTTGTGGAAAACGACATTGCGTGATCGTATACGCGTATTGGACTACTCTGTGGCGAGTTGGAAAATGGATCGTTTTCGGTTCTGTCGTATACAAAAGCTCGCCTGTCTTCGCCATCCGAATGTCGGCATACACCGACATTTGCCCGAGCCCGCCGTTCATTTGCGCGAAAACCACAAATGACGGAAGGATATGCGGATACTTGGGCGGCCGAATGGCGTTGAATAGCCCCATGAGGTCCGTTTTCTGATGCGGGATGCCAAGCGTGCCGTCGCAAAGGTAAACTGCTTTCGCGACAGGCGAAACGGATGCGGACAAGTTCAGCTCCTTTCCTTTTTTGTGTGGCCATTCTTCGGATATCGGCCCAGCAGCCAGCAAAGGCTGGTGATCACGTATTCTGCGCCGCGTCGGTCAGCGTGACCACGTCGCGCTTGGGGACTGTGGTTTGAGCGGTGATAGGAATTGCACGGCGAAGGAACAAATGAGACCCAGAGTTGTTAGCGGACTCCTATTCATGGCTTCCCGTCTCTTTTCGAGAACCTCGAGTGAATTTGTAGACCCATCCGTCTTTGGGAGGCACTATGACCGAATCCGGAACCTTCTCCTTGAGCGAACGGCGGTCTCCGAATCGCATCACGTACCAGCGGAAGGCACCTGTTGCGGCAGATAGTTCAATCTCGAACTCAAATGGATCGTAGTAATTCGAGTCCTCTTGAACCCAGCACGCGTCGCCGACTAGGCGTAAGTGGCCTGGAGCCAAGTACTCGGGAGTTGTCCACAGACCGTCGAACCAACGCCGACGCGACAGATCCAACACGCCAGATTTCAAGACCTGCTCAGGAGTTTGGCCCCAAGCGGAATCAACTCTCACCAGGTCCCTTTTTAGTGCCAACGTGAGATTATGGTTCAGGTACAGAAGTGTGGCCTCGACCGCTTTGAGATCATTGGCGCGATGGGCGCGGAACAACTGACGAACCATGGCAGCAATCCATTCATCCGTTTCAGCAAACGGGTCCGGTCCATCAATGAATGCTTGATAATCGCCATGAAATTCGGTGTTCTCGTCACGGTCAGGGTTGGAATTGCTCTCCATGGGACCGCTCCAGCGAACAAGGTGCCGTCAGTGCCCGTGCACACTCTGCTGACCATCCTATAGGATGCAGTATATCGTCTGCCCTTGGTTCATTCGAGGTCTACTATGACCCTGCGCACCATTCGCCGAGCACTGCTCTCCGTCAGCGACAAGACCGGGCTTATTGAGTTCGCCAAGGTCCTTGCGGGCTTTGGCGTCGAGTTAATCTCGACCGGCGGGACGCGCAAAGCGCTGGCCGCCGCGGGGCTGAAGGTGCTCGATATCTCCGAGATCACCGGGTTTCCCGAGATGCTCGACGGCCGGGTCAAGACGCTGCATCCACGCGTGCACGGCGGCATCCTCTACATCCGCGGCAACGACGAGCACGAGACGACCATCAAGGAGCACAAGATCGCGCCGATCGACATGGTCGTGTGCAACCTGTATCCCTTCGAAGACACGGTAATGAAGCATGGAGTGACGCACGAAGAAATCATCGAGAACATCGACATCGGCGGGCCATCGATGGTGCGGTCGGCGGGCAAGAATTATCATGACGTGGCGATTCTTACCGCTCCTTGGCAGTACGACATGATCGCCGCCGAATTGAAGGCGAATCAAGGCGCGCTTGCCCTGGTGACGCGTGAACAACTCGCCTGCGCCGCCTTCTCTTTGACCGCGATGTACGATACCGCTATCGCTAGCTACTTCGGGCGTACCCAACCCGACCAGAGCCCCGACGGCTGGATGCCATTCGCAAATACGGATGGTTCTCGTTTCGTGCTTCGCTTCAGCCACAAGCAGAAGCTACGCTACGGCGAGAACCCGCACCAGCCCGCTGCGTTCTATGTCGAGCCAGGCGTCAACCATCCTTGCGTCGCGTCGGCCGAGGTACTGGGGGGCAAGGAGCTCTCGTACAACAACATTCTCGATCTGGACAGCGCGTTCAACCTGGTGCGTGAGTTCACCGATCCCGCCGCTGTCGTCATCAAGCACAACAATCCGTGCGGGGCGGCGACCGCGCCGACGCTCGTCGACGCCTTTGCCCATGCCTACGAAGGCGACCCCGTCAGCGCGTTCGGCGGCATCCTCGGCTTCAACCGCGAAGTCGATGAAGTAACGGCCATGCAGATTACCGAGCCGAACCGCTTCATCGAGTGCATCATCGCACCGGGTTATAGCAAAACCGCATACGAAGTGCTCACGACTCGCCCTAAGTGGAAGGCGAGCGTGCGGCTGTTGAAAACAGGGCCACTCTCCCCTCTCCGACCGGGAGAGGGGCCGGGGGTGAGGGGGGCGGATGATCGCTTGGTCGACTTTCGCCGAGTCGATGGCGGACTGCTTGTGCAGAATCGCGACGCGGAAGCCGACGACTTCACCAAGGCGAAGGCCGTCACGAAACGGGCGCCAACCGACGCGGAACTCGCCGACCTGAAGTTCACGTGGCTCGTCGCCAAGCATGTCAAATCGAACGCCATTGTGCTGGGCAAGAACCGGATGATCGTCGGCGTCGGGGCGGGGCAGATGAGCCGAATCGATTCGACCCACATGGCCATTCGCAAAGCCGGCGACCGTGTGAAGGGAAGTGTATTGGCGTCGGATGCGTTCTTTCCATTCCGCGACAACATCGACATGGCCGCGGCCGCCGGCGTCACCGCTATCGTTCAGCCCGGAGGCTCGGTGCGCGACCAAGACTCCATCGACGCCTGCAACGAGCACGGCATCGCCATGATCGTCACCGGGATTCGACACTTTCGGCACTAACCTCGGACGGCGTCACATCGTGCCGATATCCTGCCACGCCGCAGGCGGTTTCATCCGGCTTCACCGTCACGCGCATCGCCGATGCCGTGGTTGCTTCGCGTTCGACGCGTATCAACACCTCAGCCATGCGGCGAAGCTCGGACTCCGGCATCTCCGGGTAGGCCGGGACGAGCACCAGATGTTCGAGGGCGTCTCTTACGCGCACTGGATCAAGTTCGGGTCGGTCGGCCGGCGGGTCAATCGCATGCATGCTTTCCGCACGGGCCGCATCGAAGCCGGCGTCGGCCAAGGCGGCGATGGTCTTGGCCGGGTCCGCGACCAGCACCGGATAGAGCCAATAATTGTGCGCCTCGATGTCGGCGCCGGGACACACGACTTCGTCGCGCAACAGCCTCGTCAACAGTTTTCCGTGCGACGTGCGTTCCTCGATGCGGCGATGATCGAATCGTTCGAGCCGCCGCACCATTGACGCCAGGAGCGGGCCGCACGGTTGCTGACGCAGGCGCGACATGATCTCGTCGGGTCGAAAGCTCTTGGCGGAATAATGAATGAACTGATCGACGTCGCCGACGAGACGCTCGGCGAACCAGCGCAGCGTCGGATAGATCCAGCGTGCGCCGAAGAACTTCATCGTGCCGTATTTGCAAAGGCGGTTGAAATAGTCGATCCGACTCTGAGTCGGCCAAGCATCGTGAAAGGCGCGCAGCCGTTGTGCGAGCCGCGCGTCGCGCGTCCGAAGCACACCGCCTGCCAGCGATGTCGCCGTCTTGAGTGGACCGAAGCTGAAGAGCGAAACGTCGGCGTCGGGATGTCCGTGATAAACGCCGTCGTAATTCTCCGCACAGTCTTCGATCAGCATCAAGTCATGCCAACGCGCGATGGCGATGATTGGCTCGAGCGGTACGAAGTTGCCGTAAAGATGCGCGATCAAAATGGCTTTCGTCTTCGGCGTGATGGCGCGTTTAATGGTGTCGAGGTCCGGTGCGAGGCGTTCGAAATCGAGGTCCACCGGCACGGGAACGATGCCATTCTCACGGGCGACCATCGTCATGTCGGGAATGTTCAGCGCGGAGCATACGATTTCGCTTCCCGCAGGCCATTGCATCGCGCCGAGCAGCAGATCGAAACCGCTGCGAACGGAGAGCGTAGTGAGCGCGTTGCCGTCGGCGGAAAAACGTCGTTCAATGGCAGACCTGAGGACGGTGTCATCATGCGGCAGCATCAGCCGGGACATGCCGAAGGCGAAGTCCCACCAGCTGAAATCGAGCTGCAGCCGCACCCACATGCGTCGTCAACTCCAAAATAGATAATTTGGGTAAGTCGGGATATTTAATTGAGCTGTCGTGACGAGACAAGCTCGTAGGTCAGGCTTTCTAGCCTGATTCTCTCGCAAGTTCCGTCAGGCTGGAAAGCCTGAGCTACGGGTTTAGTGAATCCATTTCCGCGTCACGTTTGTGCAGATGTCTTTGTCGTTGAAGCGAATGTTGAACTGCCAGCCGTAGGCGCCGGTGTCGAATCGGCACACCATCTCGCCTTTGCCCGTGGGCCAAAACGGAAAGTTGTAGATGCCCTTGGGCCGATGCGACACGTCGCCAATGAGCTTGACCACCTTGTCGCGCGGCAGGCCTTCGAGTTTGACGGTGTTGAAGACGCGCGAGGCCGCCTCGATCGCTTCCTGCGGTGATCGGCCTTCCTTGTCGACGGACCACATCAGCTTGACGTCGGCGGGGATATCGGAGGAGGTGTCGGTCTCCTTGCGGTCATTCACGATTCTGCCAAGATGGTTGAAGCCGGTAGTTGTGGAGTGATGGTCTTCTTCGATCATGTAATGAAGGCTGAGTTCATAGCGACGAGAGAAAGCGACGTTTTTACTGAAGCTGAATCGTTTGAATTCGTGCAGGGCGATTTTGGCCGCGTCTTCTTTCGAGAACACGCCGGCGTCAATCAAGGGCTTGAACGAGCCGGGCTTGTCATAGGTGAATTGCTGTAGCTTGTCGAGCCCGTAGTGGGCGAAGAGCTTGACGGCGAGGTATTCAGCGTCGCGATAGTGGATGGCGGGATCGGGACGCTTCACCGGCGGGAATAGCTGCGGGATCAACTCGGACGCGAGGCCGCGACTGAGCCGGCGATGCTCGACCGCCCAGCGCAGGAAGCAATCGTCGTTGGCGTCGTAATTGTGCCGCAGGAATTCGCAAACTTGCCACATCAGGAAGTACGCCGGCTGCGTGTCAACGCGGGCATCGACGTTGCAGACGACGAACCCATTGGATGCGATCCGCCACGTTAGCCCAACGCACTCGGCGGGCAGCTTGAGCTTGGCCGCGATTTCTTTCCGCTTGCGTTCGTCGCTTCCCTCGGCATAGAATCGCGTGTTGGTTTCGACGTGGAGCAGCGCAGTGTATTTCGGCTCTGCCTTCGGATCGGCAGCCAACTCCTTGCGATTGGTCAGAAGAACCAGCGAGCGCACTTTGACATCACGCAGGTCGCCGCATGCAACCAGCGTTCGGCTATTGAGTTGCTTCTCCAAGATATTCTTGACGACGAACAGGCGCGGATGGGCCGTCATCGTGTCGTCGAAGCCGAACCAGTAGAATACGGTGTCGTAGATGGCTCGTTTGCCCGGAGCGTACTTCAACTTGGCGATCTTCGTGACAAGATCGGTCATGGCCCGATCGTCATCACGGTCGGCGTACTTTTTTTCGAGATGACGCTGGAGCGACTTGACCAGCGCCGGGCCGTCCAGCTCGTCGCCGGCTTGAACTGGGCATGGAGAGAAAAATGCGAGAGCGAGCAGAGCGATAGCAATCCTTGACATGCCTCGCCTCACTTTGGTTAGCGAAGTCCTTTCGATCGCAGCAACTTGTCCGCCCATTTGGCGTCGCCCTTGGCCAACGGCGGATCGGGCGGTTTCGTGTAGTCGATCGTCAAGGCGTAGTCCGTATCTTCGTAGGCATGCTGCACAACGGCTCCAAGATCGAGAGGCACATCATTGTCGGGCGCCCGTAGCGGGATACCGACGACGGGCAACGGTTCGCGCAATAGGACGCGCCACAGACGAAAGCAGCGCCGCCTTTCCGCTTTCGATACGATCACGCGATAATCGCATTCCGTGGCGGCGCCATGGCTGATCGACGGCGCCCCGGCCCGCAACAAGTCGATCCCAACCCAGTGTACTTCCGACTGTAACGTCTCGACTCGTTTCTGCAAGAAGCTCCGCCGGCCGACGGACCCGCGTACTTTGTTTGTGGGGCTCAGAACTTCGATGATGGTCACGAGCGAACCGGACTTGACGTCAATGATCTCAACGCGTGCTTCCTCGATCTCATCGTCAAGTTGGATCGGCAAGATGGTAGGCTCCACAACGGTCAATGTTGGCGCGCCGTTGCTGTTTGGCCGTGACGTTTTGCGCGAGTTGTCCCGTGTCTTCTCGATTCGAGCATCCGGAATGATCACATCGAGACCGGGATCATTCTCGTCGGTGCCGTAGGCACGCAACTCGACACGCGCGACATTTCTTGGCCGAATCAAGGGCCGCAACGCGCGGCGAATGCCGCTAATCAACTCGTGATGCACATCGGGCCACAAATGCGGCGTTTCGAGATACGGGTCCATTCCGGGAAATGGCGACGGCATGGCATGCTCCGCGCGATTGCGTCATCGAGGATCGAGGCGACGGTCGATAATATCTTACCCGAAGCGAATGGAAATCGCTTGGCATCGGGGCAAAAATCTGCTCTAATAGCATTGATCCGGGGGACTCGGTGCGCTCACCCCTGGGCTTTTCGGGGGGACCTGCCGCATGAGTGTGAAACGATTCTGCAACGGCGTCACACGACGAAGCTTTCTGCAAATCGGGGCGGCGAGCGTTTTCGGGCTCGGGCTTAATCTGCCTACCATCCTGGAAGCATCCGAGCGAGCCTCCCGCGTCAGCGGAGGGAGCACGCGCGATGTCTCGTTCATCTTCTTGTTCCTGCACGGCGGGCTTAGCACCATCGACACCTGGGACATGAAACCTGAAGCGCCGGCCGAGTTTCGCGGCGAGTTTCGGCAGAGGCAAACGAACGTCAACGGCATCCAGGTCTGCGAGCATTTGCCGCGTTCGTCGCAGCAAATGGACAAGTTCTCGCTGGTGCGCTCGTTTCGGCATCACAACTCCGATCACGGGGCGGCCGATCATTACATGTTCACCGGCTACTTCCCCGGCGCCGGCTTCAATCCGAGCTTGACGCCGAACAATCAGCGTCCGTGCTTCGGCTCGGTGATCGCGCGCAAACTCGGTCCGCGGCGCGGCGTGCCGCCGTATGTGGCGTTGCCGAAGCTGCATCCGAGTGGCGGTCCGGCGTATCTTGGTTCGCCGGTCGCGCCGTTCGTGATCGACGCGGATCCGAACGCGCCGAACTTCTCCGTGCCGGACATCGTGCCGCCCCCGACGCTCGCCGCGGACCGCCTCGATCGGCGTCGTGAACTGCTACGGCAGCTGGATCGCTACCAACAATCGGTGGAACGCGAAGCGAATCAAAACGCACGAACGGTCAGCGACTTTCAGCGTGAAGCATTCAACTTGATGGTCTCGCCGGAAGCTCGGCGGGCGTTCGATCTGCAGGCCGAACCCGCGCGGTTGCGCGACGAATATGGCCGCAACACGCTGGGTCAGTCTTGCCTGATGGCGCGTCGGCTCGTCGAGGCGGGCGTGCGTTGCGTGACCATCGACCACTCGAACTGGGACACGCACGACAACAACTTCGCCACCCTGCGCCGCGAGCTTCTGCCCGCGCTCGACAATGGCATCGCGGCACTCTTCCGCGACCTCGCCGACCGGGGCCGACTCGACAGCACGCTGGTGCTGATCACCGGCGAGTTTGGCCGCACGCCGCGCATCAACAACAATGCCGGCCGCGATCACTGGGGCCCAGCGTTCACGATCGCGCTGGGCGGCGGCGGCATCCGCGGCGGGCGCGTCGTCGGCGCCTCTGATCGCCGCGCCGAACGCCCCGCAGCCGACCCGCGCGGTCCCGAAGACTTGGCAGCCACGATCTACCACCTCCTGGGCATCGACGCCCGCGAAGACTTCTACACCCCCGAAGGCCGACCGGTCCCCATCGTCACCGGTGGACGGGTGATGCGCGAGTTGGTGTAAACGACAAGGAGGGCGCCATTGACTGCGGACCATCATTTTGTCCAGGCAAGATTCCGTGCGCTGCTGCGCGAGCATGACAAGCCGTGATCGGAAGCCGTCCCGTTCCCATCGTCACCGGCGGCAGGGTGATGCGGGAGTTGGTGTGAGCATCCGAGAGGTACGTCATGATACAGCGTTCCTGCTGGAAATGTGGATCTGTTCTTAATACAGGCACAATCTATGGGCCTCGCGAAGTCGTTTGTCGGGACTGTGGCTCAGTAAACACGTTGACATCGGATTCAGACGTCTACTGGATGAGTCTGGCCGTCGGCATGCGTAAAGTGAGACGCAGCCGTGCATAGGCGGGAGACCCAGTCATGACTCCTCCATTGACCAAGGCCGAGGCCCGTGCTTATCGCCAACGCTGGCGGCGTGCCAGCGCGCGCGAGTTGGAAGTGCTGCGCTCCACGCCGCTTGACGTGAAGTGGCAGCAATTCAATACGCTGCTCGCGTGGGCACAGCACTTTGCACGGACCGAGGCATCACGCCGAGGCGAGGAAGAAGTGTGGCAACGGTGGGCTCGGCTGCGAAAGGCACACCGTGGCTAAGAAGGCTAAATCTGTGCTCCCTTTAGCCCCGTTGCCCGACTTGATCGAGTGGTTGGAAGCCACGACTACGCCCGGGTTGATCATTGGGGGCCTGGCCGTCGCATTATTGGCCAGGCCGCGTCTCACCCATGATCTTGATCTTTTGGTGCTTCTTCCAGAGGACCAATGGCCTCGCTTTGTGGAAGCCGCCCGGCGCTATGGGTTCCGTCCGCGAATTAAGAATGCCTTGGCACTCGCCCACGAAGCACGCATGCTGCTGATGCGGCACACGAAAACCGGGATCGAGGTTGACGTGTCGCTGGGCAACCTGCCTTTCGAAAACGAAGCGGTCGCAAGAGGGATCAAAGTCGACATTGCAGGCGTGACGGCGCCGCTGGCAAGCCCCGAAGACCTTGTGATCATGAAGGGAGTTGCCGGCCGGGAGCAGGACTTGCTCGACATCGACAGCATCATCGCAGTACATCCTCACTTGGACGTTCGCCGCGTGCGACGCTGGTTACGCGTTTTTGCGGAGGCGCTGGATAGGCCTGAAATTCTCACCGCGGTCGCGATGCGTCTCGCCCGCGGTCGAAAGCCCCCACGGCACCGGAAACGAAAAAAATAACCAACAACGAGCGGAAGGCGAGAGCACTGCACTCACCTCGTTCCTGGCAAGCTTGATCGCAATACAATGACACCTACTCGGCGTGTGACATTGCGCGGATTTCGATGAACATTGGTGCTGGCCATGAAGAAATGTTCGTTAGTCGTGCTCTTGCTTCTCTTGCCGTGCGTGGCTCAGGCCAACCCGTCGGTGGCGTCGTACATCTTCCCGGCGGGGGGCCAGCGCGGCACCAAGGTCGACGTTCGCGTCGGCGGGCTGTTTCTGCACCAGAAGTGCGGCTTCGAGATGCTCGGGCCTGGCGTGACCGCGCCGGCGCATCTGACGAGGATCAAGACGCGCTGGTTCGAAGGGCCCGTCTTGCCTTTGCCCGATTCGCAACGCCAGGAAGATTATCCCAAGGACATGTCCGGCTCGCTATCGATTGCGGCCGATGCTTCCGTGGGCATGCGTTACTGGCGGCTTTGGACCTCGCAAGGTGCGACGCCGTCGATGAGATTCATGATCGGCGACCTGCCTGAGATCGTCGAAGATGAGATCGAAGGCGAACCGATTCCGATTCCGGTAAAGCTGCCCGTGACGCTCAATGGCCGAATCTTCCCGCGCGAGGACATCGACGTCTGGTCATTTCGCCTGAAAAAGGGCGAGACGGTTCGTTGCGAAGTGCACGCGGCCCGACTCGGCTCGCCGCTCGATGCACGCCTGGAGATTCACGACGCGCAAGGGCGACGCCTCGCTGAGAGCGACGCTCCGATCGGCGGTGACCCGGTCTTGCGCTTCCTGGCGCCAACCGACGGCGAATATCACGTGCGCATCCAGGACGCTGTCAATGGCGGCAGCCAGGCGCACGTTTACCGTTTGACGCTCTCCACCGATCCGTGCGTTGACCGCGTGTTCCCACTCGGAGGCAAGCGCGGCAGCACCGTCGATTTTGAGCTGTTCGGCCACGGCGTTTCAGCGACGCAGCGAACGGTGATTGCCAAGGATGCCGCCGCCGATCATCCCTTCGCGCTCGGCTCGAGTTCCGTCTTGCTGGACGTGAGCGACCATCCGGAATTTGTGGCGCCAAAGGATGTCGCACAGACGATCTCCCTGCCTGCGGTTTTGAATGGTCGAATCGCTAAGCCTGGGCACATCGATGAATGGAAATGGCAAAGCAAGAAAGGCGATACTTGGGAGTTCGACCTGCGCGCCGTTCGGCTTGGCTCCAAGCTCGATGGCGTCGTCACGATTTGTGATGACGCCGGCAAGGTCCTAACACGCGGCGAAGCGGGGCCTGGCGACGCGCTGTTGCGCTATCAAATTCCGGTCGACGGCGTCTATCGCGTGCAGATTCAGGATCGCTTCCGTTCGCGAGGCGGTCCGGAGTTCGCGTATCGCTTGAAGATTGCCGCGCCGCCGCCGCCTGATTTTCGATTGACACTCGCTTCACTCGACGCACGCCAGGCCGGATCGGGCGATGCCGTCACCGTCCTTCGCAAAGGCACTGCGCGGCTTCGGCTCAACGTCGAACGCATCGGCGGACACAAGGAACCGATCGCGCTTGAGGTCCGCGGCCTACCGCAGGGGGTGACCGTGACGCCGGCAACGATTCAACCGAATCAACCCAGCGTCGATCTGACGTTCAAGGCGGACGAATCTGCCACGATCGGCGTGTCACGCCTTGCCATCATCGGAAAAACAAAAGACGGCGAGCGAGTTGCGGGACTGGCGGTCGCCCGCGGCTACCCATCGCAAACGAGTGTGCTGCTTGCCGTCGCCATGCCGACGCCGTTTGTCATCAAGGGCGTTTACGACATGGGTTTTGGCGCTCGCGGCACCATGCATAAGCGCAAATACACGATCGAACGCAATGGCTACGACGGGCCGATCGATGTCAGTCTCGCCGATCGGCAAGCTCGGCATCTTCAGGGCGTTGAAGGGCCGACAATTACGGTCCCGGCAGGGGCGAAGGAATTCAGCTACGCGGCGTATCTGCCGCCCTGGATGGAGACGGGCCGCACGTGCCGCGTGTGCGTCATGGGTGTGGCCACGATCAAGGACGCCGACGGCTCGGAGCATCGCGTGTCCTTTAGCTCGGTGAATCAGAACGAACAACTCGTCACCGTCGTTGGCCCCGGCATGCTGGCGATCGAAGCCGAGCGCGTCTCGTTCACGGCGGTTCCGGGCAAGGCGTTCCGTGTGCCGGTTCGCATCAAGCGTGGTCAAGGCATTGATGGCCCGGTCGAACTGGCGCTGATCGTGCCGACTCACGTCAAAGGCTTGTCGGTCGGCAAGACGACGATTCCCGCCTCGACGGATTGTGGCGAGTTGATCGTCAACTGCGGCGAGAATCTGTCGGGGCCATTTAATATGCCGTTGACGCTCCGAGCGACTTTGATGCGCGACGGCGTGCCGTTGATCGCGGAAGTCAAGCTCGACGTGCAGCCGTAAAACCCTCTTCGTTCAGCGCCCGCGCGGCGCCGCGCGATCGCTAAACGAAAACCGGAATTGCAACATGCGAATTCTCTTTCTCATGTTGTTCGTCGTCTCGGCGAGTGCATCTACCGCCGATGGCCAGTCTGCGCGCATCGATTTTCACCGCGATGTTCTTCCGATCCTGGACGCGAAATGTTTCTCCTGCCATCGCGGCGCCGACGCCACGGCGAGCTATCGGCTCGACCTCCGCGCCGAGTTGCTCGGCGAAACAACGGGCAAGCCGCTGGTCAAGCTCGGAAAGAGCGCCGAGAGCCGGCTCATTCACGCCGTCACCGGCAAGACGCCGGGCAAGCTGATGCCGCGCAAAGGCCCGCCGCTCTCCGAGCGCGAAATCGGCATCCTGCGAGCGTGGATCGATCAAGGCCTAGCCTGGGACGACAAGCTGTTTCCGGCCCAGTTGAGATCGGATCATTGGGCATTTCAGCCGATCAAGGCGCCGGCAGTGCCAAAGGTGACGAATGCGGCCTGGGTGAGAACACCGGTCGACGCGTTCATTGCCGCCAGGCATGCGGACCTGGGCCTGGCGCCGGCGCGGGCTGCGGATGGGCGAACGTTGCTGCGGCGCACGTATCTGGATGTGACAGGACTGCCGCCGACCGGTCAACAACTCGATGATTACCTCGGGGATTGCGCGAGCGCAAAGCCGCAAGCGGCGTATGAAAAACTTGTGGAGCGACTGCTTGCAAGCCCGCATTACGGCGAACGGTGGGCGCGGCACTGGCTCGATGTCGCGCGCTTTGCTGAGTCCGAAGGCTATGAGAGCAATCACACGCGTCTACACGCCTGGCGTTATCGCGACTGGGTCGTCAACGCATTCAATCGCGATCTGCCTTTCGCCGATTTTGTGGCCCAGCAAATCGCCGGCGACGAGATCACGCCGTATGCCGACGATCATCTGATCGCGACCGGATTTTTGGCGGCAGCTCGGCTATCGAGCAACGAAGAAGATCGCTTGCGTCAGCGCAACGACATCTACGTCGATATCGTCAACACCACAGCAAGCGCTTTTCTCGGTTTGACGATGCAGTGCGCCCAATGCCACAACCACAAATTCGATCCGATTACCGCCCGCGATTACCATCGCCTCATGGGCTACTTCGTCAAAGGCCAGCCAGGCAACCTTGCGCTGCGCGACCCGAAGCTCTTGGCCGAGTTCAACGCGAAGAAGCCTAAGGGTTACGACGAGGCTGTCAAGACGCGCGATGATCTTTATGAAGCGGCGAGGCAGCGCAAGATTGCAGAAACTGAGAAAAGCCTGACACCGGCACAGAAGCGAGCATTGGCACTACCCCGAGAAAATCGAACTGTGGAGCAAGACAAGATTGCTCGCGAAGTGGATCTGCTTTTCCAGTTCTCCTCGGGCCAGATCGAGCGTGCCTTCGTGTCACAGAGCGAGTTGGTCAAATTCAAGGAGGCAAAGCTGTTGGTCGGCGAGATGGAAAGGACGATGGTCGAGAAGCCGCAGACGTTCGGCTACTATTCGCCGGCGACGAGCCCGCATCGCGTCGATGTGCTGCCGATGAAGGGGTTCTACCCGCTGCCGTACGAACCGAAGGAGCTGGTTCGCGCCCGGTCATTCCTGTACGAATCCGGCGACGTGCACCGCCCGGCGTTTCTCGTCGACGCCGGTTGGCCATCCGTCTTCGTCCCCTCTCCCCACCGGGGGAGAGGAGCTGGGGGTGAGGGGGCGGAGTCACGCCTCGCCCTGGCCCAATGGCTCACGAGTAAAGACAACCCCCTGGCCGCCCGGGTCTACGTCAATCGCATCTGGCAGCAGCACTTTGGCCGCGGGCTCGTTGCTTCATCCAGCGATTTCGGCGTCAAGGGGGCGAAGCCGACGCATCCGGATTTGCTCGACTACCTCGCGTCGGAGTTGCTGCGCACCGGCAGCACGAAGCAGATCCATCGTCTGATCCTGATGTCGAGCACCTATCAGCAGTCGTCTGGGCTCGACGCCGCCAGTGAGAAGGGCGACCCCGATAATCGATACCTGTCGCGCTGGCAGCCGCGGCGCCTCGAAGCCGAGGCGATTCGCGATTCGTTCCTGGCCGTCTCGGACGAACTCGATCGCGGCATCGGCGGCGCCAGCGATCAGGACACGGACAAGAGCGTGAGGCGGACTCTGTACCTGTTTCAAAAGCGAGAAGCGCCGCCGAAGGTGCAGGCGCTGTTCGACGGACCGATCGGGATGACTGAGAGCTGCGGTCGACGTCAGACGACGACGGTTCCGTTGCAGCCGTTGTACTTGCTCAACAGCGAGTTCAGCGTGGCTCGGGCCAGGGCGTTTGCCGAGCGCGTCATCAAAATTGCGGGAACCGATCGCGACAAGCAGCTGACCGCGGTCTATCGCCTGGCTTTGGCGCGTGCGCTCGATGCCAAGGAACGCGAACTCGCCCATCGTTTCTTCGCGCGGGCCGATGCGGACGCCGCGTTGCGTCATTATTGCCAGGCGATTTTGAATTTGAATGAGTTTGCTTACATCGAATAGTACGCACCGTTCTTCGTTTAGCGCCTGCAGGGCGCCTTGCGGGCGCCGAACGAAGTGGGAAAAAGGCTGTCCCATGCATTACGTGTCTCCAGCACCGTTCACTCGCCGCGAAATGCTGGCGCGAGCCGGTTACGGCATCGGCATGCTGGCCCTCGCCGATCTGTTGCGGCACGACGCGCTGCACGCGGCCCCCGGCGATGCCCCGACCCTTCGTCTGCGCGAGGGCGCCAAGGCGAAGAGCGTCATTTTCCTGTTCATGGGCGGCGGACCGAGCCAAGTCGATACCTTCGATCCAAAGCCGCTTCTGGATCGGCTCAACGGCCAGAACGTGCCCGGCAGCATTGCAGCGGGCATCCCGCGCATCGCACGAGCGCCGCTCAACAATCTCTTTGCATCGCCGTATCGTTTCGCGCGGCGCGGTCAAAGCGGCATTCCGGTTGCCGAGATCTTTCCGCACATGGGCGCATGCGTCGACGACTTGTGTATCCTGCGTAGTTGCCGGCACGACAGTCCGATTCATGCGCCAGCCGAGTACATCGCGACCACCGGAACGCAAGTCGGCGATCGTCCGAGCCTTGGCGCCTGGGTGACGTATGGCCTCGGAAGTGAGAACCAAAACCTGCCAAGCTTCATCGTTTTGAAGGCTGGTGAAACCGGCCGGGCGGTCGCGTGGTCGTCGGGATTTCTGCCGGCGCGCCATCAAGCCGCGGTCGTCGAACCCACCGGCATTCCGAATGCGGCTCTCCCCGCCGGAACTCGCGCTGAAGACCGCCGGGCCCAGCTTGACCTCATTGAATCACTCAATCGCAATCACCTCGATCGGATCGCCTCCCCTCGCCTCGCCGGGGGAGAGGAGCTGGGGGTGAGGGGGCTGGCCGCGCAGGAACTCGACGCGCGCATTCAGTCGTACGAACTGGCATTCCGTATGCAGGCTGCCTCGCCGGAAGCGTTCGACCTAGCCCGCGAAACGCAAGCGACGAAGAACCTCTACGGCATCGGCGAAACCGACACCAACGAGTTCGGCACGATGTGTCTCATGGCGAGGCGCTTCGTCGAGCGCGGCGTGCGCTTCGTTCAGCTTCGCTCCGGTGGCTGGGATGCGCACGGCGATCTCGTCGCCAATCACTCGCCACAGGCGCGCAAAACCGATCGGCCGATCGCGGCGCTACTGATCGATCTCAAGCGGCGAGGGTTGCTTGAACAGACGTTGATAATCTGGGGCGGCGAATTTGGACGAACGCCGGCGGCGGAAAATCGCACGGCCAGTCCGGGGCGAAATCACTCGCCCTCGGGTTATTCGATGTGGCTGGCCGGCGGGGGCGTCAAAGGCGGCATAATCATCGGCGCCACCGATCCGGTTGGGTACGCCGCCGTCGAACGCCCGATTCATCCGAACGATCTGCACGCCACGATCTTGTACGCGCTCGGCATTGATCAGTACCGCATGTACTATCGCCACCACAACCGCAACGAGATCGCCACGGTCAACGGCGGCGAAGTCGTCACCGAAGCGTTTGCGTAATGCGGACCACGTAGGGACAAGCTGCCAGCTTGTCCCGGAGACGCTGGGCCAAACTGGCAGCTGGTCCCTGCGGAGAAAGTCATGCGCCGAATAATCGTCTCGCTGACGACTCTGTTGCTCGTCGGTATCTGCGCCAACGCTCAAGACAAGGAGAAGCCCGCGCCCGGCCTCGCGCCGCTTGCCGATCAAGCGCTGAACACCTGGATCAAGCGCAGCCCGCTCAAGGGAGCGCCGCTGTCGCCCATGCTCAGCTACGAAGGGTCGTTCGGCTATGATCCGAAGGCGAAGCTCGTCGTTCGCTGGGCCGGGCACAATCAAGGCGGCGGCGGCGAGCAGAATGCCGAGACGTGGACCTACGACCCTGCGACGGCCAAGTGGACCCTGCGCGAGCCGAACACCTCACCGCCGGGCGCATGTTGCAATGCGCAGAATGTCTTCGACATTGCCGGCGGGCGGTTCCTTCGCTTCCCCGCATTCAGCGGCAGCCACGGCTGGCATTGGTTCCGCGAGAATTATTTGAGCAATTCGTCGGTGTGGAGCTACGACGTCGAGAAGAACCGCTGGCGCGACATGCGTCCCGTGCCGACGCCCAGGCCCGCACCGCTGCGCTGCGCCTCCTGGGACAGCGATCATCAGGTCGTCGTCATATTCGGCGGCGAGGGAGGCAACGACGGCACCATCGTCTATGATCCCTACGCCAACGAATGGACTCGCATGAATCCGAAGAAGCAACCTGCCGGACGCTCGGCCGGCAACATGGCGTATCACAAAGCGATGCAGAAGCACATCCTGTTCGGCACGCAGTTCTCCGACGATCCGCACACCTGGGCCTACGACCTCGCCAAGAACGAGTGGACCGACCTCAAGCCCGCCGCCATGCCGCCGACCGACAAGAATGACGCGGTGCTGGCCTACGACGAACACAACAAGGTGATCGTCGCCAGCGTCCGCGTCTTCGGCCAGCGTGAGGGTATCGACGAATGGCACTATGAGACATGGACCTACCTGCACGATGAAAATAGCTGGAAGAAGATGAATCCGAACGTCGAGCCTCCCGGAGGTGGCCAGCGCCGCCGCATCATGGCCGCCATTCCGGATCAGAACGTCATCCTCATGGAGAACTACGTCAATCCGCCGCAGAAGGTTCCAGGCGTCGAACGGGAGCAACAGATCTGGACATATCGCTATGCCGCGGCGAACTTAAAGCGGAAGGCTAATCCACCTTCCAATGTTCGTGTGGAGACAACTCAGAAAGGCGCTATTATCCGATGGGACACCGAGCCTGGCGCGTTTGCCTCGGACGTCATTTGCTTTGAAAGACGCCCAGATTGGCCGGTTAGCTTTAATGTGCCTCTCTCAAACCAAGGAGTTATGATTCCAAGTGATCTTGGCAACGAGTTTGAAACCCGCGATTTACCGCGCGGAAAAGTTCATTTTTACAGTGTCATAGTCTCCATGCCGAAAAAGGGATATTCTGCGGAGAGTATCAAAGTCCGCACCCAGCCGCGTCTCGTCGAAGACGTCATCGCGTCGGTCCAGACTGCAACTAAAGTTTCTCTCACTTGGCCAGCAGCAAAGGAGAAGGACGTCGTCGGTTACCATGTCGAACGAGCGCCGGTCGAAGTTCTTAGCGAGGACCAAATCGTTCGCCTGCGCAAGGACACGCTGCCGCTCGATCCGCCGTCGGTCGGCGCCCTCAAGGCAATCGGCAAGTTCGAGAAGCTCACCAAGGAGCCGATTCTCGAAACGACATTCACCGATACTGCCATCGACTTGCGCAAAGCGATCACGGTGAAGGACGCCAGCTATACGCACCGGTTCGCGATGTCGCAGTTGAACCCGGATGGCACGCCCTATCGTTACGCGGTGTACGCCTATCGCGTTCGCGCCGTCAACAAGCTTGGCGTCGAATCGGGCGCGGGACCGTACGCGCTGACGATTCCGTCGGCGCCGCAGTTCGTCTTCGCCAAGGAAGACGGATTGAAGTGTCATCTCAAGTGGAAGAAAAATCCCGAACAAGGACTAGCGGGCTATCGTATCTACCGCATGGAGTCGCCGCGCATCAACGGGCCCGGTCAGCCGGTGACGCGCTTGACCAAGGATCCCGTCGCGGACAATCGCTATCTCGACACGAACGTCAATAAGGACACGCGCCGTTACTGGATTGTCGGCGTCGATGCGCTTGGTCAGGAGGGCTACCCGTCGGCGCCGGTATGG
>Ga0194128_10005387_pt1 | contig 17957 bp, 17 predicted proteins | sample TA2KigCa65mmetaG_FD_148650 | JGI IMG/M metagenome (GOLD analysis project Ga0194128, IMG submission 148650) | Freshwater microbial communities from Lake Tanganyika, Tanzania - TA2015037 Kigoma Deep Cast 65m | ecosystem: Environmental > Aquatic > Freshwater > Lake | place: Tanzania: Lake...
AAGTGGCCAATCATCATTTCATCCACGGCCTGGCTGCCCCATTTCACGGACTTGGCAGGGTCAGGGCTGGCGGACAGTTGGGACATGCGCGTGGGCGGCGAAGATGACGCCGGGAAGCGCGCGCGGTTACGTCCGGATGCCTATCCCTTTGGGTGGGTCAGGAGCGCAAGGCTTACTGAAAATCCTTGGGGTCCAGCGTATTCGCGGTGGCTTTGCCCACGGCCTTCGCGACTGGTTCGCCCCAGTTCTGCCCGTCGGCGGATGGCTCCCGCGTGTAGCTGCGCGGGTAGTCGCTGTTCGAGCCGCTGGCGTCGAGGCGAACGCCGGTGATGGGGGTGCTTGAAGGAAAGTTGCGTCTCGATTCCCCACGTTGCAGCAGGACAATTCGGACGTTGAGACCGTCGTGTTGCGGGACCTAATCAGGTTTGCCGAGGGAGGAAGCCATCTGCTTCGACAGAGTTTGGATTTCCATCACACGCTCCACGCCCGCCGCCAGAGGATGAGTGCGGCAAGGGGCGGATTGCTTACGCTCCGCTGCGAATCACGCCGTCCACGAGTTCGACCACGCGCGGTGCGCGGGCGGCGACACGGGCATCGTGCGTGGCGATGAGCAGCGTGGTGCGGCGCTCGCGCTGGAGTTCGCACAGGAGCGCGATGATCTCCTCGCCGGTGTGCGAGTCGAGGTTGCCTGTCGGTTCGTCGGCGAGGATGAGCGCGGCGTTGTTCACCAGCGCCCGCGCGATGGCAACGCGCTGTTGTTCGCCGCCGGAAAGTTCCGCGGGGCGGTGGGCGAGGCGTTCGGCCAACCCGACGCGTTGAAGGAGTTCGCGCGCGCGCGCTTCGACCTGCGCCGGTTCGGCGACCGCGATGCGGCCCGGGAGGCAGACGTTCTCAAGCGCGTCGAGTTCGGGCAGCAGGTGGTAGGCTTGGAACACAAAGCCGACCTTCGTGCTGCGGAATGCCGCCAACGCGCCGCCATTCACGGTCGCGAGGTTCCTGCCGTCGAACCAGATTTCGCCCGCGTCGGGCCTGTCGAGTCCGCCGAGCAGGTGGAGCAGCGTGCTCTTGCCCGCGCCCGATGCGCCGCGCAGCGCGAGAAACTCCCCGGCGTCCACCGCGAGGTCCACGCCGCGCAGCACGTCGAGTGTGCGGCGGCCGAGCGTGTAGCGCTTGCGCAATCCCCGGGCGGCGAGCAGCGGCTCACTCATGGCGCAAAGCCTCGACAGGCCGCAACCGGCTCGCGTTCCACGCGGGGAGCAACCCGGCGAAGATGCAAATCAACAGCGAGCCCCCGCAGATGATGACAATGTCCCGCGGGTCCACGATCGCGGGGAGGAGGTTGAAATTGTAAATCTTCGCGGGGAACAATTCGAACCCCGTGGCGTTCCGCATGAAGAGGAGGAACTCGTTCCGATAGTGAATGGCGAGCAGTCCCAGGGAGAGCCCGAGGGTGACACCCACCGACCCGACGAACGCGCTTTGCGCGAGGAAGAGCGCGAGCACCTGCCTGTCCGCCGCGCCGAGCGCCTTCAGCACGCCGATCTCGCGGGTCTTCTGCACGACGAACGTGATCAGCGCGCTGGTGATGCCGAATGCGGCGACGAGCACGATGAAGAACAGCAGGTAGAACATCACGCTCTTCTCGACCAGCAGTGCGTTGAGGATGGTCGAGTTGTCCTCGTCCCAGCTTCGAATCTCGAACCCGTCGCCGAGCACTCGCTGCAACTGCCCCTTCGCCTCCGCGGCGGCGTGAGGATCGTCGAGGTTGATCTGCAGCCCGTGCACGGCCTCGCCGAGTTCGTAGAGATCCTGCGCGTTGCCGAGCGAGGTCACGACGATCATCGCGTTGTATTCGAAGTAGCCGACGTCGAAGATCCCGCGCACCACGTAGTCCTCGGGCAGGATGGCCACCTCACGGTCCTTGCCGCGCGTCTCGCGCATCTTCTTCAGGTTCGATGGGGAGTAGACCGCGAGCCGGTCGCCGACACGAAGCCGCAGGCTGCGCGCGAATTCCGCGCCGACCACGAGACCGTTGCCTCCGAGGTTGAACTCGCCATCGACCAGATTCGTGTGGAGCGTGCTGATCTTGCGCTCGAGGTCGGGGTCCGTGCCGCGGAGGATCGGCGCGTCCATCGCGGGCGTCTCGCCCGTCTGCGGCTGGGACTCGACGAGCACCTTGCCCAGGACGAACGGAGCGACGGCGCGAACACGCGCATGCTGCCGGACCTTCGCGATCACGTCCTCGTGGTTGATCATCGGCCCCTGCACCTTGAAGACCCGCAGATGCGCGTTGAATCCCAGGATTTTCTCCCGCAATTGCCGGTCGAAGCCCGTCATCACGCTGATCACAATGATGAGCACGGCGACACCGAGCATCACGCCCGCGACGGAAATGAGGGTGATGAAGGAGACGAACGTGCGCTTGGGCCGGAGGTAACGCAGCGCCAGCATCAGCTCGAACGGCAGTCGCGACATCGCGCGGAGGCTAGGGCGGCGCGCTGGCGCGGGCAAGCTTCAAGGCTTAGATGCCAAGTGGAGGCGATACGCCTCGACGCCGTATTCCGGCTAGAATCCTCCACCACCGTTCTTGGCCCGGATGAACACCTTCTCCCGGCCCGAACTGGTCCAGTTCGCGTTCAAGTCTCCGGGGATGTCGCCGAGTTCCTCCATGTTGAGCGAGGCCGGCCCGGTGGCGCTGCCGCTGGGCCGGTAGGGCGGCATCTTGACCCAGACGGCGCGCCCATCCGCGGCGGTCGCGGTCATTCCCCAGTTGTGCCGGATCATGCCGTTGCGTGGGAAGGGCGTGTTGTTCCAGCCCGTGCGGATGTTGTCGTAGCCTCCTGAGTTCATGCTGAAGCCGGCGTTGCCCGAGTCCTTCTCCGTGTGCATCACGAAATCCGACGGCTTGTTGATCATGGACCCGCGGAGCGCATTGGGGTCCGTGAACTGGTCGTCGCGGAAGATGTGACGGTTCGCGCGGTAGTGGACGAGGAAGGCAAGCGAACCGGTGTCCGGGGTCAGGTCCGAGGTGCAGACGAAGATCTTGTTGTTGTTCGTTGTGCCGCCGACGAAGGGCACCAGTTGCATCACCCACCCGCGCGGGTCGAGCTGCGTCGTCGCGTTGTTGATCCGGATGCCAAACGGAAACCGGTCGTCATAGTCGTCCTTGTAAAGCATCGTGCCGAGGGCGAGCTGCTTGTTGTTGTTCAGGCACTGCGTCATGCGCGCGCGCTCCTTGGCCTTGGACAGCGCCGGGAGCAACAGCGCCGCGAGGATGGCGATGATGGCAATGACCACGAGCAACTCGATGAGCGTGAATCCACGGCGGAGGGCGGGCGGCGTAGTCATGGGCTTCTTCATCATCCAGGCTGCGATCGGGGCGAAAGTCAACTGCGTGAATTACACCGAACCGGTTTCACGCCGAGGCGCGGACAGTCGCGGGCGAGCTCGCAGCCGGCGCAGTCGGGCTTGCGCGCGGCGCAGCGGCGGCGCCCGTGCCAGATGAGCCAGTGACTCCACAAAGCCCACTGGGCGCGCGGGATGAGTTTCATCAGGTCCTGTTCGATTTGCTCGGGTGTCACCCGCCGCGTCAGCCCGAGGCGGCGGGAGAGCCGCGCGACGTGCGTGTCGACGACGACCCCGGCGTTGATGCCGAATGCGTTTCCCAAAACGACATTCGCTGTCTTGCGGCCGACGCCGTCGAGCGCGGTGAGCTCAGCCATCGTGCGCGGGACTTCGCCCTGGTGCCGCTCGACGAGCTGGCGGCTGCACGATTGGATGTTCCTCGCCTTGTTGCGGAAGAACCCGGTGGACTTGATCAACGCCTCGATCTCGCCGAGGCGCGCCGTCGCGAAATCCTGCGCGGACGGGAATCGCGCAAACAGCGCGGGCGTGACCCTGTTGACGCGCTTGTCGGTGCACTGCGCGGAAAGGATGGTGGCGATGAGAAGGTGAAACGCGCCGCGATGATCGAGCTCGCAATGCGCATCGGGATAAGCGCGTTTGAGCGCGGCGAGAAGACGTCGCGCGCGGGCGGAACGCGCTTCAGCGGACTCGCGCGGCATGTCACACCATCTCCGGCGTGGTGAAGTTCTCCGAGGGCTTGAACAGCGGGGTGCCATCCTCCGCCTCGGGATACTCGAACACGCGGCCCTCGAAGTTGCGCACGATCACCCGCTCGTCGTTCCGCCGAAGGATGTAGCCGGGCGCCACGGGCACCTTGCCCCCGCCGCCGGGCGCGTCGATCACGTAGGTGGGCACGGCGTAGCCCGTGGTATGACCACGCAGCGACTTCATGATTTCCAGCCCTTCGCGCACGCTCGTGCGCAGGTGCGCCGAGCCCGAGATCAGGTCGCACTGGTAGATGTAATACGGCCGCACCCGGCAGATGAGGAGCTTCTGCACGAGGGCCTTCATCACCGTCGGGTCGTCGTTCACGCCGCGCAGCAGGACGGATTGGTTGCCGAGCGGGATGCCCGCGTCGGCGAGGCGGCCGAGCGCGTCGCGGACTTCCGTGGTCAGCTCGCGCGGGTGGTTCGCGTGGATGCTGATGAAGAGGGGATGAAACTGCCGCAGCATCGCGCACAGCTCCGGCGTAATGCGTTGCGGCAGGAAGACCGGGATGCGTGTGCCCATGCGCAGAAACTCGACGTGCCTGATGGCGCGGAGCCGCGAGAGCAGGTCTTCGAGTTTCTCATCGCTGAGCAGCAGCGGGTCGCCGCCACTGAGCAGGACGTCGCGAATCTCCGGATGCGCCGCGATGTAGGCGAGCTGGCGGTCAAACTCGGGATGGAAGTCGTAGCCGCTCGCGTTGCTCACGAGCCGCGAGCGCGTGCAATAGCGGCAATACGCCGCGCAGCGGTCGGTGACGAGAAACAGCACGCGGTCGGGATAGCGGTGCACGAGGCCCGGCACGGGCGAGTGCGCGTCCTCGCCGCAAGGATCGCTCAATTCCCACGGCGCGGTTTGCGCCTCCTCGACCCGCGGAATGACCTGCCGGCGGATGGGGCATTCCTCGTCGGCTGGATCGATGAGGTTGAAGAATGACGGCGTGATGGCGAGCGCGAGCTTGCTCCGGGCGAGGATGGCGCCCGCGCGCTCCGCACGGGTCAGCGACGGCAGGAGCGTTTCGAGTTGTTCCAGCGTGGTGACGCGGTGTTTGAGCTGCCAGCGCCAGTCGGACCAGTCGGCAGCCGGGGCATCGCGCCACGGACCGCGGCCGCCGGGGTGAAATTGCTTCAGCGAGTCGAGGCGGCCCGACGCAGGCGGCTCCTTGGCCTGCGCCGGTGAGGCGTCGGTTGACATGTTGGCCGGGACTATAGAATCGGACATCGCGGAGTCAAGGTGGCCGCCGGGGCCGCTCACTGCGCGGCAACCGGCGTGGCCGTCAGCGCGCCGAGTTTGCGGAAGTCATCACGAATCACGTCGAGCACGTCGAGTTGCTTGATGGTTTCCTGGATCACGACCTTGTGGCTGGGCGCGGGCTTGCCTGCGATGTCGAAGAGCTGGCCGGCGCGCTCGCGCTTTTGCAGGTAGGAAGTGAAGGCGGCGCGATAGTCTGCGATGAGCCGCGCGAGGTCGTGCGGCGCCTGCGACTGGAGTGATGTGAGCTGCACGACCAGATTGGCGATGGCACCGCGCTCGCGGCTGAACTGGGCCTGGCCGAGAAACAACTGCAGCTTGATCGCGCGCCGCTCGGGCAGCGCGCCCGCCGCGGCCCGCGCCTCGACGTGCGCAAGGAGAAGTTCATCGAGGCGTTGCAAGCTCGCGGAGTGCGTCCACCGGCGGTGCTCGTCACGGGACAAAACGCTCGCGTGAACCACCGACCACCATTTCTCGATGTCGAGCGCGGACTTGAACTGTTGCTGCCAGGCGTGTTCGAACGCGAGTTGCGCGTTCAGGAACGACGGCAGCGCCTGCAGAAACGCGACGAACCGCGCCGGTCCCTCGGGCTGTTTGAGCAGTTCGCTCACGAACACGTGCGAGCTGCTTCGAAACGTCTGCAGCGCCGCGCCGGTGAGATGCTCGGGGCGTGGCAGGCTGAGGTCTTTGAACGACATCGGCGCGGCGGCGCGCAGGACTTCGCGGGCCTCGCGATACGGTTCCGGGAAGCGCCCCGTCATCGAGATGACGGCCCGTGGATTGTCCACCACCGAAAACCTTCCCGCGCCTGCGACCGGGGCGCTGGTGCCGTCCAAAAAGTGCAGGCCGCCCGTCGTGCGCAAGTGGGCGTCGAGCCCCTCGACCACCCACAGCGGGACTTCGCCGGCGCGTTGCGACGGGTTCAAGCGGTTGGCCAGCTCCAGCGCCAGCGCGCCGGTAATTGCGCGCGACACCTCCGCCGGTTCGGCGTAGTGCGGCGCCAGCACGCGAAACTGCCAGCCCTCGGAATACCACTCGCGATTCACCGCAATCGGCCGCGTCGGCGGCGCCTCCGGCAGGAGCGAGACGCGGATGCGTCCGCGCCACTGGTCGGTGAGGTGCAACTCGCGCAGCAGGACTTCTTTCACGCGCTCGCAGTTGACAGCGACCACGGCGGGTTCGAGCCGCACGAGGTTGGTCGGCGCCCGCGTGCCGTCCGGCATGCTCACGACCACGCCGGGCCTGACGCCCGTGACGACGAATTGGCGCGAGCGGCTTTCGAAGGTGTCGAAGTGATTGTAGCTGAATGCGGCTTCCACCCGGCCTGCCGTTGCCACGAGCAGCGCGACGAGCGCGGCGGCGGCCCGGACGAAGGGACTTCGGCGCGCGGCATTCATGATGCGGTCAGGGTTTCGCGGCGGGAGCGGGCTTTGAGTCGCCGCCCGACTTCGCGGCGGGGGTGGCGGGCTTGGCGTCTGCCGCAGGTGCCGGCGCGGGTGGCGCGTCCTTTTTCGCGGCCTGCTTGTAGTTCTCGCTGCGGTAGTCGGTGATGTAGAAGCCGCTGCCCTTGAAGATCAGCCCGGCACCCGCGCCCATCAATCGCCGGACACGGCCGCGCCCCCAGCGCTTGCGCCCGCAGAGCTCCTTCGGGCAGACGGCGAGCGCGGACTCTTTCATGGACTGGACTTTCTCAAAGTGAAGACCGCACTTGTCGCAGGAATACTCGTAGGTGGGCATGGGAAGATCTGGCGGGTTCCAAGCCCGCGTCGGCAGCCGTCGCAGCAGGCTTGCAGTCGGGAATTCAGCGGCGGTCGAACAATCCTCCGGGCAGCCCCGTCTCCCAGGACTTCGGCGAATTCCAAGGCCGCGACGAGGCGTTTCCCGGCTCCGTCGTGGCGCAACCGCTGGCGCCCAAAAGCAAAACGGACACGGCGGCGAGAAGCAAGGCGCGGGCGATCAAGTTCAGGGGCGCTTTCATCTTAGGGCACGACGACGACGTCGCCTTCGAGGATTTCTTCACCCTTCTTCTTCCACTGTTGCATGATGTTGGCGATGGAGTGGCCGGGTTCGACGGTGGACACCTTCAGGCGGCCGACGAATTTCCCGGCGCGGTTGACGATGAGTTCGCCGTTCTTGAGCACACCGTGGTTGCCACCGACATCCACGATGACGAAATCCCACTTCGGATCGACTGCGACGATGCGGCCCTTGATGGAGGAGTCCAGCACCACATCCTTGCCGACGTTTTTCACGGAATCCACCTCGCCCTGTAGCTTGTTCACGCGGACGGCCAGAATCTTGCGTTCTTCCTTGGTGACATCGAGTTCGGTCTTCACGGCCGGGAGTTCGGCAGCCATGGACTTGATTTGGGGCATGTTAAATCCGGACGCGAAGAACTCTTCCGCCGTCTTCTTCACACTCGCGGTTTCGTCGGCGGCCTTCGCAGCGGCCGCCATGGCTTTCGTGGTGTTCATTTTCTCCACCGCGACTTCCTTCATCGCCGCGTCAGCCTTGGCCTTCTCGGCATCGCGTTCCTGCTCTGCGACGTCGATCTTTTGCTGGCGATCGCTGGATTCTTTGGCGAATTTTTCCTTCTGCTTGGTCATCTCCTCGAGGTCCTTGGCCTTCTTCTCCTTTTCCTCGTTGAGCGTGGTGAGGGTGGGTTTGAGCTTGAGCTCGCTGAGCGCAAAGACTGCCGCGCTGCAGAGAATCGAAACAATCAGGGCGATCTTAAGGAACATGGAGGCTCAATGATTGGGTTGAACAGTGGCGGGACGTTAAACACCAGTCCCGGCGGTGTCAATGGCTCTGTTGGCTCCGTTGGCCTGCGTTCGCCTCAATCCCGCCAGTAGGTCGACTCGCGCGGGGCCTTGTAGCGGATCGCCAGGTGGGGCGTCTCGATGCGCTTCTGCCCGGCGGCGAGTGATTGCATGCCGGCGGCGACGAGCCCGCCGGTGAGTTGCGTGCGCTCCACGGGATACGGCGCGCGGCCGGTGAGGAACATCCGTTCGGCTTGCGCCATGAGTGCTGCGGAATAAACCACGTTTGGATTGGGCGGCAGGTAAAACAGCGTCGAGAGTGGTTGCGACTGGCCGCTCCTCCGCGCGGCGAACGTAAAATCCCCGACCAGTCCGTTCAGCAGCAGCATCGTGGCCTTCAACCCGTCGGCGTGCTCGTAACGATACGCGACCGGGTCCTTCACGAAGCTGCGGATTTGCTCCGCGGTCGGATACCGGTGGCTGTGGGTCGGCGGCTGCGCGAGCGTGTGGCTGCGCGACAGGCACGCTTCGAGGAGCGCGGGGTCCCATCCGCCGGCGGCCCACGAACCCGTGTCCATCGCGTGCCACACGGAGTCACCGCGCAACGCCTGGAGCGCCACGACGCCCGTCTCGCCACCGCGCCGGCGTTCAGCCATGCATTGGATGACTTCCAAGGCGTGGAAGTCGTAACTGTCCACCGCGCCCATCGCCACGCCCATGACTTCGCGCAGCACTGCGCCGGCGGGCATTTCGACCGCGGGCATCCGCCACGTCACCGGCAACGAGGAACCGGCAAGAAACGGAAACTTCAATTGCCGCGACAACTGCACCATTTCGTCCGCCCACGCGGGATTCCACGAGAGATGTTTGTCGTTGAAGACCGGCGCGGCCCGGCCGTCCTGCCGGAAGACGTCTGTGACCTGCTTGAAGAATTCGTAGCGCGGATATTTTTTCTGGCCGGCTTCGTTCACGGGATAGTTGCCGTGTTCGCCGATGATCAGCACGGCGTCAACCGCGAGCCGGCTGCCGCCGCATCGCAGCGCCTCAGCGATCGTCGGGTAAATGGTGAAGCCAAATTCCCGCGCCCGCGCGCGGCTCAGTTCGTTCTCCGGGAATTGGTCCACATACGCGGACACGACTTCAATCTGCGGCCGGTGCCAGGCGCCGCGAACGGGATACCCGACGAGAAACCGTTCCCCCATGTGCCACGCGTGCGATCGGAAGCGCCACTCCGTCGTGATGATGGCCATGCGTTTCTTCCGCGCGGCGGTGCTCGCGGCCGGCCCGCCGAGGGAAAGTCCTGCGACGCCGGTTCCCAACGCGGCCAGGAATCGACGACGCGTGCTTTCGTGAAGAGTGAGCATGAAAGTGGAATACCACCGCCCGATCCGCGAGGCAACGTCAGGAACCGTCCACCGCTCAAACCCTGTGCCCGGTTCAGATGATGTATTCCAGAACGTTCGACGGTTCGCTTTGCAGTCGTCGCACCCGCTCGCACATCTGCGCGAGCGTGACTTCCTCCAGGATCTTTGCAATGGCGTCGCGAACTTCTTTCATCACGCTTCGGATGCCGCACCGCGATTCGTCCGGGCACGAACAGGCTTCGTAAGCCCGCTCGCTGACGCAACTGACCGGAGCGAGGGGCCCTTCGATGTGACGGATGACTTCGGCCAGCGTGATGGTTTCGGGGGCGCGCCGCAGCCGATACCCGCCTGCAACGCCACGCCGACTCTCGACCATTCCGCCTGATTTCAAGTCGTTGAGAATCTGCTCGAGGAACCGCTTTGGAATATTCTGCGCGTCCGAGATGGTCTGCGTGGCGACGACGTCCTGCCCGTAACGCGATCCCAGCACAATCAACGCCCTCAAGGCATATTCCCCGCGCAGCGAGAGTTTCATGGGCGTATCCTGCAAACCCTACACATCAAGTCAAGATTATCCAGGCGTGTATTGCCGGCACAATTTGAATCAGTGTGCCAACGATCGTAACTCAATCCGATTAATGTCTATTGACTTGATAGTGATTTGAAATAGACTGCCCACCCGCATCCGTGACCGCTTCCCCGCTGTTGTGACGAGCGCCCGGCACCATTGCAGACTCTGCTCCGACGCCGCCGGCCTGAAACGACAGCGGATGCGATTCGTCGGAACTGCACACCGAGCTCAAGCTTATGGAAACCAAGTCACGCAGCCTCGCCAAAGCGGTCAGCTACCGCATCTACTCGTCAGTCATCACCGCGGCCTTGGTTTACATTTTCACCGGGATAGCATCCCTGGCGCTTGGAATCGGTGTCACGGAATTGATCGTCAAGGTATTCACCTTTTTCCTGCATGAGAGGATCTGGACTTTCATCCGCTTCGGGCAAAACACCCACCCGCTCGCCGAATTCAAAGTCAGCAAGCCGCTCACGCAACACGACAAGCAGGAGATCGAGAAGAAACTCTCCGAACTCGGCTACCTCGGCGAAGGAATTTGAAACGGCGCAGACCGGCAGAACCAGCCTCGCAATCCGGCGAATCCCCACTCGCCCAGCACCCTCCCGGCGCTTGCAATTATTCCACAGCCCCGGTTTACTCCCCGTGGTTCCAACAACAACTGCACACCATGAAGCAACTCCCATTCATCCTCGGGTTCGCCACGACACTGGCACTCGCCGCGCCAGCCTTCGGACAGGACGCCCTCGCCGACAAGGTCAAAGCCATCCAAAAGGAATACCAGGCCGCCGCCACGGAATACTCGACCGCCATCCGCGCCGTGAAACTCAACGAGGACCGCGCCGCCGTCGCCAAGGAGAAAATGCCCGACCGCGCGAAATTCGCGGCTCGCTACCTGGAAGCCGTCTCCGGTGCTCCCGCCGACCCCGCCGCAGCCGAGGCGCTCATCCAGGCGGTGACATTGGATTTTCGCGGCTCCACCGGAGCGAAGGCCATCGCACTCCTAGCCGCGCACCACGTCAGCAACCCCCGCATCACAAACGTGATGACTTACCTGCCCTACACCGGCGAAGCCGGCGAGAAGCTTGCCCGCGCACTCTCCGAGAAAGGCGCCGACCGTGACGTCCGCGGCAAGGCCTCGATGGCGCTCGCCAAGATTCTCAAGGACACCAACCCCGCCGAGGCGGAAAACACCCTCAAACTGATCATCGAGAAATACGCGGACGTCTCCGCCGGGCGCGGCACACTCGGCGAACAGGCGCAGAAGGACATCGACCACGCGAAGAAGTTCGGCACCGGCAAACCCGCGCCCGAGATCGCCGGGCAGGACATCGACGGCAAGGATTTCAAGCTCTCCGATTATCGCGGCAAGGTCGTGATGATTGATTTCTGGGGAGATTGGTGAGGGCCCTGCCGCGCGATGTATCCCCACGAGCGGTCGCTCGTGGCGCGGATGCAAGGCAAGCCCTTCGCACTAATCGGCGTGAACTCCGACCCGAAAGAAAAGGTCGTGGACGCCATCAAGCGCGAGAACATCACCTGGCGCTCGTTCTGGGATGGCGGCAACACCCGCGGCCCCATCGCCACCGAATGGCAAGTGCAGGGCTGGCCCACGATGTATCTGATTGACCACAAAGGCGTCATCCGCAAGAGCTACGTCGGCTCGCCCGGCGGCGAAGTGCTCGACCGCGAAATCGACGCGCTCGTCAAAGCCATCGAGGCCGGCAAGTAACCCCGGCGAGGCCAGAAATCACTGTCATAAATGGCCGCCGGGCACCCGGCGGCCATTGCATTGAAGCGCCGAACTCCAGTTCGGTGCGATGGCATCCGACGGCGCGAAGCCTCATGAAAACCTCACACCACCCACCAGTCATCACGCTGATCCTGAACTGCATCGTCGCCGCTCAAATCGTTGCCGCCGAACGCACGCCCGCGCAGCAATACGAGGCCATCGCCGGCGAATACGACCTCGCCCAAGCTGCCTTCACCGCCGCCGTGCGCGCCGCCAAGATCGGACCGGACCGCGACAAAGTCCGCGCCACCAAGCGCCCCGACGTCGCCGCGTTCGCTTCGCGATTCCTCAAGCTCGCCGACGCGCACCCGAAAGACCCTGCGGCGGTTGACGCGCTCGTCTGGGCCGCGAACAACGGCGACGACGATCACGCGCACAAGGCCCTCGACCGCCTCTTCGCCGACCACACGCGCAGCCAAAAGATCGCCGCGGTTTGCGAACCCATCGCTTCCCGCATCACCGACTCGACGGAGCAGCGCCTCCGCAAACTGCTCGGGGAGACCCCGCATCGCGATGTGAAAGCGCAGGCCGCGTTTGCGCTCGGCCTCTATTGCAAGAACAAGGCCGAGGTCCGCGCCGACCTCATTCTCAACCTCGCCGGCGCGGAGAAAGACCTTCGTCCAGTGGACCGCAAGCACTACGAGGACGTCATCAAGTCGTCAGACCCGGTGAAACTCGCCGACGAGGCGGTGAAGTGGTTTCAGCAGGTCGCGGCGCAGCACGCCACCGAGCCCGCGCTTGCGAAGCGCGCGCAGGCGCAGGTGCACGAAGTGTCGCACTTCTGCATCGGCCGCGAGGCGATGGAAATCGAAGGCGCGGACGTGGACGGCAAAAAGATGAAGCTCTCGGACTTTCGCGGCCGCGTGGTGGTGCTTGATTTCTGGGGCGACTGGTGAGGCCCGTGCCGCGCGATGTATCCCTCGCAGCGGTCGCTCGCGAGGCGGATGCAAGGCAAGCCGGTCACGTTCGTCGGCGTGAACAGCGACGGCAAGGACCGCCTGCGGTCGACGCTCAAGCGCGAGCAATTCGACTGGCCCAACTTCTGGGACGGCGGCGACACCAGCGGCCCCATCGCGCAGGCGTGGGATGTCACCGGCTGGCCGACGATTTACGTGCTCGACCACAAGGGCGTCATCCGCTTCAAGGAAATCCGCGGCGACACGCTCGAACTCGCGGTGAGCCTGCTCGTGAAGGAAATCGAGGCGGAGAAGAAGCAGCCTTGATCGCGCCCGGCCACGGGCGGACGCTTGACCGGCTTCAGCTACTTCACGAGCCACAGTGAGGCTTCCTCGACCCAGCCGCTTTCCCAGTGGTGCTTCCGTTGCGGACCGTCCCGCCGCTCGTGCGGGATGCCAAGCGTCTCCATCCACTGATGCGTCTGCGTCATCTGCGCGCGAAAGTTGTCGTAGCCGAACAACCCGAGCCGCGCCGAAGCGCCCAGCGCCTTCCCCCGCGTGCGCAGTGCCTCGTGCAACTGGTGCCGATCGTAGTTTTCGCGCGTGCCGGAGATGGCTTCGAGCCCGTAGCGCGGCTGTTCCATCGCGGTGGGCGCGTCCCACGCCGCGGCTTTGCCGAACACATCGGGATGCCGCAGCAGCAGACTCCACGCGCCCCATCCGGACTTGCTGAAGCCAAGCAGCAACCGTGCGTCGCGGTCGCGCCGTGCGGGATGCCTCGACTCGACCGCGGGCACCACGACCTTCACGAAGTAGCTTTCCTGCCGGATAGACTTGTCCGCCGAGTGATCCACAAACCACGGGAGCTGGCTGAATGTCGGATAAACGCAGATCACGCCGACCTTGTTCGCGAGATCGAGCCGTTTCGCCTCCGCGAGCGCGCTGCCCCAATGCACGCCGTTCGTCGCCTCGACGGGCAACAGGTAGAGCACGGGGAACTTCGCGCCCGGCGGCCGGTTTTGCGGCAGAAGCACATGAATCTCCGTCGTGCCCGATTGAAACTCGGACTGCACGTCATGCACAACAAACCCGTGCACGCCCGGTCGTGCGCCGGAGACCTTCGCGCTCGCGTGCAGTTCCAGCGGCAGCTCCGCGGCCCCCGCCGCCGCGGCCGCGAGCAAGCCCGCGGCGAGCGCCGGACCGGCCGCCCGCGCGTAGCACAAGACGCCCGTCAGAATACCGGCGCTCCGCTTGGCCTCGTGCGCGGGGTGCATGGATCGGAAGTCGGTTGGATGGCGTGACCGCCGTTACTTCAACGCCGCGAGATACTCCACAAGGTCGCGCAGCTCGAAGCGAGTGAGCAGTTTCTCCACGCCCTCGGGCATCGCGCTGAGTCCTTTCGCGCGCGCGCGGATGTCCGCCTTGCGCAACTGCAACAAGCCGTCTTCGGGCGAGTGCAGTTCGAGCTTGGTCTCCGTCTCGCGCTTGACCACGCCTGCGTGCACCGCGCCGTTCGCAAGGGTGATGGTCACACTCTCGAAGCCCGGCGCGATTTGCCGGTTTGGGAAGAGGATGGACTCGACCAACTGCTGGCGAGTCTGGCGCGTGCCGATGCCGGCGAGGTCCGGCCCGACGGTGCCGCCGGCGGATTTGATCGCGTGGCACCGGAGACACTGCGCTGCCGCGTGTTCGTGGAAGATCCGTTTGCCGTTCGCGGCGTCGCCGCCGGCGAGCAGCGGCCGGTGCGGCGCGGGCGGGTCGTTCGTGGCGAGCGTGTTCGTGAACCGTTGAAGCGCCGCAACCGTCACCGCATTCGTCCGCCGCCCGGCGGCTTCAACGAGGTCGAGTTGAAGTTCCGCGCGGACCTGTCCGGCGGTCAACTTCGCGAGCCACGAGGCGAGCACTTCGTCGGCCTTCGCGCCGCCGAACCGGCCGAGCGTGGCGAACGCGGTCTGCGCGAGCCGGGTGTCCGTCTCCTTGGCGAGCATCAGCCCGATCGCCGCCGGTGCATCCGGCAAATCCACGCGGTCCAGCAGGCCGATGGCCGCGGCGCGGAGCGCGACATCGGAATCGCCGAGGGCGAGCTTCACGGCCTCGGCCGCGCGGAAGTGCCGCAAGGCCACGAGCGCGGCCGGGATCTCGCGGCGCAGTTCCAGCGGCGTGTTCGTCGCAGTGAACCGGTCGAAAAGCGGCTGCACCGCAGGTTTCGCGTCGAGTTTCACAACGGCCCGCAGCGTGGCGAGTTGAACGGCGGCGGACTTGTCCTCGAAAAGCCGCGAGGCGACGCCGAGCAGGTTCCGCTGCGCCACCACGCCGGAGCGCGGCGGGAGCGGCCGCCACAGGCCGACGACGCGGTCGAACCAGCCCGGCCAGTTCTCCGGGTTGATCACCGGCGTGGAACCGTGGCGGGCGTCGCGCTCCGGGGCGACGGGCACGTGACCCGGCTCGGCCGCCTCGACCTTCCAGGCGGCGAGCGCGTCGAGCGCCTCGACTCGCATCGCGTCCGGCACATCCGCGCGCTGCGAGAACGCCGCGAGCATCTTCGCGTGACGGTCGGTGCCGAGCCGGAAGCAGGCGTTGATCGCGCGCGGATGCAGGTTCGTCGGGCAGTCCACCTTGCCGATGAAAAGCGCGAGTTCGGGCAGCGCCTCCTCGATCGGCACGTCATGGATGGCGCGCGCCGCCTCGTGGCGCAGTCGCGGCTCGGGGTCGTTGAGGAAGCGCGCGATGCCGGGCGATTCCAGACGCCGCATCGCCAGCAACGCGGCGCGGCGCACGGCGGGCGACTCATCGCGCGCAGCCTGGTTGATGGCGTTGGTGTCACCGATGCCGACCAGCGCCATCACGCCGGCGTGCGTGAGGTGGGCGTCGGCGTCGGCGTTCGTGCGGAGCAGTTTGAGCACGCTGGGAATGGCGTTCTTGTCCCCGGCCTTCGCCACCTTCATGGCGAACTCGAAGCTTGCCACGGCGCCCGAGAATTCACGGATTCCACCCAATTGTGGGTTGTCATGTGCGGCGCGCGTGTCCTTCTCGTCGTTGGTGACCCGATAGATCCGCCCCTTTTCCGGCGCGCCCCAGCCGGCGACCCAGTCCAGCACGTAGAGCGCGCCGTCGGGGCCGAACGCGACATCGGTTGGCCAGCAGTTCCACAGGAGCTTCTCGCGGGCGGCGACCTCGAAGCTCGCGCCGCGCGGCTTCACGCTGAAGCTCCACACGCCGCCGGGAAAATCGCAGAGGACGAATTGGTTCCTGTATCGGCCCGGCAGTCCCGTGCCGGGATAGAACGCGAATCCCGCAGGACCCTGCGCGACTTCGCCGCAGGTCGGCAGCACGTCGTCCGCGCCGCCGCGCCACACGCCTTCGCGCACCCACGGCCCGAACCCCTTCATGTGCTGATACGAGCAGCGCCAGCCGTAGTCGCCGCCCTCGACCAGGTGCAACAGGCGCGACTTGTCCGCGCCCGCCGTGTCGTTGTCCACCGTGAAGAGGTTGCCGAAGGCGTCGAAGGCCAGCTCCTGCGGATTGCGCAGGCCGATGCAGAAGACCTCGAGTTGGGAGCCGTCGGGACGACACCGGAACACCGCGCCGGTGTCGGGCGCGACGCGGCGGAGGTAACCGGCGCTGAAGCCGGGATGCTTCGTGCCGGGCCGCAGTTCGAAGCCGCGGTCGCCGACGCTGAAATAGAGCCGCCCGTCCGGCCCCATCACGAGCCCGTGCAAGTCGTGGCCGGACACGCCGATGTGCACGCCGAACTGATTCGCGATCGGCGACGAGCGATGGATGAGCGCGGAGCCTGTGGCGGGAACGCGTGCCGGATTTGAGTTCGAGTTTCGAGAATCGGGAATCGAGAATCGCCAGACATCCGGGATGTTCGCGAACCACACCGAGCCGGTCTTGGCGAGAATGCCCGCGGCCGTGCCGGACTCGGGCTTGTTGAACCCGGTGGCGACAATCTCGGAGAAGTCCGCGCGGCCGTCGGCGTCGCGGTCCTCGAGGAGCCGGATGACCTCGGTGTCGTTCGTGAGCGTGGCGAAGTTCGTGCCCGTGAACTGCCGGCGCAGGAAATCCGCGCGGCCGGCCACGGTGCGGAGCGACAGGTCGTTGAGAAGCCACGGCGTTTCCTTGGTGATGTCGAAGACGGACTTGTTCCACCGGTGCGTCTCCACGACGAAGACGCGCCCGCGCTCGTCGATGCTGAAGGCGACGGGATTCTTGAGCATCGGCTCCGCGGCGAAGAGTTCGACCTTGAGTCCGGGCGCAAGCTGGAGGCCTTTCAAAGCAAGTTCCGCCGCGGGATTCGTCGCCGCTTGCGAGAGAAGCAGACCGCCCGCCACGAGCCACGCAAGCATCCACGCGGACGCGCGCGCGAGTCGCCGGGGTGCCGGTGCGGGGTGCATTTGACGGATGGATTATGCCCCGCCCGCCGGGGAAAGGGGAAGTCCCCGCGAGAACCGATTTCAACCAAGGGCGACCGGGAATTTGGTTTGACCCCCTGCGCCCCGGCGCGAATGCTCCCCCGGACTTATGCCGAATCCTTGGACTGGAAAGGGGAATCCCTACACGCGGAAGGAAGTCGTCGAGCGGTTGCGCGAGCAAATCCGCAAGGGCCGGCCGATCATCGCCGCGGGCGCGGGCACGGGCATCAGCGCGAAGTTCATCGAGCGCGGCGGCGGCGACCTCATCATCATTTACAACTCCGGTCGTTTCCGCATGGCCGGGCACGGCTCGACCTGCGGGTTGATGGCTTACGGCGACGCGAACGCCATCGCGATGGAAATCGGCGAGCACGAGGTGCTGCCGGTGGTCGAGGAAGTGCCGGTGATTTGCGGCGTGCACGCGACCGACCCGCGCCGCCGCATGTGGCACTGGCTGCTTCAGGTCAAGGCCATGGGCTTCAGCGGCGTGAACAATTTCCCGACGCACTGCATCGTGGACGGACGCTTCCGGCAAATCCTCGAGGAGACGGGCATGAGCGTGGAGAAGGAGTTCGAGATGGTCTCGCTCGCGCGAAGGATGGACTTGTTCAGCATCGTTTACGTCTCGACGCCCGCGGAGGCGAAGGCGATGGCCGAGGCGGGCGCGGACGCGATCATCGCGCACGTCGGCACGACGGTCGGCGGCAGCATCGGCGTGAAGGGCGCGGTGGGGACGATGAAGGACTCAGTGCGCCGGGTGCAGGCGGTGATCGACGCCGGACGAAGCGTCCGCAAGGAC
>Ga0194128_10005392_pt1 | contig 17936 bp, 22 predicted proteins | sample TA2KigCa65mmetaG_FD_148650 | JGI IMG/M metagenome (GOLD analysis project Ga0194128, IMG submission 148650) | Freshwater microbial communities from Lake Tanganyika, Tanzania - TA2015037 Kigoma Deep Cast 65m | ecosystem: Environmental > Aquatic > Freshwater > Lake | place: Tanzania: Lake...
GGGGCCTGTTTAATAGTGAGCATGCGGCGACTGGTGTTGCACAGGTGGTGCCAGACCATACGAGCCTCAAGGAGATTTTCAATGACATTCCTCGCATTGCTTGTAACGGTTCAGAGACAGATAGAAACTATGGTCTAGAGCGCTTATTGCCTGACCCGAGCAGTGTTACTAACATCCTGAACTGCTACTACGGGGATCGCAATGCCTTGAAGGCTGCTGGCAATTGGTGCTATGAGCGCATCCATGAAAAGCAATTCACTTGGCCTGTCATTACTAAAAAAATGCTTGGGATTGTTGATAGCGTCCTTTCTCAAAAAGAAGAGCAAGCTAAATTTAAAGGTTTTGGCACTCCTGCACGTATTGACTAATCATGAAAATTTCTCAAATCTTTCTTTCTGACATTGATACAGAGTTATCTCCCTTTCTTCAATATGCCACTTCCACCATTGATCAACATTTTCCAAGCGCGGTTCATACTATTTACAACAAAGAAACTTTGCGTCAATTTATTGTTGACAATTACTGCCCTGACGTGGTTGAAGCTTACGACATGCTTCGCCCCTATTCGTACAAAGCAGATCTCGGAAGATTCTGCCTTTTAAATAAACTCGGTGGTTGGTATTTTGACATTGCCATTCGCTGTGTCAATGCAGTGGAAATGGGAGAGCGCATTGAATTTTTGGCTTTCCGCGACATCCAACGCTTCAGCTACACTTCTTGGGCTTGCGCTACGACAGTTTTATATTCCAAGCCAAATAATTTGGCCTTACAAACTGCCATTGAAATGATTGTCAATAATTGTAAAAATAAATATTATGGCATCACGCCATTGTGCCCCACTGGCCCCACTTTGTTAGGTGCTGCATTGGCGTCCAATGGGGGCAATGTTAATTTTATTTATGGCGACTACCTAGAGCTAACTCCCACGCACCAGCAAAAGAACCGAGCTTTTGTACTTCCTGATGGCACAATTATGGCCTGGAGTAAGCCTGCTAGTGGTGGCGACCTCACGGGAATGGGAGCCAAGGGAGTGAATAATTACAACGAACTGTGGGCAGCGAGGCAGATCTATGCGAAGTGAAGACTGGACTATTTACGCGGCAAAGTTAAAGCACCAGACAATCACTTATTCATCCCCATCGTCTGTTGTTCCCATTGTGGTGGGTGCTCATTCCTTGGAAAACGAAGAGCGACTTGCGCTGCGTAATAGCGGTCATATTTTTGATGACGAAGGTGAGAATATTTCCCCTCTCAACCCGTTCTTTTGCGAGCTTACTTCTGTCTATTGGCTTTTAAATAATTGTGACGATAAAAAATACATTGGCAATGCTCATTACAGGCGTAAATGGGCCGATAAAGATATTATTAACTCCAAGGAAGGCGTGCTTTATGTGAGTGATTCATGCCAGTTTGGTTGCAGTTTGGCAGATCAATTTAAGGCCGGACATTCAGGATTTGATGCCCCTGCCATGACAATTGGTTTAGCGGAAAGAGGATTAATTCCGTTTTCGGCTAGCCAAATGAAAGCAGTGTGGAGCCAGGGAACTTTTCATGGCTGCCAAATGGCACGAGGCCCACACTCCTATTACGAAACCTTTATGAGCCTTGTTTTTGACTGTCTATGGCCATTTTGGGAGGAACATAAGGACGAGATTCAGTCGATGGATGGATACAACAGGCGAATGATGGGTTTTGTTGGTGAACGCATGATCACTGGCCTTATCCTTTGCCGCGAAAGCTTTTTTGATTTTCCCGTGCTTACTTCTAGGGTTGAATATAAACCATGATTTCCAAACGAAAAGGTAGCCGTAAGAATTGATGGCATTGCAATATGATTTTTTGATTGTTGGAGCTGGTTTGTTTGGCAGTGTTTTTGCAAGACAAGCCACTGACGCCGGGTTCAAATGTTTGGTTATTGATCGTCGTGACCACTTTGGCGGAAATTGCTACACGGAGCAAAAAGAAGGCATTGAAGTGCATACATATGGCCCGCATATTTTTCACACTAGTAATGAAACGGTGTGGCAATATGTGAATCGCTTTGCCAGTTTTAATAGTTTTATTAATTCGCCAAAAGCAATGCAAAATGGCAGGCTCTATTCCCTGCCATTTTCAATGAATACTTTTTATGAACTATGGGGAGTTGTTAGCCCTGACCAAGCCAAGCGCATTATTGAAAAGCAGCGATGGAAGGGTAAAATTAATAATTTAGAAGAGCAAGCATTGGCCTTTGTTGGTGAAGATATTTACAGGCTTTTAATTAAAGACTACACAGAAAAACAATGGGGGCGAAAAGCAACGGAGTTACCTTCTTTCATTATTAAACGACTACCCCTTCGCTTCACTTTTGACAGCAACTACTTTAAAGACAAGTACCAGGGTATTCCCAAATATGGTTATTCGCAAATGATGGCCAAGATGCTAGATGGCATACCATTAAAACTTTCAGTTGATTTTTGTCAGGATAAAAAATACTGGCAACAACAAGCGGCTAACATTGTCTTTACTGGTAAAATTGATGAATATTTTAATTATCAACACGGACGATTAGAGTATCGCACCCTTGACTTTTCCCATAGCGTTTTAAATACGGACAATTTCCAGGGAAATGCAGTGATCAATTTTCCCTCTCATAGCGTACCTTTTACTCGGAGAATCGAACATCGACATTTTGCTGAATGTAATAGCGAAGTGACTATTGTTACAGAGGAAACACCAAGAGAATGTACAGAGACGGATATTCCATATTATCCCATCAACACTAATTACAATTCAAGACTGTATCAGCAATACAAAGAATTAGCTCAGCAAGAGCAAGGCGTTATTTTTGGAGGAAGACTGGCTGAATACAAATATATGGACATGCATGTGGTCATTGAAAGTGCTCTAAATAAATGGAGATCGTGGTATATGAATCATGGCTTACGTTTGCTAACGTAAAAGAAAACTTTTGCCATGACCACAAAAGAAAAGCAGGCAAAGCTTGCCAAGGTGATGCGAGAATTTAAGGCTGGCACTCTTAAAGGGAGCGATGGCAAGCCAATTGTCAGTCGCAAACAGGCGATTGCCATTGCCATGTCTGAAGCTGGCATGTCAATGGAAGGCAAAAGTGATGCTTATGTAGATGCCTATGTGGATGCTATGTGCTGCATGGAAGAAGAAGGGGAAATGGAAGAAGATATGATGGATGAAAGCTTAGGAGAGAGGCGCTGTAAAGCTTATTTAGGCACCGTCAGGAAGAATAAAAAAAAGTAGGCAGGGGCGACGCTGAGTCGTTCGCCCCTCCATCGTCTGTAAGAGCTGCAGCGCGTCGCGGCTTAGAACTACGCAAGAAATATGGCAAAGGCGGCCTGACAACGCAGGAGGCTGGAAAGCAGGGCATTGGCAGCGGCGTTGCAAGGGCTGGTGATCTTGCTAGCGGCGGCGGCATAAGCTTTGCCACTATTAAGCGTATGGCAGCGTTTTTCTCTCGCCACGAGAAGAATAAAAGTGGTGGCGAAAATGACGCTGGCTATATCGCCTGGCAACTATGGGGAGGAGACGCGGGTAAGGCGTGGGCCAACCGCATCATTAGGATGGTGGAAAGTCGCCAATCAAAACAGTGAGTGAGTACGTCCGCGTAATTGAAGAAGAAGAAGAAGGCATTGGCGTGATGAAGGCTCTGGCCATTCTTTCAGCCAATGAGCATCGCAATACTTCTCACTGGCGCCTTGTCGAAGAGCAGCATTTCAAAAATGGCCGCCTTGACGAAACGCATATTTTTGTGAAGAGTTATTACGAAAAACCTGACGAGCATTTTGAGCCGACGAAGTTCCTCACTTTTGAAGTGGAAGCAATGGCAAAGGCCTATGTCATGGAAGGTATTGAAAGCCAGCTTGCAGATTTGCGAGACGACGAAGAGGTTTAATTTTCTACTGCGGAAACCACAAACGTAGGATAACCGAGCAGGTACAAAATAGAAAGCTGAAAAATAGAACTAAGAATACGAATTTGGGCGCAGTCAGGGGAGATTTGTCCACGTTCCATTCGTGAGATTGTAGTTTGATCACAATGAAGCATTTCTGCGACATTTCCCTGTGACATTCCAGAGTTTAAACGAGCTTCTTTCATTCTTTCTCCGATAATCCGCCTACTTTCTTGAATGGTGACAATGGGCGCTTTGAGGCGCGTGGTGAGACGGCGATGCTGAATGTGCTGCATTTTTAGGCGAAATAACCTATTTAAGTCTATCTCGCATATGATTAATTGATAGAGTATAGGCATGAGCGACACATGCTTTCGTTACGACGTAGCGCCGATTGACAAGTACGAGCTAACCCCCGAAGGTTATCTTCGTGCTTGGGCAACCATCGCACGCACTGGTGTACAACATTACACCGATGCAGATGGCTCTATTCGCCGTGAATATCGTCCCGAAGCGGAGGTGGCGTCTCCTGAAAGCTTGGCCTCATTTGCGGGCAAAGCAATCACTCTTGAGCATCCTCCAGTTCTCTTAGATAGCGCCAATACAAAGGACTATCAAGTGGGCTTTAGTGGCACTGAAGTGGTGTATGACAACGGCTTTGTCCGTGCCGTCATGACTATCACTGACAAAGATGCCATTGAGCGCATTATGCGTGGTGATGCGAAGGAGGTCAGTGCTGGTTATCGCGTCAATTATGAAGCGACGCCTGGCGTTACTGACAGTGGTGAGAATTACGATGGCATCCAAAAGGAAATCAACGGAAATCACATTGCTGTTGTGCGCAGGGGCCGCGCTGGCCCGCAAGTGAAGCTCCATCTAGATCGTCTGGATGCTGCCGATCCTTCTCTAATTTCTCATATAGAGGACTCATCTATGACTGCCAAAGTCAACTTTGATGGCGCCGAGTTTGAGGTGAGCGAGAGCGTAGCTCTGGCTATTACCAAAGAACGGGAAGACGCCAAAATGTCCTACGAGGACATGAAGAAAATGTACGATGGCATGATGTCCGAAGCTTCCAAAATGAAGGAAGAAATGGACGCCATGCAAAAAGAAATGAAAGGTAAGTGCGACTCTGCCGAAGGGCGGGCCGATGCCCTTGCCGAAGAAGTGGAAAGCCTCAAGCTTGACCTTGACGCTGCTAAGCAAGTGAACGTGGACAGCCTTGTTGAAGAGCGCATTGCTCTCATTGACAAAGCCCGTACTTCCCTTGACTCCGCTTTCGACTTCGCGGGCCTTTCTGCTCGTGAAATCATGGAAGCTTCTATTAAGGCCGTGCGTGGTGACGCTGATCTGTCGGACCGTTCCGACGATTACGTGACCGCCATGTTCGACACCCTGGTTGAATCTGCTCCCCGTAGCGACTCCGCCGCCACCGAAGAACTGCGCAAAGCTGTTGCTTCCATCGCTTCCCCCATGTCTGCTCCTTCGTCCTACATGGACAAGCTGCAGAATGCTTGGAAATCCCCTCTCTCCGTCTCTAAGGAGCGCTGACCCATGGCCGTAACTTTTACCACGTCAGGGACCGCTTCCGCTGGCGGTGTGCAACAGAGCTATGCTCTCGTTCACGCTGCGCTTCTGGAAGGCCAACTTTCTGACATCCGCGACAACACCATTGGCACCTACGTCAACGAAACGGCAGTTGTCCTGCCTTTTGGTGATGTACAAGTTTATAACGTTGCAGGCACTGTTGCCAATTCTGCAACCACCATTTCTGGCGCTTCTGACACCGTTCTCGGCGTCAACGTGCTCACCTATGTCGATGAAACCGCTCTGAATGGCGATAGCCGTCCTGGCGTGAAAGTCGATCAAGTGCTGAACGTTGCCAACGAAGGCGCAGTGGCCGTCTACGTGACCGGCGCTGTTACTCCCGCATCGCCTGTGCGTGTGCTTTATAGCGCAAGTGGCACTGGCAAGGCTGGTCAATTCAGCCATGCTTTTGCTTCGGGCAAGACCGTTCGTCTTTCCAATGCTCGTTTCCTTACTTCCACCACTGGAAGCGGACTGGCAGTGCTGGAGCTGAACGGGCCGAGCTTCACTCTCTCCGCTGATTCTTGATAGGAGGTCCTACTAATGTCTGATTTTCGCATGGACGACGCGGGCCTGTTTCTTGAGCGTCAGCTTGAGTACATCCGCCCCCAAGTATTTGAAGTTGCTTATGCCGACATCAAGTACCCCACCCTGCTGCCTGTAACTAGCGAAGCTGGTCCTGGCGCACAAACCTTCACCTACCGCATCATGGACTCCACTGGGGAGTTCAAGCTGATTGCGGATGCTGCTGATGATCTGCCCCGTGCCGACATCAGCCAAGTGGAGAAGAGCATTAACATTCGTTCGTTCGGCGGTAGCTTTGGCTACACCGTGCAAGAACTGCGTGCCGCTCAAATGGCAAACATTGCTCTTGAGCAACGTCGCGCTTCTGCCGTTCGTCGTGCTTACGAAGAGAAAGTTGAAAACGTTGCAATGTTCGGTGAATCCACCGTTGGACTTGCTGGTTTCTTCAACAACTCCACTGTTGACGTGATCGCTGCTGACAAGTGGTTCACCAGCAGCGGCACCACCGCTCAGGAAATGCTGGAACTGTTGAACTATGGCGTTAGCGCCATCATCAACGCCTCCAACATGAAGGAGCAGCCCGACACCATCCTGCTGGCCTACGAGGACTACAACAAGATCAGCACCACCCGCAACTCCGATTCTTCGGACGTGACCGTGCTTGAGTATTTCCTTAGGACGAATCCCTACATCCGTAACGTTGAGCCTATCAACCAACTGGATGCTAGCAATAGCGTTCTGAACACCAACCGCATGGTGGTGTACAAGCGTGACCCCGAGAAAGTGCAACTGCACATCCCCCAACCGCTGGAGCTTTTCCCGCCCCAGCAGCGCGGTCTTGAGTTCATTGTCCCTGCTCACGCTCGCGTGGGTGGTGTGGCTCTGTACTACCCCAAGAGCGTCATCTACGTTCAAGCCTCGTCTTGAGCTTAGTCAGGCAATGGGCGTTAAGCTAATCATCAGTTCTAATTGAACATAAAATGTTAATTGCTTACCGCCCTGAGCTTGAAAATCCGCCTCGTGAAGGTGGCTTCGGCATCATCACTGATGGAGGGATGATTCAACTGGTGCCTGGGTTAAACCAGGGAGTGCCAGAAGATCAATGGAAAAAGGCTCGTGACAATTCAACCGTTAAACGGATGATGACCATTGGCGCCATTGAAGAAGTGAGGGAACAGCCGACTGTGGAAACCATTCCACATGACGTTCAAACTCTTTCAAATCTCCCCATCATTGAAGCCTCTCGGACCATTGAACTAATTCATGACCTAGATCAACTGGCGTCATGGAAAAAAGTTGAAGGGCGAGTGAGGGTTCGCAATGCCATTGCAAAACGTCAAGAAGCAATTAAGGCAGGAAGGGCTTGACCATGACTGTTACCTATGCAACGTTTCTTGATCGTTTCCCTGAATTTACGCCCCATCCATCGGGAATTGTAAACGGGGCTCTTTCTGAAGCTACAGCGGATGCTAGTGCTGATGTTTTTGGAGATCAAACTGATCGCGCCGTAAAACATCTCGCTGCACATATCATTGCCATTCAACTTGCACAAATGGGCATCCAAATTGGTGCCACAGAAGGCAAGGTATATGGCAAGGGGCTTGAGGCCACACAATATGGCCAAGAGTTCAAACGAATGCTTGAAACCGTCGCTGGTTCTTTCTCCATTGGTTTTGTTGCATGACGAACGTCCTCTTACCTTTAGCTAATGCCACTCTTGTGTGGTCAGTGGCTTCTGGTTATGTCGTTGAATCAGGCACTGGCAATTACGTTCCCACTTCTACTGGCGTGACATACTATGCCACATTGAAGCAGAAGCGTAATCCACAGTACGATTATTTGCTTGGTGCTGATAATACGGCTGTGTACATGGAAGGACGCTTGACGGGGCCTCTAGCCCTCTCTGGTGTCACTCCTGGCAGTTCTGCTGCTGCCACCATCAATGGAAGGGAAGGACGGTTTGAGCTATTGCCGAACGAACAAATTGCTGAACATTATTGGCAGTTCCTAGGCGCACCAATCAGAGGCATCTTTAGACTGGTTGGTAAAGGAAGCGTACAAAACGTTTGACGCTTAACCACTTTCTCTTTCCCATTGCTGAGGCAATCTCATGCTCTACCACCCCACAGAACTGGTTAAGAGCCAAGACGTAATTGTACGTGTTGGTTCTATCAGCGGCACTGGCCGTCCAGTTATCACTCAATCCGGCGCTACGTTCACTGTTAGCGGCGCTCCCACTCTTTACACGCTGCAAGCAGCCACGACGGCTTCTGTTGCTTTCAACGACGGCAACACTGAATTCTACCTGCTTGGCGGCGGTGGCTTTGCTGATAGCGTGATCGTCACCAGTCAGGCCACTGCTTCCATCACTTCTTATTTTCAGAAGGACGTAGACGGCACGGTATTTATTCCTGATAGCTTTGATGAAGCTTTCCAGGTGATTAGCGCCATTCGCTACGACAAAAACCAAGAAGTGTACGTTGAGATCAACAAGCAGCTTGGCGTGAGTGGCAGCACTTACTACTACGACCGTGTGGCTTATGTTGCCACTGTGATGAACTACAACGAAAGCTATCCTGCTGATAACCTCGTTGAATGCACCTTTGACCTGATCAGCCGTGGTCGCATTGGTGTTCACCAAAATGCTACTAGCTCTGGCAGTATCATCCCAACTGCTCCTAACTCTTAAGCCTTCGCTTGATTGTTTTCTGTTAGCCTCTCCTTACGGGGAGGCTTTTTTATTGTGAACATTACTCAGCTTCGGGAGACCATTGTTGAACTACTTTCGGCAGCGCCTAATTTAATTGGCTCTTACACTTTTCCGAATGGCACAAGCATTCCTGCTGTGTATGTGGTGGGACAAAAAAGCGTGCCAACGGAATGGAAGGTGACAGGGCTAGAAGTGACAATGCGACAATATCCAGAATTACTGCCCGAAGCGGGCGTGGGAATTGTAAGCGTGCTGCAGCAATGGGAAGTCATACTTGTGCAATACAACCCTGATGGAAAAGAAATTGCCGACGCGATGGACAGGATGGTAAGGCGATTTCCCGATGCATCGTTACGATTTACGCCTGGTGATGACATTGCTTACGAACGTTGTCGCTTTATCATTCCTGATATGACCATTCGCCGCCTTTATCCTGGTCCCTAATCATGACCGTCGCTGGAGCAAGATTTTTTGGCGGAGATGACATTGAGCGTGCATTGTTAAAGGCGTTTGAGAGCTGGACAAGAGAAGATATTAACGATGCTTTTTGGGACGATCAATTCAAAGAGGATAAATGGGAGCACAGCCCATTGACAATCCGGGCAAATGGCGATACAGTGGGAAGCCCTAGGGATATTTATGACTTGGGCGAGCTTTACAGAAGTGGCGTTGAAAGCTACAATTTCCAGTTGTTTAGGGACGGCGCTACGGCTTCTTGGCACTGGAATGCTAAAAACAGAAGCGGAAGAGAATATGCTTGGTATGTACACGAAGGAGCTGGAACCAATGATCCCTATGATCGTGCTTTTACCGACGACGTATCAGGAATGGCATTTTCATTCAGAAAACCAATTGGCAAAGCGTTGCTGTCTAGAGTAAGTGTCGCATTAGGCAGTCTCAATGCAAATTGACTATTTATGGAGCGCCGATGGCCGCTGCCATGCCATCAACTGCAATTATGAAGGTGCCAGCATCGAAGCAGGCATCCTTTGCCTTATGGCACTTCCAGAAGAGACTATTAGAATTGCAAACGAAGATCACTCTTTTTTAGTTGAACTGCCTAAAGAATTTCGCTCCCAAAGCGAAAGAGTGAAGGTGTTCAACGCCATCTTGAACGTTCTCTACCATGAGCAAGTATAGTTTTCTGCTTCAAAGCGAAGAGCCTGAATATTTTGAACTCACTCCTAAAGTAAGGCTTCGCAAACATGGCGGATGGCTTGTTGCGGAGGGCATTGAGCAAGAGGAACTAAGCAAGGCCCAAAGCCAAGCGACCATTCGCGCAGTGCAACTGGCGAAGCGCATTGCTACGGCCAAGAACATCCCTCTCGACGAAGCATTCGCATTGCTGCAAGGCGGCGCTGACATGAGCGAGATGGAACTCCTCAGTGACTTCACTGAAGAAACGCTTAGCATGATCAATAGTGGCGGCAGCGTTGAAACTGGTAATGCTCGCATGGTCACTGTGTTCATTCGTTGTCGTGGTGAAGGGCTTATTGGCGAAGAGTGGTTGCCCCTTGATGACTGGTCCATTGAAGACACCAAAGGCATGGGCCGACGAGTGATCAGCAAGGGCATGGAGTTCATCATGAGCGAGCAGGAGGCTGAGGCGAAAGAAGCGGGACAAGCAAAAAAAGCGCCCCGGAAGACGAAGGAAGCGTTGCCGAGCGGCTAGAAAAACAAGCGCGGCAGTTCCTGAAAAGTCTGACGAAATGGGACGAGATTTATTTTCGTCTTAGCGCGTCAGACTTAAAGGACAGCCGATGGGAAGGAAATAATTTTGGTAAGCAGCGCGTGAAAGACGTGGTAGTTGCTTTGAAATGGCTAGAGAAGTATGACGTTACCAAATACAACATTAATAGCATCTCTACGGCCAAACTTGGCACAGTAGTGGTAGGTGCATTGGCAGGCAAGAAAGCTCGCGCTTCTGTAGATGATTTCTTGCCATTCGACACCAAGAAGATTAAGAAAGAAAATGGGCTTTCTAATGAGAGCTTGGCAGTGCTTCAACGCCTGATGCGTTCCAGAAGAATGGACGGACGTGTTATTGCATTGTTGGCTGATGAGCTGAAAATGGCTTCTTCGCGTAAACAAGCCAGTGAATAGCTACACTACAAAGAATAGGATTATTGTGTAAATATGGCCGCTCCTGAGCTGAGGCTTAATGTAACGCTTGATCTTGCAGCGTTTCGGACTCAACTTGGCAAACTAGCGCAAGCTTCTGCTGCATATTATTACCCTGTCAATTTATTAATCAATAAAAAGAACTTTGAGACACAGTTAAAAGAATTATCAAGAATTAAGCCTGTTATTAATATTGAAGACAGCCAGCTAATTGCAGCGCGAACACGCATTGCCACGCTTAATAAAAGCTTGGCAACGCTTCGCAGTGCCACTTCCACCCCCATCGAGATTAAAGTTAAATACAAGGAAGAAGGGAGGCCTGCGTCAGGCACCGGAGCTGTAGGCAGGGCCATTACTGGACGCGCTGCAGGCCAAGAGGCGCTAGAAAACAAAAGCAGAGCAGAGCTTCAAAAGCTTTATGGACTATTTCGCGAGGCCAATTTGCGAGTTAGTGAGCTTAGTAAGGGCCTTAAAAAATCTAGCGAGAATGAAATTAGAGACGCGCTTGTTCCTGCGTTTAGCGACAGCGGAGAAGAAGCAGTTAACGGTCTTGCAATTGGACTGAAAGATCCGTCATCCAAGGTTTCAAAAGCAGCAGAAAGACTGGCAAAGGGAACCGTCCAAGACATAAAAAAAGTTTTTGGAATTGCAAGCCCGGCGAAAACAGGTATTGAAATTGGAAAAGATGTTATTGATGGCCTTGAGATTGGCCTTGGTGATTTCAACTCGCTGCGCACCAAAATGGTTGGCGAGATGCGCCAGTTTATTTCAGCTCTCAAAAGGGAAGCGAAAGTAGGAGGTATTGCACTAGGAGGATTGCTATCTCCTATCACAAAGCCAGCAGGGTTTTCCACTCGGACTACTCCTGGTGTTACAGCTCCTACGCGGGCTGAGGCATCCATGGACCCAGGTCGCGGCAATCAACGCATCCTTAATTCGCTGTCTTTGCTAACTGGCGATCCTGCTTTGTATCGGAGCAGGATGTCAAACCTAGGAGCGGGAAGACTTCCCTCCTCTCTGCTTGGTGCTGCACAAAATCAATTTGACCTTGAAGAGCTTGTGCCATCATTTAAACAAGCTCGTATTGCAAGTGGCACCTCTCCTTTAGACAAAATTATTGATGATGCGTTCTTTGGCAGGGGGACACTGCCGAAAGCTCAAAGCGCACTAAGCACTCTTAATAATGCATTGGAACGACTCGGTAATGCGGCAAGGACTGCATTGCCGCCTGGGATTCTGCAAAGTGCATCAGGCAGGCCTCGCATGAGGACATTCGGAGGTGTGGCGCCCAGTCAAACAATGGGCATTTTTGAGCCCACGGCTCGTCCTACTTCTTATCCTCCATCGGGGGGCTTCTTAGAGTTTTCTCGTCGTGCCACTGCAATTTCGGCAGGTCTTCCTGGAAATGTTTTCGGCGGCAGCGGCGCATCGCGAAACACGTTAGGAGGTTTTGGTGGATCGTCTCCCCCTCCTCCCCCTCCTCCCCCTCCTCCGGGAGGAGGGGGCTTCCCGTCCGATGGAATGATGGGACCTTCTGCCACCAAGGGCTACGAAGCATTGACTCGCCTTTCCGGCGCATTGCGTCAAAGTAGTGTCTTTTTTAATCAAAGCAAAATTCCATTGGCTGGTGCGATTGAAGAACTGGGAGGTGAATTTGCGCAAGCTGCTAAACAAGTTTTGCTGTACGGCACGGCTTACAAAGCGTTAGCATTTTTTATCGATCTTCCACGGCAAGTTTTAACGGCATCAACATCACTGCAGACCTTTAACAACCAACTTTTGGCAATTACTGGCAGTAGTGCAGGGGCAGAAAGATCATTCACTTTCGTAGACAATCTTGCAACTCGTTTCAATGTTCCGTTGGAAAGTGCTCGGCAGGGGTTTGTTAAGCTTTATGCTTCCATGGCTCCAGCGGGTTTTGAGACTGGACAGATTGAAGCCCTTTATACAGGCATTTCAAAGGCGTCCGCCACACTTGGCCTAAGCGCTGACAAAGTAGATCGAGTGACGTATGCTTTTGCCCAAATGAGCAGCAAGGGGCAATTGATGGCAGAGGAGGTGACCGGGCAGTTGGGCGATGTCATTCCTGGTGCTCTGTCAATTATGGCAGAGGCAGCACGGATGGACATTGCCACTTTTAAGAAGGCAATGGAAGACGGGGCCTTCACTGGAAAGGCGTTTGAACAAGTAATGAGCAATGTGCCAATCGTACTGGAGCAGCGATTTGGCAAAGGTGCCGCTGGAGCGGCGCAAACACTGCAGGGCTCAATGAATGCATTAGCCACTGCGACGACTAAGTTTCACGAATCGTTCAATGCTCTTGTACAAAGTGGCAGTACTGCAATCTTCCCAGTAATCGCTGATGCTATTGATCAGGCAACGAAAGCGGCTGCGGCGTTCTCTGCTGCGGCAACAGGCAACATGGGGCCTGCAAACATGCTGGAGGGTACTGCGAAAAAACTTTATATTGCAATGCGACAGTTGCAAGAAATTTTTATCGCTATTGGCAATGTAATTAAAGACATTGCACCCACTTTTGCAATATTGGGTCGGTTGGCGCTGGGCTTATTAAGCGCATTGAGTCAATTAATTAATACAGCAGTTGGAAGATTCTTGACCGACTTAGCAGTAAAGGCTGGCGTGGCATTAATTGCAATTCAACTCTTAACTAAAACTGGCATAACATTACTGGCGTCTCAGCTAATCACGTTGGCTCGCAATGCTCTACTAGCTGGCACTGGTTTTGTTGGGTTTGCAAAAGGCCTGATGGCCACTGCTACCGCTGCAAGGATTGCCAGACTGGCCCTCATTGGGCTAGGAGCCGGTCTTGTTTTAACGGCAATTGAAGCGTTAATTAAATATATTGACAGGACCGCCAACAGGCTTGGCAATATGCGGAAAGCCGCGCTAGACGCAGCAGAGGCGATTCGCTCCATGTCGTCCACCCAGTTGGTGAAGGAAAAAACACAACGCCAAAAAGACATCGCGTTACTTGAAAAAGTGCAACGAAGTGGCGGCGACATAGGTTCGGAAGCTGAACGAAAACGTCTTGAAGAAATAGGCTTGAAAACTGGCACTAGAGGATTGCAACGAAGGGTCATGGACCCATCGCTTATTGAAAGTTATTTGCAAAGAGAAAGGCAATTACTTACAGAAGTTGAGTATGCCTATGACAATCTTGATCAACCGACGCCTGTTCTTGGAGAGGTTGACGCTACTGGGGGGAAGGACGATACAACGGAAAAAACTAACCTTGAAAGCTACCACAAGCTTCGAGACGATCTCGCCAAAATGCACGCCCAGCATCTTATCAGCTTAGATAACGAAACCTTTAGACATGCAAAGTCTCTAGCCGAAATGGAGTTTGAAGCGAAAGAAGCTTTCGCTAACGAATACCAGACAAGGCAAATCAAAGAAATGAAGAAGCTGCATGACATTGAAATGCAGTTCCTGGAGACCATTAGAAAAGCTCGCGCAGCGGTATACGAGGCGTCCATGAGCACTGCTCCTGGCAATGCTGGGACTATGGGCGGTGGCGGTCGCATGTCCATTGTTGACGTGGGGAAAGCCCTTCAGAAAGCTGGATTCACGGTCAAAGAGCATCCTGCTTTTGGTGGTGTGACTCCTGGAGTACATAGCCCCACTGGCTATCACCCCACTGGAGAGGCCATTGATGTTACTGATTGGCGCGGAGGCGATTGGAAAGGCAGAACTGCGGCTCTGAAGCGAGCCATGTCAGGGGCTGGTTTTGCTGAGCTTCTTGGTCCTGGCGACGCAGGCCACGAAACTCATGTGCATTTGGCTGTAGGTTCCGGCGGTATTAGCCAAGAAATGTTTAATAAAGCCCTTGCTTCAATCACTGGCGGAGCCGGCGTCCCTGCGCCTGTGAAAGGTAGCGTCGCTCGCGATACACGGGCAGAAGTCTCTACCGAACTTAGGCAAAAAGAAGCACTGCAGATTGAACAAAATGCTCTCACTGAGGCTCTTAAGCAATATGCCAACACCGTTCAAGCCAATATGGGCACTATTTTCCCCATTGCCCAGCTCAAGCTTGAAAATCAATTAATGGAGCAACGCAATCAGCTCCAATTGCAAGGCATGCCTAGCGAGTACATTGAATTCAGGGAGGAGATGGTCAAAACTGAATATGAAAGCTTGCTTGCGGTGGAAAACTATAGGAAAGAGCTTGATTCTCTGAACGAAGAACTGGCTCAAACAAAGCCGACAAAGGACAATGCCGCGCAAATTAAATTCCTTGAGGGACGCATCCAGACGCTTAATGATGCCATCGCTTCAGCTCCTCGCTTACTGCAAGAGATGACAGTGGCTCAGTTAGAAAACACCATTGCAAGCATTAAACAGGCTGATGCCCTGAAAAAAATGCAAGAAGGCATTGAACTCATCGACAGCAATGTTGAAAGCGCAACTGGAGGTTACAAAAACTTCATTAAAGAAGTTGCCATGGGTGGCGATCCAACAGAAGCCCTTAAAAAGTTTCAGCAACAATTGACTGACCAAGTGCTAACAATTATCTTGGATTATTCCTTTAAACCAGTTGAAGAATTTTTAAAAAATTCATTAAAAGAAGTGTTTGGTCTTCCTTCGGAAGAAAAACAAAGACAGGCAGTGCTTGCCAAGCTTGAAGAACAACTAGCAAAGCAAGAAAGAATTGCGCTTGCAACAGAACGAACGGCTGACAATACCGGGCCAGGAAGAACAGAAGGAGCAGGCAACACTGCAAGCATTTTTAATGATAAAGCGATAACAAATGGCTTAAATTTTGAAAACATTACTGGATCGCTGTCTCAGTCTATGGAAAAAATTGGCAAATCTTTTGAGAGTGGTCTTTCTGCAGTGGACACTTCTGCCGAAGGATGGAATCAAGCATTGACGACGAACATTCCCGATTCTTTAAAAACTGCTACAGATAGCGCCAACACTCAAGGAAGTATGTTTGCGCAAGGTCTTGGCAAAACTGTGGCAGCAATTGGTTTGGCTGCTGGTTCTATTATGGGCATTGCTGCAGGCATCAGTCAAATCAAGGAAGGTGGCACGTCCAATGTACTTGGAGGCATTGGCTCCATCTTTATGAGCCTTGGAGGTGCTGTGGGAGGCTTTGCGGGCCTCCTCAAGGGAGCCAATGGTGGCGTAGCGTCAGGCGGCTGGAAGCCCTTCCCCGTCACTGCATTTGCCAATGGCGGTATGGTCAACGGTCCCACTCTTGGCCTGGTTGGTGAAGGCAAATACAATGAAGCCATTGTGCCATTGCCTGATGGCCGTTCCATTCCAGTGCAAATGAAAGGCTTTGGCGGTGGCGAACTGCGTGAAGCAATGAGCGGAAGCAGTGGTAGGGTAAGTGGCAGTCCCATCCTCAATATGAGCTTCCAAAGCACTAATATCAATGGAGTAGAATATGTTAGCCGTGATCAATTGGAACAAGCAATGGCTGCAACTCGCCGCCAAGCAGCTTCTGATGGTGCCAAGCGTGGCATGAGCATGACTCTCGACAAGCTTCAACAAAGTCCATCTACGCGCTCTCGCCTAGGCATAGGAGGCCGCTGATGTCTCAAACATTCCCCACTCTTAAACCATCGCAGCGTCAATTTACGCTTGGCGCGTTTCCAACAAAAGTTTATCGCTCACTGGCTGGCACCACTGCAAAAAGAAGCTATGGCAATAAGCCCAGTGGTTTCGGCTTGACGCTTGAATTTAGTAATGTTGGCGATACCATTGTTCTACAAATTCTCAATCATTACAATGCGACGAACGGAGGCTTTTCGCGCTTTACCTTGCCATCGTCAATCTTTGCCGGCATGAGCGCAGCTCTTATTGCACAAGTGCAGGCACCATATAACATTCGCTGGGAGTATGTTTCTGCTCCATCGGTGCAATCAGTTTACAATGGCATCAGCACAGTGTCAGTGGAGCTACTTGGGGAGCTTGATGTCTGATGACCTCTGAAATCCGCATTTGCAATTTCTTTAGACTTACCACTGCTGCAGGCAAGCCGCATCGCTTTCAGAATTACTTCATTGGAGAAACCAAGACATTTAAGTCTCCCTTGGACGCAGAACAAAAACCTTATTTATTCTCACCATTTCAAGCTGATGGAGCACTGGCAAGCCTTAATGGCGACAACCAGCAGTTGCGCGTTCTGTTTCCCAGCCAAGAAGTATCTATTCGTTTGGTAGAAGAAGGTGATGGTAACAGACTAAGCGTACTGGCACTGACAACGTTATGGACTAATGCAGCGGGAGCATTGAATGGCGCACAATTTACTGACTACTTTATTGGTGTGGGAGCTACGTTTAATGAAAACACGATAGAACTACGTTTTCGATCTTCTATGGATAGCGTTGGGGCAGGCTTTCCAGCCCGTGTATTGACAATGAACAACGTTGGCATCTTGCCTCTTGAAGCGAACCTTGTCCTGCGATGAATCATCTTATTGGGCTTAAATACAAATGGGGAAGTAAACCTAGCGACGGAGAAGGTTTTACTGACTGCTTCCAACTTTGCTGCGAAGTGCGCCATCTTCTTGGCATGTTTAATTTTTCTAGTGCTTATCAATGGGTGTACAATCAATACAATGAAGGCTCATTTCCTAATCGCATATTAATGCGATTTCTTTTTGACAACGGTCAGCGCACTACCACCCCCACGACTGGCGCCATTGCTCTATTCCGTGGCGAGCGCCCAGCTCTAGGAACCGTGACTGATTACGGCATTGTATTTATTGCCCCCGGAGGCAGAGTTGTACACGCCCCATCATTCAACGCTGATTATTACTATAAGATGAACAAATGACAAGGCGCCTTCTTCCCTACGAGCATGATCTCATCGCAACGCTTGGCGTTACGGAAGAGGAGTACATTGACTTTCTGTCAATTCAAGAAGCGTATAGTGACCCTAAAGAAGGCACAATAGTTGACGTTAGGAACGGGGCGTTGGCCGCTTTGCCCGCCGTTATCGCAGGCACAGCCACTGCAGCGGCCACGGCAGCAGTCGTTGCTACTCTTACTACTATATCTATTGCCTTAACGGTTGTTGGCGTTATTTTCCAAGTGGCAGCAGTGCTACTTGCTGATA
>Ga0194128_10005399_pt1 | contig 17925 bp, 12 predicted proteins | sample TA2KigCa65mmetaG_FD_148650 | JGI IMG/M metagenome (GOLD analysis project Ga0194128, IMG submission 148650) | Freshwater microbial communities from Lake Tanganyika, Tanzania - TA2015037 Kigoma Deep Cast 65m | ecosystem: Environmental > Aquatic > Freshwater > Lake | place: Tanzania: Lake...
TCTGCTCAAGACCAGCCGCTCGCAGGTGGATCGTCTGCTTGACCCGAAAAACGACATCACGCTGGGTAGCCTGCAACGGGCGGCGGCGATGGTCGGGCGCCGTGTCAGCATTGAACTTGTATAGCGGCCAACCCTTGACACCGCAAATGTGATCCGAGCGGAGCCGTGAGGCCGCCGGGAATCGGACAGGGTTGGCACGGATCGGCCAAGTTTCGACGCCCAGCCGGCCATCGGTGGCCGCGCCGTGTGGGTTGCCGCCGGGTTTCCGCGGTGCGACACAGCCCTTGCCGGTGGCAGTACAGCCAAGAACTCCTCACGGGCTAACCAAACCGCCCCACGTGAGCACTTCGACGGTGAAGAAGTCGACGCCGGTCAGCACCGCCATGTGCGCGGAGATGAATTCCTGCCAAGTGGTCTTCTGGCTGCGTTTCGGCACTGGTGGAATGCCGTAGCGGCGCAGAACGTTGCCGACGGTTTGGTCCGAAACACGGTGGCCGAGGTTGGCGAGTGCGCCGACGATGCGGTCGTATCCCCAGCCAGAGTTCTCTCGGGCCATCCGGATTATGAGGGCTTCGATTTCCGGCGTGATTGGGGGACGGCCCGGATACGACCGGCGTTTTGATCCATCGAACTTCTGGGCTATCAACCGGCGGTACCAGGCCAGGATGGTATCCGGGAGCGCGACGGAGGCAACCAACTGCAGGTTCCTGCGGCCAAGCCGCTTGCCGATCTCAGCCAGTGTGGAGCGCTCTGGATTGGAAAGGCGCAATCGCGAAGGAAGATGCGAGCGGAGGATGCGATTCTCGGCGATGAGATATTCATTCTGGAGCAGCAATCGCTGGTTGACGAGGCCCGTTACGTACGCCAGCAGTCGCACCCATTTGTTGTCGCGCATGGTGAAGGAACATCATACGCGGTCCGGCGCAGAATCGGTGCGACGAGTATTTTGGCCATACGGGGACGTTTGCCGTCCCGGAGGGTCCGGGGCTTGGGGTTGACGTTGTGCCTGAAGCGGTGAGCGAGCTTCGGTCTTCCGGGCGGCCTCTTGACAACGCAACACCAGTATGCAATCATTTCCACATCGAGTTCCCGGTGGCGACATGAAGGCGACGATCAAGGACGTAGCGAAGAAGGCAGGCGTCAGCCTGGCCACCGTGTCGCGCATACTGAACGAATCGGGCTACTTCGATGAGGAGACCGGGCGGCGGGTGCGGGAGGCCGTCGCGGCCCTGGGATACAGGCGAAACGTACACTGGACCCGGCTGAAGCGCAACACCTCCGAGACGGTGTGTTTTCTGTTGGGCAACCGGGATGCGATGAACTCCATGCAAATGCGGATGCTGGTGGCCTGTGAAGGAGTCTTGCGTGAGAAGGGCATGGACGTCGTGTTCACAGGGATGCGATATGGTTCCGAGCAGCGCAGCGCCCAGATCGCCCGGCCGCGGATGCTGGCCGAGGACGGCATCGTGGATGGCGTGGTTCTGACCGGGCAGCATCACGCGAACCTGTTGGGAGTATTCGAACGCATGGGCATGCCCTATGTGCTGGCGGCGAACAACTTCACCGGCAAGCCCGCGCTGACGAAACGGAACGCCGTGATCTACGACGACCGCACGGCTTGCGACGAAGCCGTGCGTTACCTGGCGCGACTGGGGCACAAACGCGTCGCGTTCGCCGGCAACATCGCGTATCCGTGGTTCCGGCGCCGGTACGAAGGCTATGCGGAGGCTGCCGGACAGCTCAGGTTGACGCCGATCGAGGTGACCGACGACTGGCAGGTCAACTCCATTGAGTATGGACGGCTGGCCACGGCGCAGTTGCTTCGGCATCCGAACGGACCAACAGCAGTGCTGGCCGCGAATGACGAAGTGGCCGCGGGCGTGTGGAAGGAACTAGTGCACCGTGGAGTCAGAATCCCCGGAGAGATCAGCCTGATCGGATTTGGCGACCGCGAGGAGTTTTCGATCCTGGAGCCGTCGCTGACTTCGATTTCGGTGTATCCGGACAAGCTGGGGGCGGAGCTGGCGCGGATGCTGCTGAGGCGGCTGGCGGATCCGGCGGCGGAGGAAGCGGCGAAGGTGTTCCCGTGCCAGTTGATGGAGCGGGCGAGTTGCGGACCGGCGCCGCGGCAGTTGCAGGCGGTGCGGGGGTGAGTTTTTTTGTGGCCGTTGTGGAAACGTTTCCAGGGTAAGGTAAATCACGCGAGGTGCAGATCATGGGCAGAGTAAAACTGGCGGCAATGGCGGTGCTGGCGGCATTCGTGATGGGTGGGCAACCGTTGGTTGGGCAGGACTTCCGGGCGAGCGTGGTGGGGCGGGTGACGGACTCGTCGGGAGCGGTGGCGCCGAATGCACAAGTTTCGGCGACGAACAGCGAGAACGGCTTCGTGTCGAAGACGGTCACGACGGAGACGGGCGACTATACACTGCCAGGGCTGGCGCCGGGCGCTTATCAACTCACCGTGGAATTGAAGGGCTTCAAGAAGTACGTGCAGGACGGGATCGTGCTGGCGATTCAGGCACGGCCGACGGTGGACGTCGTGCTGGAGCCCGGTGAAGTGACCACCAGCGTAACGGTGAGCGCGGACGCGTCGCAGTTAGAGGTGAGCACAGCCTCGCGCGGAGAACTCATCAGTGGGAAGACGCTGGTGGACATGCCGCTGAACGGGCGGAATGCATTTGCGCTGGCGGGTCTGGCGCCAGGGGTGAACGTGACGGCGCGAGGGCAGGCGTCCACTTTCCTGCGGCCGACGGCGAACAACGGGATCTCCTCGGTTGCGCTGTCTGGGAGCCAGCCGCGGCAGAACGAGGCTTTGCTGGACGGCGTGCCGAACACGGGCAGCGATGGTCTGATCCAGTTCGTCCCGTCGATCGACGCGACGCAGGAGTTCAAGGTTCAGACGAATAGCTTTGACGCGGAGTACGGGCGGTTCACGGGCGGCGTGATCAACGCGATGATCAAGTCCGGGACGAATGAGTTCCACGGGTCGGGCTTCTGGTTCCTAAGAAACTCCGCGTTGAACGCGCGCGATCCCTTCGCAACGACCATCCCGCAGTTTGGCTACAACCTGTATGGGGTGTCGGCCGGCGCGCCGGTGATCATTCCGAAGCTATACAACGGGCGCAATCGCACATTCTGGTTCTGGAACTATGAAGGGTCAAAGGAAGGAGTGCCACGAGCGTTTGTGAGCACGGTGCCGACCGAGTTGCAGCGACAGGGTGACTTTTCACAGACGCGGCTGCCGCAGGGTGCAGTGACAGTTTATGATCCGGCCACCACGCGGCAGACTGGCAGCACCTGGGCGCGCGATCCGTTTGCGGGCAACCTGGTGCCGCAGAGCCGTTGGGATCCGGTGGCGCGGAATCTGATTAAGCTCTACCCGGCTCCAAACTCGGCGGGTGCGGCTTTGACGGCGGCGAACAACTATTTGCTCTCGTTCAAGGATAGGACCGGAGACGATGGCTACATCGTGAAGGTGGATCACCGGTTCAGCGACAACCACTCGATGTTCGCGCGGTTCAGCCTGCGCAACTGGTATGTGACGCGGCAAGGGGCGTTCAAGAACCTGGTGACGGGCGATGTGGAGACGAGGGACGCACCGGGCTTCGCGCTGGACGACACGTACACGCTGAACCCGACGACGGTGCTGAACATCCGCTATGGCTTCGCGCGCTTCTTCATCAACGCCCAGGCGGATAGCTATGGGACCGACATGAGCGGACTGGGCTTTCCAGCCTCGTTCGTGAGCGCACTGCCGGTGCAGGCGATCCCGCAGATTTCAGTCTCCAACCTGACAACGATGAGTGGCGTATCGAAACTGAACCGGAGCGCGGAAGACGCGCACACGCTGCGCGGCGCGGTGACGAAGATCTCGGGGCGGCACACGATGAAGTTCGGCGCGGAGGGGCGCGTGCTGCGGTCGAACACGGGGAATCTGGGGTCGGCCGCGGCAGGATCCTTCAATTTCGACACCGTCTTCACGCGTGGACCGAACCCGCAGGTAGCGAACGTGATTGGAGGTTGGGGACTGGCCTCGTTCCTGCTGGGTCTTGGTTCGGGCGGAGCGGTGGCGAACAACGCGGCGACGGCGGATCAGATGCCGTACTACGGGTTCTTCGTACAGGATGACGTGCGGCTCGGACGCAAGCTGACGATGAACTTCGGGCTGAGGTACGAGTGGGAAGGCGGTTACACGGAGCGGTACAACCGCTTGAATCGCGGGTTCGACGCGGTGACGGATCTGCCGATTGCAGCGCAGGCGAAGGTCAACTACGCCATGGCGCCGATTCCGGAAGTGCCGGTATCGCAATTTCAGGTGAAGGGCGGATTGCTGTTTGCGGGCGTGGGCGGACAACCGCGAGCGCTGACTGAAATCCAGCGCAGCAATTGGGCGCCGCGCGTCGGCGCGGCATACCAGATCACGCCGTCGACGGTGCTGCGCGGCGGGTACGGGGTCTTCTACGGAGCGGGCACGCTGTCCGCGGAGTCCAGGAATGGATTCAGCGCAAGCTCGCCGTTCATCGGGACGATCAACGGCAGCCTGACTCCGCAGAACCGGCTGAGCGATCCGTACCCAACGGGTTTGGTGGCGCCGTCCGGGGCCTCGCAGGGATTGATGACCTTCACGGGGCAGGGAGTGAACTACACGAACACGCTGCGGCGGCAGCCGATGGCGCAGCAGTACCAGATTGGCATTCAGAAGCAATTCGGGTGGCAGATGCTGGCGGACGTGGCCTACGCGGGGGCGTTGACGGACGATGTGTCCGTGGACCAGCAGCTGAACGGATTCCCGGCCGGCGTGCGCGACGAGGCGGAAAGGACGTTTCGGGCGACGGGCAGGAACACACTCAACGACAGCGTGGCGAATCCGTTCCGGGGAGGCTTGATCCCGGGCGGCGCGCTGACGGGAGCCACGACGACGCGGGGCCAGTTGACTCGGCCGTATCCGCACTTCACCTCCGTGGTGGCTGCGGCGAGCCCCGTGGGTACGATCCGGTATGACTCGCTGCAGGGCAAGCTGACGAAGCGGTTCACGTCAGGTGTGAGCTTCATCGGGGCTTACACATGGATGAAGCAACTGGAGCAGGTGCGGTTTCTGAACGATCAGGATACGGCGCCGGTGAAGGAGTTGGGCGAATTCGACTATGCGCACCGCATCACCCTGAGCGGGGCCTATGAACTGCCGTTCGGGCCCGGCAGAAGATTGCTGGCATCGAGCAAAGGCATCGTGCGGCGGCTGGTGGAAGGCTGGCAGTTGAATGCGATCTACATCGCGCAAGGCGGGATCCCGCTTACCGTGATGGGTGGCCAGAGCCTGGGGCGGAGCGCGAAGCTGGACGAGTCATCGGTGGGCAAGTGGTTCGACACGACAGCGTTCCGGCAACTGCAGACGCTGGAGCAGAACGGGACGTCGCGGTTGCCGGACGTGCGCAGCGCAGGCAAGAACAACATTGACCTGTCGCTCTACAAGACGACGAACCTGACGGAGCAATTGAGGCTGCAGTTCCGCGCGGAGAGCTTCAACGCGTTCAACCGGCCGGAGTACTCGTCGCCGGGCACGGGCTTCGGCTCGGCGAACTTTGGCGTGGTGACGGGCACGAACACATTTGCGCGGCAGTTCCAGTTTGGGTTGAAGTTGTTGTGGTAGAGCCATGCGACTGATCGCGGCATTGCTATTGTTGACGCCCGCGTGGGGCCGGTTTGAGCTGGCCGGCCCGCGCGGAGGCGCGACGTTGCTGGTGGCAGCGGGCGAGGCGGAGCCGGTGAAGCTGGCAGCGGCGGACCTGGTGTCCGACGTCAGGAAGATCACAGGGAAGACGCTCCGCGTCGTGCAGCGGGCGGCGGATTGCGCGCGTCCGTGCCTGCGGATCGAGACACGGAAGGACGGGCGTTGGGAGGCCTATCGGATCTCCGAATCGCCGGAAGGGCTGAGCATCGAGGGCAGCGACCCGCGCGGGACGATGTTCGGGATCTACGCCCTTCTGGAACAGTACGTGGGTGTGGATCCGCTGTACTTCTGGACTGGTCGTGAACCGGTCAAGCGGGCCACGCTCGCGTGGGACCGCGTGAAGCTGGATAGCGGCGAGCCGCAATTCCGATATCGAGGGTGGTTCATCAACGACGAGGACCTGCTCACTGAGTGGAAGGACGGCGGCGGGAAGCGCGACATCGACTATCCGTTCTATCACCAGGTGACGCATCCGGACGTGCTGGCGCGAGTCTTTGAGGCGGCGCTGCGATTGCGGTTCAACCTGATCATTCCTGCGTCGTTCACGGACATCGCCAACCCCGCGGAAGAACGAATGGTACAGGAGGCGACGCGGCGCGGGTTGATGGTCTCGATGCACCATGTGGAGCCGATGGGCGTGAGCGGGTTTGCGTTCAACAACTACTGGAAAGCGCGCGGCAAGAGCGTACCCTATGCATTCCACTCGCAGCGGGCGGCGTTTGAAGAAGTGTGGCGTTGGTACGCGGCGAAGTGGGCGCAGTATCCAGGAGTGGTGTGGCAGTTGGGGTTGCGTGGAGTGGCGGACCGGCCGGCGTGGTATCACGACAAGACGGCGCCGCAGACGGATGAAGCGCGAGGCGCGATGATCTCAGAGGCGATGAAGCTGCAGCGGGAGATCATCGCGAGCATTGCCAAGCGCCCCGCGCCGCCGATGACGACGACACTGTGGATGGAAGGGGCGGAGCTGAACCAGCGCGGTCTGTTGCGGATTCCCGAGGGCGTCACAGTGGTGTTCGCGGACAACACGCCGGGCTGGAAGATGCAGGCGGACTTCCACGAGACGCCGCGCGAGGCCACGCGGAAGTATGGCATCTACTATCACCACGCGGTATGGGGTTGGGGACCGCACCTGGTCCAGGGGGTGCCGCCGTGGAAGACGGAGCAGATCTTCCGGGAAGCTGTGGGGAAGCAGAGCAGCCATTACGCGATCTTGAATGTCTCCAACGTGCGGGAGTTTGCGCTGGGCCTGGCGGCGAGCGGGCGGATGCTGTGGAGTCTGGACGGCTTCGACGGGCGACGCTATTTGCGCCAGTGGTGCGCAGAACGATTCGCGGGGGCACCTCAGGACGCCGAAGCGGCGTATCGACAGTTCTTCGAGGCCTATCATGAGGACCCGGAGATCGGGACCCCTGCGCTGCTGGACGGCACGTCGCTGGCGCAGGGGCGGCGTCTGTTTGCGGCCTTGCTGCGAAGACTGCAAGGCAAGGGCGAGCCAGCCAGGCCGCCAGAGGAGAGCTTGTTGCGATTCCTGCCGAGCATGCCGAATCCCAGCGCATATCCGCTGCCGAAGCTGCTGGATGCGGTGGTGCGGCAGAGGCGAGCGGTGGAGGCGGCAGGGCACAATTCGGGAACAATCGCGCAGCGGCTGAACGCCGCGGATAGGGAGTTCTTCGAAAGCAACTTCATGGCGCAGCAGAAGATGTTCGCGGGGATTCTGGGGTGGCTGGAATGCGCGGTGCGGGCGAACATGACGGCGGACCGGGCGGAGATCGCGAGCCTGGCGCGGCGCGCGGCGGGGGAATTCGAGAGGATTCGCACGGGCCAGCGGCTGGCCTCGCGGGGCGAATGGAGAGACTGGTATCGCGGCGACCGGAAGATGAACCTGGCGCCGGCGGAAAAGGTGACGCAAGAGGTACTGGCGCTGGCGGAGCGGAAGGCAGGCGAGAAAGAATAGCAGAGATGCCAAAGATCAAGAGTGTGCAACTCTACCCGGTGACGACGCCGCGGCTGTACGGCGAGCCGAGCCAACACGTGGTGGTGAGGATCGAAGCCAGCGACGGCACCGTGGGGTGGGGCGAGATCTCCGACGTGTCGCACCTGCCGGCGATGCAGTTTGACGCGGCGGACCTGGCGCGGTGCCTGGAGGCACTGCTGTGCGGGCGCAGCGCGATGGATCTGAACGGGGCCGAAGACCTGATGAAGGCGAACTACCCCGGCACGAGGTTTCACGGCAAGGCGTGCCTGGTGCGGGCGGGCGTGAGCATCGCGATGCACGACTTGAAGGCGCGGATGCTGGGCGTCAGCGTGGCTGAGTTGCTGGGCGGCGCGCGGCGCCAGCGGGTGCCGATCTGCTATCCGATCTTCCGGCTGAAATCGCGAACTCAGGTGGCGGACCGCTGCCGGCTGGTGGACGAGCAGTTTGCGCAGGGGTTCCACGCGTTCCGCTTCTACTTCGGGCACGATTCCGACGCCGACGTGGAGATGCTCGAGAAGATCTGCGGCAAGTACGGGGACGCGCTCCGGTTGACGTCGCTCGATGGAAGCGGGCTGTTCACGATTCCGGCATTCATGCGGGCGTACAAGCGCTTGAGGGCCTTCCCGTTCGAGAGCATCGAGAGCCCGGTGGATCGCGACGATGTGGATTCCATCGCCGAAGCGCGGCGCATGATCGACCACCCGGTGAGCGAGCATGTCCGAAGTGAGGAATACGCAATCCGGCTGATCCGGACGCGGGCGGTGGACATCTTCAACATCTCGATCACGGTGGCCGGCGGAATCCAGGGGATGCTGAGACTCTTCGCTCTGGCCGACGCGGCGAACCTCGAATGCCTGATCGGGACCACGCAGGAGTTGAGTGTGGCGACGGCGGCGCAGGCGATAGTGGGGGCGGTGGCGCCGCGGCTGGACTACGCCTCCGATCCGGTGGGGCCGCGGCTATATCAGGCGGAGGTGACTACGCAAGGCGTGGTGTACGAAGGCGGCGACCTGCTGGTGCCGCAGGGCGAGGGTCTGGGTGTTGAGGTGGATCTCGAAAAGGTGAAGGCCATCGCGACTCCGCTGAGCTCCGTGAATGACGTGAAGACGCAGTTCAGCAGAGGCTAGCAGGATGGCGGCATCGCGCTTGCGCTGGATGATTCTCGGCATGCTCTGCCTGTCCACGGTGATCAACTACGTTGACCGGCAAGCGCTTTCGGTGGTGCTGCCGACGCTGCGGAAGGACCTGGGGATCACGAGCGGGCAGTATGGAACGATCACCACGTGGTTCCTGGTGGCATACACAGTGGCGCAGGTGGCGGGCGGAGTGGTGATTGACCGCCTTGGCACGCGGCTGGGCTTTGTGGTTTCCATCGCGTTGTGGTCAGCCGCGGCTGTGAGCCACGCTTGGGCGCAGGGCGTGGTGACGCTCTCCATTTTCCGAATCCTGCTGGGGCTGGGGGAAGCGGGCAACTGGCCCGCTGGCGGCAAGGCGATTGCTGAGTGGTTTCCGAAGGCGAGGCGGGCGTTTGCCATGGGGGTGTTCGACGGCGGCTCGGCTGTTGGCGCGATGGTGGCGCCGCCGCTGGTGGCGGCGCTCGCGCTGGTGTATGGATGGCGGTCGGCATTCGTGGTGACCGGGTTGTCGGGATTCGTGTGGATGGGCGCGTGGTTGTGGCTGTACCGCAAGCCGGCGGAGCATCCCTGGCTGAGAGAAGGCGAACGCGCGCAGGTTCTGGCGGAAGTGGAGGAGGTGAAGACCAGGCAGGGCAACTGGCTGGAAGGGCTACGCCGCATCGCCGGGGAGCGCAAGCTGTGGGGCTTGATGGTGACGCGCATGGTGGCGACGCCCGTGTGGTGGTTCTACGTCTTCTGGCTGCCGGACTACCTGAGCAAGGAGCGCGGCTTCTCTCTGAAAGAGATCGGGCTGTTCGGCTGGATTCCATTTCTGACCGTGGATATCGGGAAACTGGTGGGGGGCGGGCTCTCTGACCGGCTGTTGCGGCAAGGATGGACGGCCACGTTCGCGCGCAAGGGCGTGATGGCGTGCGGGGCGGTGGCAATGCTGGGCGGCGTGCGCGTGGTGCAGGCGGAGACGGCCGCCGGGGCGCTGGGGTGGGTTTCGCTGGCGACCTTCGGGTTTGGGCTGTGGAGCGCGAATATCCTGGCGCTGCACGCTGACATGTTCCCGGCCAGCCGGATGGCGACAGCGGTCGGCCTGACTGGCGCCGCAGCGAGCCTTGGCTCGGCGTTTTTCACTTATGTGACCGGTCTGCTGGTGGATAGTAAAGGCTATGCGCCGGCGTTCTGGGTGGCGGGCACAGCGGCGTTGGTGGCTTGCCTGTCGCTGGTGTTCCTGCTGGGTAGGGTGGAGCCGATGAAGAATGCCGAGGTGGCGCGATGAATCAGCGATTCGCAGAGCAGGTGGTGGTGGTAACGGGCGGCGGGCGAGGGATCGGGCTGGCCGCGGCGCGTGCGTTCGAGGCGGAGGGAGCGCGCGTGGTGGTGGCGGATCTGGCGCGCGGCGAGGAATGCGGCGAGTTTGTGGAGGCCGACGTCAGCGATGCGCGGACCGTGGGGGCGCTCTTCGCGCGCGTGAAGGAAGGCTACGGGCGGCTGGATGTGCTGGTGGCCAACGCCGGAATTCCGTATCAGTCCACCTCGCTCGACGCGGGCGAGGAGGAGTGGGCGCGGTGCCTGGACGTGAACCTGAAATCGGTGTGGCTGTGCGCGAAGGCGGCCCACGAGATGCTCGCCGGCGGGGGGCACGGCAGCATCGTGACGGTGGCTTCGGCGCAGGGGCTCAGGTCGAACAAGGCGTCGTTCCCCTATTCGGCGGCCAAGGGCGGAGTGCTGGCGTTGACGCGCACGCTGGCGGTGGAATACGCGCCGGCCGTGCGTGTGAACAGCGTGATCCCCGGCCAGATCGAATCGGTGCGGACGGCGCCTTATTTCGAGTCTTTCAGCGATCCGGGCGAGGCGCGGCGGCGGGTGTTTCGATCGTTTCCGATGGGGCGGCTGGGCAGGCCGGAGGATATCGCCAAGGCGATCCTGTTTCTAGCGAGCGCGGACGCGGAGTGGATCACGGGGACGTTCCTGACGGTGGACGGCGGCCGCGACGCGACGCTGGTGGACCTCTCCGACCTGAAGGAGCCGCGGTGAGACGTTGGGTGTGGATGAACGCGTGGGACGTAGAAGGGCGCGAGCCCGGCGAGTTGATTGAGGAGTTGCGCGAGTGCGGGCTGAACGGTTGCAGCCTCGGGTTGAGCTACCACGGCGGCCGCATGCTGCTCGGCCGGAACACGCGGCGGGTGGTCTTCGAGCAGCGTCCCGGGGCGCTGTACTTCAGGGCCGACACGGCGCGGCTGCCGGCCGGATTGCGGCCGGAGGTGGCCGCGGAGGCGGCCGGCGCCGAACGGTTTCTGCGTCATTGCGGGCTAAGCGGATTTGACGCACAGGCTTGGGTGGTTTTGTGCCACAACGATGCGCTGGGCAGCGGCGCGCCGGAGCTTTGCGTCGAGAACGCGTTCGGGGAGAAGTACAGCTATGCGTTGTGCCCGGCGCGGGAGCGGGTGCAGGAGTACTGCGTGGAGATGTGCCGGCAGGCGGCGGCGGTGGAGGGGGTGAGCGGCCTGGACATCGAAGCGCTGTCGTGGATGGGCTACGAGCATCAGGGCTTGCATGAGAAGCGGGGCGTGCCGCTTTCGAAAGAAGCTGTGTGGTGGCTCTCGATCTGCTGCTGCGAGGCGTGCCGGGCGGGCACGGGCGACCTGCGGGCGGAGATCGCCGGTCGCGTGAGAGCGTGGCTGGACGATCCGTGGAGTGCGGTGGAGGCAGGGTTCGACGAAGTGGCGGAGTGGCGGGCCGGCGTTCAGCGGCGGCTGTTGGCAAGGATCAGGGAAGAGACGGCTGGGGCGCGCCTGAACCTGCGCGTGGCGCAGGAGCGGCAGTGGAGCGGGGGGAAGTCGACGTTGAGTTTTGGGGAAGCCGCGGGCCTGGCGGATGAAGTGACGGTGACGTACTTCGGCTCATCGACCGAGGGGATGGAGAGCGGATTGGCGCGGCTGCCGGGCAAGCGGGCGCTGCCGGTGAACGGCGGGTTTGTCTTCCCCGGGCCGGATTGCGGATCCGCGGATGACGTGGCGAAGCGCCTGGCACTGCTCGGACGCGCCGGGCTCGATGGATGGGGCTTCTATGGATACGGAATGGCGGCGCGTCCTCATTGGGCGTGGCTCAGACAGGCATTGAAAGGAGTGCGGCAATGATCCAGATGACGAGGCGCGGCCTGATGGCGATGCTGCCGGCGGCGGCCTTGGCGCAGGCGCCGGCGGGCGGACCGCCGGCGAAGTTGAAATTCCGGGCGTCGAAAGAGATCGCTTCGTCGCGGATCTCGATCGGCTTCGAAACGCTGGACCGCAAGATGTTCGACCCGGAGAAGACCTACGCGCACCTGGCGATCCTGGGTGTGAAGTGGGCGCGCTGCCAGACGGGGTGGGCGCGGACGGAAACGAAAAAGGGTGAATTTGATTTCGCGTGGCTGGATAGCGTGGTGGATTCGCTGCTGAAGATCGGCATCCAGCCGTGGTTCAACCTCGGTTACGGCAATACGCTGTACACGCCGGGTCCGGTGCACGAGTCCGCGGTGGGCTGGGCGCCGATGAATAGCGACGAGGCGCGGCAGGCGTGGGTGAGGTATGTGGCAAAGGCCGGCGAACGCTACGCGGCGAAGGTGAAGCACTGGGAGATTTGGAACGAGCCGAACGTCGCGAACTTCTGGCAGCCGGAGAAGCCGAGCCCGAAAGGGTATGTGGACCTGGTGAAGCTGACCGCGCCGGTGCTGCGAAAGGCCGTGCCGGGTGCGGTGCTGATCGGCGGCGCCTTTGCCGGGTTGCAGCATTACGACTACTTCGAAGGGTGCTTCGAGGAGGGGTTGACCGGTCTGGTGGACAAGATTTCGTATCACCCCTACCGGCAAGTGCCCGAGGACAACTACGAAACGGACCTGGGCGCGCTGCGCGGGATCATCGATCGCTACAAGCCTGGGATGCCAGTATGGCAGGGAGAGAACGGGGCGCCGTCAACGAACTACAGTACGGGCGCCCTGCGGGACTTCGAGTGGGACGAGGCGCGGCAGGCGAAGTGGCTGCTGAGGAGGCTGCTGACGGACCTGACCCTGGATGTCGAGGTAACCAGCTACTTCCAGACGGTCGACATGGTGAACTATGTGTGGAGTTCGGGCCAGAGCGGCCAGACGAACTCCAAGGGAGTACTGCGCGGAACGGTGTACACGCCCAAGGCCAGCTACTATGCGTTGCAGAATCTGTGCGCGCTGTACGATAGCGAAGCCAAGCGGGCCGATCTGCTGCTGCGCGTGGAGGGCGGCAGCCCGGACTGGGAGAAGAAGGCGGTGCGAACGTCCACGTTCGTGAAGGGCGGATATCCGCTGTACGCCTATTGGTATCCGGCGGTGCTGCAGCAGGGCTGGCCGACGAAGCAGGCGCGCCTGACCGTGTGGAGCGGCAAAGCCGCACGGCTGGAAAAGCCGGTACTGGTCGACCTTCTCACCGGCGACATCACGACGCCCACGAAGGTAACCCGCAACGGCGGGATCGTGACCTTGGAAGCGATGCCGGTGCGCGACTATCCGCTTGTGGTCACCGATGCCGCGGCGGTCTCAGGGTAGTTACTGGTTGCGCGAGCCCGGCTGTCAGCGGTATGCGATCAAGCGGGCGATGTCGAAGTGGCGGAGATCGTGCCGATGCCGATTCCGGACGCCTCGAAGCGGTTGTTGCCGGCGGGGATGGTTGTCGCCTTCATCCGTGCGGTAGGCCAGGGTCACGCTGCCGCCGAGACCGAAGGCGAAAGCACGTCGTACAGGAACTCCTGGCGGCATCCTCGCTGATCCTGCCCGACCTGGATTCCTCTACCGAGGCCGCCAGCCGGCGGGAGCGGGTCGCACGAGGGGAACTGGGCGCCAACCAGGCGCAAGGCCGCGCTGCCCACGAACCGGCCAGCAGGTATCGGTCCACGAAAAGCGCACGCCTCAGGCCGATGTCCAACGGCGCGACGGCGCCATGGGGGAGCGCGGCGGCGGCCAGTGCGCTGAACTGGCGCCGGGTCATCTTACGATCAAAATCGCCTGGCCGGAAAGGCCGGAGCGGCTTGCTCACCATCGCGCCGCGGATGCCTGCCGCCCGCGCATTTCAAGATGCGCGGGTGCTGCCCTCGCGCAGCCGGGATTTATCGATTTCGCGCCAGAATGGCGGCGGAGCGGGGCGGCCTGCGCCGCCGAAGTCATTCCGGCTGCTGGACGGTGCTCCGGTCGTCCCTGCGGAACCGTATCCTCCGCCTGCCTAGTGCCCGTTGGCCGGTTTTGAGGTGTTGTCTGTAGCCAAAACGCCGTGATGCCGTGAAATCAGCAGGCTGCGCTCAGGATGGCTGACTTCCCAGCGCCCGGTTACGCCATGTTACAAGGGTGAGTTCGTGCCGCAATTCATCCTCTCCATCCTCGCCGTGATCCGTGTCTTCTTCCGCAGCCGAGCCGATACGGCCCTCGAAGTCCTTGCCCTCCGACAGCAGGTCGCGGTGCTGAAACGCAAGCGACCGCGGCCGGCCTTGAACTCCCTGGACAGGATCTTCTGGACCACCCTCCGCCGCTTCTGGTCCCGGTGGACCGACGTCCTGGTCATCGTGAAGCCCGAGACCGTCGTGGGCTGGCATCGCGCTGGTTTTCGCCTGTACTGGCGCTGGCGCTCTCGGCAGCGCGGCGGCCGGCCCAGAATCACCGACGAGATCCGGGACTTGATCCGGCGCCTGGCGTCGGAGAACCCGAGTTGGGGAGCCCCCAAAATCCACGGCGAACTTCAGAAACTCGGCTTCGTTGTCGCGGAACGCACCGTCGCTCGGTATCTTCGGCGGGTTCAGCGCCGTGGCGATCCTGGCAAGCGGTGGTTGACCTTCCTCCAGAATCACCGCGAGGTCATCGTTGCTTTCGATTTTTTCACGGTGCCGACGGTGACCTTCCAGTTGCTCTACTGCTTTTTCGTGATCGAGCACGGGCGAAGGAGAATCCTGCATCTCAACGTCACCCGCCACCCGACAGCGGACTGGGTCGTGCAGCAATTGCGTGAAGCGTTTCCCGAAGCCTCCCCCTACCGATACGTGATCCTGGACCGTGATTCGAAATTCGATGCTGACGTGATTGCGTTTCTGAAGGCGACAGGCCTTAAGCCCAAGCGAACAAGCGTGCAGGCGCCCTGGCAGAACGGAATCTCGGAACGCTGGGTGGGAAGTTGCCGCCGCGAGGTCCTCGACCACGTTATCGCCCTGAACGAAGCGCATCTCCGCCGGCTGATCCGCGATTACGTGGACTACCACCACGACGACCGTATTCACGACTCCCTGGAGAAGGACACGCCGAACCGTCGGCCGGTGGAGCCGAAGCCATCGGCGACTTCAATCGTGATTTCCAGGCCGCGCCTGGGTGGTCTGCACCATCGGTACTCCTGGCAACAGGCTGCGTAGAACCACGCTGCCGCCGTTGTGCTCTCCTTGATCGCCAAAATCGAAATCACCGACCACGGGCACCGGGCTGCAGACCTGCCGAAAGATGCGACCCCAAAGGCACTGTGGCCGGAATCTGTCCGAGCCGTTTCCGTGGGTGTCTGCGGAAACCCGTGCCCGCCGTCCACCCGCTCCGCACCAGCGGAACCACGCGCCACGAGTTCCACGTTACGAAACGTTGCTCCGCGCTTGCAGATTCAGTTCTGGCTACACACACCGGGACCCATCATCGCCGTCCGCAGGGTGGCGGACTGCACCACCGCTACGAGCGGCGCGCAGCCTGACAGCGCGAAGTCCACGGTTCAGTTGCGGACCACCACGGGTAGCGGCGTTTGATTGCACCGGCCGTACGCGGCCAGCACCTCCTTGCCTGATTCTCCCAGTGCGCCGGTTCTGACTCGCTCAAGCGTCCGAATCGAGGGCGACAGGAGCCTCGTAACTGTTACCGCCAGGCCCGGACCGAGTTTGCGACAGGCACACTCGTCTTGCCGGCCAGAAACTCCAGCAATTCCCGTTGTCGCAACGCCCTCGCAAAGACCCGGCTGGCCAGAATCCGATTCACGACCTCGTAACGTGCATCTTGCATGAAAGCACCTCCACCCTGCGACGGCGCTCCTATCTCATTCGTAGCGTTGACCTTAATCTTGTTAGCAACATGATATACTACCACCTCTGCGGAAATATCACATTGCAATGTGGCCCCCGCCGATCGTATTCTGTCCTCGATACCAGCCTGATTCAGGGACTCTCACCATGGACTCTCAGTTCAACCGCCGCAACTGGCTGCGGCAATCGGCTTCCGCCCTCCCCTTCTTTTCCGCCATCCGCACCTCCGCTGCATCTTCCGCGACCAACCGGCCCAACATCCTCTTCCTCTTCACCGACGACCAGCGCTTCAGCACACTCAACGCCCTTAATAACCCTGAGGTCCAAACTCCCAACATGGACCGCCTCGTCCGCAACGGCACGGCATTCACTCGGGCCGCCATCATGGGCGGCACCATTGGCGCCGTCTGCGCCCCCAGCCGCGCGATGCTCATGACCGGCCAAACCCTCTTTCATGTTGATCGCAGCATCATTCGCCCTGAGCTTAGCCAGCCCAGGGATCGGCGCCCGTTTTCGCTCTTCCCCGAGCATCTCCGCAACCACGGCTACCACACCTTCGCTACCGGCAAATGGCATAACGGTGAGAATCTCTTCGCGCGCTGCTTTGCCTCTGGTGAGAACATTTTCTTCGGCGGCATGTCGGACCACCTGAAGGTTCCCGTGTCCGATTTCGACCCATCCGGCATCTATCCCCGGAACCGCCGCCACGTCGCCACGCAATTCTCCAGCGAGCTCTTTAGCGATTCCGCCATTCGCTTCATCCAGTCCGCCCACAAAGACAAGCCTTGGCTCGCGTACGTTGCCTACACCGCCCCCCATGATCCCCGCATGGCCCCTGCTGAGTACGCCGCCATGTACCCGCCTGATCGTATCCGGCTTCCCGTGAATTTCCTCCCTCAACATCCCTTCGACAACGGTGAATTGAAAATCCGCGACGAAGCCTTGGCTCCCTGGCCCCGCACCCCGGAGGTCATCCGCCGTCACATCGCCGCCTACTATGCGATGATCACCCACGTCGACGCTCAGATCGGGCGCGTCCTCCAGTGCCTCGAAGCCTCGGGCCAGGCTGATCGCACCATCGTCGTCTTCTCCGCCGATAACGGACTCGCCGTCGGCCAGCACGGCCTGCTTGGCAAGCAGAACCTATACGACCACAGCGTCCGCGTCCCCCTCGTCATCGGCGGCGCCGGCTTGCCCAGAACCCGCCGCCAACAGGCGCTCTGCTACCTGTACGACCTCTTCCCCACCCTCTGTGACCTCTCCGGCACACCGATCCCCAACACCGTCGAAGGCCTCAGCCTGGCCCCACTGCTCCAGGGCCGCGCCTCAGCCCTGCGCGACTCCCAGTTTTTCGCCTACCGCAATCTCCAGCGCGCGATACGGACTGACCGCTTCAAGCTGATTCTCCATAACGTCCACGGCGTCAAAACCACCCAGCTCTTCGACCTTCAGAACGATCCCCTCGAAACCCGGAATCTGGCCGGCGAACCCGCCCGCGCGACCCTCATCTACCAACTCACCGCGCTTATGAAGGACTGGATGAAAAGAGTGGACGACCCCGTCGAACTCGACCAGTCCGACTGGGGCCCCACCTCTGAGCCCATCCCGCAACGAAAGTAATGGAGTAACCTCTCATGACTATCGGCCAACTCGCTCGCTTCGCTCTCCTCGCCGCACTCGCCGCCGCTTCACTCCTCGGCCAGAGCATCTCCGGCTCCATCGTCGGGACCGTCACCGATCCTGCCGACCTCGCCGTCGTCGGAGCCAAAGCCACGCTCACCCAGGTGGCGACAGGCGCTGTCCGCTCGGCGGTCACCGATGAGCGTGGCGATTTCGTTTTCGGCACCCTTCAACCCGGCGAGTACGCCCTGAAGATCGAAATGGCGGGCTTCAAGAGCCTGCAGAAACTCTCCATCCAGCTCAGCGCCGCCGAGCGCCTCCCGGTCGGGAGCCTGCGCCTCGAAGTCGGCGCTGTCGCCGAGTCCGTTGAGGTCACCGCGCAAGGCGCTGTGGTGCAAACCGCGAGCGCCGAACGAGCCGGAAGCATCACCAGC
>Ga0194128_10005407_pt1 | contig 17900 bp, 15 predicted proteins | sample TA2KigCa65mmetaG_FD_148650 | JGI IMG/M metagenome (GOLD analysis project Ga0194128, IMG submission 148650) | Freshwater microbial communities from Lake Tanganyika, Tanzania - TA2015037 Kigoma Deep Cast 65m | ecosystem: Environmental > Aquatic > Freshwater > Lake | place: Tanzania: Lake...
CGGGCGGCGCCGGCGCCGCGATGCGCGCCTCGGCGCCGATGCTGATCAGCTCGAAGGCGGGGGCCGCCTCGCCCGGGACGACGGCACTCGCCTCGCCCTCGACGACGAGGGAGCGCATCCCAAGCCGCGCGATGCTCGCCGCCTGCTTGAACGTGCGGCTGTCCCGCGCCACCCCGATCGGCGTCACCGACGCCACCACCGGCGTTCCCTGCTCCAACACGCTCGCGCCTAGCCCCGTCCCGGCCGCCCGTCCCGGAAAGCGTCCTCGATCGCGGCGCTCAGCCGCGGCTTCTGTCGTTCCCAGGCGAGCTCCCTTCCCGCCGCGGCGACCGAGGCGCGCAGGCGCTGCAGGGTCGCCGGATCGCCGGCGAGCCGGCGAGCGGCGGTCGCGATCGAGACCGGATCCCGCGAGTCGACCGGCAACCCGAGACCGTGCCGGCGGGCCAGGGCGCCGATGGCGGGCAGCTCCGGGAATAGGACCGGCAGTCCCGCGGCCACCGCGTGAAACAGCCGGTTCGGGAGGGCGTGATCGAAGTCGCGGGTGATCCCCCAGTAGAGGATCAGTCCCGCGTCGGCGCTGGCGATGAAGCGGTTGATCCGATCCGGAGGCAGCGGGCTCAGCAGATGCACCCGCGAGCCCAGGCCGCGATCGGCGACAGGGCCCCGATAGCCCTCCGTGCCGGCGCCGATGAGGACGAGCTGGAAGCGGTCGGGCAGGCGCGCGATCGCATCGAGCCCGGCCTCCACGTCCGTGCCCGGCTTGGCGTTGCCGACGGATACGAGCAGGATCGCGTCCGCGTCCGCGCCGACGGCGGTGCGCACGTCCCCCTCGGGATCGCGGTCCAAGCGGGTGTCGGGGTAGTTGAAGACGACCGTGGGGCGCCGGCCGATCCTGTGCTCGAGCAGGTCCGCCACCCCTTCGGTCGCGGTCACGAAGCCCGCGCAGCGGCGAGCGGTGGCGCCCTCGTAGGCGGCGAGGACGCGCTCGGTCAGGGACGACGCGTAGCCGCTCTCGCCGTCCGGGTAGCGCTCGAAATAGGAGTCGTGGGCGTCGTAGAGGACCGCCGCACCGTGGCGCCGGGCGGCCGACCAGGCGGCGGGGAGCCGGTTCCAGCCATGGGCGACATAGAGGTCCGCCGCGGGCAGCGCGGGCGTGATCTCGCGGTTGATGCGCAGCGTCTGGCGTGAGCGGCGCAGCGGCTCCAGCGAGTTCACCACCGCGACCCTGGCGCGCCCCGCCAGGTTGAGCCGCGGGGAGTCGTGCTGCGGCGCGGAGACCAGCCCGGCGGGCGCGGGGCCCGGCCCGGCCGGGGCGGGGACGCCCCGCGCGCCGGGAGCGGCGATCAGCTCGAAGTGGCCTGCGCCGGCGCCGGCCGGGCTCGGCTCCCCCTCGACGACGACCGACCGGTGCCCCAGCCGCGAGAAGCTGGCCGCCTGCTTGAAGGTGCGGCTGTCGCGGTTGATCGCGGACGGCGTGATCGAGACGACGACGCTCACTTGATCCCGGCGAGCCTGTCGGCGAGCGCCTCGCCGAACAGGCGCTTGCTGAAGAAGTTGACGACGCGCGCCGGCAGCACGGTTCGCATCAGGCGACTGAAACGCGGGCGGGGCTTGCCGACGAGCGAGACGCGAATCCAGGAGGCCCGGTCGACGAGGTTCGCGACCGGCTGCCGGACCCTGGCGTCCTTCCAGGCCGGGGCCCCCAGCGGTGGGGCGAGCCGCTCGATCTCGGCCTCGATCTCCCGCACGTAGGCCCGGTAGCTGTAACGACCCGAGGAGACCACGTCGCGGTGGGCGCGTTCCACGATCGCGGCGCGCTCGGAGTCGTCGACGACCCGGTCGAGGACCTGATCGAGGTTGGAGAGGTCCCGCTTCAGCTCCAGGTAGTGCTCCCCCGGCCTCAGGATCCCGTTGTAGTCCCCCTCGACCAGCAGCTGGCAGGTGCGCGTCGCGCAGGCTTCGAGGTGCCTGGGCGAGAGAGCGAACAGCTCCACCCCGCCGTCCTCGCCGGGGAAGCAGGCGGCCTCGATCTGATCGAAGGAGGCGTCGGGGTTCTCCTCGACGAATGCCTCGGTGGCTTCCTTGAAGCTGCCGTCGCGGTCGAGCACCGAGGCGCCTCCCTCGACCCCGATCGTGTACCGGCTGCGGGCCAGGAAGCGGAACCACTCGTCTCCGACCAGCACGTCCGCGTCGTCGCTCGAGATGTCGAAGCTCAGCCCCCGCTCGCCGCCCTGCTCGGCGACGGCCGCCCCGAGCTCGCCCTTGAGCAGGCCGTGGCGTCCCAGCCAGGGCGCCCCGGGGCGCGCGCGGTAGCCGATGTCGAGGTCCCGTCCTGGCGTCTGGGCGACGATCTCGTCGATCCTGGCCACCGTCGGCTCGGACAGATACCCGGTCAGGGCGCGCGTGAAGCTGACCTCGTCGAAGTCGAGTCCCGCGTAGATCTTCGGCCACTCGGACTCCGGGGCGACCGAGACCACGTGGTTGACGCCGAACTCCTCGAAGAAGTCGCACAGCATCGCCGTACGGATGAACTCGTCCTGGGGCGTCGCGATCCTGGCGCGGCCAACACCCAGCAGCGGGCGGACCCGCTCACGCTGCTCCTCGAACAACGAGGGGACCCAGCGCTGGCCGAGGAACGAGGTGGTGAAGATGACGGCGTCGAAGTCGACCTTCCGCAGCCAGTCGGGAACCGAGCGGACGCCCATGTTGAGGTAGAAGTAGCGGCCTGCGCCGAAGTCGCGGAAGGCGTTGAGGTGGTCCAGGTTCGTCTGGCGCAGCTGAGAGGTGAGCAGGTTGTAGAGGACCAGGGTCAGCGGCCCGTCCCCGCCCCTCCCTCGCGCGCTACCACGGGCGCTCACTTGACCGCCGTCAGATAGAGGTCGAGGCCGGCGAGGCGGGCCGGAGCCCCGAGGAGCTGCTCCCTGCGTGCGATCCAGGGGCCCAGCCGGAGGTGGTCGAAGTTCTCCCGCCGTACCCGAACCGAATCGAAGCCGCCGAACAGCGCCCTGGCCTGGGAAGCCGTGACGAACTCGGTGGCGGGCGCCTCGCCTCCCTCGCTGTTGTGGTCGTAGCGGCGGCGCACGGCAGCCTCGTGCTCGGCGCCCCGGCCGCGCAGGCGGCTGGGAAGCCCGCGCAGCCAGAGTCCGGCGCGACGCGCCGAGCGGCGGTTGTAGACCATCACCAGAGCGCTGCCGCCGGGCCTCAGCACTCGGCGCACCTCCCCTACCGCGCCGGTCAGATCGCCCGTGTGGTGCAGAGCGCCGACCGAGACCACCCGGTCGAACGAGGCGTCGTGGTGGGGGATCCGGAGGGCTGAGCCGACCCGCACGCGCTGCTGCGGCTCGCGCACGCCCAACCGGGCGAGGCGCTCGCGCATCATCGCCACCGGCCCCTCGGCGATGTCAAGACCGTGGTAGTCGGCGCCGCGCTCGGCGATCAGCTGCCCGAGCGTGCCGTAGCCGAGCCCGATCTCCAGGGTCCGCTCCCCCGTCATCTCGACGGGCAGGTATCCGGACAGGTAGGGATAGAAGTCGAGGTAGGCGCGGTCGAAGCGGGCGAGGCTCTCGGGGGAGGAGTCGGTGACGCCGTGGACCTGCGCCATCGAGGTGCCGCAGAGCTCGTCCCAGAAAGCGGCGTTGGCCCGATCGGTTAGCGCCTGGTCGCTCACCGGACTGCGGTGACGTAGAGATCGCGGCCGGCGAGGCGCGCCGGCCATCCCAGGAACCATGTTCGCGGTACGTGCAGGCGCCAGATCACCGGCTCGTCCATGTTCTCCCGCCGCACCTGGACGGTCGCGAAACCGCCGAAGATCCGCTTCGCCTCGGCCACCGAGGTGAACTCCGTCGTCGGAGCGGCCTCGCCACCGAGGCTGCGGTCATAACGCCAGCGCAGGCGCTCGTCGTGGCTCGGGCCGCGCCGCAGGAGTCGCGATGGCAGGTTCCAGGCCGCGAGCCAGGCCTGCCGCGCCGAGTGCTTCGCGTAGAGCATGACGACGGCGGTGCCGCCCGGCTTCAGCACCCTGCGGATCTCCGCGACGGCGCGGGGGATGTCGCCCGTGTGGTGCAGACAGCCGATGCTGTACGCGTAGTCGAAGCGCTCGTCCTCGTAGGGCAACTCCAGCGCCGAGGCGACCCGAACCCGGTCCTCCGCCTGCTCGGGTCCGACGCCGAGGTGGCCGAGCCTGTGGCGCATCATCCCCACCGGTCCTTCGGCGATGTCCGCTCCGTGGTAGGTGAGCCCTCCCGAGGCGAGGATCTGGCCCACGGTCCCGTAGCCGAGCCCGATCTCGAGCACCTCGCCGCTCGCTCCGGCGTCCGGGAGATAGCGGTCGAGATAGGGGTAGAAGCCCATGTAGGCGGCGTCGTATCGCGCCAGGCTCTCGGGCGAGGCATCGGTGACGCCCACCGCGCGCGCCAAGCGGGTGCCGCAGAGCTCGTTCCAGAAGGCGGCGTTGCCGGCGTCGATCGCCGCCTGGTCCCGTCCCACGGTGCCCGGCATCGAGCTAGGCCTTCCCACCGCGGCCCAGCATCCGCCCCAGCCGCGCCGCGAGCGCCCTGCCGCCGGGCAGCCGAATCACGATCAGGTAGAAGCGTCGTTCCGCCGAGGCGATCTCCGCCGCGAGGCGCGACCTCAGCCGCCGCGTCCGGCGCCCCCGCCTGAGCGCGACCTCGACCTCGGTTGGGCGCGAGGCCGGGCCGGCCCGGCCGACCCCCGCCCGGGAGAGCACCCCGTCGACATCCGCGACGAAACCGGCGTAGCTCTCCCTGCCGGAGGCGATCAGGTCGCGATGCGCGTTAGCAATCAGCTCCGCTCGCAACCCGGGGTCCCGAAAGCGCTCGATCACCTGATCCAGGTTGGAGAAGTCCTTGCGCAGGGGGATGTAGTGCACCATCGGCTCCATCCGGCCCGAGTAGTGGCCCTCGAACAGGATCTGGCAGACGCGCAGGGCCGCCGCCTCGAAGTGCCTGGGGCTGATCGTCCTGTAGTGAATCCGGCCCTCGAGCGGTTCCATCACATCGGCCAGGTCCTCGACGGTGACCTCGGAGCCGTCGGCGGCCAGGCGCTCGTACTCGGCCACCACGACGTCGTCGACGTCGAACACCGAGGTTCCCGACTCGACGCCGAGGACGGCGCGACATCCCGCGATGAAGCGGAACCAATCGTCGCCGTAGAGGCGGTCCTCCTCCCTGGTGGCGATGTCCAGCATCAGGCCCCTGCCGCCCGCGAGCTCCAGGAACCGGGTCCCGATCTCGGCCTTCTCGAGGCCGCCTCGGCCGCTGTAGGCGGGGATCGGCCTGCCGCGGTAGCCGACGTCCACCGGGCGGGACGCCTCCGGGACGATGAAGCGCTCGGCGGCGTCCAGCAGCTCCTCTCCGACGTAGCCGGGGATGTTGGTCCTGATCTCCGCGGCCGAGGTATGCCGCCCGTAGACCTGCTCGGCTCCCTCCGGCTCCAGGCACGTGTACACGGTGTCCACCCCGAACTCGTCGATGAACCAGAAGCGATGCCGGCAGTAGCGGTTCTCGTCCTGGAAGAACGCCACCTTGTGGGCGCCCGAGCTGCGCACGAACTCGGCGTGCGCCTCGGTCATCGCGTAGAGGCCGGGCGAGAACAGCGAGTAGTGCAGAAGGATCGCCTCGACATCCAACTCGGCCAGGCGCGGGGACATCGGCTCGGCCGTGTTTACCTCCCAGATCGGGAAGCGCGAGTGGCGGGAGAAGCTGCCGACGTGCTCGAGGATCGTTGACGCGTTCCTGAACCAGCGCCGGGTCGGATAGTGGTAGAGCAGCAGCACGCCCGGGGACGGCCCCCGCTCGGCGGGCACGACCGGCCCGCCTTTGCCGAACCGGGGCTCGGGGTCGGTGACTCCGCTCGGTGCCGGCTGCTGGCTGGCCGCGGTGAGGAGGGGGCTCATCTCAGCCGCGCTCGGCCGCCTGCACCCGGCTCCCCGCCCCCTGGACCACGCTCCAATCCGACTCCGGTCGCACGGACCCGCGCACGTGGGGCCAGGGATAGTGGTCGCCGCTGCCGTCGAATGCGACGTTCAGGACCTTGAAGTTGAGGGTTCGCTCGACCCTGTCGACCGAGAAACCGCGCGCGTCGAGCAGGTCGACGTCGATCGCGAACTCGCCCGGCAGCAGTGTTGCCCGCAGCTCGCAGCGAAGCTCGATCATGCCCTCCTCGAGGTCGAGCTCCAGGCTGCCGCGGTCACTGCTGTGGGAGGTGAGGATGTTGATGCCCTCGGCGGTCGAGACCCCGACCTGGACCGCCGCGCCGGGCAGGCGGCGCTCGATCTCGAAGCCGAGCGAGAGTGACAGGGGCTCGCCGTAGCGGACCCGTTCGCTCGCCCCGCCCGAGGAGTCGGACAGCTCCACCCGGAGCAGGCGCGCACCGCCGATCCCGCTGCGCTGCGCGTCGGCGGCGATGTTCGCAATCCCGCCGTGCTGCACCGGCTCGACCCGCTCCAGGTAGTCGGCGACGACGCGGTCGGTGTCGCCGTGGGCGAGCACCCTGCCGTGGTCGAGCAGCACGGCGCTGTCGCAGAGCCTGCGGATCGAGCTCATGTTGTGGGCGACGAAGATCACCGTCCGCCCCCCGCTCGTCGACACCTCCTCCATCTTGCCCAGGCACTTGCGCTGGAACTCCTGGTCGCCCACCGCGAGCACCTCGTCGATCAGCAGGATCTCGGACTCGAGGTGCGCCGCGATCGCAAAGGCGAGCCGCACGTACATGCCGCTCGAGTAGCGCTTCACCGGCGTGTCGAGGAACTGGCCGATCCCGGAGAACTCGACGATCTCGCTGAAGCGGCGGATGATCTCCTCGCGGCGCATGCCGAGGATGGCGCCGTTGAGGAAGATGTTCTCCCGGCCCGTCAACTCGGGATGGAAGCCCGTTCCCACCTCGAGCAGGCTGCCGACCCGACCGCGCAGCTCGATCCGGCCCTCGGTCGGCGCGGTGATCCTGCAGAGCAGCTTCAGCAGCGTGCTCTTGCCGGCCCCGTTGGGCCCGATCAGGCCCGTGATCTTGCCCTCCTCGATCCCGAGGTCGACGTCGCGCAGCGCCCAGAACTCCGAGGTCTCGGGCTTCGACTCGGCCGTTCCGCGCATTCGCCGCAGCGGGTGCCGCACCGCGGACTCGAGCCGCTGCGAGAGGCTGCCCCCCGCCAGCGCACCCAGCTGGTAGCGCTTGGAAACGCCTTCGATGCGGACGGCCGGCTCCCCCATCAGGACCTCAGATCACGTCCGCGAAGCCCCGCTCGGCCCGCTGGTAGTAGAGGGCGCCCGTCACCGTCAGCACAACGCTGACCACCACGGGAATCAGCAGCAGCCCGCCCGGGAAGTCGGTTCCCAGCAGGCACCAGCGGAAGCCCTCGACGACGCCGACCATCGGGTTCAGGGCGTAGAGGGGCTGCAGGGACTCCGGCACGAGGTTGAGGGTGTAGAAGATCGGGGTCACGAACATGCCCACCAGCAGCACGAAGGGCACGATCAGCGTCACGTCCCGGTAGCGGACGTTCAGCGCCGACAGCCAGAGGCCGGCGCCGAACGCCGTGGTCTCCGCCAGGGCCACCACCAGCGGCGTGGCGAGGATCTCGGGCCCCGGCGGGTAGCCGTACGCGATCGCGACGAGCACCACGACGACGAACGTGATCGCGAAGTCCACCAGTGGGGCGATCGCGGCCGCCAGCGGGATCACGGCGCGGGGGAAGTAGATCTTCGAGATCAGCCCCTCGCTGGCGACGGTGCTCTTCGAGACCCGCTCCAGCGCGGTCGAGAAGAAGAGCCAGACGACCAGCCCCGCGAGTACGAACAGCGGCTGCGGAACGCCGGTGTCCGGGTTGGCGTCGAAGCCGGCCCAGGTTCCCAGGAAGAGGCTGAAGACGCCCGCCAGCAGCAGCGGCTGCAGCACCACCCAGAATCCCCCCACGGCCGCCTGCTTGTAGCGAACCACCACATCCCGGCGCGCGAGGTAAAAGATCAGGTCCCGGTGCGATGCGATCTCGGCCAGGTCGGGGAAGCCCCAGCCCCGTGGTGGCTCGATCACCTTCGTCCGCATGGCTGCGGGCACATCGCTCGCGCGCGCTTCCATCTCGAAGCGCAGGTTAGGCGCTGTTCGGGGCCGGCTCTGCGATCCGGCTGGCGTGGCGGTGCATGCAGCTCTCGATCCAGCCCAGGTTCTCGCGCGTCCAGGCGACCGTCGCCTCCAACCCCTCACGCAGGGGGGTGCTCGCCTCGAAGCCGATCTCGGCCCTGGCCTTGGCGGGGTCGCCGTAGCGCTTTCCGGAGTGGTCCCAGTCCCGGGCCGGGGTGAGCGCGATGTCGGTCTCGTTGCCGGCGATCTCGTTGATCAGCTCGGCCAACTCCAGGATCGAGGTCTCCTCGCCGCTGGCGAGGTTGTAGACGCCGCCCGCCTCGCCCCGCATTGCGCAGGCGAGCAGGCCCTCGACGATGTCCGAGACGTAGATCAGGTCGCGGGTGGCGATGCCGCCGTTCTCGACCGGCAGCGCCTCGCCCCTGATCGCCTTGTAGACGAAGGTCGGTGTGACGTTGCGCCAGACCGTGTTGGCGGTGCCGCGCCAGCGGCCCGCCCCGAGCACCTCGCCGGGGCCGTAGACGTTCTGGAATCTCGCCTTGACCGCGGGCAGCCCGTGGCGGCCGAAGTAGTAGTTCGAGTAGTACTCGCCGATGATCTTGGAGATCTGGTACGGGCTGTCGAGGTAGAGGCTGACGGGGGCGTCCTCCGAAGTCGCGTCGGCGTGGTCGAAGGTCTTCTCGGCGACGGTGCAGCCGGCCGACGCGTAGACGACCTTGCGCAGCCGCTCGAAGCCCTTGATCCGCTCGTACAGCTTCAGCGTTGTGAGCGTGTTGTTCTCGTGATCGGCGAGCGGGTCGGCCATCGAGGACTGGTTGCCGTGGTAGGTGGCGAGGTGGAATACGTAGTCGAGGTCCTCCGGCAGCCCGGCGAGGATCGCGTCATCGGTGATCGAGCCCTCGACGAAGTCGATGCGATCGTCCGACGGCAAGTTCTCGCGCTCGGCGCTGAGCAGGTTGTCGACCACGAGCACGTGCTCGGGCCCACGCTCTAGCAGCGCCCTGACCAGGTTGGAGCCGACGAAGCCGGCGCCGCCCACGACCAGGACCCTGGCGTCGGTGAGGGTGGCGTCAGTCATGCGAGTGGGCCAGTGTAGGGGCGAGCGGCACCGCGGGACCTCAGGGGGCCCTCGCCAGCGCGTGCAGGTAGTCTCGCCCGCCCCCCAGTGCCTGCTCTGCGCGGGCCACCGGGATCAGGCCCAGCGCCGCGACCTGGCCGACGGCGTGGCGGGCGGGGCCCTCGGCGACGGCGAGCCCGCCGAGGCGGCGGTACTGGATGCTGCCGGCGAGGCCGCTGGGGCTGGTCGAGGTCCATGTGCGCTCGGGGCGCAGGCCCGCCCGCTCGAGCGCCGTGCGCAGCGCGGCGTCGTTGAAGTGCACCCGATGGCGTGGCAGGTCCAGATGGAACCAGGCTCGGCCGAAGCGGCGGCGCGCCGCGCAGCCGAAGTTGGGGAGGCTGATCGCGAGCGCGCCCCCCGGCCGCAACAGTCCGCGGGCCCGGTCGAGGGCCTCGACGGGATCGGCGATGTGCTCGAGCGAGTGGTTGAACAGCACCGCGTCGAAGCCGCCCGGCTCGAGCTCGACCGTCTGCAGGGTGCCCGCCCGCGCCTCCACGCCCAGCCCCCGTGCCCGCTCGCAGGCCGCCGCCGAGGGATCGATGCCGGCGGACCTCCAGCCGCCGCTGCGAGCGAGCAGCGCCGCCAGCTCGCCGCCGCCGCAGCCGACGTCCAGCAGGCGCCCGCCCGGATGCCCGCCCAGCGCGCCGGCTGCTCCCACCCGGATCTCCCGTCTGACCAAGAGCCGGCCCAGGGCGCCCGCGAGCGGACCCTCCGATGCGTGAGGGCCGTAGTCGTCCGGGTAGAACGGAGCGAGCTCGTCCTCGCTCATCTGCGGACGCGTGTTGCCGGCACCGCAGCCCGCGCAGACGTGGACCCGGAACTCGCCTGGGACCCCGTGCAGCAGATCGGCGCCGACGATCGCGGGCGCGTCGGGCAGCCCGGCGCCGCAGGCCGCGCAAGCGCACGCACGATCGCTCGGAGGGGCTTGTCTAAGCTGGCTCGGGCTCATGTGGAAAGACCGGTCGGTCGCAGTGATCATCCCCACATACCGGGAGCGCGCGACCGTTCGCGCCGTCGTCGAGGGGTTCGAGGGCCTCGGCGTGGTCGACGAGATCGTCGTCGTCAACAACAACGCCGAGCTGGGCACCTCCGAGCAGGTCGCCGCGACCGGCGCCCGGGAGGTGATCGAGCCGGAGCAGGGCTACGGCGCCGCGATCCGCCGCGGGATCGCCGAGACCGGCGCCGACCTCGTCTGCATCTGCGAGGCCGATGGCACCTTCGACCCGGCCGACCTCTGGAAGCTGCTGGCCTACTCGGACGACTTCGAGTTCGTCTATGGGTCGCGCACCGTGCGGGAGATGATCTGGAGCGGTGCCAACATGGGCCACTCGCTGCGCTGGGGCAACTGGCTCTGGGCGAAGCTCGTGATGGCAGCCTTCGGGACCTCGCACCTGAGCGACATCGGCTGCACGATGCGGCTCGTGTCGGGCCCGGCGGTCCGCTTCATGCAGCCCTTCTTCACCGTCAAGGGCGGCGAGTTCGGGCCCGAGATGATGCTGCTGACGATCCTCGGCGGCTGGCGCTCGGTGCAGCTGCCGGTCAGCTACCGGGCCCGGCACGGTCAGCGGGGCACGACCGAGAGCTTCGGCGCGGCGGCCGCGATCGGGCTGCGGATGCTGGCCCTGATCGGACGCTACTGGTTGCGGCGGCGGCGCATCGCCGGCGCGCTGGAGCAGGCGGGCGCCGAGCGGACACGCTTCCAGCACCCCGATCCCGAGCGCCCCGGCGGGGAGCCGACGCACATGCTTCCCCGTCCCTGGCGCCGCTAGCTCCGTCATCGCGCCGGCTCCGGGCAACCGGGGGCACGGCGCTCCCAGAAGACCAGGGTGCGGTCGGCCGCCGATCTCGTGCTCACGGGGCGGTACTCCCGGCGCAGCAGCCGGAGCAGCTCGCGCTTCTCCCCGCGCCGCGTCGGGGCCTGGCTCGCGAAGCGCCGTCCGGTCGCGAGCTGGCCGTAGCGCGCCAGCCAGAGATCGTCCATCAGCACGTAGTCGGGGCAGACGCGGTGGAAGGCGCCGGCGAACCCCTCGGACGGATGCTGCCACTGCTGCAGCCAGATCGAGCTGTTGAAGCGAAAGCGCTCGTCGCGCCACAGCCACCAGTAGATCCACTCCCCGACCACGGTGCTGCCCTCGGGCACGATCCGGTTCGCCTCGGCGGCCAGCTCCGAGTCGAGGGCGGGCTCCCGGTCGGGGACGGCGCGGATCTGCTCGGCCAGGAACACGGCCCCGGCCAGCGCGATCACCGCCAGCCCGACCGCGGGCACCATCTCGCCCAGGCGCGGCGGCGCCAAAATGTGCAGGGCCGACGCGATCGCGCCGAAGGCGAAGGGAAAGCAGAAGACGACGTAGGTGGGGCCCTTCCAGCCGAGCAGCAGCCCGAAGCCGACCAGCATGCTCGCGAGCATCACAGCGGGCACCGCCTCGGTCGGGTAGGGGGAAGGCCGCAGCAGCGCCCTGACGCCGAGCGCGAGCATCAGGCCGAAGGCCGTAGCGATCAGCAACCCCGTCAGGTGCCGCAGGGGCTCGTGGGGAAACGGAGTGGCGAGCAGCGCCAGGCTGAGCAGGCAGAGCGCCGCCACTCCCACCCAGGCGAGCGGGCGCCGCCCAACCCCGAGCGCCGAGAGCAGGGAGAGCACGGCGGCCAGCGCTCCGGCCGCGATCACGGCGAAGCTGCCGAGGAAGGGCTCCGGCGCCATGTTGGAGTAGCGGTCCGACTCGTCGAGCAACGGGGCGAGGCTGAGATCCCCGATGGCCTCGAACAGGGGCACCTCCCCGTAGATCGGACGGAAGACGATCTCGTACTGCTGCTGGGCGTCGGACCAGCCGCCCGTGAAGTGAAGGAGCGCGAAGGCCAGCCCGCCGGCGGCGACGCCACCGAGCAGCGCCCCGACGCGCTCCCAGCGACGCTCGCGCTCCCAGGCGCAGAGCACGAGCGCGCCCGGCAGAGCCCCGGCGACGCCGAGCGCGAAATCCGGCGCGATCCCGATCAGCGCTCCGACCCCCGCCGCGAGCAGCAGCCGCGCGGGCCCTGCGACCAGGGCGAGAAGGATCAGGGCCGAGAAAAGCATCGCAATTCCGTCCCAGCGCACCCAGTGGCTCGCCGAGTAGAAGCCGAAGCTGAATGCCAGCGCAGCGCAGGCGAGCAGCGCGGTCCCTGAGCCGAACAGGCGCCGGATCGCCAACCCGAACGCCGCCAGCGCCGCCAGCGCCGCCGCCAGCACAAGCCCGCGGTGCAGCGCCAGCGAGGTCCCGAACAGCGCCTCGGCCGCGACGTGAGGAAGCGAGGCCACGCGAGAGGACCAGAAGTCGCTGACTCCGTCATAAACGCCGCCGTCGGCGGCGATCGAGGGCTCGAGCCCGTGGCCCGCGGAGGCCGACCAGGCGGTAGATGCGAACCACGCCTCGTCGCCGAAAGGCTGCGGCGCCGAGGTCAGCGTCGCGATGCTCAGCGCCAGCGCCGCCGTCAGCAGCGCGGCGCCGACCAGCGCGATCAGGCGCTGCTGGCTCAGGACTCGTCCGAGGCCGGCACCTTCAGCTCTTCGGCGCGCAGATGGGTGTAGGTCTCGCCCACGCCCTCGGCCTTGTAGTACTCGATCGCCTTCGCCACGCCCTCGCTCAGCGGTACGCCGGCCTTCCACTCGAAGTCGCGCTCGGTGCGGGACGGGTCGAGCAGGATCGAAGGGGCGTCGTCCTCGGTGCGGGGCCGCACCTCGACCTCCTCATCCAGCTCGATCCCCATCGCGTCGGTGACCGCCTCGAACATCTCCTTGATCGAGTGGTCCGAGCCCGAGGAGACGTGGTAGTGCCCCTCGCCGGTGCCGCGCAGCGCCGCCTCGACCACCTCGATCAGGTCCTCGACGAAGACGAAATCCCGCCGGGTGTCTACGACGAAGCAGGGCTTGCCCTCGCTGAGGCGGCTGTAGAAGGTCGGCGGCGGGCCGCTCATGTTGCGCGGGCCATAGACGTTCGCCAGCCGCAGCGAGACGAATGGGATCCCGCTCAGCTCGATGTACTCCTCGCCCGCCGTCTTCGAGATCGCGTAGCTCGAGTCCGGGCGGATCGGGTGGTCGAGCGTGATCGGCTGCTCGATCGGCTTGGTGCCGTAGCAGAGCGCCGTCTGGAAGTAGACGAGGCGGCCCACCCCGGCATCGCGCGCGGCCTCGACGACGTTGACCGTGCCGAGCGCGTTGGTGCGCGTGTCCTCGACCCAGGCGTCGGGGTCCTTGTAGGAGGCGGCCGCGTGGGCGACGACGTCCGGCCCGAAGTCCTCGAAGACGCCCCGCACCGTGTCGGGGTCGGCGATCGAGCCCTCGACCATGGTCAGGCCGTCCTGCTCGGCCAGGTTGCCGCGCCGGCTGGTGGCGTAGTTGTCGATCGAGAGCACCTCGTCTCCCTGCGCCAGCAGGCGGTCGGCGAGGTGGGAGCCGATGAAGCCGCTCCCGCCGGTGATCAGAACCTTCATCTCAGTCGCGTCCTTCCTGTCAGAGGGCCTCGGCCGGGGCCCGTCCGTTTCGGACCCAGCGAGGAGATCAAGTTAGCGAGCAGGGTCTCCTCACGCTCCCAGCTGAGCTCGGCCGCCGCGCAGTCCATGTTGGCCCTGATCCGCGCGTTGCACGGCCAGTCCGCGAGCGCGCGCATGCCGGTCGCGATCGAGTCTGGGGAGTCCGGGTCGACCGCGACGCCCAGGCCGTGCTCGGCGATCACCCGTTCGACGCCGGGCAGCGGCGCGTACAGGATCGGAAGGCGGGCTGCGACGGCGTGATACAGGCGCAGCGGTTCCTGGTACTCGTAGTTGCGGTCCAGGCCGCGCTGCAGGATGGCCGAGGCGTCGGCGCTGCGCAGGAAGTCGGCGAGCCTTGTGAAGGTAACGGGTGCCAACAGGTGGGCCCTGTCGCCCAGCCCGAGGCTCTTGACCAGGTGCGGGACGCTGCCCTGCTGCTGGCCCAGGAAGGCGAAGTGGTATCCCGGACCGAGCTCGAGCAGGGCGCGCAGCGTCTCCTCGGTCGCGGTTCCCGTCTTCACGTGGCCGATCTGCACGCAGAGGAACTCGTCAGCACCGAGACCGAGCACCGATCGGACGTCGGAGTCCGCGGGCTCGTCGAGGCGTTGGTCGTGCTTGTTGCGGAGCACCATCGGCTCCCGCCCGTGGCGCTCCCGCAGCAGCACCTGGTAGCCGTCGCAGGCGGTGACGAAGGCGGCAGCTCGTCTCACCGCTCCGGCCTCGAGGTGCTCCATCACGCGGGCGTTGAGCGGGTACTCCTCGGGCGGCACTCCCTCGTAGACCTCGAAGTAGGAGTCACAGGCGTCATAGACGAACGGCGTTCTTCGCAGCCTCGATGCCACTCGCACCGCGAAGCTCGGCGAATACCCCATGAACCAGTAGAGGTCGGCCGGGGGCAGCACCCGCAGCAGGCGCAGGTTCGCGCGCAGCTCGGCCCCGAGCACTTGCGCCGACTGCCGCAGCCGACGCGCCCGCACACGCAGGGTCACCGGCAGCATCCTGATCGGCAGGGGCACCAGCTCGAGGGGGTGCCAGAGGGACCGCTCGCGCGCCGGCGCAGGTGGCGGCGGAGCAGGCGGCATTGGCGGCGGCAACCTGGTCGTGACCTCCCGCATCGGGCCCGCGCTGATCACCTGAAAGCGCGGAGGGCCCGGCAGGCTGCTGCTGCGCCGGCCCTCGATCAGCACCGTCTCGTGGCCCATGCGGGCGAAGGACGCCGCGTGACGGTAGCTGCGGCTGTCCAGGTCAGCCGCCAGCGGGGTGATCACGACCAGCTTCACCGAAGGCGGGCCCGGCTAGCCCGACGCGGCTCCGCCCAGGCGCCCGTCGTCCGTGGCCTCGCGCAGGCGGGGCGTCCTGGTGGAGAGCAGCTTCCGGAACTCGGCCGCCCGGTCGTGGAAGGCGCGCTGCCACAGCTCGAGCGAGAGCAGGCCCCAGGTCTTGCGGCCGAAGGTCTGCTCCTCGGTCACGCCCGCGAGCACCTTGGCGTTGTCGAAGAGCTCGCGGTCGCGGGCGGGCTGCGAGCTGAGCACGTCGGCCACGAACGCCTGCGCGGGGCCGTTCAGCCACTCGCCCAGCGGCACCGGGAATCCCATCTTGTCGGTGCGCTCGTTCACCTGGTGGGGGATGATCTCGCGCGTGGCGCGCTTGAACACGTGCTTCATGTGGCCGTTCTTGAACTTGACGTCGGCGGGGATCGTCGCCGCCAGCTCGATCAGCCGGTGGTCCAGCAGCGGCACCCGCGACTCCAGCCCATGCGCCATCGAGACGCGGTCCTCGACCTGCAGCAGGGCCGGCAGCAGCGTCTTGAAGTCGAAGTGGGTCATCTTGTCGAAGTAGGCCTCGTGCCCGACGTTGTCGCCGTTGAAGATCTCCCTGAAGGTCTCGAACGGCGAGTAGTCCCCGAGCGCCCCGGTATCGACCTCCTCGCTGACGTCGTGGGCGCGGTTGATGAGCCGGAAGTAGCGGGCGTCCAGGTCCTCGAACAGCCCCTCGGCCCAGAAGTCCTTCATCAGCGGCTTGTAGTTCCGCAGCGAGACGAGGTTGGGGATGATCGACTCGTAGGTGACGACGAAGTTGCCGTCGTGCAGGGTGCCGTCGATGGCGCCGCGAATGCACTGCTCGAAGTAGGCGATCAGGTAGCGGGTGTAGCCGCCGAAGACCTCGTCGCCGCCCTGGCCCCCGAGGATCACCTTGACGCGCTCGGCGGCGGCGCGGCTGACCATGTACTGCGGGAAGGAGCCGGGGCCGGCCGCGGGATAGTCCATGTGGTAGGCGACGTTCTCGATCTGCTCGATGAAGTCGGCGACGCCGATGTCCACCTCGTGCAGGTCGAGGCCGCGCTGCTCGGCGACAAGGCGTGCCCAGGGGCTCTCGTCGTAGCGTGAGTCCTCGCTGAACTTGCCGGTGAACGCCGCCAGCCCGCCCTGGGCGCGGCCTGCCAGCGAGGCGACCGTGCTCGAGTCGGTGCCCCCCGAGAGGTAGGCGGCCACGGGGACGTCGGATCGCAGGTGGAAGCCGACGGACTCCTCCAGCAGCTCCTCTATGCGCTGCTCGAAGTAGCCCTCGCTGTGCTCGAAGTCGGTCTCGTAGTGCACCTCCCAGTAGCGCTGAGGCGTCGCCGCGCCGCGGCCGATCCGCAGATAGTGGCCCGGCTGCAGCTCGCGGACGCCCTTGAACAGCGTCTTGCCGGCCAGGCAGAACTGGAAGGCGAGGTAGTCCTTGAGACCGTCGGGATCGGTATCGATCTCCGGCAGCACCGGCATCAGCGCCTTCGCCTCGGAGGCGAAGAAGAAGACGTCGTCGACGACCGCGTAATAGAGCGGCTTGATCCCGAAGCGGTCGCGCGCGACGATCAGCTCCTGCGCCTGCTCGTCCCAGATCGCGTAGGCGAACATCCCGCGCAGCCGCTGCAGCGAGTCGGTGCCCCAGCGGTCGTGGGCTCGCAGCACCACCTCGGTGTCGCAGTTGGTGCGGAAGGGGCCGCCGCCGATCTCGGTCCGCAGCTCGGGGTAGTTGTAGACCTCGCCGTTGTAGGTGATCCAGCGCCCGGCCGTGTCGCTCATCGGCTGGTGGCCGGCCGGGGTCGGGTCGATGATGCTGAGCCTGCGGTGCGCGAGCCCGACGTGGCCCCGCTCGTGAGCCCACGAGCCCTCGTCGTCGGGGCCGCGGTGGCCGATCAGGGCGTTCATCGTCTCGAGCTTGCGCCCGAGGTCGGGAACCGTCTCCCCGCGCATGCTTATGGCACCGCAGATTCCGCACATGGGCAAGCCAGGTTAGCCCCGGAATCTGAGCGAGTAGAGAGCGCGCTCCCAGCGCGCGGGCAGCGGCCGCCACGCCCACCAGGTCCGGTAGGCGAGCCGCCCGGCGGCCGAGAGGTCGCTGGCCGCCGCCAGCTCGGGCGCCCGCCCGTAGAGGTCGGCGTGCCGCCGGCGCAGGTTGCGGTACAGGCGCCGGTAGCGGCTGCGGTGGTCCTCCAGCGAAGACGTCTGGTGCTTGCGGTACTCCAGCACCACCCCGTCGATGCGGACCGCGCCCCAGCCGCAGTCCAGCAGGGCGAGCATCAGGTCCCAGTCCTCGAACCCCTCGAGGTGCTCGTCGAAGCCGCCGGCCTGCTCGAAGGCCTCGCGCCTGACGAGCCCGAGCCAACCGACGATCGAGCGGTAGAGCAGCCTGTAGGGATCGAAGTCCGGAAACGGGACCTCGCCCGACCAGGCGCCGAAGTAGCGCATGCTCCCGTAGGCGTAGGCGGCGTCCTCGTCGGCCGCGAGCGCGTTTCGCAGGCGCCCGAGCGCGTCGGGCGGCAGGTGGTCATCGGCGTCCAGGAACAGGAGCAGCGGCTCCGAGGTCGCGCGCGCGCCGGCGTTCCGTGCCGAGGCCTGGCCCCCGTGCGCCTTGCGGATCACCTCGACCCCGGCGGGGAGCGTCGCCAGCGCCGCCTCGGCCGCGGGGTCGGTCGAGCCGTCGTCCACGACCACGACCCGCGGCGGGCCCGTGTCCTGGGCGAGCGCGCTGGCGACGGCCTCCCCCAGGTAGGCGGCGTGGTTGTAGTGGGGGATCACCACCGCCACGTCCGGGCCCGCGCGCCCGCCCGGCCCGCCCGGGCGCGCGGCGCTCATCGGGGAACCGCCAGCGCCGCCAGGAACTCGCCCTCGCCCCGCGCCTCGGCCAGCGCCCAGCGCGCCGGGTA